>ULPT01032748.1_pt1 | contig 345647 bp, 294 predicted proteins | sample 1953751 | NCBI WGS metagenome assembly ULPT01 (sample SAMEA4835636, study PRJEB28245) | human gut metagenome | biome: gut microbiome; material: fecal sample | place: Denmark | collected 2008 | reverse complement strand
TTTAGATTGCAAAGCTACAAAATTTGAGTGATATACACAACAGACGGCTATTGCGAGCAGCGGAACATCTGTTGTTTTAGATTGCAAAGTTACAAAATTTGAGTGATATATGTAATGCTACGAGAATGATTATTAGAAAAATGCAGTAAAGTTATATTTTGTCGGTAGAAAAATTGCATAACACAAAAAATATGAGTAATTTTGCATATTGATAAATAATTCTTAAGACTTGTGTACAGATACCGATATATGTGCTTGTTCAGTGTATTATATATATGTATGGCCCTATCTGCAAATACCCATATAGTTCATACAACTTCTATTGAAAAAACAAAAGAGGTGATAATATCTTGCCCTTTCTATTCCACTTCAATTCTACTTTCTGATTCTCCACAAGGTATAACATCTGTTTCCGATATGGATGCAAATGGAATTACTCGTCGTCCACGGCGCATTGCCGGTGGGGACAAGGATAGTTTTGGAGAAGGAGAGGATGGGGAAAAACTGCCGGAGGTAACTAATCAAGAACAGAATAAGAATACCCCAATAGGAGATATTCCTACAGGTTTTATGGTTCTGCTGTGTACTTTATATATTGGTTATCTTTCTGTAAAAAAACGGTGGCACAAAAAAGAGACTGCCTAATCAGTTAGGACAGACTCTTTTTTATGGGTACGCAGATTAGAAATTATCTACATGCAATTCGAAATAAGATTGCGGATGAGCGCAAGTAGGACAAACTTCCGGTGCCTTTGTGCCAACCACAATATGACCGCAGTTGCGACATTCCCATACTTTCACTTCACTTTTCTCAAAAACGGTAGCGGTTTCAATGTTCTTCAATAACGCACGATAACGCTCCTCATGATGTTTTTCGATAGCGGCCACCAGACGGAATTTGTGTGCTAAGTCGGTAAATCCCTCTTCCTCGGCTGTTTTTGCAAAGCCATCATACATATCTGTCCATTCATAGTTTTCACTCTCGGCTGCGTCTTTTAGGTTTTCTGCCGTTGAGCCGATGCCATCGTGGAGTTCTTTGTACCACAACTTAGCATGTTCTTTCTCGTTGTCTGCCGTCTTGAGAAATAACTCTGCTATTTGCTCAAAACCATCTTTTTTGGCCTTTGATGCAAAATAGGTGTATTTATTACGTGCTTGACTTTCACCAGCAAATGCTGCTTCCAAATTTTTCTCGGTTTGGGTACCGGTGTACTTGTTTGCCATAGTTTTATTATATTTGATTTGTTAAATAAGCCCTGCAAAAGTACTACATATTTTTTGTATTTGCAAATAGGGGACGAAAAAAGGTTGCATAGGTCGAATTGAGAATGATGGAAAGAGGAAACCTAAAAAACGGAATAGAGAAGTTCTATGCGGGTTATTTGCAGGGTATTGTCCTTTTGTCTTTGTAAATGTAATGATCGTGTAATGGGTCATTTTTTCTTTGAGAATGCTAATCTGCGTGTAATTGGACGTTAATTTTTTGAACATATAATTTGCCATATAATTGGACCATTAATGCAACACGTCAAGGAAACAAATACACGAAAAAATTAAATCAAATATAGACAAATATGGAACAAATATATTTGAATAATTTTTGGTTGTATTTGGAGAGACAACATCAATCGGCGACATAACTATGCGCTATAAATATTTTATAGAACAGACATTAAAATAAATTTGCATGCCTGCAAATTTATTCGTATCTTTGCGATGTAAAACTCCCCCGGACGGAGTAAATACTTGTCTGCGTGTCGGTGGACAATCAAAACTATCGGCACAATGCAAAGACTCACGCGGTGGGCTTTCTATTTTACTATATAGAAGTCTGCGCTTTTTGTATGCCCATATATGAATACAGCATTGTGGACAAATGCTGCTCATACCGGAATAACCACGCGAGTGCCCATAGCAATGTAATAGTTGTACCCGACACGTATCAGGGAAGGAGTATGAAACGAAAATTATTCTCTATGTGTTTACTGCTATCGGTAGCCGCAGGGCTATTGGCGTACGATTTTAAGGTAGGGGATTTGTGCTACAACATCACCAGTGATACCCATGCTCCATATAGTGTAGAAGTTACGTATGAAAATGGGAACGCATGGGAGGTTGATGCTTATTCTAATCAGCCAAGCAGTGTGCTCATTCCGGAATCTGTTACCTATAATGAGAATAATTATAATGTAACGGGTATTGGAGGGCTCGCTTTCTATAATTGCACAAAACTTACCTCTCTCACTATCCCGAATAGTGTAACGAGTATTGGAGAGTATGCTTTTGCTTATTGCACGGGGCTTACTTCTATCACTATCCCAAGTAGTGTAACGTGGATTGGAGGGTATGCTTTCAAAAGGACACCGTGGCTTGAGAATCAAAGTGGTCTCATTTATATTGGAAGCGTTTTATATGCATACAGAGGTGAAATGCCCGAAAACACAAGTATTGTGGTAAAAGATGGTGTAACGTCTATTGGACAGTATGCTTTCGACACTGCCACGAGGCTCTCCTCCATTACTATCCCAAATAGTGTAACAAGGATTGGGGAGGGGGCCTTCGCCGGTTGCAGGGGGCTTACTTCTGTTACCATTGGCAATAGTGTAACAAGTATTGGAGAAAGGGCTTTCTATGGTTGCGCGGGGCTTACTTCTATTACTATCCCCAATAGTGTAACAAGTATTGAAGAGGGTACTTTCTATGATTGCTCGGGGCTTACTTCTGTTACTATCCCAAATAGTGTAACGAAGATTGGATAGTATGCTTTCTCCGGTTGCACGAGGCTTACTTCTGTTACCATTGGCAATAGTGTAACAAGTATTGGAGAGTCTGTTTTCTATGATTGCACGGGGCTTACTTCTATCATTGTTGAAAGTAGTAATACAGTGTATGATAGTCGAAATAATTGTAATGCCATTATAGAAACGGCAACCAATACTTTAATACAAGGTTGTAAAACAACTATCATCCCGAATAGTGTAACGAGTATTAGAGGTTGGGCTTTCGAAGGTTGTACGGGTCTTATCTCTGTTACCATTGGCAATAGTGTAACGCGTATTGGAGATGGGGCTTTCTATAATTGTACGGGGCTTACTTCTATCACTATCCCGAATACTGTAACGAGTATTGGAACTAATGCTTTTTATGGTTGCACAAATCTTACCTCTATTACTATTCCGAATAGTGTAACAAGTATCGAGCCTGATGCTTTTTATGGTTGTACAGGTCTCACTTCTATCACTATTCCAAACAGTATAACGAGTATTGAATCGGGAATTTTCATGTACTGCACAGGGCTTACTTCCGTTACCATTGGCAATAGTGTAACAAGTATTGGAGAATGTGCTTTCTTTGGTTGCAAGGGTCTTACATCTATCACTATTCCCGACAGCGTAATGCGCATTGGCTATAATGCTTTTTCCCATTGCACGGGACTAACCTCTATAACATCACTTGCCACTACACCGCCGACTATAAATACCGACGCATTTTCGGACGTTTCTGTTGATATTCCTGTGCATATCCCTTGTGGGACAAAGGAAGCCTATTCGGCGGCAAAGGGATGGAATTTGTTTACCAACTACAAGGAGCAACTAACCGCCATCGTAACCATCACAAGTCAAGATGAGAGCAAAGGCACGATTACGATAACCAAACAGGCGACCTCCTGCGAGGATAACGAATGTACATTTGTAGCAACGCCCAAAGCGGATTATTGTTTTGTACAATGGAGCGATGGGAATACTGATAACCCGCGTACCATCATGGTTACGGAGGATATTACTCTGACCGCCAAGTTTGAGGCGACATCCGCAGATGCAATTGAAGAAGTAGCAGATAATCAACCTGCTACAACGCAGAAGATTGTACATAACGGGCAAGTTTACATTCTCCGCGATGGCAAGACTTACACTGTTGTCGGACAACGTGCTATTGACAAGTAACAATGTATGCAAGAGATATATAGGCTGCTCGGAATGGGCAGCCTATATGTTGTTTGTGGGTTATCCACTCGGTATGGACTCGGTATGAGGTCGGATTTCTGTTGTTAGAGGGAAGAATTAAGAAAAAGCGCGCTCGCTGACGCTCACAAAGCAGTGCTTTGCGCTTTTTCTTTTTTTGGGGGGTGTAACCTATGCGGCTTATTTGTTGGTGATGTTAACGTCCATGTGCGGGAATGCAAAGTTGAAACCGCGTTGCGGGAGTTCGGTATAAAATCGGAGATTCAGGTCGTAGAATACATCCCAGTAGTCCTCTTTGTGCACCCAGGCACGGACAACAAACGAGATGTCGTTCTCGTTGAGCGAAGCGAGTGCCACAAACGGGTCCGGAATCGGCAGTCCGTCGGTATTCACCGCCGAGCGTGAGTTTGTCTTCGGGCGTTGGTCCGCCGAGGTAAGGATACGCTTGTCGGAGCGCACAATCTCCTGAATAGCCTCCATACACTTCTCTGCGTCGGACCCGTATTCCACACTTACCGTCCAATTTACACGTCGCAAGGGTTGCGCGGACACGTTCTCGATATTGCTACTAAACAATGCACCGTTGGGCAGCACGACGACACGATTGTCGGGCGTCAGCACCTTGGTAGAGACGATAGTAACCTCCATCACCGTCCCCGAAACGCCGGAGGCAGTAACGAAATCGCCCGCCTTGAATGGTCTGAATATCAGCAACATAATACCGCCGGCGAAGTTCTGCACCGTCCCTGACAATGCCATACCTATTGCCATACCTCCGGCAGTGAGCAGGGCGGCAAACGAGGTGGTATCTACGCCGAGCGTGCCGATGGTGGCAAGCACAAGAAGCACCGTGAGCGTGATACTGACAAGGGACGAGATAAACGTCGCCAAGGTCCGCTCCGTGTGTCTGCGCTCAAAGACGCGCACCAACAGTCTCTTCACGCGCTTGATGAGCCATGCGCCTATCAGGTAGATGACAAACGCGACAAGCACTTTCAAACCAAAATGAATCGCACTATCCAAGACCCCATGCCAGAACGACTCGGGGTCGGTGGTCGCCTGCTTGATGATATTCTCCGTTACCGCACGGATAGAGTCGGAAGGCGGGATAGTGGGTGTGGGTACCTCTATATCAAGAAAAAGCATGGTTCTGATTAGGAATTATGAATTAAGAATTATGAATTAAGAGATTGCATTCATCATCATCTCAGGCGGTCGGCAGCACGGACGAGAGCCTCGTCTTTGAGTATGCGGCGGGTAGCCATTAGCGACAGAACCACGTTGATAAGCGGTATGCCTGCCCATACATTCAGATACCAGTCGGCGTCCTCCAACAGCATACCGTGGATAGGTTCGTTGCCTTTCACGATATAGGCGATATAGAGTGCGAGCAGGGCATAGTATCCAAGGCACAACACCACGTTCACCACATTGATTCGCGCCTGCAACAGTCGGCGTTTGAACAGGAAAATGTTCACCAATGCGATGACCGGCACGGCTATCGTAAGCACCGCCAACGGCCATTTTTGGAAGGTGGTCAGTGCGATATATTCCGTACCCGTCGGGGGCAGGAACTGTACCGGCGCAAAGAAACAAAGCAGTGTGCCAAGCACTACTACCAAAAACAAATAGACAGTTTGAATACGTTGTATCATAATTATATTTATTTATCTGATTATCAGTCGTGTAGGAGCATAGAGTACTATCCTCCATTAAGACCCCACAAATGAACCATTAAAACAGGTGCCATTGATTAGCGTTGGTCCTCCATTGACGACCGCTAACTCTCACGCTTCTGCCGGTTGGACGACACCGTCTTTCAAGCGGTATCTTTCGCCTGTGGCGGGGCAGGTGGCGAGGCCTTGTTCGTCGAAGGTGAGTCTCTCGCCATTACGGCTCACCCACCCGATACGGCGGGCGGGATTGCCCACCATCAGGGCGTAGGCGGGGACATCTTTCGTTACCACCGACCCCGCGCCAATCAGGCAGTACTCGCCGAGTGTGTGTCCGCAGACGATGGTCGCGTTGGCACCGACCGATGCGCCCTGTTTGAGAATCGTCGGGCGATATTCCGCCTTGCGACTCACCGCCGCCCGCGGGTTGATGACATTGGTGAACACCATACTCGGACCGAGGAACACATCGTCCTCGCAGCGCACGCCCGTATAGACCGACACATTATTCTGAATCTTACAGTTGCGCCCCAGCACCACATCGGGCGAGATAACCACATTCTGCCCGATATTGCAGTCCTCGCCTATCCGGCACCCCGACATAATATGCGAAAAGTGCCAAATCTTCGTTCCGCGACCGATATTGCACCCCTCGTCCACATAGGACGATTCATGCACAAAATAACTACGAGACTCCGACTCCCCCTCATTCCCCCTCAAAGAGGGGGATGTACAGAGCGGGTTATGTGTATTTTCTATGCTCATTGCTTGTTCGATTTTGGTTGTTTACGGGTAGCCTATAAGGAGTTCTACTCAGTCCACCGGGCTTCGTTTCGTTCCGATGCTCAGTGCACATAGTGCACCCGTCAGTCGCTTCACCCTTGCTCATCCCTTGCTTATCCCTTGCTCATCCCTTGCTGAGTGCTCACTCTTTTCCCCGACTCTTTTTCGCGGGTCGATTAGAAGAACGCTTTGAAGATATCGTTTCCGTTGGCGAATATCAGCAACGCCAGCAGCAACCAGAATCCTATCGTGTTCGCAATCTCCAGAAATTTGTCGCTCGGTTTGCGGCGTGTGATGATTTCCCAGAGCAGGAACAAGATATATCCACCATCGAGTGCGGGTATGGGCAAGAAGTTCATAAACGCCAGAATCAGACTCAAGAAAGCGGTCATATACCAGAATGACTGCCAGTCCCAAATACTCGGGAACATGTTTCCGATGGCGCCGAAACCGCCCAACGACTGTGCCCCCTCTTTGGTGAATACCAATCGGAACTGCTTGACGTAGTTGCCCAACAGGTCCCATCCATAGCAGACGCCCGCCGGTATCGCCTCCCAGAAAGTGTAGTCGGTATGCTCAATCTTGAAGAACGCATATTTCGATTTCTGATAGACGCCCAATCGGCACTGGTCGCCGATAAACAGGTGCGCAGTCATCGGTTCGCCCGCGCGATAGAAGTCCAGCGTGATACTGTCGCAGGGGTGTTTTTGCAACTCCTCGGTTACCAACACCGCACAAGGCGTTGCCACGCCGTCCACTGCCACCACGCTGTCGCCCGCCTTCATACCCGCGAGGTCGGCAGCATTGTTCGGCATGACGGAATCTACCACAAACGGCACAAACTCCGTGATGAGGATATAGGGTCGTTTCTGATACAAATCGTCGTTGCGCTGTTTTTGTCGTTCCTGCCGGTCGTGTTCGTTTTGCATAGCGAGGTAGCGTGTGCCGAGGTCTTTCGACATCTCCAATGCTACCGTGTCCGTACCGCGAAGCACCACCACGTCCTGCTTGCCTTCTATGATAAGCCACTCCACCACATCGCTCAGGCTCTGTGGCTCTACACCGTTGATTGTCAGTATCTTATCCTGCTGACGGAAACCCTCTTGCTGCAGCAGTTCCGAGTAGTAGAGTCCCGTGTCCACGTTGTGCAAAGGCATGGTGTCGGTGCCCCAAGAGAACAGAATCAGTCCGAACATCACCAACGCAGCAATAAAATTGACCAATATACCGCCCAAGATGATGAACAAGCGTTGCCAAGCCGGCTTCGAGCGGAACTCCCACGGTTGGGGTTCTGTCGGCAGGTCGGTGGTCGATTTCGTCTCGTCCACCATGCCCGCGATGGAGCAATATCCGCCGAAAGGCAGCCAGCCGATACCCCATTCGGTGTTGTCGGGGTCGCGACGCCAGTCATCGGCGGGCAGAGCATTGCGCTCCTCGTCCGTCATCGGGCGATAGATTTTATTCCCTTTCGTGTCTAATTTCGGCTCGTGTGTAATCTCGTCTTCCACCTCTACCAACGCGGGCTCCACGTTCTTCGCAAAGAAGCGAAAACGCCACCGCCCGCCTATTTTCTTTGCACGAAACAGCGAGATCCGCGGATTGAAAAACATATAGAATTTCTCCACGCGCACCTTAAATATACGCGCGAAGGTGAAGTGCCCCAATTCGTGAATGACAACCAAAAAACTAAGAGCAATGATGAGTTGTAACCAACGCATTTTTTTCTAATGATAAATGATGAGTTATGAATGATGTATTAAATCGGCGGCTATCTGTCGCGCCATCTTATCGGTTTTTACATAGTCCTCGTAGGTCGGTTCTTTCAGATAATCAGCGCGTTGCATAGTCTCCGCTATTATCTCCGACATCTGCAGGAAGCCACAACGCCCCTCACGGAACATCAGGTTCGCCACCTCGTTGGCAGCGTTCAGCACACACGGGATATTTCCCCCGCGGCGTATGGCGTGGTATGCCAAGCCGAGGTTGGGGAAACGCTCCAAGTCGGGTTTTTCGAAGGTCAGGTCGCGGGTTTGGAACAAGTCCAAGCGCGGAAAATCGCTCTTCACACGTTCCGGGAACGTCAGCGCATACTGTATCGGCAGGTGCATATCGGGCGCACCGAGTTGGGCTTTCACCGCCCCGTCGCGGAACTGAACCGCGCTGTGGACTATCGACTGCGGGTGAATCAGCACCTCTATTTTCTCCGCCTCCACGCCAAACAGCCATTTCGCCTCAATCACCTCGAACCCTTTGTTCATCATACTTGCCGAGTCGATGGTTATCTTCGCGCCCATGTCCCAGTTCGGGTGTTTCAGCGCGTCGGCTGCCGTTACGCGGAGCATTTGTTCGCGACTGAAAGTGCGGAACGGACCACCGCTGGCGGTGAGCAAAATCTTCTCTATCTCGTTGTCCTGTTCGCCTGTAAGCGACTGAAAGATAGCCGAATGTTCGCTATCGACGGGCAGGATAGGCGTGTGGTATTGCTGTGCCAGACGGCAGATTATCTCGCCTGCCACCACCAACGTCTCTTTGTTCGCGAGGGCGATGGTCTTGCCTGCTTTTATCGCCTCTATCGTCGGACGCAGCCCCGCATATCCCACCATCGCTGCCACCACGACATCGATACTCGGCATGGTTACCATCTCCGCGATGGCGTCCATACCCGCCCATACCTTTATCGGCATATCGCTAAGTGCCTCACACAGAGGCTGATACAGGTGCTCATCAGCAATACATACCACCTCGGGGCGAAACTCACGCGCCTGCTTCACAAGCAGGTCGATACTCTTGTTCGCCGAGATGGCATATACCTCAAAGCGGTCGGGATTCGCGCGCACCACGTCCAAAGTCTGCGTGCCGATACTACCCGTACTGCCCAATATCGCTATTTGTTTCATGTACTAATTATGTGTATGTTTCCTGTTCGCTACGCAGATTTTGGGGGAGTTCCTGCTCGCTGCGCTCACGAGAAATAAAAGAAATAAAATTATTCCTTATTTTGATTCTTTTATTTCCTTAATTTCTCTCGCACCGCGGCAGCGTGTGCGTAGGAGACCACATCCATCCCTTAAAATGCAATCACTTCTTCAGGATTGATGCATTGTCCGTTTTTCCATAGTTCGAATTCCAATAATCGTTGCTCACTGACTATACCGAGTGTCTCGCCTGACTGCACTTGTGTTCCTGCCGGTTTCAACACCGTTCCGATCCGCCGATACACGCTCAAGTAGTTTTCGTGCTGCACCATCATCGTGTAGGTGTCGTCTAATTCCTGCTGAACATAGATGACTGTGCCTGATAGTACAGACGTGATGTTTTTGTTGTCTGTGGTTTGCAACACGATTCCATATTGTTTTTGTTCGGGGACACAATGTGTAGTAACCACACCTTGTACCGGTCGGAAGAAACTGATGGTAGGCAGAGCATTGGGCGTATCAAAGAACTGCAGATAATCTTTCTCCTTCTCCTCATATTGCGAGAGAAACTCTTCCGTGGCTTGGTTCTTGGCTTCGAGCAACTCTGCTCGCATAACAATCTGCATTGAATCAAGACTCTGCACTGTATCGGACTGAATCTCGCCGGCTGTAACCTGCTTAATCACCTCTAAATAACGGCGTTGTAATTCAATGTCGGTGCTTAGCGAATCTACGCGTGCCGACTCGGTAATCAGTTGCTGACGAATACTCTCGCCGTATCCCGGTAAGACATTGCGGATAGGAGTGTAAATAATCAGCAGCGAGAAAACGCAAACTACCACCACAAACAGCAGAAAGAGCATACTGAATACGCCAAGTCCGCTTAAGCGAATATGCCATTTCTCATTCAGACTGCTCTCGTCCATCACGGTCAAGCGGTATTTGTACCGTGCCCGTTGCCAAAATCCCTTTTTCTGCCGGTTGTTGTCCATAAATTAGTAAATTATAGGTCTAATCGGGCTGATAAGTCCAATCAGACCTATAATCTGTGTATGTTTGTAGTTCTTAATCAAGTATCGTGCAGCCCTCGCACGGCTTCAGTTGTTTGAAGAAGTCGTTGCCTTTGTCGTCCACAAGGATAAACGCAGGGAAGTTCTCCACCTCAATCTTCCATATCGCTTCCATACCCAGTTCAGGATACTCCACGCACTCGATTGACTTGATATTCTCTTGTGCCAAGATGGCTGCCGGACCGCCTATCGACCCGAGGTAGAACCCGCCGTGTTTTTGGCAGGCGTTGGTTACGTCTATCGAGCGGTTACCTTTCGCCAGCATTATCAGACTGCCTCCGTGGTCTTGAAACTCGTCAACGTACGGGTCCATACGCCCTGCCGTAGTCGGTCCCATCGAACCGCAAGCCATACCCTTAGGTGTCTTCGCCGGACCTGCATAATAAATCGGATGGTTCTTCAGATACTCCGGCATCGGTTCGCCGGCATCCAAGCGTGCTTTTATCTTTGCATGCGCAATGTCGCGACCTACAATTATCGTGCCGTTGAGCGACAGACGTGTGCCAATCGGATATTTCGTCAGGATGTTGCATACATCGCGCATAGGCTGATTCAAGTCGATACGTACGGCATCGCCCTCGCCGGCATTGCGCAATTCTTCCGGAATCAGGCTGCCGGGGTTGTTGTCCATACGCTCAATCCATATACCGTCCTTGTTGATTTTGCATTTGATGTTACGGTCTGCCGAGCAACTGACGCCCAGACCTATCGGGCAACTTGCACCGTGGCGGGGCAGGCGGACAACACGCACATCGTGAGCCATATACTTGCCGCCGAACTGTGCACCCAGACCTATCTTGTATGCCTCTTGCAGCAGTTGTTTCTCCAACTCCACATCGCGGAACGCACGCCCCGTCTCATCGCCCGTAGTGGGCAGGCTGTCGTAGTAGTGGGTCGATGCCAATTTCACCGTCAGCAGGTTCTTCTCTGCACTCGTACCGCCAATCACAATCGCGATATGGTAGGGGGGACAAGCCGCAGTTCCAAGGCTCTTCATCTTCTCCACGAGGAACGGAATCAGCGTGCCGGCGTTCTGGATACGCGCTTTGGTCTCTTGGTAGAGATAGGTCTTGTTGGCACTGCCGCCACCTTTCGTTACGCACAGGAAGCGGTATTCCATACCCTCCGTAGCCTCGATGTCTATCTGCGCAGGCAGATTGCATTTCGTATTCACTTCTTCGTACATCGACAGCGGAGCGTTCTGCGAGTAGCGCAAGTTGTCCTGTGTATAGGTGTTATAGACACCGTGGCTCAGGGCTTCCTCATCGCAGAAACCGGTCCATACGTGCTGACCTTTCTCGCCATGGATAATCGCCGTACCCGTGTCTTGGCACAGGGGCAACTGACCCTTGCACGATACCTCCGCATTGCGCAGGAAAGTGAGTGCCACATATTTGTCGTTGGCACTGGCTTCCGGGTCGCGTAATATCTTGGCAACCTGTTCGTTATGACTTCTGCGGAGCATAAAACTCACATCGTGGAAAGCCTGTTGAGCCATCTTGGTCAAACCCTCAGCCTCCACTTTCAGAATCGGTTTTCCCTCAAACTCGCCAACCGACACATAGTCTTTGGTCAGCAGATAGTACTCTGTTTCGTCTTTACCGAGTTGAAACATCGGTGCATACTTAAATTCCATATCTATTTTGTTTATGCGTTTATACGTTTATTGTTTTATCAAGCGTGCAAAGTTACTACTTTTTTCTGATATATACAAGAACCCTGCCAAATCAAGGTCCGCCTATTGCTACCTGTCGTGAACACTCTGATAATAACCTGATATAATCAACAGAAAGTATAATAAAAGCAAGGCAATAAAAAAACGAACTGACTTTTGATTTCACTCCTGTGGAAACCGGTTACTTGCGGGTTTATGTGTACAAATTTTATAATATGTTATAAAACATATAGCAGATACATGCGGCAAAATCAACAAAAACGCCTATCAGATACATTCTGACAGGCGTACAGGAAAAAGTATCCGGATGAAGCCGATTATTGCTTGGTGCCGAGGATGTTGAACAATTCGCCGTTGCGGAGAATATAGACTTGTCCGTCCTTCACTACTTTTTGTGCTTTGCTCTTGGTGGTAGCATTGTTCAATGCCATTTCGCTATCCACATCGTGTACCAAACGTACGGAACGACCAAAAGCACGATCGCCAAACGAAGCAGGGTTGGCAGTATATTTGCCGACGCCCCAACCTAATGCCCATGTGTCGTCTTCGGCATAGGCTTGTGTAGTGGACCAATACATACCGAGTGTGTTAAGCGGTACGATATTTGTACCCTCCAGACGATATTTGGCACAAGGGAAGAATACTACGCCTGCGTTTTCTAATTGTACAAATTGCTCTTTGGTGTAAATGTTACCCTCATAGTCCGGGTCATCGAATTCTGTTGGTGCCTCATTGCCGTCTGCTTTCCATATATATTTAATGGAAATACCTGCGGGTGCTGTGAAATCGGAAGGGAACAGCATAAAACCGAGTTTGCCATCCACGGTAGCCATTGTCCAACGGTTGAGAACAAACAGATAGGTATTTTCCTCCGCTGAGAGGGTACGCCATAGTTGGGGCTTGTTACCGGCATTGGAGATGGCATTATATACACCCCAATCGGCAAAGGCATAGGCTCCCGTCAGGTTGTTTTCGCCTTTCCCGCCTGCATAATAGTTGGCACTGCTCAGACTTGTGCTCCAAGGCTGGTAGGCTGCGATACCGCCGCTCCAACCGCTGGTTCCCCAACCGAACAGGTCGATATAACCGGTGTAGTCTTCGGCTATGTTGGCATTGGCATCTCCGATAAAATCATACTGGTTGTCGGCTATGCGCCATGTACCTTTCTGGGTGGTTCCGTCGGCGCAAGCATGCTCGCCTTGGGTGGTATATTGCAGGTTTCCACGGGCAAACACCACTTCTTTGTCTGCACTTACTTTGAATCTTGCCGGCAAACTGCCTTCGGGCATTTGCTGTGCGGTGGCGGTAAGCGTTGCCAACAGGGCAAACGCAAAAAGAGAAATCTTTTTCATAAATTATAAGGATCAATTTGAGAATTTGTTTTTCGTTGTACAAATATCGCGCCAAGAATGGAACCCCGTAGAAAAATTTATATATGCCAACCTCTCCAAGCAGATAGGGGAAAATCGCACGGCTACTGCGTTTTAGCGTTGTGTGTCGCACGTATCGCCCTACCACTCCCCTACCACTCCTTGCTTTTGCACCATTGTTGTAATGGTTGCTTCCATGTTCATCCTATCGTGAATCACCTACTAATCACCCACTAATCACCCACTCTTGCTATATAGATGATAGGGGACTATAGCCGAATGGCAAGTGCTACTCTGAAACAATGTTATTTGGGGTGTATATATCGCAAGGGGGCAATTTGGTGTATTCGGAAATTTTGTGTACCTTTGCAGTTCAAACGACCAAATATGCAAATAGAAGATATTCATATCGGCGACGAGGTGCGTTTCTTGGATAGCGTCGGCGGGGGAAAGGTCAATCGCATAGACGCAAAACGCAAGATGGTATATGTGGAGGACGAGGACGGTTTCGAATTGCCCACACCCCTTTCACAAGTTGTGGTAGTGGCATCGACGGAGCATACGCATATAGCCGATACGATGGCTACTCCCACACCGCGGGACCTGAAGAAAAAAGAGCAGGGAACAATTCATATCCCATCCGCTGAGGAGCGCAAAGCCAAAGGCAAAAAAGAAGCAAAGAAAGAAGATATCCTTGAGGTGGACCTGCACATCAGTGCTCTCACTGAGCGTTGGCGGAATATGCAACGCAGCGAGATGCTGCAACTGCAGTTGAGTGTGTTTCGCCGCATTATGCATGATAATATCCGCAATAATGGCAAAAAGATTGTCTTTATTCATGGGCGTGGTGAGGGCATACTCAAAGCCGCTATCGCCTCTGCACTCAATCGGGACTATCCTTCATGCGAGTATTATGATGCGTCGTTTGCACAATACGGTTTCGGTGCCACAATGGTGGAAATTAGAGGTTAGACTGCTGCACCGTCGGAGGATAGATTACGGATTTTTAATGACTGACAGAAATCAATAACAGAACATATATGGAGTACAGATATTCCGGTAAAAGCGGGTTGCAACTGCCGCTTATCTCGTTGGGCCTTTGGCATAATTTCGGTAGTGTGGACCCTTACGACAATGCACGGGCAATGTTGTTGCGGGCATGGGAACAAGGTATTACGCATTTCGACATTGCCAACAACTACGGGCCGGAGCCCGGTAGTGCGGAAACAACTTTCGGGCGTGTCTTGCGTGAGGACCTGGCTGCTCATAGAGACGAAATGATTATTTCCTCGAAAGCCGGATATTTGATGTGGAACGGTCCCTATGGCGATGGCGGTTCGCGCAAATATCTGATGGCGTCGTGCAACCAAAGTCTAAGGCGAACGGGGTTGGATTATTTCGATATTTTTTATTCTCATCGCTACGACCCCAATACCCCGGTAGAGGAAACCATGCAGGCGTTGGTGGATATTGTGCATGCAGGAAAAGCCTTGTATGCGGGTATCAGCAATTATCCTGCTGACAAGCAGCAGGAGTGCTACGACTATTTGCGTGCCGCGCACGTGCCGTGCGTAATCAGCCAGTACAAAGCCAATATGCTTTTCGAAGATACACTGCGAAACAACCTGTCTGTCGCCGAGGAGAATGGTTCGGGATTTATCTGTTTCTCGCCTTTGGCGCAAGGGTTGCTTACCGACCGCTATTTGCACGGCATACCGGAAGGTAGTCGGGCCACCAAAGAGGTGTTTCTCCATCGTGCGCAGATTACCGAAGATGTCATCGCACGCACTCGGCGTTTGAGTGAGATTGCCGCTTCGCGGGGGCAGTCCGTAGCGCAGATGGCTTTGGCTTGGCTGCTCGCTCATGAGGGGGTAACGAGTGTTATCGTCGGCGCAAGCAGTGTCGCGCAATTGGACAACAACTTGCACTCTGTCAACAATATAACTTTTTCGGAACACGAATTGCAGGCTATTCGAAGAGCCATAGCAGAATAATCCTATGCCCGCACCTTTTTTGATTGCCGGACCTTGTGCCGCAGAAAACCAAACGCAGGTGGTGGAAACCGCCCGTCAGGTTGTCTCATTGTTAGGGAATACTGTTATTTTCCGCGCCGGGGTATGGAAACCGCGCACCAACCCGAATACTTTCCAAGGGGTGGGGGAGGAAGCCTTGCTGTGGTTGCAGCAGGTGCAAAAGCAGACGGGAATGGCGGTGGCTACCGAGGTGGCTACTCCGGAGCATATTGAGCAGGCTATGGCTGCGGGTATCGACTATCTCTGGCTCGGCGCACGCACCACTGCCAACCCTATTCTGGTACAGCAGTTGGCGGACACTATTGCACGTCTGCCACAAAGTGACACTCTGCGCGGAGTCTTTGTCAAAAACCCCGTGAATGAGGATGTACAATTGTGGTTGGGAGATATAGAGCGCATTGAGCGCACGGGGGTCCCCGCGATGGCGATACATCGAGGCTGTGCGCATCGTCCTTGTTGGGCTATGGCACATACGTTTAGGCTGACACGCCCTGATATACCTTTGCTCTTGGACCCGAGCCATCTGGGAGGTTCTGCCGCCAAAATCATGCCGCTGATGCACTACGCACGGGATTTGGCGTTCGACGGCGCAATGATCGAAACACACCTTGCCCCACAAGATGCACTCTCCGACGCACCACAGCAGATTACACCGCTGAGGCTGAAAACCATAATGGATACCTATCCGCTGCCTTATGGCTCTACGGAGCAAACAGAACTATCTTGGCTTCGGGCGGAAATTGACGAGATTGACGATCGCTTGTGGGATTGTATTGCCATGCGCATGAAAGTCAGTGAGAGGATAGGGCAGTGGAAAAAAAGATATGACATCCCGCCGTTGCAACAAAGTCGTTTCAATGAGATTCTGAAAAAACGCATAGAGTGGGCGGAGCAAAATCAACTACCCCGTACTTTGGTGGAAAGCATATTCCGCGACATACACGCCGCCAGCCTCAAGCGGCAGGAATAGTTACTTACAGGCGGCTATGTCGCGCTGTATCTGTGCGGTCAGAGCTGCCTTGTCCGCAAAACGTTGCTCATCACGCAGTCGGCTTAATACCCGAACTTGTATCTCTTGTCCGTATAAATCTCCTTGATAATCAGGTATATGCACTTCAATAGTCAGTGCGGTGTTGCCGATGGTCGGGTTGGTACCTATGTTTAATACTGCCTTGTGCCACCTACCGTATATATGAGCCTCTGCTTTGTATACACCCTCTTGGGGTACTAACTTATACCCCTCCTGCAACCGTATATTGGCCGTCGGAAAACCCAACTCCCGTCCTATCCCGTTGCCGTGCACCACCTCTCCTGTCAGCGTATAGGGATACCCTAATAACTCATTGGCTTCTGACGCTTTGCCACCCTGCAGCAGGCTGCGTATCTCCGTCGAACTGACGTGCTGCGGCAGTCCGTCCCCTGCTGATGCCGTTTGCGGCATATATTGCGGTAATTGGTATATCTCTATGCCTGCTACTTTACCCGCTGCTGCATAATCGCGATATGCACACAGCCGGTCACTCCCGAAACGGTGGTCATAACCCATTAGTATCCCAACAACAGCATATCTCTCGCGCAAATAGACCATAAACTGCTCGGCGGTGAGCATATATATATCCCTAAAATCCAGTATCAGCGTCTCCGAGTAACTCTCCAGCAGTCTTTTTCGCTCCTCTGGTGTAGTCAGCAATTCCGGCACATACCCGTTTTGTAACACTTCGCGAGGGTGTTGCCAGAACGTTACAATCAATGGCTCTAATCCCAGTTCTCTGGCTTTAGTAAGCAGACAATCAAACACATAACGATGCCCAAGATGGACACCGTCAAAAAAACCTATCGTAGCAATACGGGACATTTCTTCTTTTTTTTATACCTTAATTCTCTGCAAATGTACTGCTTTTTTGCGACATATACAAATCTTGCTCTGTTGCATTTTAGTTTGCGCAATCCCGAAAATTTGCGTAACTTTGCGGCTGTGTTTTATTATACCACGGAAAATGATTACGTTTATACTCTGTCTGGTAGCCCTTGTGGTCGGTTTCTTGCTCTACGGAACATTAGTGGAGCGCGTGTTTGGTATTGATGAGAAAGCGCAAACCCCTGCGCTGACCAAGACCGACGGCGTGGACTATGTGCCGATGAAACCGTGGCGGATATTCCTGATTCAGTTTCTCAACATCGCCGGATTAGGTCCGATATTCGGCGCGATAATGGGCATCTTCTTCGGTCCTGCGGCGTTCCTCTGGATAGTATTCGGAACGATATTCGCCGGCGGTGTACACGACTATCTGTCGGGTATGCTCTCGATACGCAAAGGCGGTGCTTCGCTGCCAGACATCATCGGCGATGAATTAGGAAACGGAGTGAAACTCTTTATGCGCGTGCTGTCGCTCGTGCTGCTTATCTTGCTGACAACCACGTTCTTATCCGGTCCGGCGACCCTCTTGCAAGGTTTGTGCGGATTGCCCTCTATGTCTTTCCAAGCCCACGCCATACCCATCGTCTGGGTACTCATTATTTTTGCTTACTATGTCTTTGCTACCATCCTGCCCGTCGATAAACTTATCGGGCGTTTCTACCCTATCTTTGGCGGCGTACTGCTCTTTATGGGGCTCGGAATTATGGTGGTAATGCTCGGGTGGCATGGCGGAGAGATGCCCGAACTGACCGACGGACTGCACAACCGACAGACCAACGGACTCCCCTTGTTCCCGATGATGTTTGTGAGTATCGCCTGCGGAGCCATCTCCGGATTTCATGGAACGCAGTCGCCTCTGATGGCGCGGTGCGTAACCAACGAGAGGCAAGGACGTTGGATATTCTACGGTGCAATGGTGGCTGAAGGTATCTTGGCGTTGATTTGGGCAGCGGCAGCAGGCACCTTCTTTGCCGACCCCGAAAAGGGCCTCTATGGTATCGACGGCTTGCAGGCTTTTGCCGCGCAACACCCGGGGGAAAACATCGCCGCTCTGGTGGTCGATAGAGTCTCACGTTCTTGGCTCGGCGCTATCGGAGGTATCTTGGCGATAGTAGGCGTCATCGCAGCACCTATCACTTCCGGCGATACTGCCTTGCGCTCCGCACGACTCATCGTCGCCGATTTCCTCCGTCTCGACCAACGACGTATTGGCAAGCGGCTGATAATCGCTATTCCGCTGTTCCTCTGCGTGTTCGGTATGGTATTTGTTGATTTCAACATCGTCTGGCGATACTTCGCGTGGACCAATCAGACGCTTGCCGTATTCACTCTCTGGGCGGGAACGGTCTTCCTCTACAAGGCTTGCCACACACAATACGGCTATTTGATTTCGATAGTGCCGGCATTGTTTATGACGATGGTGTCGTCGAGTTATATACTCATCGCGCCGGAAGGATTCCACCTGCCTATGGAATGGCGTTGGGCGGGCTACTGCGCAGCGGGAATGATTACGATAGCGTGCCTTGCGGGATTTATTGTATGGACAAGACATACCCAACGGGGGAACACAAAGGGATGTTAATTTTCTTTGAACATATCATTTCCATTCATTTTTTCTGCACATATCCTATATCGAATGGACGCTAATTATTAACAAAAAAACACTACAATGATACATAATGCAAAATTTGTCATATCAAGTCCCGACGTGGCGGATTGCCCCAAAAGCAACCTGCCGGAGTACGCGTTTATCGGGCGTTCCAATGTGGGCAAGTCGAGTCTAATCAATATGCTGACCCATAGTCCGAAATTGGCAAAGACCAGTCAGAAACCGGGTAAGACGCTGTTAATCAACCACTTCCTTATCGACGACAGTTGGCATTTGGTGGACCTGCCGGGCTATGGATATGCGCAGGCAGGACAACAGCAACGCGCCAAACTCAAACGGATGATTGAGCGTTATTGCCTGCTGCGCGAGTCGCTTTGCAGTCTCTTTGTGCTGATCGATTGCCGCCACGAACCACAAAAAATAGACATGGAGTTTATGGAATGGCTCGGCGAAAACGAGGTGCCGTTCGCGATAGTGTTCACCAAAGGCGACAAATTGGGCAAAGTGCGCCTGCGTGAGAACGTGGAAACCTATAAAACCAAGATGTTGGAGACATGGGTGGAACTGCCGCCGATATTCGTTACCAGCGCAGAAAGCGGATTAGGCGGCGAAGAATTGGTCAATTATATTGAGGGAATCAATCACGATATTCAAAATCAACAAGAAAACTAACCCCGATGAAAAAACTTGTGTTTGTGCTTGTGGCTTTATGCGGATTGTGGCTCTGCTCTTGCAGCCAACGCACTGATTATCAAGCAGATGAACAGCCTTTATATTTCCGTATCGCCGATACTTTGGGTGTGCAAAAAGCGGAAGTGTATAATCCTTGGCAAAAAGGAGAGTTGCTGGGACGGTATTATTTGGTGGCAGATTCCACAGCCGAAGTGCCTGCCGACGGAGTGCGACTGCAAGTCCCTCTGCAACGTATCGCCACCACTTCCGCGACACATATCGGCTACCTGAAAGCCCTTGACGGATTGGATAGAATCGTGGCGATGGCAACGCCCGATTGGGTGTACAACCGCCCGTTGCAAACAGTAGAAGACATAGGCGAAGACTTGAATCTGAACATGGAAAAACTTTTGCTTTCTCGCCCTAATGCACTGATTATTAGCGCATACGGACAAAACATGCAGAATGTAGAACGTATCCGGCAGGCGGGAATCCCCGTTATTTATATGGTAGAGTGGCGCGAGGAGAATCCTCTGGCACGCATGGAATGGATACGCCTAATGGGCGCACTGATTGGCGAAGAAAACAAAGCCGACTCGATAGTTGAGGAAGTGCGCGAGGCGTATCACCGCGAACAGGCTGTCAGTCAAGCAATCACAGAACGCAGGGCGATCGTGTCAGGGGCTTCGTTTCGCGGCACATGGTATGTGCCGAGCGGGAGTACCTATATGGGGCAACTCTTCCGCGACGCGGGAGCAGACTACGCCTTTGCCGACCGGCAAAGCGACGGCTCTATACCTCTGAATATGGAGCAAGCCCTGCAAGTGTTTGGCGAAGCCGATGTGTGGGTTGGATGTAATGCAAAGACAATGAGCGAGTTACGCCAAATAGACGAGAAACAGACCTGGTTCCGCGCATACAAGACCGGCGAGGTGTATAATTTCTATCGCCGGCAGAACGAAAACGGTGCAAATGACTTTTGGGAAACGGGCGTTGTCCACCCAGAATATATCCTGCGCGACCTGCGCTACGCCCTCTATCCGACGACCATGCCGGACTACGAACCGATATTCTTGGAACGGTTGCAATAACCTAATCGCACAGCGAAAACAAGTCCTCGCGCGGGTTGATGAGCATGACGGGGACCAACGAATGGCGGATTGCATGCCGTTCCGGCGGACCGAAAAGAATATCATCCAACCCGTAGTCGCGACTGGCGGTCAGCACCAACAGGTCGTGCTGAAAATCGCGCTGACGCTCGCTCGCCTCACGTATCAGCGAGAAACTGTCTTTCTTTGCCTCTACCACCTCATAGGTGATATTTTCTCCCGTGCGCTCTGCCACCGACCGAATATGCGTGATGATTCGGTTGGTGTTTTGTTGGGCATGGCTACCATAATCGTGCGCCTTGAGCAAGATAATATGCGCCCTCGTCTTGCGCGCGATATACGTACATATCTCTGCCTTGTAAACTTCTTCCTCTAGCATACTCACCGGTACAAGCAGACGGTGCAACGGCTTTATATTCATCGTGTTAGTAATAAATACATACGGGCGTCGCTCCTCGCGGCAGTCGTTGAGGTGGTGCTGAATAGCCCGTGATTTATTCTCACATTCTATCAGCCGTATATCTTCGTTATTATCCCAAAGCACGGTTTATATCTGACGATTTACAATTTTTATTCTGATTAAGGCACGCCCCACAGAGGCGAGAAGCATTATTTTATCTGCCTTTCGTCCAACTGATGACGGTATTCGACCGCCGCAGCGGCATGCTGACTATATTTCGACGAGAAAATGTGCGTGCCGGAAAAGTCCGAATTGGCACACATATACAGATAATCCGTCGCCGGCGCATTCAGTACCACATCTATCGTCGCAGGTGCGGCACAGCGAATCGGTCCGGGAGGCAGTCCGGGGTACTTGTAGGTGTTGTATGGCGAATCGATAGCCAAGTGGCGTTTGAGCACACGACGCAGTTTGAAATCGCCGTTGGCATAGATAACCGTCGGACACGATTGGAGCAACATTCCGCGATGTACGCGATTAAGATACAGGCTGGCAACGATGGGCAACTCCTCTTTGTTGTGCGTCTCGCCCTCGACAATCGATGCCACAATCGCTACCTCTACAGGCGTAAGTCCTATAGAATCAGCCTTATGACGGCGCCGCTCGTTCCAAAAACGGTTATATTCCTTATACATCCGCTCGAATAGTTGGTCCGGAGAAATCGTCCAATAAACCTCGTATGTATTCGGAATAAACAGACAGATAGAAGTCTCTTTGTTGAGTCCGAACTGCGCCATATATTCATCGCTTTCCAATCGTCGGAGGATATCTATGCTGTCCAAAAGCAACGAAGACGCCAACTTTCCTGCCAACTGTTCGCGCGTGCGAATATAATGGTTGAAAGTCAGTTTCATCGGTGTCTGTTCTCCGAGTTGAAGGCGACGAATGAAATAACGGTCGCCCATCATGGCGGGAAAACGGTAGAAACCGGGTTGCGGGGTAGTGAAATCCATTTTCTCCGCATGGAAGTCAAATGCCCACTGCGAAGCAATGCTGTAGTCGGTTCCGATGAGAGTCATCACAGAATCGAGACTGCTCTCGGGGTAGATTTTGTAGGAATGGTGTTCGCCATCGCGGGAACGTAAATTGCTGACATTCAGCCTGTAATACTGCTCTACGCAGAATACGCCGATGATGGCAAGCAGCAATGCCAATGTGATAAAAATAATTCGCTTATTACGCTTTGTCATAAAATTCTTAGTTGGTTCAACATCTTGTAAAATATGCACTTAAGCATTTTTACATATTTGCATTGTAATATCTCGGGTCGCCGGTTACCTCTTCGCCCACAAAAGCAGCCTTTTCGTAGGGTTGATTCTCCGACTCCAATTCCAGTTCGGCAAGTGTCAGTCCGTCCAAACGACCATGGAATTCATCAATCTCCCACTTCAGTCCGTTCTCCCCTGGCACAATATACCGCGTTTTCTCTATTATGCCCGGCATACACAACTTAATCAACTCCCGTGCGTCAGCCACGTCAATCTCTTTTTCCCACTCATACCGCGCTATACCCGGTTCTCCCGTACACGACTTGATGGTAAGGAACGCACGCGCATCACGTATGCGCACACGTATAGTACGGTCTTTGTCTTTGCACAGGTATCCCTGCACAATCTCATAGCGGGTAGTTGCTTGGCTGCGATAGGAAGTGTTGGCAACAAGAAACTTGCGTTCTATCTCTCTGTTTTTTTCCATAATCATTTTAAAAGTGTGTCTCTTCTTGTGTTGATTTCTCACAATAATAAACTCAATTGGTAGGCGATAGATTTAGGCTCGGCAAGTAAAATCGGCGGCAAAGGTACGACAAAAATGCGACATATACAAAAAAAAGTGTAAAAAGCAGATAAAACGCCAAATAGAATTTGCACAAATCAAAAAAAAAGCGTACCTTTGCACCCGCTTTTGAATAAGGAGCGACAATTCAGACAAACAACTGTCAAAAAGCGTATGCACAATGCTCGCAGGGGAATGTGAAGCGCAACGGAGAGATGGGTGAGTGGCTGAAACCAACAGTTTGCTAAACTGTCGTACGGGTAACTGTACCGGGGGTTCGAATCCCCCTTTCTCCGCCACAAAAAGAGGATACACACAATGTACTCCTCTTTTTTCATTTTCCGCGTTCTATACTAATACACAACTAATTCTAATTACAATACATACTCATCCTAATTCTAATTCTAATTCTAATTCTAATTACAACACATACTCATACTCAATAACTTATCCGTGTATCTTTTTGCTCGAAACGTATGGACGCATATCGGATAGTTCTACAAGTGGTTGTTCAGTTCCTGGTAGTATTTGGGAGATACCGGTACCGCCTTGGTATTGGCAAAGTCTAATTCCGCAACAATAATCCCTTCTTTGTCTCTCCGCAGCACTTTCACGTGTCGGGGATTGACGAAGAACGACCGCTGGCACCGTACTATGCCATGCTTTTGCAGCCCTTCCTCAATCGCACGCATCGAATTGCGCAACGCATATTCCTTCTCCCGTTCACCCTCTATATAATGGATATGCACATAGTTCTCGTCCGCCTGAATATACAGAATAGCATTGGCTGCAATTACTAATTTGAGCCGCTGCGTACCATCATAAAAACGCATTAGGTTATCCTCTTCCGCCGTTGTCGGCACTGTGCGGGTACAATACATCAGCAGATTGATAATTGCGTATGGATAACTGATTGTCGCCACCAAAATCAGCATACACTTACCTGCGCACAAAAAATATCCCTCTTCCCCTCGATACATCAGTGCCATATAGAGTGCCATAAATAGAGCTATCACCACCATCTCGGCAAGGCTCCATAGTATATAATACACCCACGGCAGATGCAAATGTTTCCTGCACGCAGTCATCGGTATACGGCTTCCGCACAATACGCCAATCATAATACACATTAGGATGAGTGTATTAAATACTACCATATCGCGCCCCATCCCCAAAAAATCCAACATCCATTCCGATTGATACAGCAGAATAAAGCATAAGAAGAATGACGGCAACGCCAATATATGCAATAGCAGCGATGTCAGACTCAATGTCTCAGCGGGTATTTGTTTCATATTAAACCGTTTTATCTGTATTTGTCCACTTTAGTGGAATCTATTTCGTCAAATTTCGTAATGTGACAAAAATAAAAACAACCGATTTTAGTCACGTTATTTCTGTTTTAGTCGTCATTTATATATGTTTCGTCAAAAATTATGCCACTTCATCACTATTGTTTGCCTGTCTCTGTACAAAGCCGTAATTTTGCAGTCGAAAAAATAAAAACAACAAACATCAAAATAGAAAATAGTATGAAATCAGTAGTTATATTGGGTGATTCTATATCACGCGGGATTGTATTGAATGGTGAACGCTATTCCATATCCGATAAAGGATTTGCAGAGCAGTGTGGCAATGCTTTGAATCTGGATATACAGAACTTCAGCAAGATGGGCTGCACGATCACACGTGGCGCACAGATATTGGAACAACGCAAAGAGGCTGTAGCAGCAGCCGATGTGACACTCTTGGAATATGGAGGAAACGATTCGGATTTTTTCTGGAACGAGATAGCCGAGACACCTATGGAGAGACATAGTCCCAAAACCTGTCTGCTGCAATTCCACGCCACATATACACAAATGATTCAGCGTGTGCGCGAGTTGGGCAGCCGTCCCGTATTGCTCAGTTTGCCGCTGATGGACGGTAAACGCTTTTTCGAATTCACTACACGCAATATGTCGGATGTGGAGCGTGCACATATACTCGCCTGGCTCGGCGGGCAACTTGAGCGTATCCGCAACTACCATGATATGTACAATCTGGAAGTGTTCCGTATTGCCTCCGAGATGAATGTCCCGATATTAGACATCACCTCACCATTTCTTGGCAATCAGGATTATACGCAATATATCTGCGCAGACGGTATACATCCCAACGAGGCGGGACATACGCTCATAGCAGCACGTGTAACGGCATACTACCGTTCGCTGCTAATGCGTAGAGCATAGGGTGGGGGGGAGGACGGTCTTGTTTACTCTACTCGGTTGCCATATACATTGTATATAGCATCTTCCACGCGGATATATAGGCGACTATTGCGCAGTACTTTCTCTGCGGCAGGGGCTTTCTGTACATTGCTACCGTCTGCTGCCTCGGGGATTGTTTGCTCGCACGAAGGCAATACTACTCCATCTTTGCGAGTTAGCAACACATAGTACGTTGCGCCTGCAGGGAACGGCTCTTCCGTATGGTAGATAGACGATGTGGCACCCTCTATCGGTTGCCCGTCTTTATACCACTGATACTCCGTGAACTCATACCCCCCGTTGAAAGCCGACAGATAAACTGCAAACACATTGCCGAACTTCAATTTGAAGATATTGCTCGGATAATATACCAGCAGGTTGTAGTCCCAGGTGAGTGTTTGGTCGCAAACGGTATCATACACACTTATTCGGGCGTTATAACTGCCGGGCTTCAGACTGCTTGTTGCCACTTGCAATACCGTGTCATTGGTATCAATCAGCGGCTCTAATACAAAGTCCTCCTCGCCAAGCAGCAGATGAGACTCGCTAATCTGTCCCTTGACATAATGGAACGGAATAGAGAACATCTCCTCATTCGAGTCCGGGCATATATATGACTGATCAGGATTGTTGGGCACGTCCATCTCCAAGCAGGTAAGTATCGTCAAATCGTATTTATAAGCGTGCGTATGTGTACAACCGTCTGCATTGGTGCGCTCTGTCGTGCCTTCCACAATGCCTTTCCCCTCCGGAAATGAATGGGAATAATACCATTTCTTCTCCTCCGGGATATAGACACTATCGCGTGCCGTAATCACGGTATCCAATTCATCGCGGGTGTCCCTGCCGTGTACAATCGTGCGTATCTCAAAGTTACCGGTTGCGCAGTCATCGGGCTGCATCGAGTCAATCTCTTGTGTAGGTGTGGTAGTATCGTCCCAAGCCAAGCAATCACCACGCACTACCGTCTTGATAGTGTCGGGACGACGGACACGGAAAGAGAACTTCACTTCTTCCGCAGGATATTGCGAATAGGGGCACTCCTTGTGGGCATAGATGTTGGCAGTGATATCATACCACCCCGGCGAATCGTAGGTATGCCTTGTCTGAGGAGTACCTCCCAATTCGGAAACACCATCGCCAAAGTCCCAGTCCACTTTGTCAATCACATCTGTTCCCACCTGTGCATCAAACGAAATCTCCGTCCCGATACAATATACTGTCTCGCTGATATACCCCTCGGTATAGGTTTCTTCATCTACTTTTACACCACGTTTTATCGTTGATGATCCTGCGGAATAAGCATACGATTCACTTTTCCCGTGTCCATATACCTGAGCGACAAAACCACCTTTGTTTTCGATGGTAAAGACATGTTCATTGAGAAATTCTGCATCATTAACTAATAGAATTCGTGAAAATGACCATTCCTTGTTCCCGTTTACAGGAACAAAATCGGTTGCAATGTTAGGTCTTTGATTGGACTTAATTTTGATACTTGCAGCATCGCTTGTCTTGCAAACTATATCTAAATAATGTTGTTGGGTCAGATCTGTATGGCATGTACCAAATGTAATTTTACTGATTTTTTGTTGTAGGGGACTAATCCATACCGATGAAGGGTCTCCACCTATATGTTCAGAATTAGTTTTTGCTGTATAACTATTTCCTACATCGTATTTGTAAATTTGAATAGGACAAGATGATTCTATATAGTGTGCAGAATCAGAGTCGATTATCTGATTTGCATGGTGGGTGATTTTGTCGGTATTTTTCATAATACCCCTGTTCAATTCTATCTCATAATCACTATAGGCTTCGTCTATATGGATCGGTTTATTGCTTCCATCAATCCATATGTCCGTATTATCTACCAAGGTGGTAATTTTTATAAAGTTGGCATCTTTGCCTTTGGAGCGAGTAACCACGAACTCAGTTCCCCAATAGTCAGTAGGCATTGCTTGTTCATACAAACAATCACGGTTGCCTACACCATTAGGAATACGTGTTGCTGCAGCCCCCTGAAAAACGGCTATTTTTTTACCATTTTTTGCAGTAATCCGAGTTCCTGATAGAGATTGCTTATGTTCTCCCATTAAGTAATAGGTCTGACCTGCTTTCAATTTGATACTATATTTTTGCTTGGCAGGGTGTTTCTTCCCATATGAATTAGTAGTAGGAACTATATCAATATCGGTATTGTCTTCTACTGCTAAAATGGTTATCATAGATACCGCTTCACCATCTCCATCTTTTTGATCGGGAATGTAATCTTGCGTGCAATAGTCTGATTGTAATGCAGTAATCGGTAGTATATTTGCTGCATCCATAGAGGCATTTGCACGAATTACAGCAAACACAGAAACAGGTTCGGAAGTCGTAATTTTCAAACCAAACTGGTTAATTTCGTCAGCATGCTTAACAATAGCATTAGGGTTGCCTACATTTTGCGGATACCATATGTTGGAAGGCAAAGGTTGGGCATAGATTCTTCCGTCTGCATTATCTCCAAACTCTATCCACTCATATGCATTGGGGGACGTATATTGTATTGAGAAATTCGTATTAGGATTTTCAATCCTAATCGTAGTGTTTGGCTTTGTTGTAGATATTGCAATATAAGGGTAAGCCACTCCATCACCATCATCAGGTGGGCGCACTGCCATCGTCAATGCCACCCAGAACTCTTTACCCTCCGTGGAGGCTTGCGCAAAGAGAGAGGTTGCGCTGCTGCTCAATATTGCCACAAGGGCTATAATCATCCAACTGCGTTTCATAAGCAACTTTGTTTTGTATGTGTATTATCTGTATTTTGTTAATTTAGTGTAATAAACAGACCGATATTACCATACCTATCAATAGGTAAGAACAGGGTAAGAACTCGGTATCCTCTCGGAAACAGGCAAAACTCGGTATGTTAATGTTTGTTTATTTTACATACCGGATTCTGTCGGTCTGCTGTGTTACAATACCTCTACCTCTACGCGCCGGTTGTTCTGACGCCCCTCTTCGGTGTCGTTGGTGTCAATAGGACGGGTCTCGCCATAGCCCTCCGCCTCAATACGCGAAGCGTCGATACCCCGCTTGATAAGGTCTTCGCGAACGGCCTGAGCACGTCCCTCTGACAAGCGTTGGTTAGCCGCATCTTTACCTACATTATCAGTGTGTCCCATAATCTTAATGCGAATTTCGGGATTGCGCTCCAGATAACCAAATAGTGCCTCCAACGCCTCTTCCGATGAGGAGAGAATACGGGTCTTGTTGGTTGCAAAATGCAGGTTGCGCATTACAAATACTTCGCCTTTCTTGATAGGTTTCAGAACCACGTGCATACTATCGCCGATATGTGCAATAGGTGCCTCATACTCTTCGTATCCCACTTGCGCAATACGCAAGGTATATGTTGCGGTATCTGCCAGATAAGCACTGCTTGCGCCGTTTGCGGAGTCGGTAGCGAGTGTATAAGCGGCTTGTCGTGTTTTGCGTGGACATATCTTTACTTGTGCGGGGATGGCAACGCCGCTCTCGGCATCGGATACGCTCACTCGGAAAAGCGGCATTCGGCGCAGACGTATCTCCATAGCGGTGGTAGTACCCGGTTCGATAATGCTATATGTCACATCCTTAGGATAATAGTGTTTTGCTTGGGCGATGGCCACATAGTTGCCTACGTTGGTGCGTTGGCGCGCTGTCCCCTCTGCCAAAACCTTTTGTTTCATGGCAGGACGGTTGTTCTTGGTATTGATAATCTCTACTGCAACCCCATTGAGTGTTTCGCCGGTAGCAGCGTCCACTACGCGAATGGTGGTATAGGAAGCAGGAGGCGGTACCGGACGGGCAGTCTTACCAGGCACTTCGAACTGTACAGCAAACTTCAAACCGACAAACAAATTATTAAGTTTGGTACCAGAGAGTGCCAGCATCGAGTTGGTCGCTTGCGGACGATAGTCATTCTCGTTGAAAATCAGCGGCATCGCACCGGTTGGGTTATTGGTATTCAATACACCGTATTCAGCAAATGCGCTTACCTTGTAATGAATATGTTCGCGTCCGAAAGGCAATCTCTCGCCCGCTTTGACACGTTTCTTGTTTTTCTTGTCAGGTTGTGCCTGCATCCACTCATCAAGGTCAATGCCAAACTCGGCACAGATACTTACAGACGGTTGGCGCATATTGAGTTTGCGGTTGTCGGCAGCGGTTTGCGGTACATCCACAATACCCATTCCGTAGGGCTCTAATATCTCATCATCAAGAACGGTGATGTCGTAACTGCCGCGTTGCGAGTAGTTGCCAAACAAACCGTATCCCACTTTGGCTCCAACCATAAAGAAATAGCGGTCGAACTGCGCTCCGAACATCACCGGCAAACCGATATATCCCACGTTGCGCACCTCGCGGAGGTCGTCGGTTGTATAGGTATAGGTCTGGTGAATAGGTGTCGCTCCCTCCGATGGGTAATAATTATTGCCGCGTGTCAAGGCAAAACCATAGTCCGAACGGGAATTCAACCATGTGAAATCCAATCCTGTCTCAAAGCGGAAGGCTCCGTATTCGAGTTCATACGTGGCGGACAAGCCTGCTCCTGCACCACCGGTGAGCGACTGGTAAGCATACTTGCTGTCCAATTGTCCGGGACGGCTGACATTCGACAGATTGCTGCTCATCTTGTCCATCATAGCCGCATAACCCACTTTTGCACCTATATTAAAAAGACTGACGACCTCGGTACGCGGTGTCGGATCTGCCAACTCGGCTTGCTGCTTCAGCCATGCCTGCTTCTGTGCCTCCTCTTGTGCCTGCTTTTCGGCAGCAGCCTCTTCTTTGGCGGCTTGCAGGCGTTCAGCCTCTTTCTGGCGGGCGAGTTGTTCCTTTGCACGCTGTGCGGCTTGCTTGTCGGCTTCTTTTTGCCGTTCTGCCTGTGCCTTTTGCCGTTCTGCCTGTTTTTTATCGTTGGCTTTTTGTGCAACGGCTTTCTTTTTGGCTTGCTCTTTTTGTTTCTGTGCTTTTGCTTTCTCCTGCTCTTTCTTTTTCTTCTCTGCCGCTTTTTGTTTAGCCGCCTTTTGCTTATCCTGTGCAGTGGTTTGGGCTACAGGTTCCGGTATGGCAACCGCTAATACGTTGCCACAACTGAGCGATAGTACCATCGCGCAAACCAATATATTACGTACTATATTTTTCATATCTGTATTGGATTCAATGGTTATTTCGTTACGAGAAATTTGAAATTACGCACTTGCTTTTCTGTGCTGACGCGCAAGATATAGAACCCTGCTTCAGCGGGAACCGTGATAGTACATCCTCCGGTTGGCAAAGAAACTTCTGCAGAAATATCACCCTGCACATTTATCCATTGGGCAGTAGCGGCTTCTTTTGCATTGACAAAGATACGCTCGCCCGCTGGCGCAGTAGTGGCAATAATTTCAACACCCTCCTCAAACTTGTTGTAATCTTGCGGATTGGGGTTAAATGCTTTGGCGCACGTACAAGTCTGTACCTCGCTATTTGTCCCTTTGTTGATATAGAAACACAAGTAGTACGAATCGGTGGCATCCACATCCTCCAAATGCAGTACTCCGCTCACTTGTCCTGCCACTGCAGTGCGGTCGCTTGTGCGATACCATTGGAAATCTGTCAATGTCTTGCCTTCAAAGGAAGCATCTTTCTTTAGACCGAGTACGTTCGTGAAGCGCTGAGTCAGTACATCATTGTCATAATTGAGCATAAAGAGGAGAGTTGTATCCGTACCGCCGCAATCCGATTCTATCTTCAGGTGAATACCATATTCCTCACCCGCCTTGGCGCCATCGGGTATAACAATACCGAAATAGTTATCGGTCTCGTTGGTAGTCAGTTCGCTGTTTTTGAAGCCTGCTGCAAGAGCCGCGTCTGTATACTCGATGGTGGTGTTTTCCCCCTGCAAATCCACACCCGATTGGTTGTCAAAGAAAATCTTTCCTACAAACGGCTGCCCCTCTACTTTGCAAGGGATGTCCATGCCGCTGATAGAGAAAGTAAACCGCCCGATATTTACTGTAATAGGAATGCTGTCCATTATACTCTGACCGACGCATACGTTCGATGACGAACGGTAGATCAGGGCATAAGCCGCATATACACCGCTCTCCTTATAATAATGATCCACTTTTGATGCACTTGCGGGACCATTGGTTGTATAGGTCTCTCCGTCGCCGAAGCCCCAGACAATTTTCTCAAATTCGTAGTTCAAGTCGCAACCGAAATGGATCGTATCTTCACCGCAAAGCAGGTTGTGGCTCTCGGGTGTGAATACTTGCCCGTTGATCGTAATTGCCTGCGTCAGCGGTTTCGTTGCTCCGCCGGCAGAGTAACCGTAACTCTCGTTAGCCGTAAAACCATATACGTGGGCGATAAAATTGCTGCCATCGCTTTTTAGTGTGTGTGTAGCGGCGGTTGTGCCGAGACTTTTCTGCGCAAAGTAGTATTGAACACCATTGATTTTACTCCCAACAGGTTGAAAATCACCCTGAATAGAAACGCCATCCAATAACATCAATTCCGGTTTGTCCGTTACGATGTTCGTGTAGTGGTTCGTGATACCATTGTCGCTTGCATAGGTTGCAAAGGTAACTTGGTCTATCTGTTGCTCTATCGGATTAATCCAAAGCATTGCAGGGTCGCCGTTGCTGTTTTTGTCGCCGTGATATTGCTGCGATACCACAAACAGGTGCACTGCACAGGCACAGGAAGTGGTTACTACGCAATTGCCGTCTGTAGCATACTGACCTTGCGGACCAATTTCGAACTCCCAATAGTGTTTTTTCTCTGTCGTAAAATCAAAGGTATGAACCAATTGCCCATTAATCCGCACTTCCGTTCCGTCGTTTAGTGCCATAATGCGGATTTTATCGCACGGACGGCTTTTCGAAGGCGTCAGCACAAACGTGTTTCCCCAGTATTGGGTGGGCATTGCCTGCGAGAAAATATGGTCGCGTTGTTTTACTTGATACGGGATATTGGTATGAGGGCAACCTTGAAAAACGGCAATCTTCTTATTGTCGCGTGCTTTTACATAAGTGCCGCTCAAGTCGCCGTCCTCGTTGTCTTTCTTGCCCGTCCATACATAAAATACCTGCCCTTTCTTCAAAGCAGGGGAGTGCAATGTATCACGTCCATATTGATAATTCAATAGAGCCTTTTCCTCATCGGTCAATGTATAACCATTATCCCGCTTGTTGATAGCATAATTGATGGCTTCTGTATTGACCGACGGGCAATAATCCACAATTGTATTATCCTCTGCTGCTATGACGGCAAAATGCGACCCCTGAGTCTTACCTACGCCTCCGTGATCTGAGGGAGTATAAGTTTGTATGACGTAACTATCTAACAACGAACTCGTTGGTAGTACATTCGTTGCATCAAAAGTTGCTTTTTTGTAGTTGGTGGCGAATAGGGAAATATCTGCTGTTGACGTTACATGTAGAGCGCATGTATCCGCTTGCTCCGAATTGACAGCATAGCATACTTTGCCGGTAGTCGCCATTGCGGAACGGGCATTCTGAGTAAGTACATTGCCTTCGTACAAGTTCACAATCTCCAATCCTCCGGCATTCACCTGTACCTTTTCTGCGTAACCGGTATAGGGATTTTTTATGGTTACTTCGCAATCGCTCCGCGAGGAAATCGACAATGACAATTTGAGTGTGTTATTCGGATCTTGGTCTGCTTGTAAGAAGGTTACCCAAAAGTCCTTACCCTCGGTGGACTGACCGCCCGATGTCTGTGCCGACAAAGTCATCGCCGGCAGTGCGGCAATGCAAAAAAGAAATGCACAATAGAGTTGTTTTTTCATCGTATTAGGATAAAAAATGGTACATAATTTTACGAGTGCAAAATTACGCATTATTGCGCGCGTTGATGTGTAAAAAACGGCGAAATGTGTAGAAATTGCCATATTGTGAATTTTATCAAGCTTCTACATTTCTGCGGACTTACTCCAAAACATACACGTTCTTTAAGATTTTGCTACTGTATTGTGCTTTTTTATCTGATATTGAAAAGTAAGGTGGATGCAATGTGGATGGTTATAGGATAGAGGGTGGTTGAGCCGTGTGTAAAAATGTACGATTATTAAGATTCTTCGCCCTATCCCTCATTTTTCCACTTACAAATTGATTTCCTCTCCCATCACTCCGTAATATCTTCCGTTGTGCAGGATGTAAATCCGTCCGTCTTGCAGAATCTTCCGTGGAGTCGGGTAGGGCGCGTCTTTTGCCGTTTCTATATCCGTCTTTGTAGGGAGCACCACTTGCACTTCATTGCTTCTCTGCCCATTTTCTGTCTCTATACAATAATAAATTGTATCTGTCCCTGCATTTATTGGCAGTGTAACCTGCTCGCGGCAATAGCGTGCCGGTTCCCACGCAGCGTCCACAATCTGCGGATACCCTTCTACACTTTCTGTATGTTCCTGCCGGTCTCCCTGTATCAAATACAACTCCTGCATACACGCACGCTTTTTCGTACTTCCGCCCACCGACAAAATCTTAATCGAATCGGTCAGCGCAGGGATTTTCAGCGTATAATACGCCTCGTCGCGGGTCTTGTTTTTCACAGGCAGCGGAATCGTTTTTACCACTTCTCCGTCTATACTGATTTGCAATTCGGCGGCATCAGCAAACGAATACGCACCGGCGCGGAACACTAATTGGGCTTCATTTTTGAGCGCAAGCCCTTTCATCATCACATATCCGTCATTATTAGACGCGCCCATCGTGATAGCATTCGTACCCGCTTTAGCATTGGTGCAGTTCTGCGATGATGAAGTATATGGGTTCTGGGATAGTATTTTTTTAGACAATGCCGGCATCTTGATGAGTGTATCATTTTTGCCGGTGTAGGTACGCGTATAGACATCTATGGCATAGTCCGTTTGCAGGTTCTGCCATACGGCGGTAAAACCATTTCGACTCACATCGGTTGCCTCATAAGCACGGAAACTGCTAAAGTCCGGACGCGGCACATAGTCGGGCGTTGTAGTACATATAAGTCGCTCAAAATCAACCGCTTTGCCTTTCTTGTTTCCCCAGATATATTCCACCAATTCAGGATAATCAATATATGGATTGCGGTTGTGCTGTATGTTGCTCACAGCGTCCGCACGTTCTATCTCTTTTATACTCACAGGGTCGGAACGGTGCCAGTCGAGCAGCACTTCCACCAACCACGGCTGAAACTCCAAATAGGATTTGTTATCCAAATAATCGGAATAGTTGCTCGCCCAAGTCAGATTCTCATAGGCGGTGGCAATATAGAAATACGCACGCGCGAAGTCGCCTCGATATTCGGGAGCAGGCTCAAAGCACGCCCAACCATATTCCGAAGCCGACTTTGAATCCATTCTGAATGACCCGTTATCCAACTTGTCACCTTTCTTTACATGCCCTGGCGGAAAGTTGCTTTTGTTGTTATTTGCCTGAGCATCAGCGGGATTCAGGTGGTACAGATCCCTGTATGCCCGATAGCCGACAGAATCTGTCTTTCCGCTGCTTTGTGTCGTCCGACCCCACCACGACTTCGGAAAGCAATGCTCTATCTCCAATCCGCAAGCCGAACCTCCGTCGTGTGTGAAATAGCGTCGGCTGTTGGAATACATATCCCATATCGTTCCATCTGCTCGCCTGTCGGTCTGTGGGAAAAAATTCCACGTTGCCGGATAATACACGTTGTCGGGATAGGTGTACCCCTGTGTTCCGTATGACACCCGCACACCTTTGCATATACTATCATGCAATGCTGATTTCAATACCGAGTCTTTCAACCCTTGCACACCATCATAATACCCGCTTGGTATTGCTTCCGCCATAACACCCACTGTTATGCCTGCCAGCATACCTGCCAAACAAATATATTTTACCCCTTTTCTCACAACTATAGAATATTGTTTCTTTAATTTCTTTTATTTCTCTCGCACACGCGCAGGTGGTGCGTAGGATACCCCGATTAATGGTTTAATTGTATGTTTCCAACAGAGGAATCCTACGATAATTAACGTTCTGTTTTTGGCGCAGGCAGACAGAACAACAGCAGGTTTAACGCTACATACCATAGTACGCACGCAGCCCCCGCGAACACTATCAATTCCACGTGTTTGCATAGGCAGGCTTTCACCACGCAGAACGCAATCAGCACTACCGCTCCGATAAGAAATAAGTATTGTGTGGAGTGCTCTTTCCAGCCGAATCCGTGAAACTTGAACGAGAAGAATGGTATCTCCGCATTCAGCAGATAGCAACTCAGCAGGCTTATTGCCAGCAATGCCCACGGAATCCAGTCTGCCGACAACATCGCGTATGGCATACACGTTAGTGACCCCCAGAATATGGCATTCGGCGGGGTGGAAAGTCCGACAAACGAAGTCTTCTGCCGCTCATCCACATTGAATTTTGCTAATCGCAATGCGGAGAATGCGGCCATTAGGAATGCTGCAAGGCACCACCAACCGATCAGTGGACGCAAGTAGCAGCAGAGCATCATCGATGGTGCCAAGCCAAAAGTAATGTCATCGGCAAGTGAGTCCAATTGTACGCCTATCGCACTTGGCACTTTCAGCAGACGGGCAGACATCCCGTCGAAAAAATCGAAAAAAGCACCACCTAATATAAACAGGAACGCATACAAAAACGCATTTTGCGTTGCCATAAACACTGCCATACACCCGCAAAGCAGGTTGCAACAGGTAATACTGTCAGGAATGATTCGTTTGATATTCATATTCTTATAATTCTAAATGGTTCTTTCTGAGTTCACAATTTCTTGCACACCACGTATGCCACGATGATACTCGGTATGCAGCAAAGCATCACTATCCAAAAGAAATTCAAGTAGCCGAGCGGCTCCTCAATATATCCTGCCACCATTCCGGGGAGCATCAGCCCGAGGAACATCACCGCCGTGCAGAGTGAGAAATGCGCCGTCCGATGTACGCCCTCCGCAAAGTGCATCATATAGAGCATGCACGCGGTGTAGCCCAATCCGTAGCCCAACTGCTCCACTCCGATACACGCCGACACTATCCAGAACGATTCCGGTTGCGCCGCCGCCAGATAGATATACACTGCCGAGGGGAGTGTGAGGCATAGTGCCATAGGCAACATCGCTTTGCGCAGCCCTACACGGCTTGCCCATAGTCCGCCGATGATACCGCCAAGCAACATCAACACCACACCTATACCATATATCTGCCCCACGGTATCTACGCTCAAACCCAATCCGCCATCTGCCTGCGAAGCAAGGAAAAACGGGTTGCATAGTTTGAGCAACAATGCCTCCGGCAGTCGGTAGAGCAACATAAAACAGAGTGCCAACCAAATCCCCGGCTTGCGGAAGAACTCCACAAATGTCTCGCCCACTTCGTGCCAGATTCCCTTACCCGAAGTCAGGTGGATGTCAGGTGGATATGTGGTGGATAAGCTCTGTGCATCACACTTTGTTTTTTCCGCCTTTGGCAGAAAAAAAGTATGCCATATCGTAATTCCTGCCAGCAGTCCGCTGCAACCGAGCAGTGTATAGGTCCACGACAATGCCACCGTTGTCTTTGTTTGAAGCCACCCCACCAACATCAGGAGTAGCGATTGGCAGAATATATTGGCTATCTTATAGAATGTGGAGCGAATCCCCACAAATGCCGACTGTTGCTTGTCGCTGAGGGCGAGCATATAGAATCCGTCCGCCGCAATGTCGTGTGTTGCAGAAGCAAACGCCGTGATAGTGAAGAAGATAAGTGCGAGTGTGAAATAGCCCTGCGGCGCAAACCATGCGAGCAGCAATACCGCCACGCACATCAATGCTTGCATTAGCAAAATCCACCACCGTTTGGTACGAATCACGTCCACAAACGGACTCCACAGCGGTTTTATCACCCATGGAAAAGTTATCAGACTGGTAAACAATGCCATCTGCCCGTTGGGCATACCCAACTGCGTAAACAGCGTGATACTCACACTCGTTACCAGAAAATACGGCACCCCCTCCGCAAAATACAGCGTCGGCACCCACCACCACGGAGAACCGTTTTTCTTAATATGTCCCTTTTGTGTTTGGATGATGTTTTTAATTTCTTGTATTTTTCTTGCGTCCTTGTGCTGCAACGCCGAGCGAAGCTTTCAGGTATTTTTTTGCCGCTTGCGGCATCGGAGGCTCTTGTATTATTACCCCGCAAAGTTACGCTTTTTTTTCGGACTATGCAAATTCAGCATGTGATATGCTATACTTTGTATAGATTTCTTCTATATTGTCCTAAATTATTTTCTCTCTGCCTGTATGTTTTATATGCCGTCAATAACTCGCCTATGTCTCTTTGTGCTATTAAGAGTGGGTGATTAGTGGGTGATTAGTAGGTGATTAGTGGGTGATTCTCGGGAGGATACCGTGTGCTTACCTTGACAGCCATAGTTGGCAAAATAGGCTTTTTGCTTGTGTGTGTAGTGGATTTGTTGTAATTTTGCGCTCTCAAAAAAGTACAAAGATTGTGTTAGGTTTTTTTATTATTTTGTTGTTCCTCGTGTTGGGGAATGTTGTCTCGTGGGCAATTGGCGGTATTATCCCCGGTAGTGTAATAGGTATGCTGTTGCTTTTTGTGTGCCTGTGTCTCAAATGGATACACCCGCACCATATACGCACGGCTGCCATATTGCTGACGCATAATATGTCATTCTTTTTTGTACCTGCAATGGTGGGGATAATGGAGCAATGGAATATTATCCGGTTGAATATAACCGGGTGGCTGGGTATCTTGGTATTAACCACCGTGGCGATTATGGCAAGTAGCGGACTGACAATGCAAGGGTTGGCGCATCTACAGTGCCGTTTTAAGAGAAAGGGGCTACTGCATGCGTGACGTTTTGTGTTCTATGCCGGCGTTGCTGATGCTCACTTTTGGAACCTATTTGTTGGGCGTGTTTTTGCAGCGCAAATCGGGGTGGACTCTGTTGCACCCGTTCTTGGTGTGTATTCCTGTTCTGTTGGTTTTGCTGAAAGTGTTGGATATCCCGTATGAAACCTATTCGCAAGCCAATCAGCCGATTAATTTCCTTCTCGGACCGAGTGTCGTGGCGTTGGCTTTGTCGCTTTATGAAGAGTTGGAGACTATCAAACATAATGCATTGCCGATATTTGTAGCCGTGATAGTGGGTGCTTTGGTAGGAGTGGTGAGTGTTTATTTTTCGTGCAAAATGCTTCACATGGATGGTATGTGGGTACGCTCTTTGGAGGCCAAATCGGTAACCACGCCGATAGCCATGGACGTAACGCATTCCCTTGGCGGAAATGAGTCGTTGGCAGCCGTGTCGGTAATCATTACAGGCTTTCTTGGTTCACTGATGGGACCATTTGTCTTGCGTCTATGCCATATTACGAACCCTGTGGCGAAAGGGCTGGCGATGGGTTGTTCAGCGCATGGATTGGGGACAGCGCGTGCTATTGAATTAGGAGCCGTCGAGGGGGCGGTCAGTGGTCTCTGTATCGCCCTTATGGGTGTCGCCACTGCCCTCCTTGTCCCGCTATTCCATATAGTCCTCCCTATCTGGTAATTAACGTTAGTTTGATATAAGCGGAGCGTTGCTATTATTGGACGCATATTGCCAAAAATATCCTTCCGGAGAGCCTGACGGAAATAGCGGATGATGCCTTTGAAGGTTGCGCCGAGCATTGTACCTTGTATGCACCTTTCAGAACGGGTTCTGCATATCGCAACCACCTGGTGTTTGGCAAGTTCCGCGAGGTGGTGATAGAACGTGTCTGTTCGATATAAATACAATGCTCTTTTGCAGAGAAAAATGATGGAGACAATCCCTTGTTATTATGAATTACATCCCAATCTACGAAATCTCCGACCAATTATGTGCCTCAATTCGTAGCAGGTCAAGTTGCCGCTTGTAGATGCGGTTATATTCGTCTTCAAGCAGCGGGTCTTTCTCCAATATACTTTCTGCGGTATGGCGGGCAATTTCCAATATCTGCCCGTCGGTGGATAAGGAGGCAATGTGCAAGTCAAAAGGCAGTCCCGATTGTTGCGTGCCATCCAAATCACCGGGGCCACGCAGTTGCAAATCTGCTTCTGCTATACGGAACCCGTCATTCGTTGCCACCATAATATCCATACGCTGTCGGGTTTCTTTGGTCAGTTCCAACCGGGTCAGCAGAATACAATAACTTTGGTCGGCTCCGCGTCCGACACGTCCGCGCAATTGGTGCAATTGGCTCAGTCCGAATCGCTCGGCGTTCTCAATAATCATCACACTCGCATTAGGTACATTCACTCCTACTTCAATCACTGTTGTAGCCACCAATATCTGCGTCTCGCCCAAGGCAAAATGCTGCATTTGCTCGTCTTTGTCTTTTGCTTTCATCTGCCCATGTACCATCGAAATCTTGTATTCGGGGAATGTATCGCATAGTTCGTTGTAGCCGTTTTCCAAATCTTGTAAATCCAATTTCTCATTTTCCTTGATAAGTGGAAAAACAACATACACCTGCCGTCCTGCCTGTATCTGCCCTCTGATAAACTGGTTCACTGATTGTCTGCGCTGTATGGAGTAATGCAATGTCTGTACAGGTTTGCGTCCGGGTGGCAGTTCATCGATGATACTTACCCGCAAGTCGCCATACACAGTCATTGCCAACGTCCGTGGAATAGGTGTGGCGGTCATCACCAGTACATGTGGCGGTCGCACATTTTTGCTCCATAGTTTTGCACGCTGGGCTACGCCGAAACGGTGCTGCTCGTCCACCACCACCAATCCGAGATTTGACCATTGTACGGTATCTTCCAACAGCGCATGCGTACCAATCAGTATATCTATCCGCCCTGTTTGTAGGGCAGGGTGGAGCAGGTCTCTTTGTTTCTTGGTGGTAGAGCCGGTAAGTAGGGCTATCCGTAAACCGTTAGGATTGTCCTCGCTTGCCAACAGCGGTTTGAGAAACCCGTTCAATGTCTCATAGTGCTGGTTGGCGAGTATCTCCGTCGGTGCCATAATACACGTCTGGTACCCGTTGTCAATCGCCAGCAGGCAGCACATCAGTGCCACCAGAGTCTTACCACTACCCACATCGCCTTGTAGCAGACGGTTCATCTGTTTGCCCGATTTTAGGTCTGTATGTATCTCGCGTATTACCCGTTTTTGCGCATTGGTCAGCGGGAAAGGCAAACTCTGATACATTGCATTGAAATTCCGTCCCACAATCGGCATCGGAAAACCCGCATTTTGCTCACGGCGTTTCATCTGCCTCAGAATCTGCAATTGGATATAGAACAACTCTTCAAACTTGAGCCGCTCTTTCGCACGTTGCATCGTCGGGGTGTCTTTGGGGAAATGGATGTTTTGCAGCGCTTCTGTGAGTCCTGGTAGGTGGTAGTGTTGCAGCACATCGGCCCCGATTGTATCAGGAATTCCCATTGCCAAATCCGGTAGCAAACCTGCGATAATCGTGCGTATGACGCGTGAGTTGATGCCCGCTTTTTTCATACGCTCCGTGGTATTGTAATGCGGTTCCAAACCTTGCGTCATCTCGGGTTTCACCTGTGCCATCGGCGTCAATTCGGGGTGTACGAAATTATATTGGTGGTTGAACCGTGTCGGTTTGCCAAAAAGCAGATACTTCACTCCCTTCTGCAATTTGACGTATTGTACGCCCTTAAACCATACCAGTTCTATCAGATGTGTTCCATCGGAGAATTGTGCACTCAGCCGTTGTGCCTTGCCCACTCCAATTGTATGCCATTCCATCACCTCGCCGACAATCTGCACGTAGGTTTCGTCGTCCTCTATCTCTGCAATCTTGTAGAACTTACTGCGGTCTATATACTTAAAAGGGTACTGACGGAGCATATCAAGCGCCGTCTGTACCCCTAATTCTTTACGAAGAATGTCGGCACGTCTCGCGCCGACATTCTTGCAATAGGTAATATCTCTATGGGCTAATTCCACCCAAATCCTGTTTTATGAATACTTAATCGATTATTGCAAGCGGAAATTTACAGGCACGGTGTATTTCACACGTACAGCCTTACCACGTTGTTTACCCGGATTCCACTTAGGCATCGATTTGATAACACGTACAGCCTCTTTGTCAAGTGACGGATCTCCACCCGAGCGAACTACCTCAACATCCACAATAGCACCGTCTTTGTTTACCACAAACTGGCAGATAACACGACCTTGGATGCCGTTCTCTTGTGCAATAACAGGATATTTCACGTTTTCGTTCAAGTATTTGAACAACGCCTGCTGACCACCGGGGAACTCAGGCATAGTCTCTACAACCATAAATATGACTTCCTCTTCTTCCTCCTCTACGGGAGCCTCAACGGGCGGAGCAATCACGACCTCTACATCTTTTTCGTCCTCTGTGTTGATTTCGATAGACTCGGTCTCAACATCGTCTTCCACTACGTTCAGTACCTCAACCTCTTGTACAGCAGGAGGTGGTGGGGGAGGAGGTGTTGTTTCTTGGGTTGTCTGCTGAATTTCTACCTCTTCCTCAAATAGGAAATCGGTATCGGCAACCTCATACTTGGTAACCTCTTTCTCTGTCCATTCAAAAGCGACATAGCAAACGCTCAAGACGAAGACAAAACCCATCAGTACGTAGATGATTTTCTTGTCTTCCAAACTGGCTTTTTGTGACTTTTTAACTTGCATATTGTGTAGTTATTAGATTTCTTCGCACCTAATAGGCACTGCTTTCACTTAATACTCGCAAAGGAGTATTCTTGCAAAAACGACCGCAAATTTACTGCTTTTTTCTGAATAGCGCAAATATCTGTGCTATTTTTATGCAAAAATGTTTGGATACTTGCCATTGAACAATAATTGTAGTATCTTTGCAAATCGATGAACATGGTAAAACGCCTAATACAATCGGCAGGGGCGCGCAATTTTGCTAAACTTCTGTCTGCCAATGTAGTAGCCCAAGCAATTGGGCTGTTGGTCTATCCTGTTCTGACTCGTTTGTACGCTCCGGATGACTTCGGTCTGCTCAATTTGTTTTTGAGTATCGGCGGTATTCTTTCCATTCTCGCCACTGCCGAATATCAATATGCCATCGTCCTGCCAAAGGAGCAATCCGATGCGGTGGCGTGTTTCCATGTCGGGGCATTATGGCTGTTGTTAGTGTCCGTATTGTGCGGATTGACTTCGCTCTTCCGTGCACAAATCGCTGCGCTGTTTAATGTCTCCGCTTTGGCAACTTATTATCCGTTTTTGTGCGTTTTTATATTCGCTACTGGGTTATGGAACTTGCTGAACTATTGGTATATACGCAATAGTCATTTCGGACGTGTCTCGACATTCCAACTGACATTGAGCGTTACCAATAGCGGGCTCAAGTGCGGTTTCGGAGTAGCAGGTTGGCTGCGTGGCGGACTTATTTTTTCCACTTCTGTCGGCACGTTGCTTTCTGTGATAGTGAGCATATGTTATCGGTTCAAACGGGACATACGACCATTGCTCTATTTCAACCGCACACGTTTGCGGTTGATGGCGGAACGTTATCGCAATTTCCCTTTGTTTGCCTTGCCCAAATCGCTTGTCAATATATTCAGTTCCAACTTGCCCGTATTGTTGCTTACCCCTGTTTTCGGACTGAAAGAGATGGGCTTTTTCGGAATGGCAATCACACTATCGTTTACCCCCATCAGTTTGATAAGTCGCTCTTTGTATCAGGTATTGTACCAGAAGACTACAATGCAGGTGCAGCGAGGTGAGCGCATAAAGCCGTTCTTTATGCGTTTTATGTATTTGACGCTGTCGGTGGTGCTACCGTCATTTACCCTATTGTATTGTATATTGCCGTGGCTTACGCAGTGGCTGCTCGGAGCGGAATGGTATATTACGGGTGAGTATATTCGTTTGCTGTTCCCGTGGCTGATTGTCAGTACGCTGATTGTCCCGTTGGGACCTTTGACGGACATCTTTATGAAGCAAAAGTGGTGGCTGTATTTCGAGGTCATTATGCTTCTTCTGCGTTTGACGGCAATCGGTATAGGTATCTACTATGCGAATATCCGTGTGGCAATCCTGGGTTATTCCATTGCCGGTGCCATTGGTTTGGCAGTCCAATATCCGTGGTATATGAAACTGATTTCCAATTACGAAAACCATATTAACTCTGCAAACCATGTGTAAGAAAGCCTATATATATCCCGCCAACGATACCGAGAATGATTTCTTCAAGAGTATGCACTATGCCTTGGAGTACAATGGCGTATCGGTTACCAATCGTTTGTTGGACTTTTTCTCGACGGATATCTATATATTGAATTGGTATGAAACTGTGTATCGCCACCAATTCTTGCTGTTCCTTAAAAAACGGGCATTTCTGCTTCTTTTGCGCTTAACCCGAAAAAACTGCATTGTATATCTCCATAATGTCCGACCGCATCGGAAATATGTAGCAATACCGGACTACCGTTTGTCGGAGAGATTGCTGAGATACTTGATACGGTATAGTACCGCATTGGTCTGTCTGTCAGAGACATCTGTGCGGTATTTTCCTGCATCTGTTCAAAAAGAATTGGTTAATGCAAGGCGCAAGATACATTGTATTCCTCACCCTAATTTTACGCACATCACCCCTTTGCCTAAGGCGATTTCGCCCGACAAGTTGCGCTTGTTGTCGTTTGGGGGAATAGAACTATATAAAGGAGTGGAAATCGCGGTTGAAGCGATGAATGACATTCGTACTCCGCAGATAGAATTATGGATTGTCGGTGCGGCACAGAAAACGATACAGAACCGCTTGCAAGAACTATCAACCAATCCGAATACGCATTTCGATTTTCGCTATATAGAGGAAAAATACCTGCCGGAACTATTTGCGTATTTCGATTTGTGTGTCTATCCGTTGGATATGGATAGTTGTCTCAATTCATCTTCTGTGCTGCTTGCATTTTCTATGCAGACAAGTGTTATCTGTCCGCAAATAGCCACTTTGGATACATACCCGCAAGGCGACTATATCGCCTATTCCTACGCAACACCGTCCGACCATATACAAGCCTTGTCTGCAGCCATTCAAAAAGCCTATGCGCTGAAAAAGAATAATCCTGACATATTTATCCTAATGGGCGAGAATTGTTACAGCGAAACCCTCAAGCAAAACAATCAAGACCTGATTAATAACAAAATAAAAGAAATACTTTGATTGGCATTTCTTCCATTATATTTAGAATCATTATTATCGCCTGACCAGCCATGCCCTGTGTCCCAATGCTCGTCTATCATAAAAGGAAAGTCTTCGGGAAGATTAAACTCATCAACTAATAACTCACGGAGAGCATCTGCATTGACAATTTGTGTCCCGTTGATTTCTCCGTTTATCCAATGTCCTGCGGTTACATATAGACTTCCGTCCGGACATACAAAGATGTGTCCGCGGGGGGGGGAATTTGGGTGTAGTTGGTTTCTGTATAGAATATAGAACTGGTATCTCCTTTTGCTATTGCCCGATAATGTTGTTTCATCCAATAATCTTTGTGGAGTTTGTGGATAGTGCCGATGCTTTCATCCACATATCTTTCTGTACACCCAAAAGGGTATTGTGGGCATAGTCATACCAAAAGATACCCACTTGTGGGCGACCGGTATTAGCAAAGCTGCGCATCAAGTCTATCATATCGTTATGTTCCTATTGATTTGGATACGAAAACATCTGTAAAATCTCCTTAATTTTGATATGACAGAATAATATTATACATTCCGATTACCTGTATCTCCACTCTCTTATCTTGTTCCACCACACCGCCAACCGGAATAGTGGCTTGTAGTATTTCTCTACACTATAATATATAGTGGGGGTACTGCCAAATTGTTTGTAGTGGTTTGCCACCCCGCGTATCATACTGCCTTCAAAATCGAATACCACTTGTTTCTCGCGTGCTAACTTAATCGCTTCCAGTACCAATAATGCTCCTGCACCGGAGTTCTTATGCTCCAAACTATAGCAGGGTATCAAGTAATACATCAGCCGATTATCCCAAACTAGAAACGCCGCCGCGCACACTTCGCTGTCTGCCGTCTGCACACTCAGTATCTCACATTGTCCGTGTCGTTTGGCTTTGCGTTCCAATACGAGGAAGAACTCCCGCGAGTAGGTCAGTTGTTTGCGTTGCTCTGCCATACATCGCGCGTGAAAACGATAGAAATCTTCCGGCGACATCCCTCGCTCGGTGTGCAAACTCAATGCCCGTTGCAATTGGCGTTTCTTATTTTTTGAGAACCCGTCAATCACTTTGTTGAGGTCGCTCAAATCCTCTATTCTATATGTCACGCGCTCGCGTGTCTTAAAGCCCAACGCCCGCATGGCGTCCACACATAGGCTGCCGGTAGGGTATTGCTGATAGTAGTATGACAGGTGTAATTTGTCCAATTGTTCACTCAATTGGCGGCATACCTCTGCGGTCTTCCATTTGTCTTCTGTGATTTCTGCGGCTACCCATATCCCGCCAATCTGTGTCTGTTGCGGCATAACGATATACCGCATCCATGCCCTTTTACGAAGCAAATAGGGGAGAACGGCCTGTATCTCCCCTTCTGCGTCTTCTGCAATCAGAACATCCCATTCTTTTCCGGCACATACTGCATCCAACCACCATGGCTGCATAGTCAGCGGCATATACTCCTGCTCTTTTGCCCATTCTATGAAACGCTCCTTATTGCTCATGTCTTAAAATTAACGTCTAATTATGTAATAATTAACGTTCTGCCGGTCTTAGAAGATATTCTCTTCCTCTTGGAATTCGTCGTTGTCGCCTGTCTGCACGGCAGTATCTTCGGCGGGTGTGGCGTCTATGTTGTTACGTCCCATATTCTGGTATTCTGCGGGACGATACAATATCTGTACGTTCTCTGCAATTATTTCGGTTTTGCGGCGTACTTGTCCGTCTTTTTCCCATGTACGGGTCTGCAGTTTTCCCTCTACATACACTTTCATTCCTTTGCGTACATAGCGTTCCGCCCATTCGGCGAGATTGCGCCAAAGTACGATGGCGTGCCAATCGGTTTTGTCGGGTACTTGTGTGCCGTTTTGCATTGTGTAGCCGCGCTCGGTGGTGGCAAGGTTGAAATTAGCAATGGCTACACCGCGATCAAGATAGCGCACTTCCGGGTCTGAACCCACGTTTCCAATAAGAATAACTTTGTTGACAGATGACATAGTTTGGTCAGTTTTTATTTAGGGTCATTATATATAAATGATTATGCTTCGTGCATATTTGCCGCAAAATTACGACTTTTTTTGCACATATCAAAATTTTGCTATAACTTTGCAGCGATTTACTAACTTTCCATTATGAGACACACATCGCTTTGGGTATTGTCGCTGTGCTTACTGCTCAGTTCTTCCCTTTTGGCACAAAACGAAACTTATGTGCGTTGTATTGCTTTTTACAACATAGAGAACCTTTTTGATACCATTCATGATGAGGGAAAAAACGACTATGAATATCTGCCTGATGGCGGAATGAAATGGACATCGCTCAAGTATGAGCATAAAATTCACAATATGGGATATGCCATTTCGCAACTTGGTACGGATGAAGATCCGCGCGGTGCGGTCTGTGTAGGTGTTGCCGAGGTGGAGAATATGCGTTGTATGGAAGATTTGTGTGCAGAGACCAACAAGTATAATCGCCGCTACAAACCCATTCTGCTTGAGGGACCTGACCGCCGTGGAGTGGACGTCGGTTTTATGTACGATAGTACGGCTTTCCGACCGGTAAGTGTCAAAGGACATGAGTTGCATGCCCACTATGCGGACGGAGGTGTGGTGCGCAGTCGTCTCCAGTTGCTTGTTTCGGGCTACCTTGTTGGTGAAGGGACGCCGGAGAAAGTCCATATTTTGGTTAATCACTGGCCAAGCCGTTATGGCGGAGAACTCTCTTCCCGCCCGTCGCGAGACACGGCTGCTATGCTCACTCGGAGCATCTGCGATAGTATCTACTATCGTGAACCGCAAGCGAAAATCATCATCATGGGCGACCTCAACGATGACCCGTTCAATCATAGTTGCGCCGAAGTGCTTGGGGCAAAGAAAACCCGTGAAGAGGTGGAACCGCAGGGCTATTTCAATACGATGTGGCAGAAACTCGACCGTGGCATAGGCTCGTTGGCGTACAATGGCAGTTGGAATCTCTTCGACCAGATTATCATCTCCGAACCGCTGATGAACGCCAGGTTGGAATCGGGCAAGTGGACGTATTGGAAATCGCAGATATTTAATAAGGACTTCCTCACCGTCCAAGAGGGCAAGGACAAAGGTACGCCCCTCCGTACACACAAAAGTGGTGTGTGGCAGGATGGTTATGGCGACCACTATCCTACGATGATTTATCTCATTCGACGCAAGTGATACCGTCCTCCGTTTTCGTCCTCCGTTTTTGGACTATTACAATAAGGTGTCGTCTTTGAAAAACTGCAACATTTTCGCCATTTTCTGAGTGGATAAATTTAGCGGGTCTAAAGCGGGTCTGACCGGAAGCGAATGAATCGAAAAATAGAACATATAATATAAGGTCTGTGGCTTGTAGAACCATGGTCCTGTCAAAAACAAGATGAAACAAACTCTCACTCGTAATACCACGCCCATTCGTATGCGCAATTATGGGCGGATTATTCAGGATATGATTGCATACGTATGTACTATCGAAAACCAACAGGAGCGTGAAGCGTTGGTAATCTACATAGCGCAATGTATGCGTCAGAAGAATCTGGTTTGGAACAAAGACCAAGAGTCCGGACTCAATCGCGTCCGTGAGGACTTGGAACGCCTGTCTGACGGCAAAATTAGGTGTGATTTCCCCGCTTTTGAGGCTCTCCCGATGGCTCGCATTTCTGCTCCCGACCAAAATAAGAAAAAGAAAAGATAGGGGTCTTGACAGGCTGCCTTGCGGAAGTTTGAAACCGCGGTTTTTGCCGATGGGTTCAGAAGGACGCAAGGAAGATGTGCTTGACTCAGGTTTATAAACTTTTTTTCCTTTCGTGGACTTTTTGTAAAGTCTTCAAGCAAAACATTATGGCAACAGAATTAAGCCCGTACAAGGTTTTTGCGGGCTCTAAGGGCGAAGCCCTCGCGCAACGTATTTGTGACCAACTCGGCTGTAAATTAGGCGATGTACATATCGACCGTTTCTCCGATGGTGAGTTCGCCGCTTATTTTAACGAGTCTGTCCGCGGGCATTCGGTCTATCTCGTACAATCCACCTGCCCAAGTAGCGACAACCTTATGGAGTTGCTCCTTATGATTGACGCCGCCAAGCGTGCCAGTGCCTACAAAGTTATTGCCGTCATTCCGTATTTCGGTTGGGCGCGTCAGGACCGTAAAGACAAACCCCGCGTTTCTATCGGTGCCAAACTGGTTGCCAATATGATTCAGGGTGCAGGCGCCGACCGTGTCATTACCGTTGATCTCCACGCCGACCAGATTCAAGGTTTCTTTGATATTCCTGTTGACCATATCTACGGCTCCAATGTTCTTGCTCCTTATGTGGCGAGTCTTAATCTTAAAAAACTCATTGTTGCTTCGCCTGATGTGGGCGGTTCCAAGCGTGCGGCGGCTTTTGCCAAGAAAATGCATGGTATGACCGAGCGTGATGTGCCCATGGTTATCTGTTACAAAAACCGTGAGGTGTTCAACCAGGTGAGTGAGATACGTGTCCTGGGTGATGTCTATGGTAAGGATGTGATTATAGTGGATGATATGGCAGATACGGCGGGTACGCTCTGCAAGGCCGCCGAAGTGATGAAGAAAGCGGGTGCCAAGAGTGTCCGTGCTGTGGTCAGCCATGGTATTATGTCGGGACCGGCTTGTGAGCGTATCGAGAATAGTGAGTTGGAAGAACTGGTATTCACCGATTCTCTGCCCTTTGATACCACCCGTTGTAGCAAAGTGCACGTTGAGAGTCTGGCTAAACCGATTGCTCTTACTATCCAGGCAATCCAGACCCACTCCAGCGTCAGCGAACTGAATATCCACTAACGATAATAGCACCTATAGTGTCAGATCCCGATCACTACGGGTGCTATATATTTGTCCTATTAGCCCTATTGGTAGTCCATTCGCCACGTTGCCCTAATTTAATGGATGGATAATTAATAGCTAATTACATGTTTCCAAAAATAATTAACGTCTGATTACATGGTAATTAACGTTCCCTACAACATGAAGAAACCTCTTTTCGGATTATTGCTGTTGCTCTTGGCACTTACGTCTTGTGGCAACAAGAAATCCGCCGTACCTGAGCGTCCGGCTTTTGCGGCAGATACAGCCTATCAGTTTATCTCCCGCCAACTCCGTTTCGGTCCTCGTGTCCCGAATAGCAAATCGCACACCGATTGTGCCGTATTCCTTATGCAGCAACTGCGTGCGTATGGTGCGGAGGTTGAGTTACAGAAAGGTTCTATGCTTGATTATAGCGGACGTCCGCAAGCGGTATTCAATATCATCGGACATTTCTATACTGATAATACACGGGACCGCTCTCGAGTCCTCTTGTGTGCGCACTACGACACTCGCCCCTGGTGTGATGAGGAAGAGGAGTACGAAAACCGTTTTCTCAATGTTCCCGGTGCTAACGATGGTGCCAGCGGGGTAGGGGTGTTGCTCGAGGTGGCACGCCAACTCGGAAAACAGATAGCCGACTCTACGCTCTCTACGCCCGTAGATATTGTGTTCTTCGATTGCGAGGATATGGGGACTCCGCAGTTCTATACTGGTATCGAGCGTGAAAATACTTGGTGTCTCGGTAGCCAACTATGGGCTTCCGAATATGCCCAAAACGGAAATAACGTAAAATACCGCTTCGGGATTTTGCTTGATATGGTCGGTGCACCCGATGCGTCTTTCCCGCGCGAGATGTATTCTACACAGTATGCCGAGAGTTATGTAGAGACTGTCTGGCGTGCTGCGGCTGCATTGGGGCATGGACGTTATTTTACCAATCAGCAGGCGTACCCTATTGTGGACGACCACTACTATGTCAACACCATTGCCGGCATACCTTGCGTGGATATTATCCATTATGATACACGTAATGCTACGGGCTTCCCTTCGTGGTGGCACACGCAGCAAGACGATATGCGTAATATCAGCACCGCCACTCTTCAGGCTGTCGGCGAAACCGTTCTTTCCGTTATTCAATAAGCCTCTCTGTGAAACATCGCGTTCTTCCCATATGGCTCGTTTTGGTAGGTTTGCTATCTTCGGCTAATCTGTTTGCACTCACGCGTGAAGAACGTATGTCGGTGCGCAACGAACTGCGTATAGGTTGGGGCGATATGCTCTATGAGCAGGCAATGTACCACAACTCTAATAGTACCAACCGCTATCGCTATACGGGGCATATCTTTGTTGAGTACCAGTACTACTTTCGGCCGTGGTTTTCTCTTGGCGTACAGGCCGATTATGAACAGGTATGGTGGGATGTTACGAGAGTAGGCACTCAACCTTTGCCAGAGCCGAGCAAGGACCATTCGTTCTACAATGCTTGCCTGATGCCTGCTATGCGGTTCTCCTACTGCCACAAACCGCACGTCAATCTCTATTCGGCACTCATGTTCGGAGTGGGCGTAAACGGCGGTACGGAAACGGATATGTATGGGCGTACGCTTGCGTGGACACCCGCTTGGGGATTTACGCTGTTGGGACTCAAAGCCGGTGGCAAACATTGCTTTGTCTCTGTGGAGATTGGTGGTTTGAACGCTATCGCCGGGCGCAATTTTATCTATATGCTCGGTTCGCGTATGTTCTCAGCCTCTGTCGGCTGCAATTTCTGACAATATGAAACATATATCATATATAACATACGGTCTGTTGCTTCTTGTGGCGTTAGTCTCGTGTAGGCGTATCGAACCCGAGTACGTGGATTTTGCCAAGTACAAAGGGCAGGCGAATGCGTTTGTTCCTATGCGCGAGCAGGTGTCGGACATCCGCAATGAGCAGCCGTGGGAGAATGTGGAGCCTGACCTGCAATGGAGGACGGACTCTGTGCGCCAACCTATGCGTACATCGCCCCTTACCGTAACGGACGTGGCACGCGGTTTTTTAGGCTCTATGCTTACCTACAAGGTGCGACAGGTGGCGGGAACGTATCGCAGTATTGATATCAATGGCGACTCGCTTACCGTATCGGGGAAGTTTTTCTATCCCGCGGACGGCATTATCAAGAATCTGATGATTGTCTCCCACTACACTATCGGTGCCAATTTCGAAGCCCCGTCCGAAACGTTCAGTTTTGAGGGAATGTATGCGGGAATGGGCTATGGCGTGGTGATGCCGGATTATATCGGTTATGGTGTTACGGTGGATAGTATTCACCCCTATCTGCAAGCGGAAACTACGGCGCACAATGTCATTGATATGGCGCTTGCTATGCGTCCGTTCATCGCCGAGAGGGAACTGAAAGTGCTGTCCGACTCGGTCATCCTGATGGGCTATTCGCAAGGCGGTGCCACCACGCTCCATGTGCAGCGTGTGTTGGAGTCCTATCCGAAGTATGTGAGCGAGTTTAAGATAAAGAAAGTCTATGCGGGTGCCGGACCGTATGACATCGGTCGCACATACGATTATAGTGTCAAACTCGATAAAACGGGGATCCCGTGTGCTGTGCCGCTGATTATCCAGGGGATGAGTCTCGGTATGGACAAACCGCTCGATATGTCTTTCTTCTTCAAGGAACCGTTGCTGAGCAACTATCCCGAGTGGATTAACTCGAAGAAATATACCGTCAACCAGATGTCAACGCTCATCGGGGTCAATCGCTTGAGCGAAATCCTTACTCCCGACGGAACAGACCGTACCAATCGTGAGACGGCGCGTTTTTATGTCGAACTGACCAGCAATAGTATTCCCGAGAACTTTGTGCCGAAGGCTCCGCTCTATATGTTCCATTCCGAAGATGATGAGACGGTGCCTTTCATCAATTCGCAGTTGATGCAGCGGCAATTTCGTGACAAAAAAGCCAATGTCGTGTACAATTTCGGGCATTATGGCACCCATATGCGTGGGGCGGTCACGTTTATGAAAGCGGTGGCGGATGACCTCAAACAAACTAATCCTTAGGCAAAATGAAACATTCTTATATTTTGATACTTTGTGCTGTAACTGTCGGACTGCTTTCGTGTGAGATGGATGTCAACGATAGTACGCTTGATTTTACGGTCTCTCGTGTCCGTTCCGAGCAGGCATGGGTGGAGATATTCCCGCAATCCAACGACTTTTATTATATCTACGATGCCGTTCCTGCTGCCGAGTACAACGCTTTCCGCAACGACCGCCGTTTCATTGAGCACCATTTCGAAGAGCAGAAAGAGATCTGCAGGAAGCTCAACTCCCTCTTGAAGGAATACGGCTATGCCGAGATACCGATAGAGCAGATGCTGTTCTACAATGGTGCCGTTGACGGGGCTTTGTCTAATCTTACGCCCGGTACCGACTATTATGCCATTGCCTATTGCTTCAACTCTCGCAAACGACCCATTCATCGCTTGATCAAACGTCCTTTCACTACTCCTGCCAAGCCTCGGTCGAGCATAACATTCGATGTACGGATGAAAGACAATCAAACGGTATTGGTCGTTCCGTCTAACAATGATTCTTATTTCTGGGAAACGGCATCCAAGAAGGCGGTCTTCGACTATTACCAAGTGGATATGAGCGATACCTCCTACGATGCTGCCCTGATGCTGCCTATATGGTTTTCTGGAGTGCTGTTCAATAATTACCAATGGGATTTCCAACTTATTACGTCCGGTACAACGACTATCAACCTGCCTTCCTTGGTGGATAATATCGCTGACGGCGACATCTTCTATCTCGGATGTGTGGGCTACACCACCGAGAAAACCACAGGTGAATCGCTCTATCAAATCACCTACCATACGTCGCAGCCGTCTGTATTGGAGAAAATAGAGGATGTGTTCAATTCTCCCGATAGAAACGATGCTGTCGCACCCGTACTCAATCTCTTGCGATGCAATCCCAAACGACTCTCTGCCGCTCCTTTCCACGCTTTGCAACAACGCAGATAGACCTTTGCAACAATACTGCGGAAAAATGTACGATTGTTAAGATTGACATCGTATAGACTCTGTTATGTCTCTATATTAAATTTCGTTACCACCTCGTTAGGAGTGCGTTATCATCTCGTTATCATCTCGCTCCGACAAAAAATGTACGATTATTAAGATTCTCCGTCAGGCAGAATTTATTTTGCTAATTCCTGTATAACTTCATACAGGTGGTTGACCAATAGGACCTGCTGTTCGTTAAAGAAAACGATGCATTGGTTTTGCAGAATGCTATCACCGGCATAAACGGAAGATAGTGAATCCTGTATAGACTGCCAACGCATATTTTGGTGTAGCAATTGTTGATAATATAGAAAATCGCCCTTGGGCGCCTCTCGAAGAATACCCTCCAACCGCTCTTGTTCGTCGTGTTGGCAACTGATTACGTCAGCATTCATCTGTTGCTGTAGTTCGTACTGGTCTGCATAGTGCAGGCGGGGGCGGTTGTACACTTGCCATATACCGAGTGTAGATAGTACGGTGATGATGATTACGAGGATATTGGCTCCTGCCTTAGCCAGTTTCTGTTGCGTGAAAATCCCTTTGCGCAGTTCGGCAATGTTTTTGTAGTGCCGTTTGCGGCAGGCACAGGCAATTGGCTTGTACCCTCGCAGGTGCAGCAGGTCGATTAGGTTTGCTATACGGAGCAGGTCGTCTTGCAGGTCGTTGGGCGCAGGCGTGGCGGAATCGTCGGTATCGCTCAGCCCGAAATCTATCAGTTTCACGTTTTCCCCGTTGCGGGTGACAAGGATATTACCGGGTTTTAGGTCGTGGTGTACCAACTGTCGTGCGTGCAGATACTCCACTGCATCAAGCAATTGCATCAGTACACGCTGCCGTTTCTGCCTGTTGGGCTTGGTAGCGAGCCAATGGTCGAACGTCTGTCCGTCCACTGACTCCATCACGATGCACCGACCTATGTCCGGTACCTCTTCCAATGAGTAGGTAGCCACTATATTTGGGTGCACCAACTGTATGCCGAGACGGAACTCCCGCTCTTGCAGCAGGCGGAAGTTGGTAAGTGGCTGCTGTTCTTTGGTCAGCCCTTTCAGTATAAACCAACGCCCGTACCGCTTGCCGCGATAGAGCGCACTATGCTGGCGACGCTGCAATAGCATTATCTCTTGCCATAGTGCAGTAACATCTCCTGCAACGATAAAACCCGAATCTGAGTACTCTGTTTCTTCCATTTGCTATGATAGTATTTGGGCACTGACAAGTCCGGTCTTGCTGCCTGCCACGTATGATGTAGGTGTATTCTCTCCGCGCCGCAGATTGTCAAGATACATCGGCTGCCCTATAAGGAAACACGCGGTATCGAACCGGTCGCCCGCACGTAGTTTGCTGTTTTCGGCTGTCTCTACGTAGAAGTGTGCCCCGCCTTCATAGCGGAACACGCATCGCCTGTTCGGTAGCCAGGTTACCTCCACGCGGTCGCCCGGTATCAGTTGTCCGGTATGAATGCCTTCGCCTGCAAAACTGTCGCTTTCCACCTCGCTACGCTGATTGAGGGTGGCGAGATATGCCTCCCAATCGGCAAAGCCGAGAAACTGCGACAGCAGGCACAGCGTACTGCGCCGGGTGGTATCTGCCCCGTCAATATAGCCCCACAGACGTTTCAACGTGGTGGGGGAGATGTTCTCATGTAGTCGCTCCCAAATAACACCTGCCAGAAACTCAAAATCATACGGAGTGCGTATCTGCCGCTTCACTTCGCGCTCTATATCCTGCCGCAATGACAGTATTTCGGGTGCTCTCTTATCCATACTCTGCATAACTTGTTTTTATCAATTGCCCGCAAAGTTACAAATAATTTTCTTTCTGCACAAGTCCTTTTTGGTTCAAAGCAATCACGGGACAAACACTTGTTGTTGATTTGCACATTTATTTTTTTTTTCGTAATTTTGCACTCGAATAAAAATATGCCATGTGTGATACACGTTTTTCTAATCTTGTAGGTCGCTTGACGGTGTTGGCAATAGCATTGTTATGTTCCCTGTCGGTATTTGCCGAGTGGGCGCCGTTGGTACGTACGTTTACCCCGGACGACTATGATGCGGGTACGCAAAACTGGGCGTTGCTGCAGCAGAAAAACGGTTGGATTTATGCGGCGAACAACTATGGAATGTTGGAGTATGACGGCAGCCGCTGGAAACTATATGGTATCGGTAATAGTACGGTGGTGCGTGCCATAGCCGTAGATACGGCTGGAACTGTCTATGCGGGTGGAACGGACGAGTTCGGTGTATTCCGCCCAAATGCGTACGGCACGCAAGAGTACCATTCTCTCGTAGAGAATATACCGGTACGCTATCGGCATTTCGGAGAAGTGTGGAAGATCTTCTGGAGTGAAGAACGACTCTATGTCCAGACTCGCAACTATATATTCTTGTTTTCAAAAGAGAACCATGTCGAGGTAATTGATCCGGGCGACGTAATACGCACATCGCTGTTGGTAGGCAATGAGTTCTTTGTGGCAACAGCGCGCGATGTGTATGTACTGAGTGCCAATCGTTTGCACGCCTTGCGTGGGTCCGAAGCCTTGCGCGGCTCTGTAGTTTGTGCTCTGCTGCCATATTCGGATAACGGGGTGCTGATAGCCACGGATTTTAAGGGTATCTATCTTTACGAGGGCGAAACAGTACGGCGATTCTATACGGCGGCGGATAAATATATCACTGACAACCAGTTATATACAATGGCGGTTAATGAACAGTATATGGCATTTGGAACGGTTCGGAACGGCGTTGTATTGACCAACTTGCAGGGACAATCACCACATTATCTCACCCGCGAGAACGGATTGCAAAATAATACGGTCTTGAGTCTGCTTTTTGACAGACAGGATAATCTGTGGGTGGGGTTGGACAAGGGAATCGATTGTGTTCAACTGATGTGGCCTATAGAGCGGCTGAATAATACCCAAATTGATTATGGTTCGGGCTACGCGGCTTGTGAATACGATGGGGCTCTGTATCTCGGTACCAATCAAGGACTATATTGCTTGCGCAACGGACGGATGACTCTCGTGGACGGCTCGTTGGGGCAGGTTTGGAGCATCTCGGAATGGAATGGTCAACTGCTTTGTTGCCACAACCGTGGTTTGTTTGAAGTTCGGGGAAATCGCTTTTTGCCTATAGAGACCGCCGATGGAGTCTGGAGTGTGAAACCAATACGTAAGGAGAACGCCATTGTGGGAACGTATGTCGGTTTTGCTGTGTTGCAATATACTGCCAATGGGTGGAAACTCAGGCATCTGAATGGTTTTGCGGAGACGGCTCTCTACTACGAGATAGATGCAAAAGGACATATCTGGGCGCTTACATCGCGTGGGGTGGAGCGCATGCAGATAGTCGGGGAAGGCAGTGCTTTGCAATGCGACGTGATACTGCCGCATCCTGCAGCACGGCAAAACTACTCGCTCTCGCGCGTGGGCGACGAGGTGTATGTGTTGGGCGATTCTTATTTGGGGATTGTGGGAGCGGATGGAGTGTTGCGAGAAACGGCATTCGCAGAGGCGCACCTGCCCTATGCTGCTCGTTATCCGCTTATCAGCAAGGATGGCAATGGAAATCTGTGGCTTTATTGCAATGATAAGTTGCTGGTACGTACTTACGATATTCTACAGGGGACGTATGCTGAACCGATGGAGATTATGTCTGTGGGGAAATTTGTAATAGGAGGCTTTGCAAATATCGCATTCTTGTCTTCCGGCGATGCCGTGGTGGGTGGAATTAGCGGTTTTAGCAAAATCAATTTGTCGGCTATGCCTGCACGGCGGCAGACTGCATCAATAGACGACACGCTTTATATCCGATCAGTATGTACTACCAGCCCTACAACGGAGATGATATATGGAGAGTCCTATCCGCAGCGGACGGGAGGAGTGGCATTGCCGTCCAATGTATATTCGCTTCGTGTGGAATACAGCGGGAGCAATACTGCCACAGATGCTACCTTGTTTGAGACTCGCCTATGGCCGGCAGAAAAAGAGTTTACGGCTCCGACTGCTGCTGCTTATCGGGATTTTACTGCTTTGAGGGCGGGTATGTACCGTTTGGATATACGTATGCTGACACCGCATGGCGTGGTGGAGCGTGAGTTGTCCATCTCTGTGGCACGCCCTTGGTATCTCACGACGTTTGCCATCATTCTCTATGCTTTAGCGGGAGCATTGTTGGCGGCTTATATCGTTTGGCGTGTACGTCGCCGCATTCGTCTGAACCGTGAGCGGATAGAGGCAAAAGCCAATCAACAATTGCACGAACAGGAATTACAAATCTTGAAATTAGAGAACGAAAAGGCACAATTCGACCTGCGGCAGAAAAGTCAGGAGTTGAGCAATATGATACTCTCGGAAAACAACCGCAAAGAATGGACAGATGCCGTAGTGCGCGATGTGCACCGTGCGGTGGATTGGCTCAATGCAGGGCGTGTGGACGATGCCAAACTACGTATGCAAACGCTCTTGCAACGCCTGCAAAACAATACTGGAACATCGGTAGATTGGAAACGCTTCGAGGATAATTTCGACATCGTCAATGACCAATTCATCCGTCGTCTGAAAACGAAGTATCCTTGGATGAATAAGCAGGAACGCCGATTGTGCGTATATATCAAGATGGGCTTGCAAACAAAGGAGATTGCTCCGTTGCTCAATATGACTACGCGAGGGGTGGAGATGATACGATACCGTTTGCGCCAGAAGATGGAATTGGATTCGGATATAAATTTGAAACAATACTTCAACGAAATGTAACAGCAATGAAAGTCGTTTATATACATGGTTTTGCGGGGTCAATTCATTCCAATACAGTGGGGGATTTGAATAAGTACTATCCGCAGTTTGAATGGTGTCCGATAGAGGTAAACCATAATGTAGAGGAATCAGTAGGTAAGATTAACCGGTTCATAAAAGATAACTCCGATGTGAAATGCTTGATAGGCAGTTCGTTAGGCGGTTTCTATGTGCTTTGTGCCGATTTCGCAGGGCGCAAGTTGGTGGTCAATCCCGTGCTTAACCCGATGTCCTCGCTCAAACAGTTTGTAGGAACAAACAAGTATCGTGGGCGGCGCGAGAATGGTGATACCGAATTTAAGTTCACTATGCAGGACTTGTTCCGCTTCAAGAAGTTTACGCCCCATGATACGCTGATGACTATCTGTCATTATACGCCCAACGACCAAGTGTTAGGCGATGTCAAACGGGATTATCAGAAATTTTTTGCGCATAGCGAGATGACCCCTGACCTGCAAAACCACTTTATGAATGAGCACTATATCAAGCACAAGTTGGGAGAGGTGTTGTTACCATTGTTAAATGCTGAAGAATGATGAAAAAACGCTTCCGCGTGGCGGAGCATACCTTTGCCATTGAGGCAACAGCAGAGCAATTGGCTCGGTTGGACAATTATAACCCGTTCGAGGTTGCGGATGGCAATCCGCTGTTTGTATTGTATGTGTCAGATGAAGCATATCGGGAGACCGATGAATATACCAAAGTGTTTGTGGATTCGTCGGATGATGATATGCCGCGTATAGAAGTATATGCCGCAATGGGCAGCTGGCGGTTCGATGTGTCGAAACGGAAGAAGGACCTTATTTGCTTTCACTTGTCTGTGGATGCCCGTTTTTCCAACGCTACCTTGTATATAAAGGATACCGATGTGCGTTTCGCTATAGATAATGCGGCTATGTTGCTATATGCTTTTGCTACAGCGGATTTGAAGACATTGGAGATGCACGCTTCGGTGGTGGTCAAAGACGGTTTCGGGCAACTCTTTCTCGGACATTCGGGTACAGGAAAGTCCACCCACGCACGTTTGTGGCAAGAGGCTTATCCTGATGCGTGGTTGCTTAATGATGATAACCCTGTGGTGCGTGTTATGTCCGATGGGGAGGTACGTGTTTATGGTTCGCCGTGGAGTGGCAAGACCCCCTGCTACAAGCAGGCTTACGCACCTGTGTGCGGGATAGTCAAACTATCGCAGGCTCCGCAAAATGAGATAACCCGTCTGCGTCTTCCTGAAGCATACGCTTGTATGCTGTCTTCGTCAAGCGGGCTAAAAATAGTGCCGACAATGATGGACTCGCTTTATAGTACCATAGTGCGGATAATAAATACTATCCCTGTGTTCGGACTGAAATGTTTACCTAATCCAGATGCAGCCATACTATGCAGAGAGACTCTGAATACAATTGATATGACCTCGCTGTAGTCGCTTGTTTGCGTGCAGCAGTATGGCAAACTCCTTGTGATATAGATACTGCTATTCTGAATGACAACGCTTTTTGGCAGGCGGCTTATCGCCAGAGTTGCGGGCATCTGCTTTCGGTGTGGGCTATCAATCAGGGATTGACGGTTGCCGATGCTGCTCGGCGGAAAATACAGGTTTTCTCGGTCTATCAGCGTACTGTCCGGCAGAACCGGTTGCTCTGTGACTTGGTTACGCTTTTGCGCCTAAACGGCATAGAGACGGTGTTGCTCAAAGGGTACGGGCTTTCGTTGCTCTATCCCAAAACCGAAATGCGGGAATATGGCGACATTGACCTGTATGTCGGTGAAGAAAACTACGACAAAACGGTTGCTCTCATTCGTAAAACCTACCCGCAAACATACTGGTTCTCGGAGGAACATGTCAGTCATCATTTTCTGATGCAGTTGGATGAGAATTGCGATCGGGTGGCAGAGTTCCACAATGTGGCAATGGACTTGCCGGGAATGAAAAAGGCGGAGCAGGCGTTTACGGCGTTTACGCTGCGCGAGTTGCAGTCGGTACGAACTATCTCGCTGGATGGCATTGATATAGCTGTTCCGAGTGTTCGGTTTAATGCCGTGTATGTTTTTATTCATGCTTGGCACCATTTTTCTGGCAATGGGGTGGGGGTGCGCCAGTTGGCAGACTGGATGTTGTGTTTGCATGAGTTGGCGCAGACGCTTTCTGCAGAAGAGAAACAAGCCTATGCACATGATTTGGAACGTTTGTTGCGGCGAATGTCTATGCTCCAAATCTGGCAGACTTTCGGTTGTGTGATAGTGCGTCATCTTGGTTTGCCGAAAGAGGAGTTCCTGCTCTATAACGCTTCGCAGGAGCGGCGGGGGGAGCGGCTATATCGGCAACTCTTGCACGACGGGCACGGCTATCGGTTGGCGAACAAAGAGAAAGGGGCTACCATTCATTCGTTCCCGTTCCATCGTCCGGAAAAGAACCGCATAGCGCAGGTGCTGTTCACCTTGACGCGCATACCTTACGACACGTTCCAGTTGGCAAAGATATTTCCGCACCTGGCAATAAGGCAGTTCTTTGGCAAAATCCGTTTTGGGGTTCTCAAAGTACTAAAAAAGACCGCCTCTGTATAGAAGTGGTCTTTTTTTCTTGCTGTTCTGAGGTAAAGGAGTTGATTCTCTTAGCTCTTTATTTTTTCTCGTACTACTGGGTGGCGTCGCAAAAGCCGAACTGCTTATTCAGGGAATTCCATCAGGTAGGCCTTGATGAACCCGTCGATATCGCCGTCCATTACGGCGTTCACATTAGAGGTTTGGTAGTTGGTGCGGTGGTCTTTTACGCGGCGGTCGTCGAATACATACGAGCGTATCTGGCTGCCCCATTCGATTTTCTTCTTGCCTGCTTCTACCTTAGCTGCGGCTTGACGGCGTTTCTCCAACTCTAATTCGTACAATTGGCTGCGCAGGTGGCGCAAAGCGTTTTCGCGATTCTTGGGTTGGTCGCGCGTTTCGGTGTTCTCAATCACTATTTCGTCTGGTTGGTTGGTTAGCGGATTGACGAACTTATAGTGTAAACGCACACCCGACTCCACCTTGTTCACATTCTGACCACCGGCACCCGATGAACGGAATGTGTCCCAACTGATACCTGCCGGATCGACATTAATCTCGATTGAATCATCAATTAGCGGTACCACAAACACCGATGCAAACGAGGTCATGCGTTTGCCTTGTGCATTGTACGGACTCACACGCACGAGACGATGTACGCCGTTCTCGCTCTTGAGATAGCCATAAGCCATATCCCCCTCTACATTAAATGTAACGGTCTTGATACCCGCCTCATCGCCTTCTTGTAGGTTGGTGATGGTTACTTTGTAGTTATGTTTTTCGCAATACCGTTGATACATACGCATCAATTGCTCTGCCCAATCTTGTGCCTCTGTACCGCCTGCGCCCGCAACAATCTTCAGTACGGCAGGCATTTGGTCTTCCTCGTGCGAAAGCATATTTTTCATCTCAAGGTCTTCCACTTCTTGTACGGCGTGTGCATAGGCTGTGTCCACCTCTTCTTCGGTAACGAGTTCCTCTTTGTAGTACTCGAATGCCAACTGCAATTCTTCTACCGCACTGCGCACGCCTTCGTACCCTTCAATCCAACTCTTGATACTTTTTACCTTGCGCATCTGTGTTTCTGCAGCCTTCGCATCATCCCAAAAACCGGGGGCTTGCGTATGTAGTTCTTCTTCTTCCAGCTGAATACGTTTCTCGTCAATGGCGAGATACTGTTTCAGTTTCTCCGCCCTGCTCTGAACGTCTTTTAATTGCTCTATCGTTATCATTGTAAAACTATTTGTCTGAATGTGTGTGCTTTACTATGCGTAAAAATCGTGCAAAGGTACACTTTTTTTTGCACATATAAAAATTTTGTTGTACTTTTGTCGCGTAAATATAACTCTGCCGCTTAGGCACAACGTACCGCGCCGAAAGGCGTACTATCTTTATGGAAAACGAACAACAAACAGCCGCTCAGGAACCCCGGGTAGAGGTTCAGCAGGAAGAAAAACAGGAGACAGCACAGCAGACTCCGCAAGAAACCAAACAACAACTCGTTGCAGCACTTAAGACATTGCTGGAGCAGAACGTATCGGAAGTGAAAGATCGTGTAGAAATGCTCAAAACGCAGTTCTACCGTGAGTATCACCAGGAGTTGGAAGCCGCCAAGAAGGCTGCCGAAGAGGCTGCTGCCGCTGCAGGCGAGACCCTCGAAATGTGGCAACCGGCTGTAGATGAGGCTGAATTGCAATTCCGCGAGTTGCTTAATCAATATAAGCAGAAAAAAGCCGAGGCTACCGCTAAAGCCGAGGCGGAAATGCAGCAAAACCTGCTCCGAAAACGCAATATCCTCGACCAAATGAAGGAGATGGCACAGGCCGAAACGGCTGATGTAGCGGACAATGTTAAGAAAATGCGCGACTTGCGCACCGAGTGGAAAGCTATCGGTGCTGTCCCGCCGCAAAATGTGCAGGAGTTAAGCAAACTCTACCAGCAGTACCAAGAGCAATTCTATGATTTGGTCAAGATTAACATCGAGTTGCGTGACCTTGATTTCAAGAAGAACCTTGAAGCCAAAACCCTTCTCTGCGAAGCGGCTGAGAAACTGCAGGAGAACCCGAATATTGTAGAAGCAAGTCGTGCTTTGCAACAACTTCACGAGGAGTGGGCTGAGATTGGACCTGTTGCTCGCGAACTGCGCGAAGACCTTTGGAATCGCTTCAAGGAGGCTTCTACCGTTATCAATAAGAAACATCAGGCGTATTTCGATGAACTCCATGCCAAAGAGGCAGAGAACCTCGAGAAAAAACAGGCACTTATTGCCCGATTGCATGAGATAGACTACTCTGGTTTTAAGAGCAATCGCCAATGGGAGGATGCCACCGAGCAGATACAAACCATTCAGAACGAGTGGCGTACCATCGGTTTCGCGCCCAAAAAACAGAACCAAGTCATCTACGAGGAGTATCGCGCCCTTTGTGATGCATTCTTCAAAGCCAAAACCGCTTTCTATAAGGAACTGCGCGAGGGATTGAACGAGAACCTTCGTAAAAAACGCGAACTCATCGAAAAAGCCGAGCAACTCAAGAGCAGCACTGATTGGAAAGCCACTGCAGATGCGATGATCGCTCTCCAAAACGAGTGGAAAAAGGTGGGGCCCGTAGCACGCAAGTACTCTGACGAACTCTGGAAAAAATTCTCCGACACTTGTGACGAGTTTTTCAATGCCAAACGCGAAGCCAACAAGGGCGCACGTGAGGCATATCTGCAGAAGAAAGAAGCCGCTAAGGCACAGTTTACCAAGCGGGTAGAGGAAATGACCGACCGCCAAAAACTCACTCGTATGTATGCTAATCTCCAGCAGGAAATCAAAACTGCCGAGAACAACATCCTATTCTTTACGGGCAAGACCAAAACAGCCAACAAGTTGGTGGACGATATGCAGAAAAAGATTGATACTCTCAAATTACAGCTCAAAGAGTTGGGGGAGAAAATCAATAAGATGGAGGACTAACCCTGAATGGCATCCGAACTGATTAAATATCAAGATGTGGAGATACACCAGGCGGAGCAGATTGTGCTGACTGACGTCAATCTTACCGTGCAAGCAGGTGAATTTATCTATTTGCTCGGTAAGGTCGGCAGCGGCAAGTCTAGCCTGATGAAAACGCTCTATGGTGCTTTGCCTGTGGCGGCAGGTTCTGCCGAAGTTCTCGGACAGGATATGCAGAAGATTCGCCGTCGTCAACTTCCTTATCTCCGTCGCCGTCTCGGTATAGTCTTCCAAGACTATAAACTGCTGACGGACAGGAGTGTGGAGGATAACCTCCTCTTCGTGTTGAAAGCCACGGGGTGGAAAGATAAGACCTTGATGCGCAACCATGTGCAGGAGGTTTTGGAGCAGGTCGGTATGGAGAAAAAAGCCTACAAACGTCCGCACCAATTGTCGGGAGGCGAGCAGCAGCGGGTAGTCATCGCTCGCGCCTTACTCAATACGCCGGAGATTATTTTGGCAGACGAGCCGACAGGCAACCTCGACCCCGAAACAGGCAACGAGATTATGGAACTGCTCCATGGTATCAGTCGGGCGGGTATCACCGTTCTTGTCTCTACCCACAACACTCTTTGGCCGGAGCGTTATCCCGGTCGCCGCTGGGAGTTCTGCGACGGACACATCACCGAGTTGTAAAAAGTGTACGATTATTAAGATTTCATTGAGCATTGTGCATCATACATCGCCCATTGAAAAGCAAGGTGGATGGTTATAGGATAGTTATAGGATAGTAGGTGCTTGCCACTCTCTCAAAAATGTACGATTATTAAGATTTCCGCTATTGGAAGTAACGAGAAATAAATGTTCCAAAATCTTATCTTTGTGATGTTGGGCGGGGCTGTATATGCAGCCCCGTGCCGTTCATTCTGTTCCGACAGAAAAATAGCCTGATTTTGATCATTTGCGTTCTTATAATTTCCACGCTACGCATTAATGGTTAATTAATGGATAATTATATGTTTCACAAAAAGAAATTACACGATAATTAACGTTCCAAACAATTCCAATGCAAGGACTAATCATCAAATCTACAGGTAGTAGTTATCTCGTTCATTTCCCCGATGGCACCCAAGCCGAGTGTCACGTTAAAGGGAATTTTCGCATTCGTGGTATCCGTTCTACCAACCCCGTAGCGGTGGGGGACCATGTGGAGGTAGCCGCTCTTTCCGATGGAACTAATTGGATAACAGATGTTTGTGAGCGTCGCAATTATATCATCCGTCGTTCTACCAATCTCAGTAAGGAATCGCATATCCTCGCCGCCAATATCGATCAGGTTGTCCTCCTTGTTACTATCAACCACCCTGTCACTTCTACCACGTTTATCGACCGTTTCCTCGCTACCTGCGAGGCATATCGTGTACCTGCCGTCCTGCTCTTTAATAAGATTGACCTGCTTGATGAAGCCGAACTGCAGGCATTAGCTGAACTCCGTACACTTTATGAATCACTTGGTTACTCTACGTATGCCCTCTCTGCCAAGACTATCTGTACGGACGAGATAGAGCAATTCAAGCAGGCCCTTCTCTATGGCAAGGTTACGCTTCTCAGTGGCAATTCGGGGGTCGGGAAATCTACGCTCCTGAATGCTATTTTCGGGAGGGAACTCGCCCGTACGGGGGCTATCTCCAATGCCCACAACAAAGGCACTCATACCACCACTTTCTCCGAAATGTACCCGCTACCCCGCTGCATAATGCATAATGCACAATGCACAATGCAGGAAGGAAACACAGAAAAAATAACATCCGATCTGATGTCCCCCTCTTTGAGGGGGGCGGGGGAGTCCGGCGGTTGGCTCATCGATACCCCGGGTATCAAAGGTTTCGGCACTATTGATATGCAAAAAGAGGAAATTGGGCATTATTTCCGGGAGATATTTCGTATTAGTGCCGATTGTCGCTATTCCAACTGCACCCATACGGGCGAACCGGGGTGTGCTGTCTATCAAGCCGCTCTTGATGGCACTATTGCTCCATCCCGTTTCGAATCCTATCTCTCCCTTCTTGGCGATTGCACTGAAACAAAGTACCGCTAAGCAACGCTCAACGGGTAACGAACAATACACAATCATTTTTGTGAGAATATATTTGTGTCGGCAATATACAACATTTTTGAACGAAGTTGGCTGCTCATTCAAAATAAAACACTAAGAATAAATCAATTATATAAAGACCATACCTGACACATCTAATGGAAAATACATAAGAATGAAACTAAGTATGCTGTATATTTCTAATAATATAGTAAAAAGTGCAGTTTTCTTTTGTTTCTGAACAAACGTTCAGAGAAAAAGCACTATCTTTGCATCGAATTTAGCTTAACAATTGGATTTGGCTTGACTTTCGGGTTGTTTAATTGTTGTTATTTCTAATGACGCTAAACATCCTATAGTCAAAAAGTAAGGCACAGCCGCGACGGTTCTGCCTTATTTTTTTGTTATATCTACACATCTATAAACTCCCTTATCTCTCTTTGATTAACCCTGTGGTGTATGCTACAAGCAAGTGTTCGAGGTTATCAACCTGTGATTGCAGTTCGCGTCCGCGGTCGGTGTCGCGAATGTGCAAACGGTGTTTGGTAAAGTCTTGTAGAAGGGTGCGGCTATGGATGTCGTTGCCTGAGAGGATAGCCTGCTCGCGGCTCTCGAATGACTCATGCTCCACAAGTTGTATACCGTGGCTGTTGTAAATCAGTGTATAGCCTGCAATACCCGTTTTCTTCTGGTAGGGTTTGCTGAATCCGCCGTCTATCACAAAACGTTTGCCTTCGGCGCGGATAGGACTCTCACCCTCTATGGTGCGCACGGGGATATGGCCGTTGATAATACGACCCGTTTCGGTATCCATCCCGAACTCTTGCAGTATCCGCACGCACGTCTCCCGCTCATTCGCCAGAGTGTAGTATGCCCCTTTCTTCTCTTTCCGCAGGTCTTCGTCTTCCACAAAATACCGCTCCATGGTGGTCATCTTGTCCTTGTTGTAGAGCGGAGAATAGGGACCTTCCCACAGATACAGCATATAGTCCAATGCGTCGGCTTTTTCTTTGCCGTTGCTGTAATACGCCATACGCACCACCTCGTCGATGCGCTCCATCAAGCGTCTGCCGCTGACACGTTCGCCGCACACGTCCATTTCGGTAAACGAACCATCATTGTTGAGCGGTATTGCCGCATGGTAGAGCAGAAAACCGTTGCGTACCAGGAACATACTTCCGTGTTGGTAGAGTAGGTGCAGATGTTTCTGCATTTTCTCCGATTTGCGGAAACTGCGTGCCAATTGGGTCATCAGTTCCTCTTCTTCAGCAGATAGTGTATAGGGTTCGCTTTCCGATAGTGTGGGCAGATTGGTGTCCAAGAGCGGATAATCCTGCCCGTTGATACGGATAGTGCCGTGTTGCTTGTCTATCTTGTCTAATAGCAAACGGTCGTTCATATCCCATTCGGGATGGCGTAGGATAGTCTGCCCTTCCAACTTGAACTGGATTATCGAAATTGCCTTGTGCATCTTTGCCATGAGGGCGGCAGAGCGGGTCAGGCGCGGATTGTTCTCAAAATCTTTCGTCTGAAATACATCGCATGGGTCGTCATAATAGGTCTCCATGGCGAAGTTTGCCAGTGGTAGCAGGTTGATACCGTAGCCCTCTTCAAGGGTCTCGATGTTTGCATAGCGGATAGATACGCGCAGTACAGTGGCTATCAGAGCGGGATTACCTGCCATAGCCCCCATCCATTCTATGTCGTGATTCCCCCATTGAATATCGTAGTCGCGCAAGGTGGACAGCACGTCCAATATCTTGGCAGCACCTGAACCGCGGTCGAATATGTCGCCCACTACATGGAGTGTGTCAATGGTAAAACCGTGTATGAGATAGGAAATTGCCGTGATGAGTTTCTCGGCGCAGCCGAGCCCGATAATCGTATCGATGATAGCATTGTAGTACACCGCACGATCGCTCTCGATATTCGACTCATGGAGCAACTCGTCGATGATATATGCGTAGTCCTTGGGCAGCATCTTGCGTACTTTGGAGCGGCTGTATTTGATAGTTACTGCCCGTGCTACCACCACCACTTGGTGGAGACGGATACGATACCAGTCTTCGATTGAGAAATCACCGATGCCCTCATCCAAACCGTCAACCCACTTGTAGAGACTGCGTCGTACCAACTCGATACGCTCGTCGGGATAGTAGATAAGGGCGCATAGTGCACGTTTCTCGGTCTCGCTCATCTCGTCTCCGAATAGGTCGTCTATCTTGTGGCGAATAACACCCGAGGCATTCTTAATGGTATGGATAAACGCACTGCTTTCGCCGTGCAGATCGCTTACAAAATGCTCTGTACCTTTGGGGAGGGAGAGAATGGCACGGAGGTTGATCAGTTCGGTAATGACCGCTTTGCTGTTTGGAAAACGCTCGCTGAGCAGCGTCAGATAGCGCAGATCGTTTTTTATATCTTCTATATTTACCATAGTATATCGTTTATGCGTGCAAAGGTACTGCTTTTTGCGCACATAGGCAAACCTGTGTATCAACTACGATACATATACGAAGGATACACGAGAGATACACGAAGGATAACAAGAAGGATAACGCTGTTTTTGCAGGGCTTGAAATACTTTCTTTTATTTCTCTTGCGCCGCTTGCGTGCGCATAGCAAACAAGTCCCTTTGGCTATGTGTTTCGGCAAAAGGTGGCGCAAAGCACCGCTTTGTGCGCAGCACGCACCACCTTCCGCCGCTAATGCCATTTGCTGTATCCGGATTTTTTTTGTAATTTTGCAATCGCAAAACAGAACAGAAAAGATATGTCAGCAGGCAAATGGATATTAGGCGGACTGGGGTTCGTGCTGGGCGGCCCCATCGGGGCGTTGATAGGTGTGTTTATCGGGTCGCTTTTCGATTCGAGCGGCCGTGTCCTCACCGGCGGCGACGAGACCGGCGGCAGCGATAGTGAGACAGGACAAGGCAGCGAGACTTACAGCAGAACATACCAACGTGCCTCGGTGGGCGATATACGCGTATCGATGGTGGTGCTGTTTGCGTGCGTGATGAAAGCCGATGGACATATAATGAAGTCGGAGGTGAATTACATCAAGCCGTTCCTGCTCAAAAACTACGGTGAATATGGTGCGAAAGAGGCGCTTCATCTGCTCAAAGAACTGTTGCAAAAAGACATCGACCCGATTGCAGTATCACAGCAGATAGCACGGCATATCAACTATTCGACACGTTTAGAGATTGTGCATATCCTGTTCGACCTTGCCAAGGCGGACGGCGAGGTGTCTGAAGCGGAGGAGAATATGATTTTGCTCATTGCTACCAATATGCGCGTGCAGGATGCCGATTATAAGTCGCTTTTGGCACTCTATCGCAAGCAGTCTGACCCTAATTGGGCTTATACGGCGCTCGAGATTGAACCGTCGGCAAGCGACGAGGAGGTGAAGAAAGCCTACCGCCGCATGGCTATGAAATACCATCCGGATAAAGTGGCTAATGCCGGCGAGGAAGTGCGCCAACAAGCCACAGAGAAATTCCGATCAATCAACGAGGCATATGAGACCATCAAACTCGGCCGGGGAATGAATTAACAAGTAATAATTAACAATTAATATGCAAAGAATATGAAACGATATGTTATAATCAGCCTGTTGGTGCCGCTATTGTTGCTGACAGGCTGTGGAAAGACAGGCAGTGGACGGGTGTTGACTAGTGCCACGGGAACGATTTATGAATGTCTGGTCGTATCGCCCAAACAGCCGCTTTCTCAGGAGTCGCTCCGGCTGATTGCAGCAAGTGGTATCGAACACCCGACAGGCAGTGCATACACCGAACCCATCACTACGACTTATGACCTTGTACGGGCTGTCTTAGGAGGAGATATGCCCTGTCTGCCGCAGAAGGAACCGTATTTTGTACTGACTAATGTCTCAAATGTTGCTTTCGATGACTATCTCAAACCTACGCGCAATATCCTCTTGGTGGATATCAATCCCGAGAAATATACCCAACTCAAGGTGCGCGTCTCTATTGATGTTTGGTCGCATCCGCAGGCAGTCTATCGTATTCAAGCCTCTTCGGAGGAAGAGTTTGTTGACTATTGGTTGCAGCATGGCAATGAGGTGCGTGATTGGTTTGTACGTCAGGAACTGCAGCGCCAAACCACTTTTTATCGTGCCAACACCAATACCGCTGCCCGCAAGGTTCTGCGCAATGGGTTTGGCTGCGATATGTTGATTCCGGAGGATTATATGCTCATTATGGACACCACGCTCAATGCACAATGTGCAGATAGTGTCCGGCTGCTTTGGTGCTGCAATAATAAAGGCTCTATGCGGCGTGATGTGGTGGTCTATGCGTATCCGTACACCGACCCGAACACGTTCACACTCGATTACCTCAATGCCAAGCGTGATGAGGTGTTGTCGCGCGTCATCAGTGCCTCGGTAGAAGGTTCGTATATGGGAACGGAATACAAGTTTTTTCCGCCGCAAATGCGTAATGTACAAGCCCTTAAGCCGAAGAAAGATGACGGTTTTTATGCCACAGAGGTGCGCGGACTATGGAAAATCCGCAACGGCGAGGCTATGGGCGGACCGTATGTTAGTCTCACTCGTCTTGACCAAGTGCGCGGCAATGTCATCACTGCCGAGACCTTTGTCTTTGCCCCGGGACAGAAGAAACGCAATGCCCTCCGTCAGGCGGAAGCCGTTCTCTATACCCTCCAACTCCCAACCGATACCATAAGATGATATATGCCGGGCTTGTCTTTTGTAGAATAAATGTTCTATTTTTTCATCTTGCTGAAAGTCGGGTAGATGCCCTGATGATGCTCCGATGATAGACTGACGTTGTATCTCTCTTGAACGCCTTTTGCGTGGAAAAATACAATATACTAAAACGGCTCTGCCAATCGTTTCCCCGATGTGCAGAGCCGCTTTTCTGTTTAGTCTAAAAACTCTTGATTGGAGAATTGAAGACATAGTGCAATGCTATTGTAGCCTCAACCATACCGAGGTTGGGTCCTATATGTCCGCCATGTTCGCTAACTTTCTGTAGAATGTAGTGGCGTGTCTCGTCTGCCAATATGTGCAACTCCTCACGATTGAGTTGCTTGATGTCCTTCGGACCGTTAATATTGTCGAGAATTATAAGTTTATCTTGGATTGGGAAATAGGGGAGTAACTGCGTATGTTAATTACCAATTAACAATAGCCTTTGTTATTGTATAGTACAGGCGAGCAGTTGCCGTGCATTCTCCATGGCGGCAGGGGTGGGGTGTTTGCCCGAGAGCATAGTGGCGATTTGGTTGACACGTTCCTCCTCTGTGAGACGGCGTATGTGGGTCTCGGTGCGGGTGTCGGTATCGGCTTTATAAACAAGGTATTGCGTATCCCCTTTGGCTGCAATCTGCGGCAGGTGGGTGATAGCAATTATCTGGCGCGACTGAGCCATCTGCTGCATAATATTACCCATTTGCGAGGCAATTTCTCCGCTGACACCGGTATCAATCTCATCAAAAATAATAGTAGGCAGTCCGTTCTTAGAGGCGAGCAAGGCTTTGATACATAGCATAATCCGGCTAATCTCACCGCCCGATGCCACTTCGCTTACACGGCGCAACGATTGGTTAAGGTTGGCGGCGAACATAAACTGTACATCATCTTTGCCTAATGGAGTGAAATCGTCGGTGTTAGTGATGGCGATGTCTATCTGTGCATGCGCAATACCGAGACGGGTAAGGTCATCCACCAATTGCTTGGAAATCGGTTTACGTACCGCCTCACGAGTCTTATGTAGCGCAATCGCCGCTTTTGTCAAATCTTTTGTCTTGGCATCTAATTCCTTTTGCAGGCGGGCAATATCTATATCAAACGAACCTATTTGGTCATTCTGCCGTTGCAGATCATCGCGTATCTGTATTAGTTCCGCCTCATCCGTAGCGTTGTATTTGCGGAGCAGGTCATTCAACAAGCTCAAGCGTTCTTCCACCTGTGTCAATCTTTCGGGATCGAACTCGGTGCGCTCGGCAAGTCGGTTTGCCTCGTTGGCAATGTCTCGAAGTTCTATTTCTGCACTATCCAACCGCTCTTGCAGTTCAGGAGCGGCGGTGGATAGGTTACACATGCGCAGCAGGTCTAATACTGAGCCTTCCTCACCATTCAGCGCATTCACAGCGGTATCTAATGCTCCGCGTATTTCTTCGGCGTGGCTGAGGCGAAACTGCTCCTCTTCCAGTTCTGCCATTTCTCCCTCGGTTAGGCTGGCATCATCTAATGTTTTGTATCGAAAGGCGATATAATCGGCATCGGCTTGGGTTCTTCGGGCTAATGCTTGTAGGTCCCGAAGTGCCTTTTGCGTTTCGAGATATGCCTCGTAGCAAGCGGTGTATGTTTCCCGTTCAGCGGTATTTCCCGCCATTGCATCTACAATAGAGAGTTGAAAATCATCGTTCTCAAGAAGCAGGTTGGCATGCTGCGAATGAATATCTATGAGTCGTGCAGCCAACGTTTTGAGTTCTGCCAGCGTTACAACCGAGTCATCCACAAACGAGCGTGACTTGCCATTGCTGTATAGTTCGCGGCGAACAATACACTCGTCAAACTCCGCCTCAATGATACATTTGTCTTCGCCGTCGGTGATGGCTTTGGTATCAGCGCGTCCCCCCATAACAAGATTGAGCGCACCGAGGATAATACTCTTACCTGCACCCGTTTCGCCTGTCAGTACGGAGAACCCGCCTTCAAAATCCATATCCAAACGGCTGATGAGAGCATAGTTTTGTATGTGTAGATGTTGTAGCATAAGCGTCCCTTATTCAAACGCACAAAATTACTGCTTTTTTGGGAGATATGCAAATGGTGGAGAGATTTAGAAACAAACACCGGTGGAGAGTGATACTTGCCAAGTGTGTGAACGGGTGGTGTAGTAGGTGTAGGCGGCTGTAGGCTGAATGAACCACGAATAGCGGGATTTGAGAGGAAATGCATAGCGGATACTCGCTTGTGCATCGGCTTGAGAGGCAAGCAAGTAAGCGGCAAGCGGGATAAAGGGGGAGGCTTTGCTACCACCATTCTCTATAGAAGTTGAAGTCTTATGTAAGTATGCCGCATTGACAGCAAACCGCATATACCCGATAGGGAGATTGAGGCGGTAACTGCCGGTAAGAGAGGCTGCAATGTGCTGCTCGGCGTAGTTGGTGGAACGAGTAAGGAGATTGAAATAATTGTTGGCGGCCTCACCATATATGTATTGTGTACCTATACGGAGGGCATAACCTGCTTGGGCAGAGATACGCCAGAGTGGGGCAGCATAGCCGAATAGGGCAGTGGCGGTATGAGTCCGGATGTCGGCAATGGGAATGGAGGTTGTGCTGCTCAATTCCTCTGTCGCACTGAAATAATGATACCCGACGCCTGCCAAGAAACCCTCTGTGCGGGGTTGGAGCATAAAACGTCCGCCGGCGGTAAGTCCGTGATAGTAAGCCGATTTATAGCCGCCCGAGAAACGTGTATAGGCTGCGGAGGGTAATACCAGGTGGTACACCATCGCCTCACCAATTTCGGAATAAAAAGCGATGTCGTTGTTTTGCTTATAGCGCCCGACCTGTGCCAAAAAACTATAGGCATACCGGTTATCCGCATAGCCTATAGAACCCTCGAAACTCAAGTCTGCTACTTTGTTTTTAGGACGCGGATCAATACTGCGATAACTCTGTAAGGCACGATATTGGAGTGCTAAATGCCAGATAATGTGTGATTTGACACGGCGATAACCACCACGGAACCGATATTCCTCGGAGCGCATACCGCCGCCGATAGTATCGCAGGTTAGATATGGGTAAAGCAGTTGATAGTCTGCATTTTCCACCCATTGGTTGCCTTGACTTTGATTCCACGAATAACTCGCTTCGCCAAAGACACGATTGACCGGATCGATGTCGTACACCGACCCTGCCTGCACACTGAAACCGCCTGCCGAGGTTCCCCCGATGGGCATAGTAGATTGTCCGTATTGCCCCTGCAGATACGCCTCGGTGTGCGCTGTATCAAGCAACAGGGAAGTGATTATGACTAAAAATAGATTCAATTAACAAATAATAATTAACAATTAATATGCATAGTATGCCTTTATATACTCTTATCCACCTTACATCCACCTTACTTTGTAATGCGTAATGCATAATGAAAAATTCTTAATTCATAATTCTTCATTCCTAATTTGCAAAGTAGTGTGGATCAGCAGTTTGGGCAGGACGAAAATCGTAGGTCGAGTTGTTGGTGTCTTGAAGTATATGTCGTGTGCCCTTGGTGTAGAGTATCTTGCGGCGCACCGATTTGCCGAAGCGTGTCTTGTCGCTGCCGAGTTCACCCACGTAGGTGTAGCCTCCGTCCAACTCGGTTGCCACAGCCGTCCATTGGTATGCTGATCGCGGGCAGAGATTGACGGCATCGATAATCCATTCGTTAGGGACAAGATAGGTGTCAGTGGACATATTGAATGTACCGGCGGAGGTAACATTGGTGTAGTTGTATCGGAACTTATATTGCGCGAGATAGTCTTCCGTACTGAGGCTGTCTGGAAAACGGGCAAGGGCAAACGAAGTGTTGCCTTGGTTGTTCGGAATCCAGATAGTGAGCGAATAGCAGAATATTTTATCGAGGTTCGGTACATTGGGATTATCCAAATCCGTAACGGTTGCGCTGGTCGATTGGTCGTACCACTCAAAGTCGGCATCGCTCAAGTCGAACGAATTTCCATTCGCTGCACGATGATCCATTGCATTGTCCACAATGAGCAAACTGCCACCCGAAGGCACAGGGTATTGCGTGCCGTCACCGGGAATACGATAGATAGCATCGGCGGCAAAGGATTCGCTGCGGAAATCGGGTTCGAGCGTATATTTAAGGGTGTTCTTTAGTTTGGACTCGAGCAACACCAAGCCGTCGGCATAGAGTGTCATACCGGAATTGTTGTAGATGACAAAATAGCGATCGCCTGTATAGGTTTTTCCCTCTGGAGTCTGTGTTCCGGGCGTAAATATCTCCGCGAGGACAAAGTCTTCCCGTGCCATTGCGGATGCCAAAGGGGCTTCTAATGAACGCGCTTCTGTCAAACTCAGGCTTTTTATGTAGGAGCGGAATAGTAGTTCGGTGCTATCGGCAAGCATAGTCAACGATGCATCTACATCATAAAAACCAATCGGTTGAGTTGTTTGGATAAGCAATAGCGAATCCTGCCAAATGATAGAATCTGAAGGAACCATATACTGTCGTCCCATATTCAAGTCATTGAAAATAACGCTCTTATCCATTATTTGCACAGATTGCCCTTCCTCCAATTTGGGTATATGCAAAACCATTCGGACAGGAAAAGTCTGTTCTTCAAGCCGCATTTGGCAACTGCAAGGCAGCAGGAGCGATAATAGCCCGATGAGGAATATATTTCGATGTATGTTTTTATCCATTTTCTTCTATATAAGAAACTATATCTTTATATTGATTTCCATACCGAAATACGGGCTGGTACTGCGGTGAATCGTCACGCCATCAACCTTGTAATCAGGAAGATAGTCCAAAAGTTTGTTTACGAAGAAAGCCAAGTCGGCATATTTGGTAACGCTTTTCTGCACGCGCAGATTCAGGTAACCCGCAAAAGGTACAACTTTGCGGCGGAACTGGTCTTCGTTGTAAGAAAAGACGAGCCATTGCAGATATGGGTCTTGCTTACATTCTTCGGTGTACGGCTTGAGTTCGCCGCTCAAATCCATATAGGCAATAGGTGTGCCGTCTTTGTAGAGCGTTTGCGAAGCAGTGTACCAGTTGAGTTCGATAGTGGCACTGACGGTAAACCCGATTTTAGGGATATAAACATCGGCTATTACGTTGGTATTCAGGTTTTCACGTATGGTGCCATCCGTCCAATTGTAGTAACCGATATAGAGGTCTTTGACGGCGGTATTACCTACCACGGCAGATAATTTGTCGGTGGAGAACATCGCCTGTGAGTTTTGGTAGGTAGTGCGCAACCATGCCCCATTGATGGTAAAACGGGTGCAGATAGCGGGAATACGCGGACTGGAGTACTGCCATTCCACACCTTGTTTGCGTATCTCGCTTCCGTTGGTGGTCATTGAGTAAGTGAGTAGTTTGCTGTATTCGGTTGCTACACCATCCGTGTAGATGGGGTAGGTGAATGGCAGGCAGTCTTTCCATGAGCGAAACCCATCGTTCATACGCTCTTGAAAATAGGTAACGGAAAACTTATGCTTTTGTATCTCAAAACCGGTACGTACCTCCCATTTGAGATTGCGGGCAGGAGTCAGATTGTAGTTGGTAGGGTCGATGATGTGGGTGTAGATATTCATCGTGCTGTCGGTGGCAGAGAGACGCGCATCCGGAGCCTTGAGGTCTTCATAGATGAGGTTTGGATAGAGTTGCAGCAGCGTCGGCATCTTGGTGTGTTGCCCGATAGCCCCTGCAATAAACACTTTGCCACTTCTGAACGGGATATTGTATATGAGGTTCGCGCGAGGGTCGAGATAGCACTTGCCATGTATGGTGTATGCTTTGTCTAAACCGAGCAATGAGGTGCCGCGCAGACCGATTTCGAGGTCGAAAGAAGTCTTGCGGATGGGAATGTGTATGTCGTCTTGGATATACCATGCCAACTGGTTGGTAGCGGGAATATCGTTGTATGCACGTGGGCGCAGACTACTTGCATAGTTGAGCGGACGGGTAAGGTCATATACCTGCCCGAGACCAAAGTTTTTGTCATATTTCCATTCTACACCCACAGCCACTTTATGCTCTAATACCCATGTATGGAAGAAAAAGTTGGCTTTCGGACGGATAAATATATTCAACGGTTTGCCGTCCACAAGGTGGTGTGCCACATAGCGATATGGTAGCAGTGAAACATCCTTGTTGCCCTCTTCCATATTGTCAATGGCGGGTTGGATAGGTGTGGTCAGTTGGGTGAACTTGGTTTGCCGGATTTTGTCGAGCGAGAAACTGAGATTCGTTGTCAGCGCCGCCGACCACCATTGTTGTTGCTTTTGGTTGATATTAAGCGTATTACACCATTTAATCTGGTGATATTCGCTGCGGTAAGAGTCTTCCTTGTTGTGGTTGATGTCCGGGTCAATCTTATCATTGTCGATACTTCCCGTATAGTCAAGGCAGTTCTGCCAGCGGATATTCACATCATCGGCAGTCCAACGGTTTTGCAACCGCACTGAGGCGGTAATGCGTTGGTAGTTTTCGAGGGTGTTGGTTGGATCGTTTTTGGCATTGAGATAATCCAATCCGATGTTGAGAACGGTTTTGTTGTCACGCCAGCCGAAACCTTTGCCGGCATAGAAGAGTTTACTGAAACCATCGGCTTTGAATCGTGCCCGCCACGGAGTGGGCTTCATTGTGCGCTCAATCTTGACCACACCGCTCGTTACATCGCCGTATTCGGCACCTGCGATACCGCGGATAATCTCCACTTTCTCAATATCATCGGTAGAGATAGTACGCATATCCACACCTTTGTTCACCACCTGTCGTTGTCCGTCCTGCCCTGTGTTGTTTCCCTGTACATACTGCATATTCGCATCTGTGGAGACGGGTGCACCGTCCACCACGAAACTTGTACCGAGCGAAGCGGCATCGTAGTCGCTGTTGGTGGTGCCATTGCTTGCTTCGCGCAGGCGAATGGTATTGGCGGAAGTTAGGTTAGGGTCTTGAGTACTTGCTCCGGGAAGCATACTTACAATGTCTGCAAAACTGGACGGTTGCAAGTGTTGCATAGCCTCTCTGCCTACAACCGATGAGGTGGTTGCACCTGCCGACTCGCTTGCCGTAACCACCACTTCCTCAATTGTTTGTGTCTGTTGCACGAGGCGGATCGTGATTATCTGTTTGGCGTTTTTTACCTCGATAGGAAGTATTTCTTCGCGGTAACTGAGGTGCGTAATATCCAAGGTATAAAAGCCTTTTGTCAGGCTTAGCCGTGCAACGCCTTGTGCATTACTGATACCGCTTTCGCCGGTCTCCAATGCTACTACCGCCACATCGCTGATACGCTCGCCTGTTAGCGAGTCGCTCAATACTACCTCTACTTGCGCATACACAAGCAGCGGAAAAAGCAATAGCCATATAGCGGAAAAGAGATGTTTCATTAAGCAATATTTCCACTGCAAAATTACGAAAAAATCCCTATATATGCAAGTCCCTAAAAATGGGGATATTATACCAAGGCGGCAATGAAATAGTAGGTCATCAGTCCGCAGCAGATGAGCTTGAGAATGGTGCCTGTCATCAGTCCGACAAACGATCCCCAACCTGCACGGAGTGCCGCACGGGTGTTCTTGCCATCGATTAACTCAAACACTACTGCTCCGATAAATGGACCGAGTATGATACCCCATACGCCGAAGAACAGCCCTATCAACATACCGATAGTGCTTCCCCATACGCCCCATTTTGAGCCGCCGAAACGTTTGGTTCCCCATGCAGGGACGAAGTAATCCAACGCTTGTACCACTACAACCACGACAGCCCAGATGACGAGAAACTGCCACGAGAATTGTACGCGTTCGGTCAGTTGTAACAGAAGTATACCTACATACGCCAACGGCACCCCCGGTAGTACAGGGAGTACACAACCGATAATGCCTGTCAGTAGGCATATAGCACCGAGTATAATCAATAAGATGTCCATAGGTTTTGCATCAATTACGCATTGTACATAGAATTGTACGTCTCAAGGGCTTTGCGCAGCACGACCATTGCCTTGGAGAGATCTTCTTTATTCAATACGTATGCCATACGTACCTGTTTGCGTCCCTCTTCGGGGTCAGTGTAGAAACCGCTGCCCGGAGCCATCATAACGGTCTGCCCTTCGTACTGAAAATCGGTCAGACACCATTGGCAGAACTTATCCGTATCGTCTACGGGCAGTTGTACCATCGTATAGAAAGCCCCCATCGGCGTGGGTGCAAACACACCGGGTATTTGGTTGAGTTGGTCAATCAGGTAGTTGCGGCGGGAGAGATACTCGTCATACACCTCCTCCATATATTCCTGTGGCGTGGAAAGCGATGCTTCTGCAATTGCCTGCCCGATTAGAGGGGGCGAGAGACGCGCTTGGCAGAATTTCATTACCGCCTGCCGCACTTGTCTGTTCTTCGTGATAAGTGCTCCGATACGAATACCGCACTCCGAGTAACGTTTGCTCACAGAATCCACAAGGATAACATTGTCCTCAATACCCTCCAAGTGGCAGGCAGAGATATACGGACGCTTGGTATAGATAAATTCGCGATACACCTCATCGGAGAAAAGATAGAGGTTGTATTTCTTCACCAAGTCGCGCAGTTGGAGCATCTCTTGTTTGGTATAGAGATAGCCTGTCGGGTTGTTGGGATTGCAAATCAAGATAGCCCGCGTCTTGTCGGTTATTTGTTTCTCGAATTCTTCCACGGGCGGCAATTTGAACCCGTCTTCGATATGGGTTTTCACCGATTTGACTACCGCTCCGCATGAGATAGCAAATGCCATATAGTTGGCATAACTCGGATCGGTAACAATAATCTCGTCGCCGGGGTTGAGACACGCCATATAGGCGAACATAATCGCCTCCGAACCGCCCGAGGTGATGATTATTTCATCGGGCGATAGGTCAATACCATACTCGGCATAGTAGCCTACCATCTTCGTCCTGAGAGACTTGGTGCCTTGCGAGGGGGAGTAGTCCAATATCTTCTGATTGAAATTATGTACCGCTTCGAGGGCGCAAGACGGAGTCTGAATATCGGGCTGACCAATATTCAAGTGGTAGATATGTATGCCGTTTCGTTTCGCCGCATCGGCATATTTCGCCAGTTTGCGAATAGGCGATTGTGGCATATTTTGTGCTCTGTCGGATATTTCCATAATTGAAATTTTGCTATAGCAATTCACAAAGTTATAAATTTACAAATTTCCTCTGTTCTGTCTATCAGGTAGTCCGGCTGTGCGGCTGCTAACTCTTCACGTGCCACAAATCCCCACGAGCAAGCAATAACAGGTACTCCGGCATTACGGGCGGTCTCTATGTCCACAAGGCTGTCGCCCACGTATAATACTTTCTCGTCGGGCAATATTGCCAAGATGTCGTACACCACTTGCGGATCGGGTTTACGGGGTACGCCTTCACGTTCGCCGAATACTACATCAAACACGCCGGAATAGTAATGCTCCACAATTTTGCGTGTCGCTTCTTGATATTTGTTGGACGCTACTGCCAAACGAACACCTGCTTGTTTGAGCGTAGCCAACACTTCAGGCATACCCTCGTATGGCACGGTGTGATCGCAGTTGTGTTCATTATAATAAGGAATGAAATCCCTGCGCAGACGTTGTATTTCCATTTGGGTCTGTTCTGCGGTTTGTTTGGCTTCTATAGGAAGGGCACGTTCAATTAGTTTGTTTACGCCGTTCCCTACAAGGTGCGGATATTCCGCCAAGTCGTGGGTGGGGTAGCCTGCTGCGGATAGGGCATAGTTGCATGCCAAACCGAGGTCGGCAATGGTGTTGATGAGAGTTCCGTCTAAATCAAAAATAATCGTCATAGAAATACAGACTAAAATAGTTTGCAAAGATACACATTTTTCTTTGTTTGTGCAAATAGAACTTGTTTTTCCGCTGGATACATCGGTGCTTCTGTTCAGACATTTGAGAGAAAAATGGATATCTATCGCGTGTCGAAAAAAATGATCGGCAATAGCCGTTATGTGCCTAATCATATACAATGATATGGACTTGTCAGCACCATTGCGGGATGAGTTGCCATAGTGGTACTTTCCAAATTATTAGCGCAAAAAACGGCAATAATGGAGACAAAGTTAATCCCATATTGCACAAATGGGAAAAAAAGCGTAACTTTGCAAGCTTTTTATACCGCGTAATGTACAACGTATAGCATAATAACGACTTATAAAATATCCTAACGAATGGAATCGAAATATAATCCTACAGAAATCGAAGCGCGCCAATATCAGTATTGGCTCGACAACAAGTTGTTTCACAGCGAACCCGATGGCAGAGAGCCGTTTACCGTGGTGATTCCCCCACCCAACGTAACCGGTGTACTCCACATGGGACACGTGCTGAACGAGACAATACAAGATATTCTCGTGCGTCGCGCACGCTTGGAAGGCAAAAACGCCTGCTGGGTACCCGGTACTGACCATGCGTCGATTGCCACCGAGGCGAAAGTAATCAAACGCCTCAAAGAACAAGGTATCAACAAATCGGACCTGACCCGCGAGCAATTCCTCAAGCATGCGTGGGATTGGACAGACGAACACGGAGGTATCATACTCAAGCAACTGCGCAAACTCGGTTGCTCATGCGATTGGGACCGCACATCGTTCACTATGGACGAGACGCGCTCCAAAGCCGTGATTCATGTATTCTGCGACCTGTATAAGAAAGGACTGATATACAGAGGTTTGCGTATGGTCAATTGGGACCCTGAACGCCAAACAGCACTGAGCGATGAGGAGGTGATTTACCACCAAGAGCATAGCAAATTCTACTATCTGCGATACAAAGTGGTGGAACCCGGGGTAGTCAATCCGGAGACGGGAGCAGACTATGCCGCAGTGGCTACAACACGTCCGGAGACCATCTTCGGCGATATAGCCGTATGTATCAACCCCAAAGAGGAGAAAAACCAATGGTTGCGCGGCAAGCACGTCATCGTGCCGGGCGTAGGGCGCGTGATTCCGATTATCGAAGACCGTTATGTGGAGATTGGATTCGGTACCGGTTGCTTGAAAGTTACCCCCGCACACGATGTGAACGACTATGCCCTCGGACAGAAATACGACCTGAAGACCATAGATATATTCACGCCCGACGCACATCTCAATATGGATACCATAGAGGAAGAGTTGCGTCCGAATGTGGCTAAATACCACGGAATGGACCGTTTCGACTGCCGCAAACAGATTATGGAAGACTTGCAGGCACTCGATTTGGTGGAGAAAATAGAAGACTATGAGAACAAGGTGGGCTACTCGGAGCGTACCAACGTGCCTATCGAGCCACGCCTCTCGCTCCAATGGTTTGTCCGTATGCAGCATTTTGCCGACATCGCGCTGCCGCCTGTGATGAACGACGACATCGTTTTCTACCCCGCGAAATATAAAAACACCTATCGCAACTGGCTCGAAAACATCAAGGACTGGTGTATCTCGCGCCAACTATGGTGGGGACACCGTATTCCTGCCTACTACGATGCCGACCTGTTGGCACAGACAGGCTTGGAGAACTATCCGACCGACAAGATTATCGTTTCGGAGACCGCTCCGGAAGGCAACTACGTGCAAGACGAGGGGGCTTTGGATACATGGTTCTCGTCGTGGCTATGGCCTATCTCGCTGTTCGACGGTATCGAACACCCAGATAACAAAGAGATTGCATACTACTACCCCACTTCCGACCTTGTAACAGGTCCGGACATCATCTTCTTCTGGGTGGCACGTATGATTATGGCGGGCTACGAATATATGGGCAAAATGCCGTTCAAGCACGTCTATTTCACCGGTATCGTGCGCGATAAAAAAGGACGCAAGATGTCCAAATCGCTCGGCAATAGTCCCGACCCGCTGGACCTGATAGAGCGTTTCGGAGCCGATGGCGTGCGTATGGGTATGATGCTCAGTGCACCTGCGGGCAACGATATCCTCTTCGACGAGAGTCTGTGCGAACAAGGACGTAATTTCTGCAACAAAATTTGGAACTGCTTCCGTCTTATCAAAGGTTGGGAAATGGCAGACCAAGCACCCTCCGAGAGCGAAAAAACGGCAATGGCATGGTTCGAGTCAATGCTCGCCAAGACAGCAAACGAAGTGGCAGACTTGTTCAGCAAATACCGTCTGAGCGAGGCACTGATGGCGATATACAAACTCTATTGCGACGAGTTCTCTGGCTGGTATCTCGAAATGATTAAACCCGCCTACGGACAACCGATAAACCGCGCCACCTACGAGAAGACACTCGATTTCTTCGACCGTATGCTCCGCCTGCTTCACCCGTTCATGCCCTTCATCACAGAAGAATTGTGGCAAAACATCACGGCGCGCAAAGAGGGCGAAAGTATTATGGTTGCCCCGCTTGGCACCTTTGGCGAAGCGGACGAAAACCTGCTTGCCGAGATAGAAAACCTGAAACAAGTGGTTTCTAACGTCCGCAATATTCGCGCAAGCAAGAATATCCCCCTCAAAGAGGTACTCTCCGTACATACGACGGCGGAGACAACCGATGCCATCCGCGCCTTGGTGGAGAAGCTCAGCAGTTGCGAGGTTTGCTGTGGCGACATGGCGAAGTCGGCAGGTGCTGCCTCGTTCATCATCGGTATTACCGAATACTGCGTGCCGTTGGATAAGTTTATCAACGTGGAGGACGAACTGAAGAAACTCGAGGCCGACCTGCAACATCAGGAAGGTTTTCTGCGCGGCGTAATGGCGAAACTCGGCAACGAGCGTTTTGTGCAGAACGCCAAACCCGAAGTGGTGGAGTTGGAACGCAAGAAGAAAGCCGACGCCGAAGCACGTATCGCCACCCTCCGCGAGTCGATTGCTGCCCTGCAAAAGTAAAAAAAGATTAGCAACCTTTTCGCTACTCACACGCACAAATCAGCATAGGATGTGCATAGGATGTGCATAGGATAGGCAACCCATACGAAGTATTTGTTATATTAAAAAGAATAAACGAATACATGAGTTGTCTGTACAAAGCGAATCGGTAATTCTAATAAAAACAACGACTAATTAATAGAAAAATAATGAAAAAGATTTTTTTGGCAGTAGTTACTGCAGCAGTAGCACTGTTTGGTTTCACGGGTTGCGAAGAGTTGGAGACAAAAGACGTTTTCGTAAGTATTGTAGCCAATTTTGGAGCGACCGGAAGTATGGATGATCTCTCTAATGTCATGGCATTGAAAAGTGATATTGAAAACATTTTTGTGTCAGAAATGAAAGCTGCAGGTGCTGTAGAATATCCTGACTTAACCACATCCGTACTGTTCAAAGCACAGACGAGTGAAAAAATTCTTAAGGCGACTATCCTGACAGCAGCAGAAAAGGCAGACAAGGCTGTCAAAACCAAATACGGTGATGACGCCACGATGAACGTACCCGGTTATGTGAATTTCTTGGATATTGTAGTATCTTACAATTGGAATTCCGAGCCGACCGAAGCAGTTAGATGTGTTTACAAAGAGAAAAAATAACTTTGCTAATCTAATAGTAAATACACTTAAAATAACCGATAAATTCTATGGCTATGCAAAAAAAATGTACACCCATTAAACACTTTTTTGAGTATTTCAATGAGCGTATCCCACAGAATTGGAACGAACCGGCAATCACTGACTTCGATGGGGACAAGAACTACACCTACGGGGAGATGGCAACGAAAGTGGCTCAACTGCAAGTGCTTTTGCAAAATGCGGGTTTGGAACGCGGAGACAAAGTAGTGATTTGCAGTAAGAACTGTTCCTACTGGGCTATCTCGTTTCTGAGTATCGCTGCCAACAGAGGTGTGATAGTGTCTATTATGGACGCTTTTATGGGCAACGACATCGAGAAACTCATCAATCACTCCGACGCCAAAGCCGTCTTTGTGGGAGATAGCGTATGGCAGAAGATACACATTGAGAACCTGCCGAACATCAAATTGGTGCTTTCGACAACGAACTTTGAGTTGCTCTACGCCCGCACGGAAGAGCAGGAAAAAGCATACGCCCAAAAGGAACAACTATTCAGCGAGAAATACCCAAACGGTTTTGGAAAAGCAGATATAGCCCTGCCTACCGACAACATGGACGACCTGATGATTATCAACTACACATCAGGTACTACCAGTGACCCGAAGGGAGTAATGCTCTCCTATCGTGCCATCTCCGCCAACGTACATTATTCGCAGGAGACAATCCCCAACCATGCAGGCTGGGCAGAGGTATGTATGCTGCCCTTGGCACACATGTTCGGTATGACTATCGAGTTCCTGTATCAGGTAGCAGGCGGTTGCCACATCTATTTCTTGAGCAAAACACCCTCGCCAAGTGTGCTGATGCGCGCATTTGCGGAGACCAAACCCTATATGATACTTACTGTGCCGCTGGTATTGGAGAAGATTTTCAAAGCAAAGATTTTCCCTGCATTGGAAAAACCGATGGTGAAACTGCTGTGGCACACACCTTTGCTGTGCAAGATTGTGGAGAAACAGATTTATAAGCAACTGATGCAAGCCTTTGGCGGAAACCTGATTTGGCTCATCACCGGTGGTGCAGCCATCAATGCCGAGGTGGAGAAAGTGTTCCGCCGAATCAAGTTCCCGTTTGTAGTGGGATATGGTATGACTGAAGCAGGACCACTGATTTGCTACGACCATTGGTACAACGAAGTGCAAGGTTGTTGCGGAAAAGTAGTGGACCGTTGCGAACTGCGTATTGATTCCGATGACCCCGAACACAAAGTGGGCGAGATTTTGTTCCGCGGAGAGCACCTGATGATGGGCTACTACAAAAACGAACAAGCCACCCGGGCGGCCATCGACAAAGACGGTTGGTTCCATACCGGCGACTTGGGAACGATGGACAAGAAAGGCAACCTTTTTATCAAAGGACGCAGCAAAGCCATGATTCTGTCCTCAAACGGACAAAACATCTATCCGGAGGAATTGGAAGACAAACTGAATAACCAGACAGGTGTGGTAGAATCGGTTGTAGTGGGCAGAAACGGCAAGTTGGTAGCCCTGATTTACCCCGACTATACCCTCAAAGAGCATGGTAAATTGGGAGAAAAGACGTTGGAACAACTGATGCAAGAGAACTTGCAGATTGTTAATAAGCAACTCCCCGCCTATGCACATATTTCAGGTTTCGAGTTGGTAAAGACCGAGTTTGAGAAGACCCCGAAACGCAGCATACGCCGCTTCTTGTACAAGTAAGACGCCCATTGGCGTTGCCTTACCAAGACAGCGTATCTCCGAAACATACAACAAAAGAGGTTGCCCCGATATGTGGGACAACCTCTTTTTTGTTACATACTACCCATTAAATCCTCCACCGTATCACGGTCATCGGGCGAGAGGTCGGATATATGAATGATACCGTTTTGCAGAAGTTCCGCGATATGCCCGGTAATCTCTTCGGACGACATCTTACGCTCGTGGGCAATAGCGGCAATGTCATTACCGTTATACAACAGACGCAGAGTGGTCAGCACATTCCCCGCCATGTGTTTGTTCTTTTTGGCAGCCACGATGGCTTCGTCTATCTCTGCTTGCGAACGGGAGTTGAACGATTGTTGCACGGGAATGGCGGATTGTTGTTCGCGAAGATACTTTTTGACCACCGCAAGCACGGGGTCACCTATCAAATCATACTTTTTCTTACCCACACCCGATACCGCCATCAGTTCTTTCTTGGTGGTGGGCAGGACGTTGCTTATCTCGATGAGCGTCTTGGTGTGAGCAACGAGATAGATGGTATTCTCCCACCCTTGCGCCTCCGCAATCTTGTGGCGCAACGCATACAGACGTCTGAGCAGTTCCGGGTGTCGGCTCTCGGTACCCGTCTCCGTCTTCTGTTCGCTCTTGGCAGAAATATGCACTTTGGGTATGGCAAACGACCGACGCGCGTCGAAATAGGTCTGCACCGAGGGTTGCGCATAGATTTTGCCCATCACGTACGCTTGTCGCGCCAAATCGACATACAGTTCCTCTATCTGTTCCTCAAATGATTTGACATCCTCTTTATCATCGGCATAGACCGGCGAGGCTTTCAGGGTAGTGAGCATAGTATCCATCTTTTGCGCGAAATAACCATCGGCGGCTTTGAGTCGCTCGGAGAGATATGCCCAGTCAATGGTTTCTTGGCTGAGTATCTGACGAATCTGACGCTGAAAGACCTCGGCTGTATGTTGCCAATCAAGCATGGCATTGCCCGCCCGCATGAGAAAATCGTTGGCGGTATCTCGGTTGAACGAAGACGATTTGGCTACCAAACGCTGCAAGTTCTCCACCCCCTGATACGCATTTCGGAAATCATACAGGCTGCAAAGTGTCTGCGTCAAATACTCCCGCTGCGAAATACTGAGTCCCGTTTCCACCCGTTCCAACGAAGGCTGAGAGGCAGTAAACTCCAACACGTCGTACGCATTCGTCAGTGCCGATTCGGGGATTCGGGACAACAGAATCGTGCCTTCCAAAGTGCGGCAACGCGATAGCGCAACATATACCTGCCCTGCGGCAAACGCATCGGCAGCATCAATCACCACATGGTCGAATGTGAGCCCCTGCGCTTTGTGGATAGTTACCGCCCACGCCAATCGCAATGGAATATGCGTGAACGTACCCGCCACCTCTGTCTGTATCTCATCGCTGTTGTTTTTGGTAACATAGCGGATATTCTCCCACGTCTCGGAGTGTACTTTTATCTTTTCGGTCGCGCCGTCTTGTCCTTCACATTCCACCACAATCTCATCTTTGTCAAGCGAAACTACCACACCCAATTTACCATTATAGTACTGTTTGGCAGGCGACGAGTCAGAACGAATGAACATCACCCACGCGCCCTCTTTGAGTGTAAGTGTCTCATCTGCAGGATATTGCGATTCGGGGAACGTACCTTTCACATCTGCATGATACGTAAACGTCTTGCCGCGCAAGTTGTCCAATTCGCGGGCATTGATAGCGTCCACTTTGCGGTTGTGGGTAGAAAGCACGATGTGGAAGGGTTCGCCTTTCCGGGGTTTCCAATCGGGCATATACCTGCTGTTGAGCAATGCCAACGAAGCAGGCGACAAATGGTTGTTACGTACCTCATTGAGCAGGTCGATAAACTGCCGGTTGGTCTGTCGGAAGACGTGGTCCAACTCTATGTATAACGGCGTAATCTCCTGAAATACATTGGCTTGGAAGAAATACGGACCGCGATAGAACGGCCGCAGATAGTTCCAATCGTCCTCGCGTGCCACAGGCGAAAGTTGATACAAATCGCCGATAAATAACATCTGTACCCCTCCAAACGGCAGGTTCGGTCGGTGTCTCATACGGCGCAGGACCGCATCAATGGTATCCAACAAGTCGGCACGCACCATACTTATCTCGTCTATCACCAACAATTCCAGATTGCGCAACAAACGCTGTTTAGGGCGGCGCATCTGCATCTCGGCAAAGAGTTTCTTGCGTTCTATGGGGGTAGGGAGAAACAATTGCGGGGGCAATTGAAAAAGGGAATGAATCGTTACGCCCTCGGCATTGATGGCTGCCACACCCGTTGGTGCCACCACCATCATCTGTTTAGGACATTCGGCACGCAACTTGCGGAGTAAAGTGGTTTTTCCTGTCCCCGCTTTGCCCGTCAAAAAGATACTGCGATTGGTATGCATCACATACTCATAAGCCAAATCATAAGGTGTCATCTGCCGTATTGATAATCTTTGCAAAGGTACTAAAATTTCATAATATATACAAATACAAAAAGTGGCTACATGATTTTTCACATAGCCACTTTCTTATGCTTTTACTTATTTGCAAATCGTTTTTTTTATTCGAATGCACCCATTTGGAGCATAGAAACCTCCTTTGGCGACAAGAAACGGTATTTTCCGCGTGCTACATTCTTCTTGGTCAGACCGGCAAAACTAACACGGTCGAGTTGCATTACCTTGTAGCCCACTTTCTCAAACATACGGCGCACTACGCGGTTCTGACCGGAGTGAATCTCAAGACCGATATGCTTACGGTCGTTCTTGTGGAACTCCAACGCATCGGGCACAATCTTTTCGTTGTCAAGCATGACGCCTGCACGCAATACTGCTTCATCCTCCGGTTCCAAATCGCGGTCAAGAGTGGCAGCATACACTTTCTTCTTACCGAATTTCGGGTGCGTCAGTTTGGCAGCCAGGTCGCCGTCGTTGGTCAGCAAAAGCACACCTGTGGTATTGCGGTCGAGACGCCCAACCGGATAGATACGCTCTGCACACGCATTGCGCACGATGTCGATTACGGTATGACGCTCTTGCGGGTCGTCGGTGGTAGTAACCGTATTCTTCGGTTTATTGAGCAGAATATACACTTTGCGCTCACGGCGGACAGGTTGATCATGGAATTGTACCTTGTCCGTAGGCAGCACTTTTGCGCCTAACGAATCCACTACAACGCCGTTTACCGTAATCACACCTGCTTGGATAAAGTCGTCTGCCTCGCGACGGGAGCAAATACCGGCATTAGCCAGATACTTATTCAAGCGAATCGGCTTTGTCGGGTCTTCGTATTGTTTTTGGAAGGTCTGGCGTTTACGCTCGCTATACACACCGGCATTGCGTTGTGGACGCGGACGGAACTGCCCTTGTGGACGATAACCGCCCTGGCGTTGTTCGCCGTCCTGATTGTTGTAGCGAGGACGGAATCCGCCTTGCGGACGTTCACCATCTTGATTATAACGGGGACGATAACTGCCTTGAGGGCGTTCACCGTTTTGATTATAACGGGGACGATAACTGCTTGCTCCATCGGCATTATAGCCGCCTTGGTTGTAATGTGGCTCCACACGCTCTGCACGCGGACGCGCGCCGTCGGTACGTGTAAAACGCTGGCGAGGACGACTGCCGTCACGATTGGAACTATAGGAACTGAAACGCGGACGAATGCTTGCGCCGTCCTCCGACATATAGGCGTCTCTTTGCTCACGCGGATCCTCACTCCTGCGATAGCCACCCGGACGATTGGTGTTGTCTTGGTTGTTGTACATAATCTTTTTTGTATAGGTTAAAAAAAACAGGTGACTCTCTCGAGCCACGCCCGCACTCCCGTGCGAGAATATATTTACGTTTTAGGTTTCTTCAGTTCTATCAAAACTACTAATCTAATACACGGTATTAAATCAAATTTAGGCTCCGAGCCTTTCAGCCGGAGCCTAAGGTGATCACCTGATTTTATGACAGGCGATTAAGCCTCAGCAGCCTTTTCAATAGCGAGTTTACCACGATAGTAGCCGCAACTTGGGCATACGGTGTGATAAATGTAGTGAGCACCGCAGTTAGGGCAGATTGCCAATGCGGGTACTTTCAGAACGTCATGTGTACGACGTTTCGCTTGTCTGGTGTGCGATTGTCTTCTTTTAGGATGTGCCATATCAGTTTTTCTTTTATTTAATAAGTCAAAAAATATAACGGTGCAGTGTCATCACCTGAGCCACGCAGAACGACTCACAGGTTACTCCACCTCTCCGTCTTGTATTGTCTGTTCGTCTTCCGGATCAGTACAAAGGTGGTCTTGGAGAAGTGCATCCATTTGCGGATTACAACCACCGGGTTGGTGACTATGTACCACCGGAAGATTTACCACTATCATTTCATAAGCGAGCCAATCCAAATCAATGGTTTTTATTTTGTCCACCGATTCTTCACCTTCATCCTCCAGATTCACTCTTTCCTCCACGTCCATACGGATATCCATCGGATCAAGGCAACGGTCGCACGTTACTTGCACTATTCCTTCTACACCTATTGTCAGGTCAAAATCTTCCTCACGCAGATCTAATATCGCTTTGGCTGATATTTGCCCACCTAACAATTCGGTCTTCTCTATGGTAGCAAAATAAGCATTATCCAATTGATAATCAAATACATAATGCCCCACTTCCAACGTAGAGAGATCTATAATATGACTTTTCTGCTCACTCATAGTGCAAAATCGGCTGCAAAGTTACTACTTTTTTCTGATACACACAAGGCTTTTTCTGTAAAAATTGCATTTCCAAATGGAAACTATACACAAAAAAGCGATACAGAAACGATCACTGTCTCTATATCGCTTTATATGATACTTTCTGCTATGCAGCAGTTTGTCTGTCTCTTAGAGTCTTGCTTTGATGGCAGCGGATTCTGCTTCGTAGCCGGGTTTGTCGAGGAGGGCAAACATATTCTTTTTGTATGCCTCTACGCCGGGTTGGTTGAACGGATTGACATCGAGGATATAACCCGAAATACCGCACGCACGCTCAAAGAAATAGATAAGTTCGCCCAAATAGTACTCATTGAGCAGCGGCATGGTAATTTTCATATTGGGTACTCCGCCGTCCACATGCGCAAGCATCGTACCGAGTTCTGCCATCTTATTTACTTCGTCCACACGCTTGCCGGCAAGGAAATTGAGTCCGTCGAGGTTTGCCTCATCGAATGGGAACTCCACTTGATGATTGGGTTCTGCCACCGAGATGACGGTTTCGAAGAGATGACGCTCGCCGTCTTGTATATATTGGCCCATTGAGTGCAGGTCGGTCGTGAAGTCCACCGAAGCGGGGAAAATCCCCTTGTGGTCCTTGCCTTCCGACTCTCCGTAGAGTTGTTTCCACCACTCGCTGACATAGTGCAATTTGGGGTGGAAGTTGACTAACAACTCAATCTTCTTGCCCTGCGCAGAGTAGATACTATTGCGTGCAGCGGCATATTGTGCAGCGGGGTTTTCCTCAAAGGGTGTGTCGATACCACACACTTCTTCCATACGTGCTGCGCCGTTGATGAGTGCGCGAATGTCGAAACCGGCGCAAGCGATAGGCAGCAGTCCCACAGGCGAAAGCACGGAGAAACGTCCGCCGATATTGTCCTCGATGACGAATGTCTTGTATCCTTCTTGTGTTGCCAGTGTGCGCAGTGCACCTTTTTTGGCGTCGGTGATACAGACAATCAGGTCTTTGGCAGCCTCCATACCTTGTTGCTTCTCAAGTTGCGTCTTGAGCAGGCGGAAAGCCAATGCGGGTTCGGTGGTAGTACCCGATTTGGAGATGCAGATGATACCGAATCGTTTGCCTTTGAGCAGGTTTTGCAGTTCGTACAGGTAGTCTTCGCCGATGTTCTGTCCGGCATAGACGATAGCGGGTTTGTTGCCCTCGAGCCATGCGAAGGAGGATGACAACGCGTCGATCACAGCTTTTGCACCTAGGTATGACCCGCCGATACCGATACACACAATCACTTCGCACTCGCGGCGAAGCAGGTCGGCTGTTGCCTGAATATCTTCCAATTGGGGTTTGATATCCTCCGGTAGGTTCATCCAGCCCAAGAAATCGTTACCTTTGCCGGTTCCTTTGGTGAGCATTTCCTGGCATTTTGCCACTTGCTCTTTGTAAGCATTTACCGCCTCGGCACTCACCGCCTTGGCGTAGGAAAATTGAATATCCTTCATATTTTATATGTTTTATTGTAATTTTTCCGTTAGTCCGCGAATCACCATAGTCGGCGACTTGCGGTTGTATAGTATGTCGTACATGGCGTCCACTATAGGCAGGCTCACCTGCATACGCTCGTTGGCGATATGTATTGCGCGCGTACCGTAGTATCCTTCCGCCACCATCTCCATTTCCATTTGTGCGGCTTTGATAGAGTAGCCAAGTCCTACCATCTGTCCGAATTGGCGATTGCGGGAGAACTTGGAATAAGCGGTTACCAGCACATCGCCCAAATATCCGCTTGCCGTGATGTCGCGATGGGTATTCGATACGGCTGTTGCAAAGCGCAGAATCTCCTGCATAGCATTGGTAAGCAGTACGGCTTGGAAATTGTCGCCATAGTGCAAACTTTGGCACATACCTGCCGCAATGGCATAGATATTTTTCATTACGCTGCTGTACTCCAATCCGAGTACGTCGTTGCTCGTGGTGGTATGTACAAACTTGGTTTGGAATAGAGCCGCCCACTCATTGGCTTTGTCTATGTTCTCGCACCCGATGGTGAGGTAACTCAACCGCTCCAGTGCTATCTCCTCCGCATGGCACGGACCTGCTATAATCCCTAACTGCTCCGTTGGAATACGGAAACGGGTATGGAGGTAGTCTGTAACCAACATATTGTCATCGGGTATCATACCTTTCACCGCCGAAATGACTATTTTACGTGTCATATTGCGTCGGATTTTGTTGAGCGATTGCTTCACATAAGGCGAAGGTATCGCCAATATCAGCACATCCGACTGCGAGACCACCTTGTTGATGTCCGTTGAGAAATGAATACGCGACACATCAAACTCCGCCATGCCGAGATAAGACGGGTTCTTGCCGGTGGCAACAAACTCATCTATCGCCTCTTGTCGGCGAATAAACCAATTGATTTCGGTTTGGTTGGTCAGCACTATCTTTGCCAATGCCGTTGCCCAACTTCCCGACCCTAGAATAGCAATTCTATATTGCATATTGTGCTTCATTCATTGTTCAACACGTTGCACCGCAACCGGTTAGGCCTCAGGCTTCATGGTAGGGAACAACAATACTTCTTGAATGGTGGGTTGTCCGGTCATGAGAATAGCCAATCGGTCGATACCGATACCGATACCGGATGTGGGAGGCATACCGTATTCGAGAGCACGCATAAAGTCGTGGTCAATCACCATTGCCTCGTCGTCGCCTTTGTCTGCCAACTTCATTTGCTCCACAAAGCGGTTGTATTGGTCAATCGGGTCGTTCAACTCGCTATAGGCGTTGGCTACTTCTTTGCCGTTCACCATCAGTTCGAAACGCTCGGTCAGTCCGGGCTTGGAGCGGTGCATCTTGGTCAGGGGCGACATCTCGACAGGGTAGTCGGTGATGAAAGTAGGTTGGATAAACGTACCCTCGCAGGTTTCGCCGAATATCTCGTCAATCAGTTTGCCTTTGCCCATGTGTTCGGTATCCTCCACACCATATTTTTTTGCTACCTCGCGAATAGCGTCTTCGCTCATAGTAGAGAGGTCTAATCCCGTCTTTTCTTTGATAGCGTCCAAAATAGGCAAACGACGATAGGGTGCTTTGAAATCCACTTCGTGGTCGCCAATCTGCACTTTGGTAGTGCCGTTTACAGCAATGGCGATGGTCTCCAGCAGATGCTCCGTAAACGACATCATCCAGTTGTAGTCCTTGTATTGTACATACAACTCCATGCACGTAAATTCGGGGTTATGGCTCCGGTCCATACCCTCGTTGCGGAAGTTGCGCCCAATCTCATACACGCCCTCAAAACCGCCTACAATCAGTCGCTTGAGGTACAACTCGGTGGCGATACGCAGGTACATATCTACGTCGAGTGCGTTGTGGTGCGTAATGAACGGACGTGCCGATGCGCCGCCCGCAATCTGCTGCAGAATAGGTGTTTCCACCTCGGTATATCCAGCCTCGTCAAATACGCGGCGCATGGTTCGAATGATAGTGGCACGCTTCAGGAACACGTCTTTTACGCCGTCGTTCACAATCAGATCCACATAGCGTTGACGGTAACGTTGCTCGGGGTCGTTGAATCCGTCGTAAGCCACACCGTCTTTATATTTCACGATAGGCAGGGGGCGCAGGCTCTTTGCCAGCACGGTCAGTTTCTTGGCGTGTACAGAAATCTCGCCCATCTGTGTGCGGAAAACAAACCCCTCGATACCGATGAAATCGCCTATATCAAGCAGTTTTTTGAATACCACGTTATACATCTGTTGCTCCATAGTGGTGGCTGTTTCGCCTTCGGGCACGGGAGCCTGGATATCATCACGGCTGACATACACCTGGATACGTCCCTTCGAGTCCTGCAGTTCGATGAACGACGCTTTGCCCATAATACGTTTCGACATCAGTCGTCCGGCGATACGCACTTCTTTGCCGGTGTACCAATCGGCGGTGTTGTCATCGTCTTTGAATCCGTCTTTGATGTCTTTCGAATATCCCGTAACCACGTATTCATCAGCAGGATATGGGTTTATTCCCATATCACGCATCGTCTGCAGACTCTGTCTGCGCACTTGTTCTTGTTCAGATAATTCCATATTATTTGTCTTATTTTTCCACTGTGCTTTTGCCAGCCACAGCAAATATATTTCGTTAGTTATATCGGAATACGCCATGGTAATCCAATTTGGCTGCAAAGGTACAAAAAATCTTTGGAATACACAATACAGAAAAAATACGACGACTATCAGATAAGTATGAACGATCTTGATTTTGCGGCGATAGTATTGTCGGCTAAGAAACAACAATTTTAATTATGAATTATGAATGAAGAATTATGAATTGCTTTTAATTATGGAGGCTTATACCAGGCAATGTATTAATGGTCTATTGAGCATAGTTTTAGTAGGGGATATTCCATTACACGGCAAATATATGGCAAGTATATGGGGACGAGGGGCGGAAAAACTTTTGGCATACATTTTGCGCGCGGATTATAAAATTACACTCTATATCAGAAATTTACACCCTATATATAAATTACACCTATTTACACCCTATATCAAATATGAAATGGAGTTGGAATAAAAATGCCGTAGTGCAGTATCTGCGGCGGTTGGTATCGCTGAGCCAGGATATGGATACCGAGGCGGCGAGTGTAACCATACGACAAAATGTGTATTTCCGTGGTCCGAATGTGTTTATTCTCTTCTGCGCGATTATCATTGCCTCGGTGGGACTGAATGTCAATTCGATACCCGTGATTATCGGTGCGATGTTGGTTTCGCCATTGATGGGACCTATCATGGGCTTCGGTATGGGATTGGGCACCAACGACACCGACCTAGTGCGTACCTCGCTGAAAAATCTTGCGGTGATGGTGAGTATCAGTATTTTGGCTTCGACGCTCTATTTCCTGATTTCGCCACTCTCTATGGAGAACCCCACCGAGTTGCTCGCGCGCACGAAACCTACTATCTATGATGTGTTCATTGCCCTCTTTGGCGGATTTGCGGGTATCTTGGAGACTTCACGCAAGGAGCGCGGCACGGTGATGTCTGGCGTTGCGATTGCTACCGCCTTGATGCCCCCTCTCTGTACCGCCGGATTCGGTATCGCGACATGGCATTGGCAGTATATATTGGGCGCGTTGTACCTTTTCTTGATAAATAGTATTCTTATCGCATTGGCAACTTTCCTTGCCGTCAAATATCTGCGCTACCCGGTAGTGCAGGAGCAGACCTCCAACAAACGCCGCCGCGCCGTGTCTATCACTCTCGTTATATTAGTACTGATCGTACCGAGTATTATTTCCGCCGTTTCGGTAGTACGCGAAAACAATTTCAGCCGCCGTGCCAACACGTTTATTGCACAGCACAAGACCATAGGAATGAGTTACGTCTATCAGACGCAAGTGGATGCAACCGCCTCCACCATTGATTTCTTCCTCGCGGGGGAAACATTGTCGGAGTCTGACCGCAAACTATTTCTTGCCGACGCTATGCAGGCGGGGTTTGACTCCACCTCTATCGTCTTGCACGAAGACGCACTCACCGCAGACGATACCGACTTGCGCCAGGAGCAGTTGATCAAAGACCTGTTTGCCACCAAGGACGAACAGATACAGGCTTATCAACAGCAAATCGGTGAGTTACGCAGTCAGTTGGCGGCAGCAGAACGGCTCAATACGCAGCACACATTTCCCACCGAGCAACTGACAAAGGAGATACAAACGCAATATCCCGCAGTGGAACACATCACGTTTGCTTTGGGCGAACATATAACCTACAGCAATGATAGCACGCAAGTGGAACCTATTACATTGGTTTCCGTACGCTTGGCACACAAGCAGACACTCTCGCGCACAGAACGGGAAAAACTGCAAGACTGGCTACGCATACGGCTCAACGCCGATGCGATAGAGGTGGTCATACAATAAATACACATACATACAATAATCCCCTGTAAGCGGTTGGTCTTACGGGGGATTTCTTTTATTTCTGATATTTGCCGATGTGCTTTATTACGAAGAAAACCAGCCAATCGGGCGTGTGCTTGAGAATGGGGGTGAAGAGGTGGTTGATAACACCCGGCATATCGGCTTTCTTACCGCGGAACATGGAGCGCAAGGCACGTTTCACCAGTTTCTCGGGCGGGATAGACACCCTGAGATTGACAGCCAGACGGCGCAGGTTGGGTGCCAAACCGAACAAAGCCGTATCTACCGCCCCCGGAGTCATTACTGTGATGTTCACGCCTTTAGGTTTCAGTTCGTACCACAGCGACTTGGAGAAATTGTAGATAAATGCCTTGGTGGCGTTGTAGGTCTGGATACCCGGCATAGCCATCCACGCCGACATAGACGACATATTGAGGATATAGCCTTTGCGACGGGGCTTGCCACAGATAGTCTGCGCTTGCTCCTCGTTGGTCAGTTGGCGGGCAATCATATCCTCGCCAAAGAGACGGCAGAGTTTTGCCACCGTTACCATGTGGAGGTTGAGCATCAGCGAGATACGTTTCATGGATGTCTCGCAATACGGGTTGAAGAAAAATACTCCCGCATCGTTGATGAGGATATCCACCACGAGGTTGTTGGCATGGCAATAGTCGTACAAATCTTCGGCAGCATCCTGTTTGCTGAGGTCGGCATAGTGGGGGATAGCCCTCACTTTATACTGCGCCTCAAGGTCCTCTGCCACCTTGCGCAGTTCGTCCTCTTGGTTGGAAACCAAAAGGAGGTCGGTATGATAATCGCGGGCTAACTGAGTGGCATATTGCAGACCGATACCACTGCTCGCGCCTGTTACAAGACTTAACACCTTATTTTAATTATGAATGAAGAATTATGAATTATCAGCCATACTTATTTCTCTGCCATCGATTTCTTGGCGTTGGCTTCGAGGCGGGCAATCTCCTTCTTGAGGCACGCGGGAATCTGTTCGCCATCGCGCTCCACACATTCGTGGCACTTCATATCAAGCGTGTACATACGTCCGACACAATAGTTGGAGCGACCGCAACCGGCGTGGTAGTGCGGGTTCTCCTGCACGTGTTTCACGAAATCGGGGTCCTTAATCAGCACGTGTGCAATTTGGAACAGTTCGAAGCCCTCGTCCATAATCGTCTGGCAGTTATCGCCCGATTGTACACCGCCCACATAGATGAGTTTGGTATCACCCAACTCGTCTTTCAACTCCTGTTGGAAACGTTTGGCGGGGTCCATAAAATAGAGTTCCTTGAAAGGTACGGTGGGTATCATCATGGCTCCCCCTCCACAAAGCAGTGCGGCTTTGAGCCACCAGAAACTCTTTATCGGCATATAGTGCGCCAGCGTCTTGATAGGCATTGCGCCACCCAAAATACGCATGGGCGAAGCACTGACCGTACCGCCCGAAAGGACGATACCATGCACCTTGTGCTTGAGAATCTCGCGTGCCACGCGCAAACCTTCTTCCATATCCGTTCCACGCCAGCAAGCGTCCCACATATTGGTTTTTACGACCACTGCCATATCATCTTTGGCGTGCAACATCACCTCGTCAAGCACCTCGTTCATAAAACGCACGCGGTTCTCGAAACTGCCACCATACTCATCGTGCCGGCGGTTGGTGCGGCGACTGATAAACTGCGAGATGAGATAAGCATGCCCGGCGTGAATCTCCACGCAATCGAAGCCCGCTTCGCGGCAGAAATCAACCGCTTCGCCGAACTTCTTCACCAGTTGCTTTATCTCACTCACTTTCAGACGGCGGTGGATAGTCGGCGAATAAAGATTGAAGCCGTTGCTGGCACTGACCGGCATACAATGGCAAGTGTAGAAATGGGTCATGTTTCCGCAGTGTCCCAACTGGATACTTGCTTTCGCCCCCTCGGCATGGATAGCATCGGTGAGTTTGCGCAAGCCGGGTAGTGCTTCGTCGCGCACATAGAGTTGCCCGTCGAAACTGACGCCACTCAAATCTACGGCACAATATGCCACAGTGGTCATACCCACACCACCACGCGCCACACTTACGTGATAATCGTGCAGTTCTTGCGATGGCGTATTGTTGTGGCACATATTCTCAAACGCTGCCGAGCGAATAAAACGGTTGCGAAGCGTGATAGGTCCCAATTGATAGGGTGTAAAAAGTTTGGATTCTTCCATACTAAAAAAGAAAAAATAGTATCTATAGAGGCATGGCGACTATAGATACTATGCGGATTATCAATAAATAAACGGAATAATTCGTTTCAGTTTCTTGCGGTTGAACTCATCGGGGAACTCTTCCTCGTATTTATGATAGATAGAGTTGGCACGCGGAATGAGGTTGCAGCAACTGAACCAGAAGAACAAGAGACCGGCTGTGGACCAAGTGAGGATTGCAAAACCGAGCCACTCGGTGATTTCACCAAAATAGTTGGCACTCGTTACATATTTGTACAAACCTTTCTTAGGCAGATAGTGGTTGGTATCTCCGGGTTTGCGCAAGTGACGAATGACATAGTCGGAATGGAGATTGATAATCATTCCTGCAATGAAGATGCACGTACCGATGATAAAACGTGGGTCGGTTAGCCACGAAGCGGTATAAAGTTCAGGTTTATAGTTCGGTGCGATATGGAAGAGCCAATAGCCTTGTACATAGCCGTTTATCAGGTTCCAAAGGACAGACAGCCCCATGATAACCAAGGGCATTTTGCTTTTCCCTTTCATTATGAAGGGGAAGATGAACGAGCGCTGGAAATAGTGGGTTTCGAAGATCAAGAGAAAAACCCAATAGGGTGCATTTCGTGTAACTCCTCCATAGAGATGTATGGAACGGAGATAGAGAAAAAGCACGACAATAAACACGGGTGCTTCCATAAGACACCAACCTATCTTATTATTGATGGCGGGTCCCCATTTCTCAGTGCGCATCTTGCCATAACCGGCATCGACAAAATAGAGTGCGATAAAAACGACCAGCCCCACCAGAGCCATAATAAAAAGCAGGTTGTTGAAGAACTCAAGGGTGTAGATATGTTCCATTCAGTTTGTATTTAGGCGCATGCGCATACATTTTTATAGAGTGTGTAGTTGTACACCACAGCGCAAATTAGGTTGCAAAGGTACAAAGAAAATACGAAATGCGCAAACTTTTTTCTAATTATGAATTATGAATTACGAATTATGAACCATTTCTAATTATGAATTATGAATGAAGAATGAAGGTACCAGATAGAGTAAGGATTTTGTACTTTTTGCGAAAAAGTAGAAAAGTACAAAAAGTAGTAAAAGTACAAAAGGTACAAAAAGTACAAAAAGTAACGAAAGTAACCATGTAACCATAGCCATTATGGTTATTAGAAAAGTAAAAAAGTAACGAAAGTAACCAAGTAACCATAGCCCCCAGACGTATATTTTTTGGTTGTACATGATAAGCAGTCAAGTTTGGTACGTGTGTATTGTATATGACGGAACCGGAATACATATTCCGGATTAAGAAACAATATAATAAATAACATATGAGATATGTATATATTGTATTATATGTGTATGTTTATGGGATTTGCCGGCTATGGAATAGGCGGCAAATCACGATATGATCACGATATGATCACGGAACATATATATAATACATAATCATAATATATACATTATGTATGCATTATATATATATGATGTAATATATATATACATATAATTGAGCATGAATTATATGTTTAATAGATTATAGATATTATGTTATTAATGTTATGTGTGGGACTGATTACTTTTGTACTTTTAGTACCTTTTTTATATTCTCTATATACCTATGGTTACTTGGTTACTTTCGTTACTTTTTTACTATTTTGACTAACTTGGACAAGTGTATATTTATAGTTGAAAGTTGAAAGAAGTTGGGAGTTGAGAAGTTTATAGTTTTATAGTTTATAGTTGATAGAAGTTTAGAGTTGAGAGTTGAGTGCAGTTTATAGTTTATAGTTGAGAGAGTTTTTGATTTGTGTAATTCGGTAAAAAATACTAATTTTGCCACATGATTGCGTGCGGCGCACAATGCGGCGTATAAGTTATAGTATGGGAAAAGATACCAAGATATGGGAAAGAAGATATATATAGCGTTTGTGGATTTCTATGCCGGTTTTGTGGCAGAAGAGAGTTGGATATATCGATGGCTGGAGCAACATGGCTATGGTGTGGAGTTGTCGGATAGTCCAGATTATGTGGTATATTCGGTATTTGGTGAAGAAAATCTGAAATACAACGATTGTGTGAAGATATTCTGGACGGGTGAGTGCCAGTCTCCGGATTTCAATCTATGCGACTACGCTATCGGTTTTGATTATCTTGAATTCGGGGATCGCTATATACGTTATCCGCTCTATTACACCTATAATAGCAAGGCATTTGAGCAGATGGAGCGTAAGCATTTGCAGACGGAAGAGGCAATACAGGGGAAGAAGGAATTTTGTTCATTTGTGTGTTCGAATGGTCGTGCAAGTGGTGCGCGTGTATCATTTTTTAATGCGCTAAACGTTGTTCGGAAGGTGGATTCGGGTGGCAAGTTGCTGAATAATGTGGGTGGTCCTGTGGTAGACAAGATGGCTTTTCAGGCATCGCACCGCTTTGCGATAGCGTTTGAGAACACGTCCTATCCGGGTTATACGACAGAGAAGATAGTGGAAGCATACGCGTCAGGTTGCATCCCTATCTACTACGGTGATCCGCTGATAACGCGTGATTTTAACCCGAAGAGTTTAGTGAATTGCGCGGATTATGGTTCGTTTGACGAGGTGGTGAAGCGTGTGATAGAGATAGATGATAATCCGGAATTGTTGCGCCAATACTTGTGTGCACCGGCTCTGAACGATGGGGAGATGCGTAGGAAGGCTGGGGAGCGCATGGATGTATTTTTGGAGAATATATTCAGTCAGGACAAGCACCGTGCGATGCGTTATAACCGCACGTATTGGGGTGCTCGCATAGTTCGTGAGCGCGTGCGTGCGCGTAAGGCGTACGAGCATAGTCTGTACTACCGGCTGTCGCAACTCTATATGCACACTATCTATCCAATTGCTCGCCGTCACAGACGTTTATGGAGGGTGACGGAATGGGTGATGCGCAAGACGGGGAATAAGTAACTATTTGTGCAGCAATTGTTTGTACAGGTTCTGTACGGCAGTATAGGAATAGTTATCTATGAATAGTTGCCTGGAATACGGGTTAAACCGTGTGATAGGGTGTGCAGCAATGTCATTGATACAATCTATAAACTCGGCGGCTGTATTGCATAGTCCTCCGACACGTTGATAATCAGCGCAGTATCCCTCGAATGCTTCGTTTGTACCGATGATGTTCTTTCCGTACATGAGTGATTCGCAGGTTTTGACTTTCATTCCGCTGCCGGAGAAAATAGGCAAAATCATCAAGTCAGCCTCTTGCAGGTATGGCGTCAAGTCGGGTGCATCGCTAATGACCTCAATGTCTTTGAGTTGCGGTGCTTCTTCTTTGAGTCGTGCCATACCTTTACCGACGATTTGCATACGTATATTCACGTGTGGGAGTACGTTCTCCACAAACCACAGAATCCCCCGGTTGTTGGGCGGGAAATACGAACCCAGGAAAAGGCATAGGGGAGTCTTCCGCGTGAGAGTAGTGGTATCGATGGGTGCGGTCAGTTTGTCTTGGAGTGCGATGGGCACCAACAGGTCGGCTTTACGGTGGTATCGTTGCTCGATCAGCATAGCGTCGCGCGTATTAAGGACGATGATTTTGTCGGAGTATCGGCACGCATATTTGTCGTTGATGTCGGCGGTATGAATGATGATGCCTCGTCCTGGCAAATGGGGTAGTTTGGCTTTGAAATAGAGATACTCTACATTGTGGAAATGTGTGATAATCTGCCCCTTATATCCATTTTTCTTGAGTCGTTTGGCAATAATGCCGAACACACTACGGTCGATAAACACACAGTCGTAGTCTTGTGCGTGGCGTACAATCTTGCACACGCGGCGTGGTGACAGCCCATAATAATAGCCGAAGAAGAAGCAGAAAACGCCGCGTATATACCCCCAAATGGTTTTTGGTTTGTATTCGTCGTGTATATAGCAGGAGTCCACGTTCTCCTCCCCCACGATGTTTGCCACCAAGGTGTAGTTGCGCAGGCTGCACTGACCTCCTCCCTCGAGGATACCTTTCGAGCGTTTGTACCAAATAAAAAGAACTCGCATAGTAGTAGAGTGTTAAATGTGTATTTGTAAAGAAATGTGATGAATCAGTTGCTGTGGAAATATCTTTCGCAAAATATCATATATTTTTCGTAATACAATATCTTTTCTCATTTGTTTGAGCCAAAGTCTGTAAGTCTGTTCGGCTTGTTGTGGCGTAACTCCGTTTTTAAGCAAAGCCATTTTGCTTTCGTTCAGGCTATTAAGTCGTTGCTTGTTGGTTGCCCCCCCGACTCTAAAATTGCTCAATACCTGTGGAATATGATAAAAAGTTACGCCGGCGTTTCTGCACCGTAAAGCAAAATCGTAATCCGCTGCAAGACGGAAAGAGGTATCATACAGCCCGATTCGTTGGTAGGTGTCTTTTTTTACAAAGAAAGTGGGATGGAAGAGTCCGAAGCCATTGTTCAGTTGTGTCAAATTGTTGTTTGCACACTTTTGCTTAAACAGGCTTCCGTCTTCATTCAGCATATTGATATTGCCGTGAAAAACTCCGTTTTCGGGATGTAGTCTATAGGCATCTACCACTGCTTGTATGGTATCGTTTTCGTAAGAATCACTGGCATTAACCATCCCGATGAGTTCCCCTTTGGCATGGCGGATACCTTTGTTCATAGCATCATAAATGCCATTGTCTTTTTCAGTTACCCAATACGATAAGCGCTCGGCATATCGTCGAATAATATCCACCGTGCCATCGGTACTGCCTCCATCAATAATGATGTATTCGACATTCTGATATGTCTGCGCCAGTACGCTTTCAATGGTTTGTTCTATATATTGTTGTGCGTTAAAGGTAACCGTAATAACGGACACTAATGGATTTTCTATCATATAAATATTGTTTTGAGTATAAGCAACAAGATATTTTTGGGCGGTGTGATGCGGGTGTTGTACGTGTATTTATATGTCCGCAACGCCGCTTGTACCAACGGATAATTTTTGATAAGATGCAGTTTTCTGATGGCATTGCATAGTCCATTGAAACGTATTTCTTTTTTGATTGCCCCATACAAAAAAATGGCGATACACTCGGTATATAGAACGTTATATTGCTCTACGCTCCGGTCGTTTTGCTCCAATAGCAAATCTATCTCTCCCATTTTTTCGAGCATAGCCAATATATTTTCCATTTTGCGGTAGTTGTAACTGCCATTGGTATGCTCTGTTTTATGCAAATACAGATGCCTTTGTATCAGCGGGTATGTTTCATAATGCATTCGTATTCCGCAAGCTAAGACCATAGTATTAAAAAGTCTGTCCTCTATGGCAACATAGCGCGTATCAACAAAAAAGATGTTGTTCTTCAACAGGAAATCACGTTGGTACATATACGTCCAAACGGAAGGGCTGTACAATTCTGTTTTTCCCCCAAAAACAGACTCATATGCCTCTTTCGTCTGACAAAAAAGACTTTGTGGGAGTTCGGGAAGGTTTATATACGTATCGTAGGATCCGACAAAGAGTGCTTGTGTTTTTTGCGCCTCGCAGACCATAGTTTCCAGAAAATCCTTCACCATAGTGTCATCATTATCGCAGAAGGTAACATATTCTCCGTGTGCTGCTTTCAGTCCGATATTTCTGCTATTACCAATATGCTCATTGTGTGGATTCTCAATAATCATTATTCGAGCGTCTTTTTGCGCATATTGTTTAACAACTTTGTCGCTGCCATCGGTAGGACAATCCAACACACAAATGATTTCGATATCAGATAGTGTTTGCGCCAAAACAGAATTGAGACAGTCGTTCAGACAATCTCCAGCATTATAAACGGGGATAATAACACTTACGATAGGTGGAATCTTATTCATTTGAGCCGATATATTTGTTTGAATCTGCGTAAATATTCCCAACAGGTAGTTTTAAGAACTCTCCACCCGATGACGCATCGGATAGCAAACGAAAACCCTCTGCATGCCACCAACTTCCGAAATAAGTTTCTGCACTTGGGACGAGGTGTACTTTTTCGCAGGGAGTATGGATATGCCAATCGTTCGGAATAGTTGCGTTCTTCTACTTGAATAGTGGGGTAGGCTTGCTGCAATTGCGCGAAGAAGCGTTCCCCTTTTTGCGTATTAATCAAAACGGCGGAGACGTTATCTGTGGGGTAATCGAAGGGCTTTTTCGTCCCCAATCCGATAAAGTCGCCCAGTGTAATATCGGCAACACGCTCAGGCCGTGCATAACGGCAGTCATAGCAGTTTTCACGCAGTGACACCCCGAACAAGAACCCTGCGAAATAGTAATCGCGCCGTCCTGAAAGATTGAGCAAAAGTTGTTTGCCATTCCACAGTGTTGTTCTAAAATTATGTCCTTCGTTATCTCTAAAACGGACATCCGTTACAGATTGCAGATGATGTGTCGTTTTGATTCTGTGCAACTCCTCTTGAAAATAACGCACAGGACTGACTCCATGGCACATTAGGTCAATGGTCAACAGATTAGGGTAGTCTTTTCCTAAATAAGTTGCCAAGCCAGCCACCTGGCATGGGGTGGATAAATAGACTACCAGTTTCCCCTCATTAAGCAAGTGTTTTATTTGGCGGAAAGTATTGTCTCCGACCTTGCTATGTATATATTTAGAGCCCTGATAGACAGAAGTATCTTTTCCTTTGGTAGCAAAGGTTTGAATAGGTGTAAAATCGGGATTGTACTCAGTACTGACGAATACCCCTTCTCTGATATTGATTGTAAAATCAGCGACTTTCTTTCCTATACCTCCCGAGGCAGATTTGGCTCTGTCGGTGTGATTTTTGTTCCAAGCAGCCAAACATTTGATAGGATATGCAAAAGGAAGAGTCCGGTTATTCGGACATACCTTTTGGCACAAACCACACTCTACGCATCGTGTGGTATCAATATGCGGATGCCATTCGCCGAACGCATCTTCTGTCATTGTAATGCACCCAATCGCGCACACGTTAACGCAGGCGAAACATCCTGTACAATATTCGGTAGGGCAGATAGTCATTTTAGTGTTCTATTGAGTCTATAAGATATTGTATCCCGTTTTGCCGCTCAGTCATTACCCTCTTGCTGATGTTATCGGAATGCATGGTTTCGGTGCAACAATCTCCGTTGTATAACCTGTTGGACAGTCCATAGTGCGATAGCAAGTCTGTTATTCTCGTGTTTTGTGATAGCGGGTCGTTGTCTGCAAAACGTTTGGCAACATAAAACTCTTTACCAAAATTGATGGATAAAGCAGTAGCGTGAAACGAATCTGTACATACTAAAGTTGCATCCTGTAGTAGGGAAACGAACTCGTATGGTTCAGCCTCTTTGTATATCAAGTCACTATCAGTCGTATCAATGGATACGCCTGATTCGTAAGATGGTATAACAACCATTTGTTGAATATTATATTCTTTACGAATAGTTTTTATCATTTGATTATATGCCTGTGCATTGTTTTTCCCTACAAAATAGACAAACATATATTTTTGCGGAATAGGGCGGACGAAAAAGGCTTTATTGGCAAAGTCTATCCACTCTTCTTTAGACAGCAGGAAGGTTGGATCCGGTACGGAAACAATATCCTTTCGCTCTAACAATGAAGATAAAACTTCAACAGAAGAATGTTCCCGCACTCCAATATGCGTAAAGCCAGAGAGATATTTTTTTACTTTCTGCTTGTATTTAGGATTGACCTGCGATGTTCCGATGCTGGAGCCATAGGCAATCTTTTTGTTTTTGGGGGCAAAATATAAAAAATAGAAAGGGTCCCAAAAGAACATAGTATTCCATATCTGGTCGCTCCCTGTTACATATACATCTGTTTTTCGGTTGACTCTATGATGTAATGGGCTGATAGTGTAAAAATTCACTACGGAGTAATCGGCTATCAATTTGTCGGATTTGGTCCTCTCTACATTACTACCGTTTTTCCAAAAGGGAAATAATTTGTGGAGCATCTGTTTTATAGAGCGAACCACTCCTATTTTACGAAGAAACCAAACAGAATAGCCTAAATCCGCTATTTTATGGTATAGTGCATAGGCTTGAAGCGCAGTACCAAAATTGTCTGCTTCGAACCAAGTTACAATGGCTATTCGTTTCTTTATTTCGTTCATAAGTATTCTTTGCAGGTTATTTTGCGGTTGGCGGGGTTGCCTTGCACAATGCAGATGGGGTGTGGGGCAGGTAGCGGTGGACGATACCTCCGTCATTAGGGCTTACGGTAGGCTGCGGCTATGGTCTCCAAGCGGACGCCTGCTCTGCCGCCTCGTTCATGTACCACAGGCGTGCTTGGTCGTTTTTTACCTTGATTAGCAGGCGATAATGTGACCAAGTCAATTCGCCACGCAGTGTGTGACCTTTTGGAAATAACGAATAAAACTGCCGCATGTTTTTGAGGTTGGTTATGGTAAATCCCTTTCCAAACTCCTTTGTCAGTTTGGTGGAAAGTTCCTCCAAAACAGCCTTTCCGTACTCGGTACGCGCGTTGCCGTTTTGCTCGTCTTCCACAATCAACTTGCCGATGTTCCAATAAGCAGTAACCATCGCAAAATTCACCGCCTTGTATGCAGTGTGCCGCGCAGAAAGCAGTATCTCGCGGATGTTGGTGAGAAGTTGATTATTATTTTGCTTTATGATTTCGTCCATTGGGCAGTTCTCTTAAATATCTTCTTTGTAGGTTATTTTCCGGTTGGCGGGGTCGCCTTGCACGATGTAGATGGGGACTTCGGGCAGGTAGCGATGGACGATTCCGCAGTCGTCGGTGGCTTGCAGGTGCGGGTCTTGCAACGCTCGGTCGTATGCCTTCGTGATTACCTCCAATCGGAATGCCTGTGGCGTTTGGGCACACATCAATGTCGCCCGCGGCGGAATATCTTGCACCATCAATCCGCTTGTATTTTGCGAAATAGCGTACATTGTATCGGTGGCAGGTATCGCCACGGTTACAGCCCTATGCGTCTCCAACGCCTTGCATACATTGCTGATAATCTGCTGACTGACAAACGGACGTGCGGCATCGTGGAGGAGGATATTTGTTATAGGATGGTTATAGGATGCTTGTAGGATAGGTACCCCGATTCTTTGTTCCTTGTTCTTTATTCTTTGTTCTATTTCTTGAATGGCGTTCACGCTTGATTCCCAACGCTCACTACCCCCCGCAATGATAAACGCCACTTTTTGCCACCCGTTACGGAGCAACATCTCTTCGGCGCACGCGATATAATCGGGGTGCATAACGATACCTATCTCGTTGATGCACTTCGCCTGCTCAAACGCTTCCACCGAGTGCTCCAGAATACTCCGCCCATCTTCCAACGGCAGCAACTGCTTGGGCATCTTTCCTCCCACGCGGTTTCCGATTCCGCCTGCTAATATAATGGCAATGTTGGTCATTTGATAACTTTCCAATATCCACCTTTGTCGGCTCCTACTCGTTGTAGTTGCCCCAAGGCTTTTAGTTTCGCAATTTGTTTGTCAACAGCACGGGTGCTGATGCCTATTTCTTTTACTAATATGGCAGTAGTGATAGTTGGCTGCTCTGCCATTATCCGCAGTATTTTCTCCGAACTTTTCTCCGTACCTATTTGCTGTTTCTCCGAACTTTTCTCCGTACCAAAAGACGATGCTACCTGTTTCCATTCTATGTGTTGGTAGCGTTTTTTGAGCGGGTACTGTTCGCCCAAAAGTACATTGCGGAAAAACAACTCCAAGAACTCGGTCGTTTCCTCTATACCTTTCTCGTAGTTTTGGTAGTTGGCGCGCACCAAGGCATTGCGGAAATACTTGGCATTGTCTGCAAACGGCTCATTGGTAACACGATAGCCCAACTTGCGCAGATATTTGATAGCAAATACTGCTGTCGTTCGCGTGTTGCCTTCCTTGAACGGATGTATTTGCCATATCCCGCTGATAAACTTTGAGAAATGGGCTATCATATCTTCTTTGGACAGACGGACATACGAGAATTGCTTTTCCTGCCCGAAGTCGTATATCAAGGTTGCCGAAATGGGGTCGCACGAGGCGTATAGCACAGTATCGCCATTGAGCACCCATTCTTTCTTGGTGATATTCACATCGCGGTATCTTCCCGCGTGGGGCAATACGCCCGTGAAAAGACGCCTGTGGATATTGGCTAATTCCGCAGGCGAGAAAGTGAAAGTTCGTTCCGAGAGCACCTGCGTGATATGCAAAGCCACTTTGTCCGCTTCCTCTTCGTCCGAATCTTGTTCATTGGCAGGCAAAGTTTCATAGTATGAATTGACCAAACGTTTTGTCTCTTCGTAATCTATCTCCCCTTCAATATGCCTGCGTGCCGTCTCCAACAAATACTGCGATGGTTTCAGCCCGTCCACATCTTGCAGACCGATAGCGATAGCCCATGCCTCCGCCTTTTCGCGTTGAGACGGTTCGCCTTGTTGTATGTAGTAGTCAAATTCGGTCATGTTCTAACTCCTTGTTTCTATCCTCTGCATTCTCTCTTGCACCAAATTCCAATACCTGTCTTGCATTTCCTCTGGCAGAAACGATGAGCGGATAGTGCTTTCCCAAGCGGGATATATCTTCTCGAACTTGCGAAATATATTGCTCACCACTTTCTCGTTCATTCCGCAGCCGAGCATGGCTTTCTCGAAGTCCGCGCGTGTCAGTTTACGCTTTTTTCCATTCAGTGTCAGTGCCAATTCTTCGGTATCTTTCGGATTGACAATTACCACATTCAGCAGGTCATAGGCAGGGGTGAGAATATGTCCTGTCTCCGTCGGGCAATACAATGAAAAATTCTTCAGGTGCATATCGTTATTACCTGTTATCCAGCAGAATAGTAATAATTCATAGTATCGCATAACATCCAAAATCGGTGTGGCAGAATAGTGTGCAATCACTTTTGCCACTTGCTCATACGAACTCTTGTATTTGTATTCTGTCTGCCGTTCCGATAGTTGGCACAAATCTTCCATCGCAATTTTGGTATTGTCCGTATGTCGGTCTATGCGTCGTGTGATGTATCCCAATTCCCCGTCTGCCAACCGGATTAACGTATGTGGTACCACTTCTATTTTACTCTGTTCCGCCAAATGCATAGTCAAATCTTCCACCTCCGGCAAGTGAGGGTAATCATCCGTTTGGGGCTTAAATATATATCCTCCCCACAGCCCCACGATTGTCAGGCGTTTGCTGCCGGCGTGGTCTTGGAGGTGCAATGATATTTTGGGTTGCACACCTGTCAGTGTCGTTTGTGTTGCAATCACTTCGGTTGCCAATCTGTCCATATCAGCACGGGTATAATCGAATAGCGGGATTGTATTCGTCCCAAAGAAACGGCGCAAACAAGCAGGGTGAAAGTCTTTCTCACCATTCTTCAGTTCCTTATAGCAATACAAGCACCTGCACATAATCAATTACTTACATCTATCACACTGATCGCTCCTATACAATCTTTGCAACAAAGCAACAACAATCCCATTCTGTCCAAGACGCTGACATCTGTGTTTCGTAGTGCTACATCCAAGAGCCATCCTTCTGGAATCAATCCATCAAAGAATGGAAATAATATCTTGCTTTCGTATGCGGTTGCCGAAAGGGGCAGTGTCAGGCTGATAGGCATTCTACCTGTTTGCTGTAGGTATTGGGCAGCATATACAAAACGATAGCCGGCATCTGTCTCTTCCAGAATACCCGCCAATGTGTTTTGATAATATATCTCAGCCTTGCGCATCTTCTTTTCGCTGTGGAACTAACTCATAATTAAACAAATTCAGCACTTGATTCACTTTATCCATACGCAATGATACTTTGCCTTGTTCCATCTCGCGCACAAAGAACAAACTTACTCCCGATTTATATGCCAAGTCTTCCTGTGTCATGCCATATTGTTTGCGTAGGGCTTTGACACATTCTGCTAATTTTGTTTTCTTCTCCATAAAACTATATTTGTTTGCATATAATTCCACAAATATTATGCCAATTTATATTAGATTTCATATAATTTTGTGGTTTGTGCGTGATTTTATATGCTATCTCATATACTTTCGTTCAAAATCATCTCGCAAATCTCCCGTATAGCCCCGTCGCCACCGCGGTGTGTCAGGTGTATAATCCCCTGAATATCTTTCACTTGCTGCATAGCGTTTGCGGGACATGCTGCCGTCCCCACCGCCGTGAGCAAGTCTATGTCATTGATGTCATCACCTACGAAGCATACCTCTTCCATAGTTATTCCTAAATCTTCGCAAATCTCCTGCGCGGCTTCCCGTTTGGTCTGTCGTCCTGTTGTCGCCTGACTTCCGACCCCCATACGCAGGTACTCCGTACCGAGTTTCTTGGCTCTATGTGCCACAATATCAGTCGTTTCGCTGGTCAGTATGCCGCATGGAATACCTGCTTTGCGGAGTTGAACAATCCCCATGCCGTCGTACACGCAGAATCGTTTCATCTCGTCGCCATTGGCACTATAGTACATACCCCCGTCGGTCATGCACCCGTCCACATCGGTCAGAAAAAGTTTTACAGGCTTCATTCTTATAATTTATTAATGTGCAAAGGTACATTTTTTTTGGCGCATGTGCAAACTCGGAAACATTTTTATTTGGCAAACCCTGATCCAATACAATACAAGAGTGTTTTTTTGAAATTTATTGGCTGTTATTTCTATGTTTGGTATTTTTTTTGTAACTTTGCAGGCTGAATGGATATGCGAAAACGATTTTGTATAGTATCGCTTTGTTTGATGGTGCTTGCAGTGCCATCTTTGTTGGCGCAGAATGGCACTTCGTCGCCATTCTCGCGTTATGCTTACGGCGAACTGAATGATAATGTACCAAACACCTACCGTGCAATGGGCGGAGTGGGGATAGGTATGCGTAATAATAAGGTTATCAATTCTGCACAACCTGCGTCCTACACTGCGTGCGACAGTCTGACATTTATGTTCGACCTTGCGGCAAGTGTGATGTGGTCGCGGTATAGTGATGCTACCGGTATGCGCAACAAGGCGAATGGTAATCTCGATTATCTGACTATGCAGTTTCCGCTATGGCGCAGATACATTGCCTTTTCGGCAGGTGTATTGCCCTACACGGCGGTGGGTTATGATGTTACGATGTCCGATTCTATCGGTTCGGGCTACCATTTCACGAAATCGTATGTAGGTACAGGCGGTATCAGCGAGGTCTATGGCGGTTTGAGTTTCAATATATGCGATTGGTTTGCGCTCGGTGCGAATGTTTATTATATGTTTGGCAAGGTGGACAATACCCGTTCGTTGAGTTTTACCGAGTCGGCACTCACAAGCACCACACAGAAATCGGTTTTCTCTGTGAGCAGTGTGCGGTTCCGCTATGGTGCGCAGTTCTTCCATACGTTTGGCGAGCATTCGTTTGCATTGGGCGGAATCTTTGAAGCAAAGCAGAAGCTGCGCAGTACCTATACCGCTTATGAGACTACGTTGTTGGATACCGTTTCAGCAAAAAATGAAGGGTATGAGGTGCCGATGGTATATGGTGGCGGTGTGAGTTATACGTGGGCAAACCGCCTGACTTTGGCTTTCGACTATCAGCGGCAATGTATGAGCGGTGCGCTCTATGAGGGGAACAAAGGGAATTTGCGCGACCGCGACCGATATAGTTTCGGTATGGAGTACCGTCTTGATCCGACTGGACGACGCTATGTGGACAGAATGGAATGGCGTTGCGGACTGAATGTGGCGAACTCGTATGTAAAAAACAATTCAATGGATTATACTGCCAGCATCGGCATCGGTTTTCCGCTCCGTACATCGGCAACAGTATTTAATGCCACATTGGAGTACGGACATCGCGGAGGGCAGTCAATCGGGCTGACCGAGAACTCGCTCCGATTGATATTTAATGCGTCCATCTCGGAGAACTGGTTCTTCAAACGCAAACTCTAATTGGCACGCTATTTGAATGGGCTGGATAAGCCTCGTCAGGACAGACAAACGACAACCTAATATAAAAAACGAAACACTTAATTTTATAAGTAGAAATGAAAATCAATTCATTGTTTATTGTGGCTCTTTGTGCAGCAGTGCCGGCATTGGCGTGTGCAAAGAAACCGAAAAAAGTAGAGGCAGTGCCCGCTCCTGCAGAGCAGCCTGCTGCGGTAGAGGAAGAACCTACTATCACTGAAGATTGTATCATTAATGTATCGCTTTTTAACGAGAGCGTAAAGAATAAGCAGTTTGCGGATGCCTATGGTCCGTGGTGGGAGGTATATAACACTTGCCCGAATGCCAACAAGGCTATCTATACCCAAGGTCGTAAGATTATTGACTGGAAGTACGAGAATACCCAGGACCCGCAAGAGAAAGAGCGTCTGCGTCAGTTGATTCTCGAGATGAGCGACAAGCGTATCAAGTATTTTGGCGACGATCCCAAGTACCCGACGGCATATATCCTCGGTCAGAAAGCATTGGATTATTGCGACTATTTCCCCGAAAGTTCTATGGAGCCTGCGTATGGTTGGCTGAAACAATCGGTGGAAGGAATGGGCGTAAAGAGCCAAATGCAGGTGCTGGCAAAGTTTGTAGATGTATCCTATGCGTTGTTCAAATCAGATAATAACAAGTATGGCGAACAGTTTATTGCCGACTATGAGTTGGCCAGCGAACTGCTCTCGCAGCAGGCTGCCGATCCTACAAACAAGAATGCCAAGTTTGCCGCTCAACAGAAAGACTATGTGGACAATGTCTTTGCCGTTTCGGGGGCTGCCGACTGCTCGAAGTTGGACGAGATTTATGCCCAAGTGGTAACGGACAATGCGCAGAACTTGGATATGCTGGGTAAGGTAATCGCCCTCTATAAGCGTGTAAAATGCACAGAATCAGACGTGTATTTTGCGGCCTGCGAGAACTCCCACCGCTTGCAACCTACCGAGGAATCGGCTGCCGGTTGTGCGCGTATGTCGGCTAAGAAAGGTGACTATCGTGAGGCTATTAACTACTACGAAGAGGCTATCTCGCGTGCACAAGAGTTGGATGCCAACGATGAAGATATTGCGGACTACCAATATAATATTGCACTTATCTATTTTTCCAATCTAAAGAATTATCCGCAGGCACGTGCATATGCACGTCAGTCGTTGAGTAGCAAGGAAGACCAAGGACGGTGCTATATCGTGATAGGTTTATGCTATGCTGCTTCGCAGCCCTATTCGTCTGCAGATTATCCTGCTGCCAAGGCGGCTATTCTCAATAAGACCGTGTTTTGGGCAGCCGTGGATAAGTTTGCACAAGCAAAGCGTGTAGAACCCACTTGCGCTGCTGATGCCGACAAACTGATCAGTACATACAGCAAGTATTTCCCGACCAAGGAGGAGATGTTTGACCTGCCTAATGAGTTGGGGGGCAGCACCTTTACAGTGGGTGGTTGGATTGGTGAAACGACGGCTTGCCGCGCTGCACGCTAATGCAAATCAAGCAATCTACAAGGCACAACGCGCAATGTGTTTTTCGTAACACATTGTGTGTCGTGCTTTGTTTTTTGTCTCTATTGGCAGTGTCTTGCCGTCGTGGGGAGATGAAGATTGAGCGTGAGGCTCTACAGGCAGATCGGTCGCAAGTGCCTATTCTGGATGCCAACGAGGTATCAACGCTGATTTCCGATTCCGGCATTACACGCTATCGTATCAATGCCGATCGATGGCAGATTTTTGATAAGGCAGACCCCCCGTATTGGAACTTTGAGCAAGGTATTTATATTGAGAAATTTGATGAGGACCTCAATGTGAATGCATCGTTGCGATCGGATTATGCGCAATATGACGAGACAGCGCAGATCTGGCGGCTTGAAGGCAATGTGTATGCCGTTAATCAAGAGGGCGAGGTGTTTGAAACGCCGTTGCTTTTTTGGAATCAGAAGACCGAGCGGGTTTATTCCGATTCGGCAATCCGTATTACTCGTGAGGCTTCAATCATAGAAGGGGTAGGCTTTGAGTCCAATCAAGAGATGACCAAATACACCATCAAAAACCCCACAGGTGTCTTCCCCGTAAAGGAGTAATAGAGATGAGTATGCGTCGGTAAACGCCCTCATAATTCATAATTTTTCATTCGTAATTCATCATTATCTGAAATGCTTCGAGGTAAAACCGCTATTATTACCGGTGCTGCACGCGGTATCGGTCGTCAGATTGCTCTTCTGTTTGCAAGGGAGGGCTGTGATATTGCCATCACGTATATTGTCAGTACAGAACCTGCGCAGGAGGTTTGCGAGCAGGCTGTAGCAATGGGTGTAAAAGCAAAAGCCTACCTAAGCGATGCTGCAGACTTCGAGGCGGCACACGGTGTGGTAGAGCAGGTGGTGAAAGATTTTGGAAGGGTGGATATATTGGTGAATAATGCGGGTATTACGCGTGATACGCTGCTAATGCGTATGTCGGAACAGCAATGGGACGATGTCTTGCGCATCAATCTCAAGTCGGTTTTCAATTTCACTCATGCCGTTACCCCGGTAATGGTGCGTCAGCGCAGTGGTTCGATTATCTCGATGTCTTCGGTGGTGGGCTTGAACGGCAATGCGGGGCAAGCCAACTATGCGGCTTCCAAGGCGGGTATTGTCGCTCTGATGAAATCCACCGCCAAAGAACTCGGCAGCCGCGGCATACGCGCCAACGCTATTGCACCGGGTTTTATTATGACGGATATGACGGCAGCATTGCCCGAAGAAACGCTCAAGCAGTTTGTTTCGCTTATCCCTATGCGCCGCGCCGGACAACCCGAAGAGGTGGCAAAGGTGGCACTCTTCCTGGCCTCCGACTTGTCTTCGTATGTATCGGGGCAGGTGATCCAAGTGAACGGGGCGATGGGGTAAGCAGCGTAAACCTAACGTGAGTTCGATATAAAACTCCTTTGCCGCAAAGCGGCAAGAAATCCAAATAAATCTTATTTCAAGCAGCCATAAATTGCCATAAATCTTATTGTCTACGGCGGCAAAGTAAGACAATTTGCTTATATCGGACTTGACGTCAAACCGATATCAGATAAAACAGAGAGCAACATCGGATGATGTTGCTTTTTTGTGTTGGGAATTTTAGAAAGAGAGTTCTTTTACCTGAGTCTCGAGTTGGTCGCGGTTGACGGCGCGGTTGCGGGTTTGGGTGCGGTAGTTATAGATCGTCTTGGTGGACAGGCGCAGGAAACGGGCGATGTCGTCCGAGTTGGTGATACCGAGGCGGATGAGGGCAAAGATACGCAACTCGGTGGAGAGACGGTTTTGCTGCGGGATAGCAAAACGTTCCTCGGGGCGGAGCAGGGTATTGAAGTCCTCCACAAAGCGGGGAAACAGGGAGAGGAATGTCTCGTCGAAATGCTGGTAAAAGTCGCGTAGTGCATGGTCGGTAGGGTCGTCCTGCCTGATGGAGCGCATTAGCGGTTTGGGCTGGTCGGACAAGACCATACGCAGCAGCCCTTTGTGGTATTGGTTCATCTGCTCGATGATGTCAGAACACTCTGTCATATAGCGTGTTACATACGTATCACGAATACGGTTGGAGTCGTTGAGTTGGGTATTGACAACCGACAGTTGGCGGTTGGTTTCGGCTAATTGTGTATTTCGTATAGCCAGTTGGGCGTTGGTACGGTGCCATTTGCGCATAATAATCACGAATATGCACAGCAGTACCACCAGTACGGATACGGCGGCGGTGAGCGAGTAGATGAGGGCCTTTTGCCGATGTTGCTGTTCGTCTATCTTTTCGTGGTAAGTATTGAGGATCAGCGGCATATCGTTTGCCATTTCGATGGTGCGCAGGCGTGCTTTGCTGTGTTGCGCATCGGCGATGCAGCAGTTCATATAGCGATAGGCACGCTCTATGTCGCCACGCTGAAAGAGGATAAGTGCCACTTCGCGCAAGGAGGCGTGTTCCATTACCCCGTGTTGCATATCGCTGATGGCGGACAGGGCGAAATAGTAGAGTGCGGAGTCCTGCATAGACTGTTCGCCGGTTTGCCAGTAGAGATGTCTGTAGCAGGAACCGATAGAGTTGGCGAGATAGCGCACATAGTCGGAATTGTCAGGCAGTTGCGCCCAAACGGGGAGGAGAATGGACAATGCTTCTTTGGGCGAGGTCTCCATAGTAACCAGTGCCCGTTCCTGCGTGAGCCAAATAGGGTCGGTCTCGGTTTCGATAATCTTTTGGCGCAGGGGAAGGATATGCCGGCGTGCTTCGGCACGGTCTTCCTCAAAGGTGGTGAACTCCGCCTGCCATATATAGACGAGACTCATAGTGCGGCAGTAGGAGGCGAGCAGTGCCGGATCGAGCCGGCTCTCAACGGAGCGGAGCAGGGCGAAAGCTTTCTGGTAGTTGCCGCTCACCGCCATACTCTGCGCAAGGCAGATGGTAGAGCGTTGTTCGGCGGTGCGGTTGCGGTTGGCACGTGCAATGCTGATGGCATGCTGCGCATAGCAGATGGCGGAATCGTTGTCAAATCCGTTGTATTCTTCCCACAACTCCTGTGCATACGTATATTGGTTTTCAGGGGAGGCTATCCTGTAGAAAAGGGTATTGTCGGCTATGCGTTTTTCGCGTGCTGCAACATAGTCCTGCCTATTGACGACCGCTGTGTCCAATTGAAAGAGAACAGATAATAGTAAAAACATGGATATTCGGTATAAGTATTGTATATTTTCTGCATACTATGCATACAAACGCCCTCAAAAGCCTTTTCTTTCTAGTAATCGGTATTATAAGGTACGCTTTTGCATATTATGCATATTTCTTGGTATATTTATGGGGCAAAGATAGTATTTTTTCCAAATATATGCAAATGGAATGTGTTTTTCCGGTTGCCGCTCGGGTGCTACCCTAATTAACGTGAGAATATCCGCTTATATCGAACTGACGTCAATTAACGATAAATTAACAAGTAATTAACGGAAACTTTATTCCGCGGGCGAGGTGCCCGCGTCCCCTGTGCCGCGTAGCGTGTGCAAGCAACTTTTATCCGCCTGCTTGTTGCATATCTGCGGGAAAAGTTGTAACTTTGCCGCCAAATAAAAACTGCAGAAATATGAAAATGCAAAATCCTTCGTGGCTCAAGTATGTCATTGCGGGCATTGTTGTGCTGGCTATTGTGCCGTTGTTTTTTGTGCGTTGCACGCGTGTGGATAGTAGTGCCGTGGGTGTAAAATTCAACAAATTGTCGCTGACCGACCAAGGCAAACTGGACGCTACGCCCGTAACGGGATATGTGTTCTTTTGCCCGATAACCACCGATGTATTTACCTATCCGACTTTTGTGCAGCGTGTGGATTATCAGCCGTTTACGGTTACAACGCGCGATGCCGCCATCTTTACGATGGACCCGACTATGGCATATTATCTCAATCGGGACAAGGCGGTGGACGTGTTCTTCAAGTACCGCCGCGACCTTGGCGAGATAGAGGCGGGCTATATGCGTACAGTGATATATGATGCCTATCGTATTACGGCGAATAACTATTCGAGCGACGAACTGATGGCTAACCGTGCCAAGTTTGAGAACGAGGTGCGCGTGATGCTGGATAGTGCACTGACAGCAGAAGGATTCTGTGTAACCGAGTTTACTTCGCAGATTACGCCTCCCGAGAGTCTGCGCCAGATGATTGACGCCAAGAACGCGGCGGTGCAGGCGGCACTGAAAGCAGAGAATGAGGTGAAAGAGGCTGAAGCAAATGCGAAGATTGCCGTGGCAAAAGCCGAGGGCGACGCACGGGCGTTGAAGATAAAAGCGGACGCCGAGGCATACTATAACCGTACCATTGCCGCTTCGCTTTCCACATTGATCATTCAGGAGAACTGGATTGAGAAATGGGATGGCAAACTGCCTTCCGTACAAGGCGGAGAAAATATGATGCCTATTATCAATATGAAGAAATGACGAGCGTTTATACTATCATTTTTGCTGCCGTATTGCCTGCTTTTTTATTGGTGCTGTATATCTGGGGCAAAGACAAATACGATCGTGAGCCCTTTTCGCAGATAGTGAAAGGCGTGTTCTATGGTGTGCTGTCGGCGGGGATTGCTTATTTTCTGGAGGTGGGCATACAGATTTTCGGTTTGGCACCCGCAGAACCATACACTTTTTTGCAGGCAGCATGGAAAGCGTTTGTTGGAGCGGCTATACCTGAGGAGTTCGCCAAACTGCTGATGTTGTGGCTGTTGGTGCGCCATAATCGCCATTTCAACGAGCGTTTCGACGGTATTGTCTATGCCTGCTGTATAGGCATGGGTTTTGCCGCCACCGAGAACCTTATTTACCTGTTTGGCAATATCTCGCAATGGGAAGGTGTGGCGGTACAAAGGGCTATTTTTGCCGTACCGGGACATTTCTTGTTTGCCGTGGCAATGGGGTATTTCTATGCGATGGTTTATTTCGGGGACATCAGTTGGCGCAAGCGCAGCCGTATCTTCTGGGTGCCCGTGCTGCTCCACGGCACATACGATTCGCTGCTGTTTATGGCAAATCTCGGTACGATGTTGAGCGGGGCACTTCTGATTATTTTCTATGTGTTCTGCTGGAAGATGCTCCAATACGGGCGAAAGAATATCAAAGATAATATGGCTCGCGACCGCCAAGACCCCAACCAGATTGCGTATTGGAAAGAACGATGATTGTGTGTGTTGATGAGTTGATGGGTTTAGGAGTTTATGCGTGGTTTAGATGGTTTATGCGTTTGAAAGTTTAACCGACTGAACGTATTAACTTGTTGAACCACCAATAAACGAATAAACTTCTAAACGGATAAACTAAGAAAAAATGGCAAAATACGAAGAAGTAATGCTTTCACTGCGGCAGGGCAAGTATGCGCCTGTGTATATGCTCTGTGGCGAGGAACCCTACTATATAGATAAGGTGAGTGATTGGATAGAGACCCACGTATTAGACGAGATGGCGCGTGAGTTTGACCAGACAGTGGTCTATGGCAAAGACCTTGCGCCGAGTACTTCGCCCGATATAGCCCCTGTCATTGCTGCAGCACGCGGGTTTGCTATGATGGGCGGGAAGAAAGTGGTGCTGCTTAAGGAGGCGCAGCACGTGAAGAAATGGGAGGCATTGGGCTATTATCTGGATAATCCGCAGCCTGATACGATGTTGGTTATCTGCTATAAATACGGTACGCCCGACAAACGGCAGACGTGGTGGAAAAAGTTGGAAAAGAGCGGCGCTGTCGTTATGCAGAGCGACAAACTGCGTGATCATCAGGTGGAGAAATGGATTACCGATTATGTGGCGCAGAAGAACCAAGAACTTCGTCAGCAGGGCAATGAGGTAAGTATCGATCCACGGGTAACACGTATTTTGGCGGATAATATCGGTACAGACTTGTCAGCGATTGTAAGTGCCTTGCAGAAACTGATTGACGGACGTCCCGCAGGCGTGAAAGTGATTGATCCGGCTTTAGTAGAGCGCAATGTAGGTATTAGCAAAGATTTTAATGTTTTTGAGTTGCAGACCGCTTTGATACGGGGGGATGTAGTGAAAGTCAACCGTATTACGCAGTATTTTGCAACCTCGAAAGACCACCCGATGATCAGGGAACTCAGCGTGTTGTATGGTTTCTTTGTGAACCTCCTGATGTTTCATTACCTGCCCGATAAGAACGAGCGTGCTGCCGCGCAGGCATTGGGTGTCAATCCGTTTTTTGTAAAAGACTATGCTGCTGCCGCACGCCGCTACCCTGCAGGCAAGGTCTTTCGTATTATTGGTTATTTCCGTGATACCGATGCCCGCCTCAAGGGTATTGACAACCCTTCCGCTACTGATGCTGACCTGTGGAAGGAACTGATTTATAAGATAATGCACTGATTCCGGCGAAAGCGGAACTTTATCATCACACAATAGTGTTATGGTGTTATTCCTGCTCTGTTATGGCTTTTCGGAGAATGCCGTGCATATCGTCTGAGACAACAAAAGTACCGCTGTTTGCGCGTACAAAGTCCTTTTGTTTTTTCCTGTGGTTGCCCTGATCATACCCTGATCATAGCGTACCATGATACAAAAAAAGAGCATAAGCATTTCTTGCTTACACTCTGATGTTCTGAGATTTATCTGTGATTACAAATATCGAACGCCTACGCTACAGCGCAGGCGTTTCTTGTTTGTTACCGTAATCACATATTGGTTGTATGGAGGGTATATATAAGTGGTACAAGAGCAAGGAGTGGTAGGGTAGTGGTAGGGCGATACGTCCGAGATTGGACACAAAGGTGGCGGATATAGTTAGATGACACTCGCCCGCTTCCATTGGCTGGAACTTGCATCTTCTTATTGATGTTAAATTTTGTGTTTAATCTGATTGAGTTGTAAAAATAGGGCGTTTTTGACGCAATTATTTTTATTTTTGCAGAAAAATAACGAAAAATCACGTAAAAGTTTGTGTGTTTAGCAAAAATACACTACTTTTGCACCCGAAAACAAAACATAACCAACGCAAACCCGCAAATGTGCGTGTAGCGGATGCTAATGTACAACCAACAACGCGGCAAAGCCGCCATAAACCACAATACAAAATGAGCAACATTCGATTTGAAGCATTGAAGAATGCATGGAGCCACGAGCCGGTGGAAGTGAAGAACCCGAGCGGGCGTGCGAGTGTCATCTTTGCGCAGAACGTGTTCACGCGCGAAAAGATGAAGGAGTACATCGCCAGCAACGTCCTTGAGCAACTCTTCGACCTGATGGACAACGAGAAGACGCTGAGCCGCGACATCGCCAACAGCGTGGCTATCGGTATGAAAAAATGGGCGATGGAGCAGGGGGCTACCCATTACACCCACTGGTTCCAACCGCTGACGGGCGGTACCGCCGAGAAACACGACGCCTTCTTCAGTTTCAGCGAAGACGGTGCGCCTATGGAGGAGTTTTCCGGCAGTGTGCTTTATCAGCAGGAACCCGATGCCAGCAGTTTCCCGAGCGGCGGTATCCGCAATACTTTCGAGGCACGCGGTTATTCGGCATGGGACCCTTCTTCGCCGGCTTTCGTGATAGGCGACCGACTTTGTATCCCCACTATCTTTGTGGCTTATACGGGTGAGGCTCTCGACTATAAGACTCCGTTGCTGCGCTCTATATCAGCCGTCAATAAAGCCGCTGTGGCAGTAGCCAACTATTTCGACCGCAATGTGAAACGCGTGTATAGTTACCTCGGTTGGGAGCAGGAATACTTCCTTGTGGACGAGGCATTGTTTGCTGCGCGTCCCGACCTTGTGATGACCGGACGCACGCTCATGGGGCATTATGCGAGCAAGAGCCAGCAATTGGATGACCACTATTTCGGTATCATTCCTGAGCGCGTGCTGCGTTTTATGACCGAACTCGAAATCGAATCGCTCAAACTCGGAATTCCTGTCAAGACACGCCACAACGAGGTAGCACCCAATCAGTTTGAGTTGGCTCCTATCTATGAGGAGGCAAACCTTGCGTCCGACCACAACCAATTGGTAATGTCGCTGATGGAGCAGGTGGCACGTCGCCACCATTTCCGTGTGCTTTTGCATGAGAAACCCTTCGGCGGAGTGAATGGTTCGGGCAAGCACTGCAACTGGTCGCTGGGTACCAACACCGGCACCAACCTGCTCAGTCCGGGTAAGAATCCGTATCAGAACCTGCAATTTGTAACATTCCTTGTGAATGTGCTGATGGCGGTACAGCGTCATAATGGTCTGCTCAAGGCGTCGATTATCTCGGCTACCAATGCCCACCGTCTCGGTGCCAACGAAGCACCGCCCGCCATCATCTCGATTTTCCTGGGTACCCAGATTACCGAGGCACTCAATCAGATTGAGCATGCCGACTTGGACAAGGGTATCATCATCAATGCCAAGAAAGAGATGAAACTCGGCGTGGGCAATATACCGGAGATTCTGTTGGACAATACCGACCGCAACCGTACTTCGCCTTTTGCTTTCACGGGCAATCGTTTTGAGTTCCGCGCTGTCGGGTCGTCTGCCAACTGTGGTGCCGCTATGCTTGCACTCAATGCCGCGGTGGCAGAGCAACTGACCCTCTTCCGCGAGGAAGTGGACGCCCTGATAGAGAAAGGCGAGGCAAAAGAGCGTGCCTTGTTTACTGTCATCAAACGCCTGTTGCACGAGTGCCATGCTATTCGTTTCGACGGCAACGGATATAGCGACGAATGGAAAGAAGAAGCCAAAAAACGCGGTTTGGACTGCGAGACCAGCGCACCGCTGATTATTGATAACTATCTGAGTAATAGTTCGGTAGAGATGTTTGCTAAAACCAATGTACTGACCAAAGCCGAGTTGCTGTCGCGTTGCGAAGTGAAGTGGGAGAACTACTCTATGAAGTTGCAGATTGAGTCGCGCGTGTTGGGCGATTTGGTCATCAACCATGTGTTGCCTGCCGCCAAACGCTACCAGACGATGCTCTTGCAGAACGTGCTGAGTGTCAAGCAAATATTCCCGGAAGACGAGGTAGGCAAACTCAATCAACAGGACTACATCATCATTCGCCAAATCGAGGAGCACGCTGCGGCTATCATCGAGGGCGTGGAGAAAATGAATGTTGAGCGCCGTCATGCCAACCATATAGAGAACCAGCGTGAGCGTGCCATCGCTTTCCACGACAATGTGGTTCCTTTGATGGAAGATATTCGCCAGCATGTGGATGACATCGAGATGGTGGTAGATGACGAATTATGGACACTGCCCAAGTACCGCGAGATGCTCTTTATCCATTGATAGTCTGTAACAAAAAAGATTGTGTGTTGCGTAAATCCTATGGGCTTATAGCCCGTAGGATTTGCCTCTTTCCTTTCGCTTGACGGATTATGAAACTGCCATTTACAAAAATGCAAGGTCTTGGCAACGACTATATTTATATAGACGCGCGTGCGCGTGAACTGACCGACCTGTCTGCCCTTGCTCATCGCCTGAGCGACCGCCATTTCGGTATCGGCGGCGACGGTATCGTGCTGATTACCAATAGCCCAACGTGTGATTTCGGTATGCGTATCTTCAATGCCGACGGTTCGGAAGCGCAGATGTGCGGCAATGCTTCGCGCTGTGTGGGCAAGTATGTCTATGAGCGCGGACTGACCCGTAAGACCACGCTCACTCTGGACACCCTTGCGGGAGTAAAGACGCTTTCGCTGCACCTGTCGGAGGGTAGGGTAGAGACGGTGTCGGTGGATATGGGGATACCGGCGTATCTCGGGCAAGTGCAATTGGCTATCGGCAACGAAACCTTTGCTTTTGAGCGTGTGGATATGGGCAATCCGCATGCCGTCTGTTTGACGACGGAGGCGCAACTGTTGGATAGGGTGCAGACCGTGGGCGCACGGATTGAGAATCACCCGTTTTTTGCACCCGAGCGCACCAATGTGGAGTTGGTCTGTGTGCGCAACCGGCACGAGTTGGATATGCGTGTGTGGGAGCGCGGCAGTGGGGAGACCCTTGCCTGTGGCACGGGGGCGTGTGCCTCGGTGGTGGCAGCGCGGGAACGTGAAATGGTTGATAATGAGGTCGTTGTACACCTGCGCGGTGGCGACTTGCATATCGCCATCTGTCCCAACGGACATATCGAAATGACCGGCAAAGCAGAATTTGTCTTCAGCGGAACGATAGAAATATAATAGCCGTTTTTATAACGTTTAATGGAATCGTCATGTTGTTAGTTAATAGTAATTTTTGCCGCTTGCGGGCGGCGTATCTCTTCACAGAGATTCAACAGCGCACTGATACGTATGTTGCGCAACATCCTGATAAACAGGTTATTCGTTTGGGGATAGGTGATGTGCGCGGTCCCCTTGTCTCGGCTGTCATAGAGGCAATGCAACGCGCGGTGGCGGAGCAGGCGGACTCGCGTACATTCCATGGCTATGGTCTGGAGCAGGGGGCGGAATGGATGCGCCGCTCCATTGTAGATTTCGATTACCGTCGTCGGGGGATTGAGATGGATATCGACGAGGTGTTTGTCTCCGATGGCGCGGGGAGCGATTTGGGCAACCTGAGCGACATCTTGGATTCTCAAAACCATGTGGCGATAGCCGACCCTGTCTATCCCGCTTATGTGGACGTGAACGTGATGGCAGGGCGGGCTGGCGAGTGGCTGGACGACCATTGGAGCAATCTTATCATGCTTCCTTGCACACCCGACAATGCTTTTTGTCCCGCTTTTCCGGAAGAGACACCCGATGTGATTTATCTCTGTTCGCCCAATAATCCGACGGGGACTGCGCTGACGCGCCACCAACTGGCAGCGTGGGTCGATTATGCCCGCCAAAACCATAGTCTGATTATCTTCGATTCTGCCTACGAGGCATTTATCCGCAATGCCGATGTGCCGCATAGTATCTATGAGATTCCGGGCGCAAAGGAGGTCGCGATAGAGGTGCGCAGTTTCAGCAAGACGGCCGGATTTACGGGCATACGATGTGGCTATACCGTCGTGCCTAAGGCGCTTATGGGGCGCAACGACCATGGCGATGATGTGTCGCTCAATGCACTCTGGTATCGTCGTCAGTGCACCAAGTATAACGGTACGAGTTATATCTCGATGCGTGGTGCGCAGGCGGTTCTCAATGACGAGGGACATCGCCAAGTGATGGCGCAGATAGATGGTTATATGCGCAATGCCGATTTGATACGCAACAGCCTGAGCAACTGTGGATTAGAGGTCTATGGAGGGCAAGACGGTCCGTATGTATGGGTGCGTGCACCGTATGGATTGGACTCGTGGTCATTCTTCGACCAACTTCTGCAAACCTGCCAAATCGTTTGCACTCCGGGCGTCGGTTTTGGTCCTCATGGTGCCGGTTTCGTCCGTTTTTCTGCTTTCGGTTCGCAGGAGCAAGCCGAAGAGGCTATGCGGCGTATCAAAAGTACGCTGTTTCATACTGCAAGGTTGTGTATTTTATCTGTACCTTTGCACCGAAAAAGTGTTCGTTAAGGTTATTTTTATTTCTCTTTTGTAACAAGTTCGTAGTTCTGTACTTCAATGAGAAACACAACACTCCATATCAGCAACAAAGTAACAAAAACAATAAATATGATGAAGAAATTATCACTCCTGTTTCTATTTATCACTTTCCTTTGCGGCACAAGTGCGTATGCTGCGCCGGTAGAAGGCAAAACATTCACCAACGTTGACCACTTGGGAGCATATCCGACACCGCAAAACATGACGGCTTCGCTCAGCGGCAACCAAATCGTGCTTCAGTGGGACGGCGTACATTGGCCTGCGGATGGCTACCCTGAGGAGATTGACGGGCGGACGGTACCGGACAAGGTCTATTATGCTGTCGACTGTCGCACTCGGCAGAGCGGCACCACCGAGTGGAGCGAGTGGTGGAATTGCAGTAGCCAGAGTAGATATGAGTCTAATTTTGGGGTACAGGGGGAGTTCCTTGAGCGCGTGACGATGAAGTGTAATGCCAAGCCCGGAACAAACTACCAGTTTCGTGTGCGGTGCCAATGCAATTCCGTTTGGCGCGGGGAAGGGCTGTATGACACGCCCAACGAAGACCCCGACCCGACACAGGACTGCTATTTCAGCGAATGGTCGGATACCATGTATGTATCCCGCACACTCGATAGTTTGGTGGTATCGTCGGTAACGACGCGTGGCGAACTGGATGGTAAGACATCTGTCATAGTCAATTACACCTATAAATCTTCGCGCGGGACAGACGGCGAGCAACCGCTCTATTTCACTTTCAAGGCTGTGGAGATTCCTAATGACGGTTGGATTCCTGAATCCCCTTCGGAAGGGCAGAAGCCCTATGCGCGGCGCGACGGAACGCCGCTCACAGTGCAGAGCCTCAAGGTAACGTGTCCCGATGAAACACCGCAGGATATAGACGCGACCGATTTCTCCCTGAAAATGTCCGGCAAATCGGGAACATTCACATGGGACGCCTACAAAGATTTGGAGAACTACCATCACAATGATGTAACCATTTGGGTACAAGGTTGGGAAAGACCGGCGACGGAGGGGGAGAAACCGCGCCTTGTGGTGGACGACGCCATCGGGAAAGTAGCTCTGGATACGCGCCCTGTTACTGCCGAGCCGACTGCCGACAAAACCGGTATTCTCCTCACGTGGCCGAATGTCCCGAATGGGGTCAAGTATGCGGTTACGCGCACTGCCGATGGAGGCGAAAGCATACTGCTTACAGAAACCACCGATACGACTTACACGGATATGAGTGCCGAAGAAGTACAAATCTACACGTATGAAATCAAGGCATTCGATTCGGCAAACAATGCCATTGCTTCGGGAACTGTTGTTGGCTATAGAACGCTCGACGAGGCGGAACTGAAGGGTGTCTCTACACGTTGGCCATGGAACGGCACGGTGGATATTGACCTCGCCTACAAGACGGCGCGCAATAAATTGGCACAACTGACAGGCGTCGCAATACCGGAAAGAACCGTTACCATCAGGGTAACAACGGCAGACGGAGCGGATTTTGCCGTTCAGTCACTCGTCCGCGAGACATTAGATAAATATGCTGGTATAATCCGGCGCGGGAGGGTTACAAACGGCGCGTTTACGCTTGGCGCAAACGACCGTATTATATGGGATGCACAGGCGGACGCACCGCGTATACGTGAACTGAACGCTGTCCTGAAAATCACTATTCAGGGCGATGGGTATAGCGACCCCATCGTATTCGAGCAAACCTTCGACCTTGACACCCGTACAGGACTAATCACACTGCAGGGCGGTCTGGAGAGTATACCAATCCCATGGTCCACACGTTGGGCAAAACCGGAGGTGCAAGAGGGTGGTCTTGGCTTTGGCGAGAATGACGCGTGGTGGAAGCAGACGGCGGTGCTGACAGATGTTACGGACAACAAGAATCCCACGGAGATTCTGAGAACCGAGGCAAAACTCGGCGAGGGTACGGTTTGTACGTGGACACCCAAGAAGTGGGGGCAGAACACGCTCAGGCTGATACTCCGCCCTGTCGGCGGCAGCAACGAACAAACGGAGTACGCTGCAGTGTTCTATGTAGTGCCTGACTTCACATTCACCGCCACACAAGGCAACCGCGACAGTATCATTGTGGAGTGGAACAGCCCCAAAGGTATGCGCATACACTCTTATTCTATCCGCCGCCGTGCGGCAAACACCAACGATTCCTTTGAGGAGGTGGCTATCTGCACCGACACCACCCGTTGGGCGGACACATCGGACGAGACCATAGTGGGCGAGTTCGAGTACACCGTCATGCCGCTGACAGACGACAACCGGGACGCATGGACGCAGTTCAATCCTGTAACCGGCTACCGCGCACTGGATATAGCCCGCCCTGTTACCATCACGCCTGCCGAGAACGGCACCGTAACTGCCGACAAAGAAACGGCTAAATACGGCGAGACGGTAACGCTGACCGTCGCACCCGCCACGGGCTACGAATTGGAGCAACTCCGTGTGCTGGACGGCGAGACGCAAGTGGATGTAACAATAACCACCGAGGGCAAATACACCTTTGTCATGCCCGCTGGCAACGTGGAAATCTCTGCCACCTACAAGGCAATAGACTACACCATTACCATCGAGCCAGCCGAGAACGGCACCGTAACCGCCGACAAAGAGACGGCAAACATGGGCGAGACGGTAACGCTGACCGTAACCCCGGACAAGGGCTACGAGTTGGACGAAATCCATGTGATGAATGGCACAACCCAAGTGGCTGTAACAATAACCACCGAGGGCAAATACACCTTTGTCATGCCCGCCGGCAACGTGGTAATATCCCCCCTGTTCAAGATGGTTGACTACACCGTCACCATCACGCCTGCCGAGAACGGCACCGTAACCGCCGACAAAGAGACGGCAAACATGGGCGAGACGGTAACGCTGACCATTACGCCCAATGAGGGTTATGAGTTCGACCAACTGACTGTAATGAATGGCACAACCCAAGTGGCTGTAGAAATAACCACCGACGGCAAATACACCTTTGTCATGCCCGCCGGCAACGTGGAAGTCTCTGCCACCTACAAGGCAATCGACTACACCATCACCATCGAGTCAGCCGAGAACGGCACCGTAATCGCCGACAAACAGACGGCACACATCGGCGAGAGCGTAACGCTGACCGTAACCCCGGATAAGGGCTATGAGTTGGACGAAATCCATGTGATGAATGGCACAACGCGCCTGACAACGGTTTCGGAGGACGAAGGCAACCATACCTTTGTCATGCCGGCAAACAATGTGGTCATTTCCGCTCTGTTCAAGGAAACAAGCGGTACCGGTGTCCATGATGCAACGGCAACGGATATTCTTCCCCGCAAAGTCCTCCGCGAAGGACAAGTCTATATCCTCCGTGCCGGCAAGACTTACACCGCAACAGGCATAGAAGTGAAGTAACAGACTTCCCCCAACCCCTCTAAGGAAGGGGCTCGATAGAACGGAAATAAAGACCCATTCTATGAAGCCCGCTCTTTTGAGGTGTTGGGGGAGTCTCGTTTCTTAATTCTTCTTAATGGCAACAAATCAGCAAGGGATAAGCAACCTATAAGCAACCTATAACGAAAGGTTGTACCATAGATAACGAACCAATAGTATAAAATAACTTAACAAAATTATTATGAACAAACGTTTACTCACTATGTTTTCGGCATTGGTGCCGATGACGCTTGCCATAGCACAAGCCCCCGCAGACATACAATCGGTTGACCTCGGACTGCCGAGCGGACTCTATTGGGCATCATGCAACGTTGGTGCCGCCTATCCGCAAGGCTATGGCGACTACTACGCTTGGGGCGAAACCGAGTCCAAAGATTACTATGGTTGGACTACCTACAAGTACACCAACGGCGGGTACGGCAAAATGACCAAATACTGCAACGATGCTTCGCATGGCGACAATGGTTTCACAGATATGAAGACTGTTCTCGAACCGGAGGACGATGCGGCTGCTGCCAACTGGGGTAATGCGTGGCGTATGCCTACCGATGCCGAGTGGAAGGAGTTGCTTGAGCAATGTACGTGGCAATGGATAAAGTATAGCACCGACACATTCGGCTACGTGGTTACAAGCAAGACCAACGGCAACTCTATCTTCCTCCCCGCTGCGGGGTATCTCGTGGACGACAGCCGCTACAATGTGGGCTGGCGCGGCAACTATTGGTCGTCGTCGCTCGACGAGGGCGGAGCGAGTTATGCAAGGTACGTCGACTTCCAATCAAGCAAACAGGAAAGAACCCAATACGGGCGTTTCTATGGCCGTTCCGTTCGCGCTGTCCGTGAAACAGCCATAGTTACAGATATCAACCACACCGCTTCCGCTGAGGCTGCCGCCGTGCAGAAAGTCCTCCGCAACGGCGTTTGCTACGACCTCCACGGCAGAATAATAACTAACAACTAAAATCAATGCATTATGAATAAATCCTTACTCACATGGGCACTTGCTGCCTTTGCTCTCACAGGCGCTGGCACACAGGCAAGCGCACAAACAGCCCCCGAAGACGTACAAGCCGTTGACCTTGGTCTGCCGAGTGGCATCAGATGGGCATCATGCAACGTCGGTGCCACCACGCCCGAAGGCTATGGCTACTATTTCGCTTGGGGCGAGACGGATAGCAAAAAGGACTACTCGTGGGCGACCTACAAATATGCCAATGTGGGGGAATTTTACCACTATAAATTCACCAAGTACTGCACTGATGCAAGTAGTGGCGACAACGGCTTCATTGACAATAAGACAGTCTTGGAGCCGGAAGACGATGCCGCTACTGCCAATTGGGGCGATGTATGGCGTATGCCCACCGATGCCGAATGGACGGAGTTGCGCGAACAATGTACGTGGACTTATACTACACTGAACGGGGTGTACGGTTACCAAGTGGCAAGCAAGACCAACGGTAACTCCATTTTCCTTCCTGTTGCGGGGTTTCGCAACGGTACGAGCCTCTACCTCCAAGGGAGACGCGGCTACTATAGTTCTTCATCGCTTCTTGAAAACTACTCGGACAACGTCTGGATTGTAACCTTTAACCATGAGGAGGTGTACAGGCACAGCAACAACCGCAACAACGGTCTGTCTGTGCGCCCCGTGCAGGACAAACAAGAAGAGGCAGAGCCGGCGTATCAACCCAAGCCTTTCACGGTAGCCGAAGGCAAACAAGTTACCTTTTCCGGCGGCAATCTGCAATACACCCGATCCACACAGACATGGGCGTTTGCGGAGCATCAATATGATATGTTGGGTACGGATAATGTGGATGGCGGTGGTAAGGTTTACGATGCTACATACGGATACGACAAGACTGGTAGTGCTTTGGCAGACAAGATAGACTTGTTCGGTTGGAGCGGTGGTACGGGCAGTGCCAAGTGGGGTATCGGTACATCCACAGATAACAGCGATTATAGTGGTGATTTTGTGGATTGGGGTACGAATATCGGTGACGGCAGCACGTGGTACACCTTGACTACGGATGAATGGGATTACCTACTCGATGAGCGTTCCGATGCCGACCAATTAGTAGGTGTGGCACGTATTCAGTTAGGCGAAAAAATATATGCGAATGGTCTTGTTTTGCTCCCTGACAATTGGACGTGTCCTGCGGGCGTAACGTTCAAGTCGGGCTTCTCTAATACCCATAGTGTTCAGGCGTATGCCGATTACCAGACTTTCACGCTTGCCGATTGGCAGCAGTTGGAGGCAGCAGGTGCTGTGTTCCTTCCCGCTTCCGGTTTCCGCGAAGGGTCGTTTGTGGGCTACGTGCAGAGTAGCGGCTACTATTGGTCTGCTACGCCGGACGGCTCGGACAAAGCGTACTATATGTACTTCATCTCGGATTCATATTTCTCGTACAACTACAGCCGCAATCGCAACTACGGGCTCGCAGTCCGCCTCGTAAAGGACTATTCCAACGTAAGCACAGACATCTCCCACCCCTCTGCTGCAGAGACCGCCACTCCTGCCCGCAAAGTACTCCGCAACGGACAAATACTTATTCTCCGCAACGGCGTTTGCTACGACCTCCACGGCAGAATACTGAACCCGTAAACTCATCAACCCATTCAACCACGTATAAACCAATCAACTAATCAACCCGTAAACTCACAAACAACATGAATACAACGCGAAACAAATCTGTATTCCCCCTCTTTGAAGAGGGGGTTAGGGGGAGTCTCTTATTGCTTTTTCTATTCTCTGCCCTCTCCCTCCACGCCCAAGTGTCCGCTGATGCTATTGCGGGCAGGTTCTCTGTCTCGGACGGAAAACAGGTATATTTCGCCAAAGGCAACCTGCAATACACCCGCTCCACAGGCACATGGTCGTTTGCCAAGCAACAGACCGACTGTCTCGGCGATGCCAACATCACCACCGACACCAATGGCAATACCGTTCTTGCCGACACGATTGACCTCTTTGGCTGGGGCACGGGCAACAATCCCGCTGATACAAGCACCAACATCCACAACTATCCGACTTTCAACGACTGGGGTACGAATGTTGTCGGCACCGATGCCGCCTACACGTGGCGCACGCTGTCGAAAGCCGAATGGAAGTACCTGTTCTGTACCCGCACCGATGCAGACCAACTCTTTGGTTTCGCCACGGTCGGTAGCACCAAGGGACTTGTCATCCTACCCGACGATTGGATACTCCCCGCAGGAGCCGCTTTCACTCCAAGCACTGCAAAAGGGCTGACCAAGAGCGGCTGCTTTTATTCCAATGACAATGGCGATAACTATACGCACAATGTCTATACGCCTGCTGATTGGCTGAGCATGGAATCAGCGGGTGCCGTCTTTCTCCCTGCCGCAGGCAGCCGTTATCGGACGGACATCAACTGGGTGCAGAGTGCCGGCAATTATTGGTCAAGCACTACGTCTTCCGATAGTCTGGTTTCCTATCTGCATTTTAACAACCAATACCTCATTCCTGATAGTTACAACCGGCGAAGCAATGCTTTCTCGGTCCGCCTCGTACAGGATTGTGTCACGTTTGTGCCCAAACCGTTCACGGTAGCCCAAGGCAGGCAAGTTACGTTCTCGCAGGGCAATCTATGGCATCATATCCGCAAAGGAGTGTGGCGTTTCGCGCCTCATCAATACGACTACATCGGTAAGGCCAACATCACCGTTGAAGAAGGCACCCCTGCCCTTGCCGACTCAATAGACCTCTTTGCTCGGAGCAGCAACAACCCCAAAACGGCCTTTGGTTTAACAGTAGGCTGGGACTCCGACTGTGAAGACTATTTGGGCGACTTCTTGGATTGGGGCACCAATGTCATCAATGGTGAGCCTGCCGGTACGTGGCGCACATTGTCAGAAAGCGAGTGGACGTATCTGTTCTTCTCCCGTACCGATGCCGACAAACTCTTTGGCTTCACCACGGTTGGCGACATCACGGGACTTGTCGTATTGCCCGATGGTTGGACTACACCACAGGGAGTTACTTTTACTCCGAGTACAGAGCATGGGCTGGAATACTACAAAGATGGCTATTATAAGGCTTACAACTATGATTTCTCTACCTGCAATGTTTACACTTTCGCCGATTGGCTGAAGATGGAGGCTGCGGGTGCGGTTTTTCTCCCTGCCGCAGGCTATCGTACAAATGTGGCTGTGGATAATTCTGCTGATTATGAAGGCTTTTATTGGTCGAGTTCTATTAGGGAGAGACATGGTATTATTGACTTCTACCATATGGAATTCTGGCTGATTTCTTATGGTGGAAAAGCTGCTCTCTGGACAATAATTATTGGTGATAGTTGTAGTAATGGTTATTCCGTCCGTCTCGTAAAGGACTATTCCAACGTAAGCACAGACATCTCTCACCCCTCTGCTGCAGAGACCGCCACTCCTGCCCGCAAAGTACTCCGCAACGGACAAATACTCATCCTCCGCAACGGCATTTACTACGACCTCCACGGCAGAATACTGAACCGGTAAACTCATCAACCCATTCAACCACGTATAAACGTATAAACCAATCAACCCATAAACAATATGAGTATGAAATCATTCCGCTTTGTATCCCCCCTCTTCGAAGAGGGGGTTAGGGGGAGTCTCTTATTGCTTTTTCTATTCTTTGCCCTCTCCCTCAACGCCCAAGTGGTAACGGTCTATAAAGCAGGAAAAGCCATCGGTTGTTTCGCCAGTCCCGACAGTATGATGTTCTCCGACACATACCCGGACTTCGCCGCTTCCACTGTTTTTGCTGTCTCGGACACCTCTTATGTGCATTTCTCCAGAGGTAATCTGCAATATCAACCCTCTACTGACACATGGCGTTTTGCTGACCGGCAATACGACTATGTCGGTGACGGAAACGCCAATATCTCCGACACTACCTATACGGGTTGGATAGACCTCTTTTGTTGGGGGACGGGTGATGACCCCACTTTTGTCGCAGACTTTGACAACTACAAGACAGTATTTGTAGATTGGGGAACCAATGTCATCGGTGCGGATACTGCCAATACGTGGCGGTCACTTACTGCCGACGAATGGCAATACTTGTTCCAATACACCCGCTGGGCGATAGCAATGGTCAATGGCACTGTAGGTTTCTTGCTCCTGCCCGCCCATTTGGAAATATACAAAGGACTTAAAGAAGACCATGTCTATACTGCAAGCGATTTTGCTTTGTTGGAGTCTATGGGCGTTGTTTTTCTGCCCTGTGCGGGCGGACGAAGCGGATTGCGCGTATATGAATGTGGTGTGCAGGGATACTATTGGGCGACTACATTATTATCTGAAACGCAGGCACAATATCTGGGTTTTCGTTTACAGACTGCATACTTCTATAAACTTACTCCCTGCTTCGGTATGTCTGTGCGCTTGGTCAGAGACGTTCCATTCAACAACCAATAAACACCTGACAAAATGAAAAAGATACTATCCATTCTCTTTGCTCTCTTATGGGTCATCAGTCTCAACGCGCAAGTGTTAACGGTCTATAAATCAGGCAGAGTGCTTTACTGCACTGCCTATACCGACAGCATAGTGGTTACCCGCGCAATCCACAATGCTGCCACGGAGAGTGCTTTTGCCATTTCTGACAACTCGTACGTGTGTTTCTCCCCTGGCAACCTGCAATATCACATTGCTACCGGTACTTGGCGTTTTGCCGACTATCAATACGACTATGTCGCTGCCGACATCACGGACACCACCTACACGGGCTGGATAGACCTCTTCGGGTGGGGGACGGGTAATAACCCGACTAATGTCGAGGACGCGAACTCAAAGTTTACCGATTGGGGAACTAATGCCATCGGTACGGATGTTGCCAACACGTGGCGCACACTGACCATCGACGAGTGGCTATACCTGTTCCAACACACACGCTGGACGATAGCCAAAGTCAATGGAACACTGGGTTTTATGCTGTTGCCTGACTTTTTTGAAACGCCTGTGGGACTATCTGTCAGTATCTTGGGAGACGGCAATCTGACAGATGCTTCCAAAAATTACTCGGAATCGGACTACTCCACGAATATCTACAACTCGGACGAATTTGTTTTGTTGGAGTCCGCAGGTGCCATATTCCTGCCTGCTGCAGGTGCTCGTTATGGTACGATCCTATCTGCCTGTGGTCAGAAGGGTATCTATTGGACGGCTACAACGGGGACCTCAAAAGCCGCGGCACGATATATGTCTTTCAATTCCACGAAAGCGCTTGTTTCCGTCAATGGTCATGCAGGTCGCAAATACGGATACTCCGTCCGTCTTGTCCGCGACCTGTAAAAGTAAGTAGGAACATTGCCAAAAATGGAGATATTGTACGAGCAATAGTCAACCTGTTTTAGGACAAGACAGTCCTCTGCCCTCCCGCTAACAACTACGGTACATAGACGGTTGATACACGGTTGATACACGGTAGATAAACGGTACATTATACTGCCCATACCGTAGGCATATCGGGGACATCCTATAAACTCATCAACCCATTCAACCACGCATAAACGAATAAACTTACAAACAAATGAAACAGAAATCATTCCGTTCAATACTCCCCTTCTTCGAAGAGGGGGCTAGGGGGAGTCTCTTATTGATAGCATTGCTATCTGCCCTCTCTCTCAATGCCCAAATGCTCAAAGTCTATAAAGGCGGTGCAATGGTCTATTGTATGGAAAATGCCGACAGTGTAGTATTCTGTTCCTTGCCGAAAGATGCATTCTCTGTCTCTGCAACCAAACAGGTGCGTTTCTCACCGGGCAACTTACAGTATACGCGCAGCACACAGACATGGTCGTTTGCGGATAATCAGTATGATATGATTGGCACAGCCAATATCAGTAATGGCACGCTTGCAGACAAGATAGACCTGTTCGGTTGGAGTGGAAGTACTGCCACAGCCAAGTGGGGTATAAGTACCTCCCAAGACGCTGAAGATTACTCTGGTGATTTTGTGGATTGGGGTACGAATACTATCGGGACAGACGCTCCCGATATATGGCGTACATTGACGAATGACGAGTGGAGTTACCTTCTCTCAGGACGTACCAATGCAAACAATCTCATCGGCGTGGCACGTATCAACCTCAATGCCGATGGTAGCAGGTATGCGAATGGTCTTGTCTTCTTGCCCGACTACTGGATATGCCCGGCAGGCATAACATTCAAATCGGGCTATTCATACGATTATGTCAATTATCAGATATTCACTCTTTCCGATTGGCAGAAGTTGGAAGTCGCAGGGGCTGTTTTCCTGCCCGCTTCCGGTTACCGTGGAGGGTCGAATGTGAACCACGTGCAAGAATGCGCCGTCTATTGGTCTGCTACGGTTAATTTTTCGGACGAAGCAGGCTGCCTATACTTCGACTTCGGTGCGGACGCGTACCCATTCTACAACAGTCGCGACTACGGGCAAGCAGTCCGCCTTGTACAGGACCTGTAAACGCCTTGCACCCATCAACCCTTTCAACCTATTCAACCACGTATAAACTGATAAACTCATCAACCAATAAACTAAAAACTACCAATATGAAAAAATCAATCGTATTCCTGTTCAGCCTTGTGGCTGTATTTTCTTTCCGGGCGCAAACCGTGGCAGCCGAAGAGGTGGATGCCATATACGTTTGGGTGGACGGCGCGAGCACCTGCTACCGCCTGACCGATATGCCACAAGTGACCTACGAGGGCAGTATTGCCGTCCTCTCTATCAAAGGCACGGAGCAGTTGCGCCTCGACTTGGGCGAGCAACATCTCGTCATCACGTATGGTGTATATCAGGAGACCCCGACCGACATTGAGCAAACCGGACAAGACGGGCAGACCAACTCCCCCGTCCGGCAAGTCGGCAAATACATTCGCGGTGGTCAACTCATCATCGTCCGCGACGGTGTCTGCTACGATGCCCACGGCAGAATACTGCACCGGTAAACCAGGCAACCTTTTTAACTCATTCAACCACGCATAAACTAAATTCAACGCATTATGAAAAAAATGCTACTTACCATTGGATTTGCAATCATAGCAATCGTGGGCGCAATCGCACAAGTGCCAACGAATGTGCAGGCGACACGGGGCGACACGACGGGCATCACCGTTACATGGGACGCGGTGCCTGACGCAATCGGTTACGAAATAACGGCGGAAACCTGGGACGTTGCCATCAATCGCACTATCCGGACTATACCCGTCGGTGTATGCCAATTCATCGACAAAGATGACCTGCCTAAGCCGGGCCTTGCCCGCTACACTGTGAAAGCGGTCTATGCGGACGGCACAAAGAGTGCAGAATCCGATGCGGCTATCGGATATGTGGTACTCGAAACTGTGCGGATACTTGGTGTATCCACGCGCCAACCATGGAACGGCAAAGTGGATATCGATGTCGAGTACAAGACGATGCGTTCCCGTTTCCGCGAACTATTCAGATTGGAAAACCCGCCGTACCCGGACAGTGTTAGCATCACCGCACGGACAGCGGACGGCGAGTTGCTCCCCGTGAGGTCGCTCACGAAAGAATCACCTCTTGGCCATGGCACCTATACGGTCAATCGCAAAACGGTACAGAACGGCACGACTCTATTCTCGGGATCGGGGCTGCAGCGGCTGGTATGGGACGCAGACGCAGACACGGCTGAGGTCAAGGCACCGAATACGATTATTACGGTTACAGTCGCCGACAAGGGCAATATATATGCGCAAACGACTGTTTCCGACACCGCTGACATCAATACCACGAGACCCTATACTATTATGATAGGCAAGAATGACACGCTGATGCCTATCCCGTGGGCGGCACGTTGGGCGGACGAGGCAAGCACGTCCCTCAACATGCAGGACGGCTCGGACTTCAAACTGGTTGCATATACAAAGTATGCCACAGTGATTGATACGATTCACAGAGAGACGATGCTCGCCGACGAGGAAGGTACTTTTATATGGAAACCGGATTATGGTGTTACCGTCTTGCAAGGTCTGTTCAGCAACCGTGCAACGCATGCGAAAACAACCTATCAAAGTATGGTGATGCGTTCGCCCGAGATACCTCTCACGGTGGAACATATACCGGGGGCGCTTAAGGTAACGTGGACGGTGGCTGCCGGATGCACTTACTACCAGATTGTTCGTCGCACGCTGAAACCTGACGGAACACGCGGCGCGTGGGGAAATATGGCGGGGGTATCGCCTTCTGCTGGTTCGGGCGCATACCCCGATATTCATGTGGCATCTGGAACAACCTACGAATATGCTGTCTGTCCCAAGTATGCCGACCCTATGAAATATATCGACCCCGACGCTGTACAAGGTGAAGGCACTTACATCACAGCAAAGCCTGTTGTCTGGGCAATGGGCAGAATGCCTGTTGGCATTGTGCTTGACGCACAGGCTGTCGGGCAGGACAGCATTCATCTCACGTGGACGTATGTTCCGGACGCATACCGTTACGACGTATATCGGGATAACGGCGATGGGCAATACCAAAAGATAGGCGATGTCCCTTATACGGAAGGAATAACTTTTACGGATACCAATGCTGAATCCGGCATACGCTATACCTATAAGGTGGAGGCACTTAATTGGATGGACAGCACTACAGAAACAAGCAACCCCGTAGTTGCTTATAGCCGGTTAGACAAACTTACTGTCAAGCGTATCCAACCGCGCTTTCCGTGGAACGGACTTGTGGACGTGCTTGTTTCCTATAGGTCGGCACGCGAGATGCAGAACGATGGCACACCGCATTTCAGATTGGTGGCGGTGCAAGGAGAGGATACCTTGTCGATACAAACCATTGCGCTTGAGGACGGGACACCGATTGACCCCGATTCGTTTACGTTGAGCGGAAAAGGGAACCAACGCCTTGTTTGGAACGCAGGCGAAGACCTCGGTGAGGTATTTTATAAAGACGGCATAACGGTTTCGGTGGAGTGTGTAGGTGTAGTGCCCGGCGACAATACCGGTTTGGCATTTGAGGACGGGAAAGTGTTCTCAACAATCACGCGTCTCGACACACGCAGCGTACACGAGGTGGTACTTGGAGAAAGAATGGAAATCTATGCCGACATCGGTTGGTTTGCAGGTGCGAATGAATTAGAAGTTTTCGTCAATGGTATGCCCGCATTTGCTACCACCCACGAAGATTACTACTCTTTCAGCATCGGCAAAAGGCAACTGAATATATGGGGCATCAACACGCTCAAACTGACAGCCGACAATGGCATAGAGCAGACAGCACGGATTAAGTACCCCGACTTTGTTTTCACCGCCACACAAGGCAACAGAGACAGTATCATCTTGGAGTGGAACAGACTCAAAGGCATACATACCTATTCTGTTTGTCGCCGTATTGCCAATACCGGTGATGAGTTTGTAGAGGTTGCTCACGTGAGCGATACCACCCGTTGGGCGGACACGTCGGAAGAGACCGTAATAGGCGAGTTTGAGTACACGATTATGCCGTTGTTGGATTTCGATGAAGACGCCGGTCCGCAACCTGCCGCCGTAACCGGCTATCGTGCATTGGATATAGCCCGCCCTGTTACCATCACGCCTGCCGAGAACGGCACCCTAACCGCCGACAAAGAAACGGCTAAATACGGCGAGACGGTAACGCTGACCGTCACATCTGATAAGGATTATGAATTAGACCAACTTTCGGTGTCGGATGATAAAACAGAAATAGATGTGCTGAAAACACAGGAAGGTCTCTATACGTTTATTATGCCGGCAAGCAATGTTGCGGTATCCGCTATGTTCAAGGCGAAAACAGGTGTCGCAACGGATACTATTCCATATAAATTATTCCGCGACGGACTATTCTATATCCTTCATGGCGATAGAACTTATATTTTTACAGGTGCGCAGGTTAAATAATAAAAAGAAGATCGTATTTTCTTCCGTAGGTCGATTGCAAATGGTCGGCTTGCGGAGTTAGTGCAGGTTCATCACCACTCGGCACAAATCATCATAGAAACACTGATATTCTTTTGGGGAGATGTTTTGCGGGGCTGTCAGCACTACCAACGGGTGTGGCTGATAGCCCTCTCTTGTGTTATCTCTTTTGGCGTTTGCGGTCGGCAACAATATCTTCCAAATTAGCCATCGCCCATTGGAGCATTGGTGTGCAGGCTTGCATAAATGAATGTGCTCGCACGGTGAGTTGGTAATCTACACGAGGCGGTACCTCGGCATAGACTGTCCGCACCACAAAACCGTCTTCTTCAAGGGTACGGAGTGTGGTCGTCAGTACTTTCTGTGAGATGTCGGGTAGGGCACGTTGCAGGGCATTAAACCGCACAGGTTCAGCATTTTGCTCCAATGTGTGCAATACCAATAGCGACCATTTATCACCTACCCGTGACAATACATTGCGTATCGGGCAGTTGAAAAATAACACATCCCGTGTATCTTCATTGTGTAGCATAATAGTTAACGAACTTTTATTTCTTGCGTGCGTACTGAATAGGAATTTACCAAAGCAGACGAGCCGTAGCCCGTCTGCTGAATCATGGCACAAGAACTATGCCACGAATTCATAATTCTGAACCCATAATGCCTGATTAGTACAACGCCTTGGCAACACCTGCCAGATTGTCCTCGCCGGGCAGGTTGGGGGAGGCTTTTTGCATAGCAGACACACCTGCGTAGGTTTGTGTGCTGCCAAAGGCTACTTCCTTGGTCTTGCCTGTGGGCAGAGCGGTAATCGCATTGCCGAAGATATGAGCAAAGTTCTGCATCATACCGTCATAGATTTCGCCTTTTGAGAAAGCGGGCATACCCTCTGCCATTAGGATGTCGTGAACATCGGTTCAGCCTACGTGGTGTCGGCAATGCGCTGACTGACAGGCTGGTTGAGCGACTCAAGATAGGTGTTGTACTCTGCAATGTTGTCTTTGAACAGCGGCTGCTCCATTGTAACGAGGGCGTCGTTGGTGTAATAAACATGCAGTTTGAAGGAATCAAAATCATACACTTCTACTCTGCCTTTGGTTTGTGCGTTTGTACTGAATACCACTACACCCATCATTGCTACAATAGTCTTTTTTATAATTTGTATATTTTTTAGCAGGTTGATAATTACCATTTTACTGGTTCATTCAGTATGTCCGCATCGGCGGCATCGTCTGCCGTGAACGTGTTGCCACGGTATTGCACGCAGAGCATTACAAGTGGTTCTGTGCCGTTGTTGCGCACCGAGCGTTTGCCTGCAGGAGCCACGCGCACCACGCTGCCTTCTTCAACGGAGAACACTTGTCCGTCCACTTGAAACTCACCTTTGCCGCGCAGGAAAAAATACAACTCCTCGTGGTTCTTGTGGGTGTGCAGGAAACCTGTCTCCGTGTCTGTGGGGAACACTTGGAACGAGAAATCGCCGCCCGTAGCGTGCAATGCCGCTCCACCGAATACTTTGCCGGGGATAATCACATTCGGACCAAGGTGCAGTTCGTACTCGCCGAGTTGGTTCAACTGACCGATGTTGATAGCACTGAAGTTCTGTGCCGTTGCAATAGTTTGAATCTCTTTCATTGTTTTATAAATACTATGTATGTTAATTTTTACTTATTCATTGAACTGTCCTTTTCAAAAGACGCTGCAAAATTACTGCTTTTTGAAATACTATACAAGAACGCACCTGATTATCAGTTAGTTACTTGTTGGTAACCATTGCAGAGTATCAGTCGTTTGTGCAAAATAAAAAAATGCATTTTTTTGATGAGGCATTTGAGTTGCTCTGTTTGTCTCAAAAGTGCGGTGTATGTCGCAGGACAAAGTATTGTCGGTTTTCGTCATAAGAGATATTTCTTCGTTACATCAAATTCACATCACATATAGTTTCATACCGTGAAAAAGTAGAAAATGTATTTTGATTTTTCGAGAAAAAAACGTAACTTTGCAGCCGTTTTTATAAATACCAACCAACTTTTTTTATGTGTGGAATTGTAGGCTATATCGGGAAACGCGAAGCGTATCCCGTGCTTATCAAGGGACTGCATCGTCTTGAATATCGCGGTTATGATAGTGCCGGCGTGGCGCTGATCAACCCGCAAGGTAAACTGAATGTATATAAGACAAAGGGCAAAGTGGCTGATTTGGAGACATTTGCAAGTGACAAAGATGTGAGTGGCACTATCGGCATTGCCCATACGCGTTGGGCAACACACGGTGAACCGAACTCGGTCAATGCACACCCGCACTACTCCGAGTCGGAGGAACTCGCCATCATTCATAATGGTATCATTGAGAACTATGCCGTTCTCAAACAGGGGTTGCAGCAACACGGCTATACGTTTCGTTCGCAGACCGATACCGAGGTGTTGGTACAACTCATCGAATATACCAAACGCACAGACCAAGTGGACCTGAAGACGGCGGTGCAACTGGCTCTGAATCAGGTGGTTGGGGCGTATGCCATTGCGGTGCTCGACCGCTCCAATCCCAATATCATTGTGGCTGCCCGCAAGGGAAGTCCACTGGTGGTAGGTATCGGTGAGGACGAGTATTTCCTCGCCTCTGATGCCACGCCTATCGTGGAATATACCGACAAAGTGGTCTATATCAATGATGAGGAAGTGGTTACTCTCGAGCGTGGCAAAGAGATTGATATCACTACTATCGGCAATGTGCGCAAGACGCCGGAAATCAAAAAACTGGAGTTCACGCTCTCGCAGTTGGAGAAGGGTGGGTATCCGCATTTTATGCTCAAGGAGATTTTTGAGCAGCCCCGCACCCTCGCCGATTCTATGCGCGGGCGCGTCAATGTGGAGCACAACAACATCGCTCTTTCGGGATTTATAGATAATAAGGAGCGTTTCCTCAATGCCAAGCGGATTATCATCACGGCGTGTGGCACTTCGTGGCATGCGGGGCTGATAGCCATGTACGCTATGGAGGAGTTTGCGCGTGTGCCGGTCGAGGTGGAGTATTCGAGCGAGTTCCGCTATCGCAAGCCGGTGATAGAGCCGGGTGATGTGGTGATTGCTATCTCGCAATCGGGCGAAACGGCTGATACTCTGGCGGCTATACAACTTGCCAAGGAGCATGGCGCGTTCATTTTCTCTATCTGCAATGTGGTCGGGGCATCAATTCCGCGCTTGTCGGACAGCGGTTGCTACACCCATGTCGGGCCGGAGATTGGCGTCGCTTCCACCAAGGCATTTACGGCGCAGGTTACTGCTCTCACGATGCTTGCCCTCTGTATCGGACGCGAAAAAAAGACCCTCAGCGAGGAAAAATACTTGTCAATCGTTCGCGAATTGGCACTGATTCCGGACAAAATCAAGATGATTCTTGACCAAGACAAAGCCATTGCCGAGTTTGCCAAGACATTCACCTATGCGCAGAATTTTATCTATCTCGGGCGTGGTTACAACTATCCGGTTGCATTGGAGGGCGCACTCAAACTCAAGGAAATCAGTTACATACACGCCGAGGGCTATCCCGCAGCCGAGATGAAACACGGACCCATTGCCCTTATCTCGCAAGAGATGCCGGTGGTGGTGATTGCGCCACGTTGTGGCACATACGAAAAGGTGGTTTCGAATATTCAGGAAATCAAAGCGCGCAAGGGGCGGGTCATCAGTGTGGTTACCGAGGGCGATGTTTTGGTAAGCAATATGTCTGACTTTACCATCACTGTCCCCGCCACCGAGGAGTGCCTCACGCCTCTGCTGACGGTCGTTCCGTTGCAACTTTTGGCATACCATATCGCCGTTGTGAAGGGCTGCGATGTGGACCAACCACGCAACCTCGCCAAGTCGGTAACCGTGGAGTGATTTTGCCGTTTCCTGCTTGCTACGCGTCGCGAGAAATAAAAGAAATTAAGCAAAATATCTTCTTTTATTTCTTTCATTTCTCTCGCGCGGCAACGCAAGCGCGTAGGATTTTCTCTATTTTTCGTGATGCGTAGCGAGCAGGAAATAGAAGGAAAAATAGAATATCTCGGAGCCTTCAATGTCAGGTGGATGTCGGGTGGATACCGAGTGGATAGTTATAGGATAGTGAATAGAAATATAGAACATTTATGGATAAAAACATTCGTGTAGCCGTACTTGGCTACGGTAATATAGGTCGCGCTGCCGAGCAGGCGGTTTTGGCTTCTCCCGATATGGAGTTAGCCGGTATTTTTCACCACAATGACAACCTCGATGCCATCGATGCCGATGTGGTTCTTCTCTGTACCCCTACCCGCGAGGTGCCGTATTTTGCGGAACAACTTGCCCAACGGGGGATTTGTACGGTGGATTCGTTTGATATTCATGGGCAAATCTACGACCTCCGTCAACGCTTAATGCCTGTTAATCAGACGCATAAGTCGGTCAGCATTATCTCTGCGGGGTGGGACCCGGGTTCGGACTCAATGGTACGTGCCATTCTGCAAGCCCTTGCACCTAACGGACTGACTTACACCAATTTTGGTCCTGGACGCTCGATGGGGCATACCGTGGCAGCCAAAGCCATACACGGCGTGAAAGACGCCCTTTCGATGACCATTCCGCTTGGCACGGGTATCCACCGACGAATGGTGTATGTCGAATTGGAAGATGGAGCCGATTTTGCAACCGTAGAGCGCGATTTGTTGCAGGACGACTATTTTGCCCACGACGAGACGCACGTCATTCAAGTGCCCTCTGTGGCTGCCCTCAACAATGTGGCACATGGCGTCGATTTGGTGCGCAACGGAGTTTCCGGAACCACGCACAACCAGCGTTTCGAGTTTAAGATGGAAATCAACAATCCTGCTTTGACAGGTCAGGTAATGACTTCTTGCGCCCGCGCGGCATACCGTCTCCGTCAGGACGCCCGTTACGGCGCATACACAATGATAGAACTCTCCCCCATCTCCCTCCTTCCCGGCACCCCGGAGTCCATCATCCGACAATTGGTATAACCCCCATTCCTCTTCATCAAACAAAGGATATTGTACTGCATCATAGTCAAAGTAAACTCTGCAATCTGAGCCGCAAAATAGCGTGACTGATACTTGCCCAAGTTCAGTAAGGTTTTGCAATCCTTGTATGCCACCTTGGTTGTCCAACGCCTTGCATACAGTCGATAGGCTTCTAAGAAATCGAGCGACATATCGGTAGTTAACAATCCGTTCCATTTTCCGTTTCCTCGTTTGCAGAAGAATAGTCGGACAGGCATACCGTCCAATTGTACATCCTTTTAGTCGGCGGGAGGGGTGATGTCGAAGAAACGGGCAAAGAAGTCTTTGAGGCGGGTGAGACAGTCTCTTTTTGACGAGTGCGGACGAGCAACTCTTGCCTGCCGAATGTATATATGTACACATTATCTATCACCCCACTATTAAGTAAGGTACAATATGTGCATAGAAATACACTCCACGCAGACGTTTCGTTGCTTCGTCTTGGATTGCATATTGAACTTCTCACATTCACGATTGCCAAGATCCGAAGCGTTGTTAAACGCCTTAATACTATGTCTTGGTAGAGACACCTCTCTACTTTGCCACACCGTTCTTGATATTATTCCGATGCGGACTGGCTTATTGCGAATTTTACGTCTTCGCAAGGACAGACCTTGTTTAGAGTCCAAAGTCAGGATTATCATTTTATCCTAATGGATAATCAATTATGTCCGCAAAATTACACTTTTTTTCTGATATACAAAAGTCGTGTAATGTTTTTTGCATCTTAACACAAATATCTCGCTAAATTTTGTGTATAGTTTATAAATCCTTAATCCTGCAAGAGATGTTCGGCTAATGCCTCCAATGCAGGAACATCGGTCGGTTTGAGCGTGCTGCGAATAGATACTACGGGTTCTACAATCGTGATGTCTTTCATCTGCTCCAGCATACTGCGCATTATGCGTGCCGCTTGCGGTGCCCAACTGCCGTTTTCCACTAATCCCACACGGCGCGATTGGTAAGTCTTCAGTTGCAGTTTGTGCAGAAAATTGTGCATCGGCGGAAATATATCCGCATCGTATGTCGAGCAGCATAGTACCATTCGGCTCATACGAAATGCGTCCTCTACTGCCTCCGCCATATCGTCTCTGCTGAGGTCTGTAACCGCTACTTTTGCACCCTTGGCTTTGAGCACCTCGGCTAATTGCAATGCGGCCTTGCGGGTATTTCCATGAATTGACGCATACGCCACAAGCACCCCATCGGTCTCGGGTTCGTAACTGCTCCATATCGTGTAGAGACGCACTGCCTCTTGCATTTTCTCGCCTTCCAAAATAGGTCCGTGCAGCGGCGCAATCGTTTGGATATCAAGCGAAGACGCGGCTTTTAGTACATTTGCTACAGGGCGTCCGTACTTGCCGCAGATATTGAAATAGTAGCGCCGTGCCTCACAAGCCCAGTCATCCGCATCGGCATCATATACACCGAACTTGCCGAATGCGTCTGCCGAGAACAGCACTTTTTGTTCGGGAACATAAGTCATCAGTACTTCCGGCCAATGCACCATCGGGGCGGCTATAAACGAAAGCGTCATTCCACCTAAATCCAACATATCTCCGCCTTTTACCTCCTTGGTGTTGGGGGCATTGATACCGAACTGCGGCAACATCTGCAAAGCAATCTTTGAGCCGACCAATGTCGCATTCGGGTAAACTGAAAGAAAGGCACTAATGGAACCGCTATGATCGGGCTCCATATGCTGAATAATCAGATATTCAGGCTGTTTGCTATCCAATGCTACAGCCAATTTTGACAGCCATTCCTCTGTCTTGCGCGGGTCAACCGTATCCATTACGGCAATATGGCCGGCGCAGAGCAGATAACTGTTATAGCACATACCTTCCGGTACTATGTACTGACTTTCAAACAAATCCAAGTCGGCATCATCGCAGCCGATATATTTGATAACCTCTGTATTCATATCAAAGCAAATTGGTATCCATATACACCTCCAGCAGACGGCACTCAGGGGCGGTGGGAGTAAGAATAATATCATTCAGGCACGCAGGCAAAAGTACCGCCTCACCTTTGTGCAAAGTGATAGTCCGTTCTGTCTCCTCTGCTTCCGGAGCATACATCTGCATACTGCCTCCTACGCACATATAGAGTACAAACGAATCCAATGGTGCATAATCACGTTGTATAGGTTCGGAAAAACGAATGACATTCGTTGTAAAATAGGGCGTTTGAGCAATGTTCGCCACACCGTTTGCAGGGTAATCAATATGCAAAACGGCACTTTCTTTGGGCAGATTATAGTCCAGCACATCCAAGGCTTGTTGGAGTTTCAGCGGACGTTTCTTGCCGTCGTTGCCTACACGGTTGTAGTCGTACAAACGATACGTAATATCGCTGTTCTCCTGTATTTCTGCCACAATCGTTCCCCGTTTCATGGCATGCACAATACCTGCAGGCAACATTACCACATCGCCCTCCTGCACGGGATATTCATTCAGATAATCGCTCAGATTGCCCTCCTCGATGGCTATGCGGATCTGCTGCTCTGTCATGGGCTGCTTCCACCCGCGAATGACTGACGCATATGGCTCCGAGTTCATTACATACCACATCTCGGTTTTGCCGAGCGAGTCCTCCTTCTCAAAAGCATAGTCGTCCCCCGGGTGTACCTGAATACTCAAATCATCATCGGCGTCGATAAACTTCACCAATACGGGGAATGTATTGCCGAATACTTCGTACACTTTGTCTCCCACCAACTCGCTCATATATACCTCAAGCAGTTCTTGCAAGTCGTTGCCGGCAAGATGTCCGTTAGCAACCTGGGTCAGGTATTTTTCTTGTGCAGAAACAAGCCAACTCTCACCCACATTCTCAAAATTGTCGGATTGTGGGCTGTACCATTGTTTGATATGTTGTCCGCCCCAGATCTTATGGAACAAACGAGGCGTGAATTTAAGCGGATATAACGGCATAATTATATATAATATACAAAATGTATTATGGTGCAGAGACGAAAAATAGGCGACTATACCAACCCGTAAAGAGCCGTATAGTCGCCGATTATAAAATGATTTTACTGAATGTTACGAAGACGTTTCTCCCAATTCCATGCGGATAGGAGTACATCCTTAATAGGTGTATCGGCTTTCCAACCGAGTACGGTGTTGGCTTTGGCGGGGTTGGCCCAAACTTTCTCAATGTCTCCCTCGCGGCGACCCACAATCTCATACGGGATTTTCACACCCGTAGCGTCCATAAAGGCATTGACAATCTCCAATACACTCAGTCCGCGACCGGTGCCGAGGTTGAACGTCTCTACTTGCTCTGCGGCTTCGTTCTTGAGCATACGCTCTACGGCTTTTACGTGGGCTTTTGCCAAATCAACTACATAGATATAGTCGCGAATACACGAACCGTCCGGCGTGTCGTAGTCATTACCAAAAACTTTTAGTTCTTTGCGCAAACCGGCTGCGGTCTGCGTTACAAAAGGCAGCAGGTTGTTGGGGACACCGTTGGGCAACTCGCCTATCAAGGCGGACGGGTGCGCACCTATCGGGTTGAAATAGCGAAGAATAGTTGCATGCAGATTGGTATCTGCGTGTGCCTCATCACGAATAATATCCTCGTTGATTTGTTTGGTGTTACCGTATGGCGAGAGGGCTTTCTGGATAGGAGCCGTCTCGTCCACAGGCAAGTGTGCCTTATCGGGCTGACCATAGACTGTGCAAGACGATGAGAAAACGATGTTCTGTACCTGATGACGCTTCATCACCTCCAAAAGGGTGATAAGTGAACCTATGTTATTGCGATAGTAGAGCAGTGGTTTCTGTACGGATTCGCCTACTGCTTTGCTTGCGGCAAAATGGATAACGCCCACAATATCAGGATACTGACGAAATACACTATCCAAATTGACGAAATCATTGCAATCAATATTGGCGAACTCGGGACGGCGACCGACAATAGCAGTGATACCATCCAAAACATCCACATTCGAGTTGCTCAAGTTATCTACAATTGTCACATCGTAGCCCTGTTGCATCAGTTCAACAGCAGTATGTGAACCAATGTAGCCTGCACCGCCCGTTACTAAAATACGTGCCATAATTTTTATGGGATTTTCCTATTTGATAAAATAATGAGCGTACTATGCGCATTGAACGCTTACGCCCGATCTGTTAAAATAGTTTCTCGGGATATTCTCCTGCTTTAATCAGGTTGTTTATCTTCATTACCACCTGCGGTCTGTCCTCTGCGTAAGTTACACCAAACCATTTAGATGGCGTATCCAACACTTTGCAGGTGGCTTTGCCTGCCACGATAAGGTCATTGACCACGGTCGGAATATAGAGTTCTTTTTTCAGTTCGTTGCCATATTTGGTAAGGAATTCACGGAATGCATCTTCCGAATAATCGAAATATTCGGGAGTGAAACCCCACATATTCATCGAAACAGGGGTGTTCGGCGCAATAATGGTATCAACACCATCCTCTGTAAAGACAATCTTATCACCAATTTCCTCAATCTTGGTGCGCTCCACTACATCAGTCAGATAACCATTCTCGTCGGTAGCACATACGCCACGACTTACGCTGCCGTTCTCGCTTAGCGTATTGGCAACACGATAGCCGATCATACAATATTTCCCTTTTGTGCCCTCAATGGTCTTGAGGTAATCGGCCAAGATTTGGAACGACTCTTTACCATAGAAATCATCGGCGTTGATAACGGCGAACGGCTCATTGATAACGCCTTTGGCCATCAATACGGCATGGTTGGTACCCCATGGTTTGGTGCGCTCGGGGTTGTAGGTGTAGCCCGCAGGCACTTTGTCAATCGATTGAAAACAAATCTCGCAAGCCACTTTGTCTTGGTATTTGGTGAGAACTACACGACGGAAATCCTCTTCAAAATCCTTACGGATAACGAAGACAACCTTGCCGAATCCTGCACGCAGAGCGTCGAATACGCTATAATCCATAATAGTTTCTCCGTTAGGACCTAATCCGTCAATTTGTTTCAGTCCACCATAACGGCTACCCATACCGGCAGCCAATACAAAAAGTGTAGGTTTCATATTTTTAGTTTAGTTTGTAATGCATATATGTGTATCTGTCGTTTCTTATCTGACAGCGAACCCATACGGGCTCGCTGCTAACTGTCAATATCATTCTTCAGTGTCAATCTCTATGCGCCCATTGCGTTTTTTGTGCTTGAGCCACAAACCATATACTTCGGAGCAGTTGCCTGCGGTGGTAAAAGCATGTATGTCGTTGTTGCGCATAAACTTCATTAGTGCTGAGAACTCGTCCTGTGTAAGCAGGGTCTGTATCTCAATGTATTCCTCATCGCTGTAACCACCCATAACCTTATATAAGGAACACCCGCGCACAAGGTCGCCAATGATATATTTCCGTATCTTCTCGTAGTCGGGCGAGATGATACATACCCGCTTGCGACGATTGAATGAAGCAGAGAAGTAGTTGATTACCAATCCGTTGATCCATGTTCCAATCAATCCGATAACTACCATACGAAAATCGTTAATAAAAAACGCCGAGCAGCAAATCAATGCCCCGCCTATGGAGACCGATACGCCAATGTCGAAATGCAGGTACTTGTTGATAATTTTTGCCAATATGTCCAACCCGCCTGTGGAAGCGTTGATACGAAACTCAATCGCTTGACACACGGAAAGCAAAAAGACAAAGCATACCAAATCGAACCACACATCGCCCATACCCAATCCGGCAGACATTACCGAGTCTTTTACTTGTTCCATTACCTCCCCCGCACGACTCAACAGATACGGATTACCGTGTGCATCCAATACCTTCTCGCCTGCCAATAGTTGTGCCTGAATATCCGGAGCAACTATCACTTTGTGGGTCAGATTGGTGTATGGATATACCCAATCCCAAAATTGTGTCAAAGGTCCCAATATCATGGCAGTATAAACCGTCTTCGCTCCAAATTCATTGCCTATCAACAAGAATGCCATAAGCAACAAAACGGCATTGATGCCCATCACCAAATAGGAGAATGTGTCTGCATTGCCGCCTATAAGGGTGTTAATGACGATGCTCAGACCCGAGATTGTTCCAACAATCAAGTGGCTGGGCATTAGAAAATAATAGACTGCCGCTGCACCGAGGACCATACCTGCGGTCATTAGCACCAATTCTTTCCAAAACTTGTGTGTGTGCATAGCGTGCCAAAACGATAAGCACAAATTTTTCCAATACTCTCTGGTGAAGTATTGACGTGTGTATTCATTCATGGTATTAAGAGTTAGTTGTCTCTTAGTACGTATCGAGCCGTGTGCCGTGTGGTTTGGCTCAATAGTATGGTTTTGTTGTATGTTTCTCGATGTATAATTTGCGGTGTAGTACCGCGTATCGTCAGCAGCGCAAGTCCTTCGTTATACGTTACCCGATAATCTCGTTGCAACTCCCTAATAGCCTCCTCTGCATATCTGGAACTATCTACGCAAACGGAGATTGTAACGGCTGATGATTGTATCAAAGACACCTTTAGGCGGTGACGGTGAATAATATCAAAGATCCGACTCAAACTTTCTTCTAACACAAAGGCGAAATCTTTGGCACGCATCGTGATAAGAATCTGATGTTGGCGCCATATATATACAGGCACATCTATCGGTCCGCGGGCGGTAGCACTAATCACCGAACCAGTTGCCGAGGGGTCTGCAAAAGGCTTGACATACAAGGGGATAGACTTGTTCTCCAACGGGCGGATTGTCTTCGGGTGGATAATCTGCGCCCCCGAATAGGACAACTCCACAGCATCGTTGTAGGTCAGCTCGGGTATCAAAATGGTATCTTCCACCAATCTGGGGTCAGCATTCAGAATACCCGGAACATCTTTCCAAATCGTAACCGACTCTGCATCAAGCATATTGCCCAATAGTGCGGCGGTATAATCCGAACCTTCACGCCCAAGCGTGGTGCGCAAACCGTCTGCCGTTCCGCCGATAAATCCTTGTGCGACAAAAATATGCTTGTCGGACTGCGCCATGGCACTGCGAATCAGTTGTTCCGACATCGACATGTCCACATTTGCATCACGGAATGTGTTATCCGTGCGCAGAAGCCGTGTCATATCAATCCACTCACTATCAATGCCTTGCGTACGCAAATAGGCATTCACAATGGTCGTGGAGATAAGTTCACCCCAACTGACCAACTGGTCGTAACTCAAGTCGTAGTTTGCTGTGTCTTGTAGAGCGGGCAAATTGTGTATCGGCAGAATGTCCACAGATAATCCCAACTCTTGAATGATGGCAGTATGATAGTCTATCAGTACTTTCCATTCCTGTTGCGCGGTGGTCGTATCGTTCGCCATCAGTGCGTTCAGCACACGCTCCAAAGCATTGGTAGTCTTGCCCATAGCGGAAACGACAACCATCAGGTCGCCCTCTGCCAGGGAAACAATATGCGCCAAGTTACGGATTCCGTCAGCATTGCGCACTGATGCACCACCAAACTTATAGACTTTCATGCCTCTTGGTAGATGTGAAATGGAATATCACATTATAATATATATCACATTATATATAATGTCCATCTACACATCATTTTTACAAATTTGCCATCCGAATGGCGGTTACTGCCCCTTCAATCCCCTTGTTGCCCAACTTTCCGCCGGCACGGTCCTGGGCCTGTTGTTTGTTGAGCGTAGTCAGCACAGAGAAAATCACGGGCACATGACCTTGTGCATTCAATGTAGCCACGCCTTGCGTAACTGACTGACACACATAGTCAAAATGCGGTGTATCGCCTTGAATAACACAACCGATAACGATGATGGCGTCCATATCGGCATATTCGTTGATAGTACGTGCTGCCGCATAGGTCAGTTCCACAGTTCCCGGAACGTGCAAAACGACAAGATTGTCCTCATCTACGCCGTGGGTCTTAAGCGTGTCTATCGCGCCTTGTGCCATCGGATAGGTTATATCCGAGTTCCAATCTGCCACAATAATTGCATAGCGCTGACGTCGGAGAACGTCAGCGCCGGGCAATGTAGTAGCATCATATTTCGACAAATCTGTAGTCATTATTCTGCTGCAATAGCAATGTATTTCTCAATATCTTGTGCCTCTACCGAAGTAGGATAGTCGTTCTTAATGGTCTCAAAAGCCTTTTTTGCGGCTTTTTTGTTACCTTGCTCAAGATATACAAAACCCGCTTTCTTCAGGCTCATCGGAGCAATCAAGTCGTTACCCGACTTGGCAGCGGCCTCAAAAGCAGAGATTGCTTTGCCATATTCCTCCATCTCAACGTATGTATCGCCGAGCAACTGCGAAGCGGCGGGGTCAATGGTCAAATCTTTGGCAGAGAATTTCTTGAGGTATTTGGCAGCCTCTTCGTACTCGCCGAGTTGGTAGTAGCAAATACCTGCGTACAGAGCAGCCAACTTACCCGGTTGATACATCTTGTAGGAGTCAGCAATTTCTTGGAAACCAATACATTCTGCATCATCTCCGTTGAGTGCTTTCTCAAAATCACCGGCCATAAAATATACTACGGCTTTTGCATTTTCGTCGCTTGCCTCAAGGGCTTTGGGCTTGAATACGTACTGGTTGAGCGCAATAATGCCGCAGATAACCACCACTATAGCAGTGATGGTCCAACTCAACACCGCCGAATGCTTCTCAATCCATAGACCTACTGTTGAAAGTCCTTCATTTACTTCCTCCAAGTGTTGGTCTTTTTCTTGGAATTTCTTTTCTTCTTCTTTTTTCTTAGACATAATTATGTAGTTTTATATTATTCAATTTGTTATAGGATGCGCATATGATACGCATATCATACAACGTGCAAAGATACTACTTTTCGACCATATACACAAAATTTATGATAAAAAAAGCGCGAAAAGCCGATTTTATACTTTTCTTGTACTATCAGAAGCAAGTAGCATTGTCAAAAAGAGTATTGTAGATATCAATTATTTTTTGTACCTTTGCACGCTAAATTGCGTATATGCGCGCGTACGAAAAATATATTGCTCTGTGGTTAGGTATGCTCTTGGGACTACAAGGGTATGCGCAGACTGAGTCTTTCTCTGCCTCAACGATCTCCCCGACCTCTCTTTCAGAGGAGGGGCTTGTGGCTATGGACACTACGAAGACTACGCAAAATACAGCGTCTATGCGCAAGCCAAATACCATCACCGCACCGATTGATTATGTTGCGAATGATTCGATTGTGCTGATGGGAAACGGAATAGCCTATTTGCATGGCGAGAGCGATGTCAAATACGAGCAGATGGAACTCACCAGCGAGTACATCCGTGTACACATGGATAGCAGTCAGGTGTTTGCGCAGGGGATATTGGACTCCGTAGAAGGCGAATGGATTGGTCGTCCCGTATTCAAAGATGGCAACGATAGTTATGAATCCGACCAGATAACCTACAATCTAAAAACTCAAAAGGGCTTTATCAGGAAGGTGGTAACCGAACAAGGTGAAGGCTATGTCATAGCCGATAAAACCAAAAAGATGGAAGGTAACACGATGATGATGGGCGGCGGTATGTACACCACGTGCGACCAACATGAGCACCCGCATTTCTACCTGAAAATGACCAAAGCCAAGGTTGTTCCGGGCGAATATATCGCCACAGGTCCTGCCTATATGGTGGTGGGCGACGTGCCGGTGCCGTTGGCTATTCCATTTGGTTTCTTCCCGTTTACCAATCAGTATTCAAGCGGTCTGATTATGCCCAATTTCGGCGATGACGGTACGCGCGGACTTTACCTGAGCGGTATCGGGTACTATTTTGCCATCAACGACTATATGGACTTGCAAGTAACTGGAGACATCTATACGCGCGGCACGTGGGCGGTGCGCGCGCAATCCAAATACATAAAGCGATACAAGTTCAATGGTAATATCAGTATCAACTACCGTAATGACGTAACGGGTGAAAAAGACTTGCCGAACTACTCCAAAGCGACTAATTTCAGTGTACAGTGGACGCACACGCAGGACGCAAAGGCGAACCCGTATAGCACGTTTTCGGCGAGCGTCAATTTCTCAACGAGCGGATACAACCGCAGCAATATCAATAGTTACTACAACCCGCAGTTGAACTCGGAGAACACCAAAAGTTCGACTGTCAACTATACGCAGCGTTTCCCCGACAGCCCGTGGAGCCTCAGCCTCAGCGCGGCAGTAACACAACGCACCAAGGACTCGACTCTCTCGCTTACGCTCCCCGAACTGAGTGTGAACATGAGCCGCGTCTATCCTTTCAAACGCAAAAAGCCCGTGGGCAAAGAGAAATGGTACGAAAAAATAAGCATGAGTTATTCGGGCAACGGGCGTATTGCGGTAAACAACATCAAAGAAAATCAGTTTGTCCACTCCGATTTCTTGCGCGATTGGCAAACCGGACTGAAACACTCGATACCTATCTCGGCATCGTTTATGCTGTTCAAATACCTGAGCGTTACACCGAGTATCAACATGACCGACCGAATGTATTTCCAACGTATCGACCAGACATGGGATGAGCAGGAGCAACAACTGCAACGCGATACCACCAACGGTTTCTACAACGTGTTTGATTTCAATGTAGGTATATCGTTCTCAACCAAACTCTATGGTTTCTATACGCCGAGCAAGAAACTGTTTCCGAAAAGCAAGGTGGAGAAATTCCGTCATGTGCTGACCCCGACGCTCAGTTTCAGTTACCACCCCGACTTCGGGAAATCGTTCTGGGGATACTACGGCAGTTATGACCAACCTGTTTACGGTACGGAAATCGACCCTGCTACCGGGCACAAGATACAAAAGGTGGATGAGGCGGGCAACCCATTGGTAGTACACCAAACATACTCACGTTTTGCGAATGGTATCTATGGCAATGCCAGTCGTGGAGCTGCGGCAGCATTGAGTTTCAGTCTTGGCAACAACCTTGAGATGAAGATAGTCAACAAGGAAGACACTACGGGCAAGAATCCGTTTAAGGTGGTGAGCATGATTGATAACTTCAGTATATCTGGCGGATATAACTTTATTGCCGATTCAATGAACTGGAGTAATTTTGCAGTCAATCTGCGTATTAAGATACCTAAAGTAAACTACACTATTAACCTTAGCGGGCAGTTTGACCCATATATGTACGAACTCAATGCTTTAGGTACACCAGTGCGTACGAATAAGCAATATTGGAACAACGGACGCTTCCCGCATTTTTTAGGTACAAGCACAAGCTTGAGTTACACTTTTAATAATCAGACTTTTCGCAAGTGGTTTGATAAGGACAAAAAGAAGAAAGACAATAAGACCGACGAACAGAACATGGACGACATCACCGTGGGAGACGACGGTCTGGCAACCAATGGCAAACTCAACAACCACAAGAAAGGAAATAATAAGCAGGAGGTTGATGATGGGTATGTAAAAACCGAAATTCCGTGGAGTCTGTCAGTCAGTTATTCAGTACGCTACGGTGCTGGCAGCGAGTTTGATTATAACAAGATGTACTATAAGATGGTCTTCACACACAACCTCTCTTTCTCGGGCAGTTTGGGGCTTGGTCAGGGTTGGAAAGTGAGTGCCAGCACAAGTTACGATTTCCGTGCGAAAAAGTTTGCCAGTGCGAACTTCAACGTCAGTCGCGACCTCCATTGTTGGAATATGACCGCCAGTTTCGTGCCATTTGGCCCCTACAAGAGTTACACGTTTCACATCGGCGTTAATGCTTCTATGCTTTCTGACTTGAAGTACGACAAGTCCAGTACACAAAGCACCAACGCGCGAGTGAACTGGTGGTAAAGAATAAAACATTTCCAAAGTACGAAAGTTAATGTTACAAAAATATGAAAATCGAAAATCAAAAAGTAGTAAAGGCCATCTACGAGATGTATGTTGATGGCGAAGAAGGTAAAGAAGAGATGATAGAAAAGGCTACTATCAAGACTCCTTTGGTGTATTGCCAAGGCGAAGGAATGATGTTGCCTAAGTTTGAAGAAGCCCTTGCAGGTCTTGAAGAAGGCGACAAGTTCGATTTCCGCATTGCTTGCGAAGATGCCTATGGCGATCGCGACGAGGCAGGCTTGATGGAACTTGACAAGCACATGTTCTACAACGTAGATGGCGAGTTTGACTCCGACCGTGTCTATGTAGGAAATATCATCCCGATGAAGACTATCGACGGACAGATTATCAACGCCCAAGTGGTAAAAGTGTCGCCTGTCAAGGTAACTATCGACCTCAACCACCCATTGGCAGGTGAGAATCTTCATTTCATCGGCGAGATTGTGGAGGTGCGCGACGCCGACCCTGCCGAGTTGGAGGCTATCCGTCATCATGGTTGTGGTGGTTGCCACGGACATTGTGACGGCAACTGCGACGGAGGTTGCAACAATTGCGACAACCATAGTTGCAGCGGGTGCGAATAATCATTCACCGCTCTTCTATAAGGAAACTTCGGAACACAATCAACACTTGCACAAGCAAGTATTCACTAACACATAAATCTTTTTTTCTTATGGCAAATATCTTAGCCATCGTAGGTCGTCCTAACGTAGGGAAATCGACCTTATTCAACCGCCTGACGGGAACGAGGCGGGCAATAGTAATGAACACCGCAGGTACGACACGCGACCGCCAATACGGTAAAGCCGAGTGGTGCGGTAAAGAATTTTCAGTGATTGACACAGGCGGTTGGGTTGTCAATTCTGACGACACTTTTGAGAGCGAAATCAACCGCCAAGTGGATCTTGCCATTCGCGAGGCAGACGTCGTTCTGCTTGTGGTTGATGTGAATGAGGGCGTTACCCAGTTTGATATGGAGGTTGCCCATCTGCTCCGTCAGGCAGGCAAACCGACCGTTCTCGGCGTGAACAAAGTGGACACATTTGAGATGCAATATGGTGCGCCGGAGTTCTACAAATTAGGGTTGGGCGAACCGTTTATTCTCAGTGCGGAGAACGGACTCGGCACGGGCGACTTGCTCGATGAGGTTTGCTCCCGTTTTAAGAAAGACGATTCAAGCGAGGAGATAGAAGACCTGCCGCGTTTTGCCATCGTGGGGCGTCCTAATGCCGGCAAATCCAGTATTCTAAATGCTTTTATCGGCGAGGAAAGGACCATCGTAACCGACATCCCCGGCACCACACGCGACAGTATCTACACCCGCTACAACAAGTTCGGCAAGGACTTCTACCTTGTGGATACCGCCGGTATTCGCAAGAAAGCGAAAGTGAATGAAGACCTGGAATACTACTCGGTGGTACGCTCTATCCGCGCCATCGAAAACTCCGATGTCTGTATCTTGATGATTGACGCCACACGCGGAATCGAGGCACAGGACCTGAACATCTATTCTATCATTCAGAAGAACAAAAAAGGACTCGTTGTCTGCATCAACAAGTGGGACCTTGTGGAGAGCAAAACCAACGCCGACATCAAAGCATACGAAGCGGCTATCCGTAACCGTATTGCGCCATTTACCGACTTCCCCATCATCTTCACCTCCGCGCTCACCAAGCAGCGTATCTTCAAGGTGATGGAAACCGCCCTGCATGTCTATGAGAACAAATACAAGAAGATTCCGACGGCGCAACTGAACGACAGGTTTCTGCCTCTCATCGAGAACTATCCGCCCCCCGCTACCAAGGGCAAGTATATCAAGATTAAATATTGTACGCAACTGCCTAATACACAGGTGCCTACGTTTATTTTCTTCGCCAACCTGCCCCAGTATGTCAAGGAACCGTATCGCCGTTTCTTGGAGAACAAACTCCGCGAATGGTGGGACTTTAACGGTACTCCCGTGCAACTATTTATCCGTGCCAAATAAAAAAATATGCATTATTTTGTAATTAACAAGCAGTCTGCAAGTTTGCAGTCTGCTTGTTTTTTAGTGATATACAGAATACCCTTTTTCGTTTGCATATCTATATTTTTTTTCGTAACTTTGCAGACAAAATAAGCTCAAGCAAAAATGAATTTTACACATCTACATGTACACTCGCAGTATTCGGTATTGGACGGAATGTCAAAAGTGCCGGATATAGTGGATAAATGTCTCAGGATAGGTATGGGTGCCGTAGCATTGACCGATCATGGTAATATGTATGGTATTAAGGAATTGCTCGACTACTGTAAGAAAGTAAACGGCAAGAATAAAGATACGTGGGATGCCAAACAGGAAGAGTTGGCACAAGCTGCAGCGGAGAAAGGCGACACCTATGAGAAACAGCCGTTTGTTCCTTTCAAACCAATTGTGGGGTGCGAAGCCTATTGTGCGCGGCGCGGACGGCATTCGATGACCGATGAGAAAGCCGTGAATGGTGAGGGGCGACAATACACCATCGACCGCTCTGGCTGGCATTTGATACTACTGGCAAAGAATATGACAGGATATCACAACCTATGTAAGATTGTGAGTGCGGGCTTTATGTCTGATGCATTTAACTATACAAGCCGTATTGACAAAGACCTGTTGCAGGAGTTCCACGAAGGTATTATCTGTTCGTCGGCATGCTTGGGTGGTGAGTTGCCACAGAAGATTATGGCGGGTGATATTGCAGGTGCGGAAGAAACAATCGAGTGGTTTAAGTCGGTGTTCGGTGAGGATTACTATATCGAGTTGCAACGCCACCAAACCGACAAGCCAGGAGGCGACCAAGATGTGTATCAGAAACAAAAAGAGGTGAATCCGATACTGATAGACTTGGCACACAAACATGGTGTGAAGATAATCTGCACCAACGACTCGCATTTTGTGGAGGAAGAGAACGCCGAAGCACACGACCGACTGATTTGCCTCAGCACGAACCACTATGTGGACGATGTGAACCGCATGCACTACACCAAACAGGAGTGGCTCAAGACATCCGAGGAGATGTATGCCATATTCTCCGACATTCCGGAGGCATTGGCGAACACGCAGGAGATAGCGGACAAAGTGGAAATTTACGATATAGACCACGGACCGATTATGCCGCTGTTTGACATCCCGAAAGACTTCGGAACTGAAGACGAGATACGACAAAAATACACGGAGGAGGACCTGTGGCATGAGTTTATGACCGATGAGCATGGGCAAAATCCTTTGAGTGAAAAAGATGCACAGAAACGATTCAAGAATCTCGGCGGGTATGATAGAATGTACCGTATCAAGTTTGAAGCGGAATACTTGAGTTTTCTCACATGGAACGGCGCCAAGAAGCGCTATCCGGAATTAGAGTTGTTTTTGGAGAATACCAAAGGATTGAACTATCACTATTGGGATGCGGCGGCGTTGGACGAGCGGCAGCGCGAGGTGGTAAACCGCATACTATTTGAGTTGCACGTAATGAAGACGATGGGCTTTCCTGGTTACTTCCTTATCGTGATGGATTTTATCCGCGGTGCGCGTGAAGAATTGGGCGTGAGCGTTGGCCCTGGGCGTGGTTCAGCGGCGGGCTCTGTAGTAGCCTATTGTCTGCATATCACCGACCTCGATCCGCTGAAATACGACTTGCTGTTTGAGCGTTTCCTCAACCCAGACCGTATCTCGCTGCCCGATATAGATACCGACTTCGACGATGCGGGGCGCGGCAAAGTGCTCGACTGGGTGAGCCGCAAATACGGCGAGACACACGTGGCGCATATCATCACCTACGGCAAGATGGCAACCAAGTCGGCGATTGCCGATGTGGGACGCGTGCAGCGTGTGCCGCTCCAGAAAGTGAACGAACTGAAATCGTATATCCCCGACCGCGGTTTCCCCGACAATATCAAGGACGAGAAAGGCAAGTCGCCGAAGGTGAACCTGAAGAACTGCTACAAGTATGTGGACGAACTGAAACGCGAATACGAATCGGGCGACCCCGAGATACGCAGTATGCTCAACTATGCCTTGCAGCTCGAGGATACCATACGGCAAGTGGGTATCCACGCCTGCGGTGTGATTATCGGTGCGGACGACTTGACGAAGTTCGCCCCCCTGTCGAGCGTGGAGGACAAGGACACCAAACGGCGTGTGCTCGTAACGGAATACGACGGGCACGTGATAGAGAGCGTGGGGCTCATCAAGATGGACTTCCTCGGATTGATAACCCTGACCATCATCAAGGAGTGTCTCAAAAATATCAAAAAAGCACAAGGCATTGACATAGATATTGACCATATCCCCATTGACGACCCCGATACCTACAAACTCTTCCAAGAGGGACGCACGACAGGTGTGTTCCAGTTTGAGTCGCCGGGTATGCGCAAATATATGAGGGAACTGAAACCGACCGTCATCGGCGACATCATCGCCATGAACGCCCTCTACCGCCCGGGACCTATGGACTATATCCCGCAGTTTATCAGGCGCAAGCAGGGGCTCGAACCCGTAACGTACGACATCCCGATTATGGAGAAATACCTCAAGGACACCTACGGCGTTACGGTCTATCAGGAGCAGGTCATGCTTTTGTCGCGCTTGTTGGCGAACTTCACACGCGGCGAAAGCGACAAACTCCGCAAGGCGATGGGTAAGAAGCAGATGGCTATCCTGCAAGAACTGAAAGGTAAGTTTATGGCAGGCGGAAAAGCCAATGGGCATGACGAAAAAGTGTTGGATAAAATTTGGAAAGACTGGGAGAAATTTGCCTCTTATGCGTTCAACAAATCGCACGCTGCCTGCTATTCGTGGGTGGCATACCAGACCGCATATCTCAAAGCACACTATCCTGCCGAGTTTATGGCAGCCAATCTGACCGTCTCGAAAGATGACATCAAAGAGGTTACGAAATTTATGGACGAGTGCAAGGCGATGAAGATTCAGGTCTTGGAGCCGGATGTGAACGAATCCGAACTGAACTTCACCGTCAATAGCAAGGGCAACATTCGTTTTGGCTTAGGCGGCATCAAAGGCGTCGGCGAAGGGGCTGTGGAAGCAATTATCAATGAACGTACCAAAAACGGCAAATACAAGGATATCTTCGATTTTCTGGAGCGCGTAAACCTCTCGGCTTGCAACCGAAAAACCGTTGAGAACCTGGCACTTGCAGGGGCTTTCGATTGTTTCGATGGACTCTATCGCGAGCAGATACTTGCTACAAACAGCCGCGGTGAGAACGTCTTGGAAACCCTGATGCGCTATGGAAATATGTACCAGCAGGACCGACAACAACAGCAAAACTCACTCTTTGGCGATTTGGGCGATGCGGGGGTGGATATACAACACCCGGAATTGCCGCAGGTACAGAAATGGTCGGCTATCGAGCGGCTCAATATAGAAAAATCGCTCATCGGTATTTTCCTCTCCGCGCACCCTCTGGACGAGTACGAATTTGAGGTAAAGGAGATGTGCAACATCACCACTGAACAACTGACACAGTTCGACGCTTGGCGCACCCCCGATAGCCGCAAAACGGCTATGGCACAAGCAGATAACTCCAACGAGGAGGTCGAAGGGGAGGCCACCAAGACACTGACCCCGAAAGAGTTTTTTCAGAAATATAAGAACCAGCCGGTCCGTTTCGGCGGTATCGTTACATCGGCAGAAGAAGCAGTATCCAAAAAAAACAATCCGTATGGACGATACACAATAGAAGATTACTCGGGGAGTTTCAAAATGGTACTATTCGGTGAGGCTTACACCAAGAACAGCGCATTGCTCAAACCGAACTTGTATGTGTATGTTACAGGCATTATCCAGCAGCGAGGTACAGGTATGCGTTGGTTTCACGAAAAGAACGATGATGAGGCAGAATTTGAGTTCGCAATACAAAAAGTGGAGTTGCTCAAAGATGTGCAGGACACCTATATGTCGTCAATCTGTCTCGCTATTCCGTTAGAAAATGTTACACAGGAGTTGATAGACGAATTGGTGGCACAATGCGAATCGAACAAGGGCAAGTCGCGCTTGTGCGTACAGGTGCAAGACACGCTTCACAACAATCGTATCATGCTTACCTCCAAATCGACACGGGTACACATTACGCCCGATTTCTATAAGTGGTTGAAAATGAAAGAAATGGATAATGTACTTACTATCCACACCGAGCAGCAATAAATCACCTTTTGGGATATCGAATTTGTTATAAGATGCTTTTAGAATAGTATAAGTAAAAGTAAGGTGGATGTCAGGAGGATATCAGGAGGATAGACAAAGTTTACCGATTTTATTTTTATAAAAAATGACATATCAACAAACACTTGAATATCTCTACGCCTCGCAACCTGCGTTTCATTTGGTGGGCGGGGCGGCGTACAAACCCGGGTTGGACAATACATACAGTCTGATGGAACATCTCGGAAACCCTTATCGTAAGTTTCGGTCGGTGCATATCGCAGGTACCAACGGAAAGGGTAGTACATCGCACCTTATCGCCGCTTCGTTGCAGGCTTCTGGGGTGCGCGTGGGGCTATATACCAGTCCCCACTTGGTGGATTTCCGAGAACGTATTCGCCTCAATGGACAGATGGTTTCGGAGGAATATGTGGTGCGCTTTGTGGACGAAAACAAAGACTTTCTGGAAGAGATACGCCCCTCCTTTTTTGAGACCACCATGGCTATGGCATTTGCCTATTTCGCTGATATGCAGGTAGATGTGGCGGTGGTGGAAGTGGGACTCGGCGGGCGGCTCGACTCCACCAACATCATCACGCCCATGCTCTCCGTCATCACCAATATCGGCCTTGACCATACTGAGTTCTTGGGCGACACATTGCCGAAGATTGCATACGAAAAAGCGGGAATCATCAAACCCGATGTGCCTTGCGTGGTGGGCGAAACCGACCCGCAGACAGCACCCGTCTTTTTGCAAAAAGCAGATGAATGTCATATCCTCGGCGAGGGATTGGAAACCACCGATTGCCGGCTATGGTTTGCTGACCAATGTGGCTATCTGCGCCGTTGCCGAATGAGAGAAGTGCCTGATTGTCAGTTGCATGGCATATATCAGGACAAGAATCAACAGACTGCTTACGTGGCTCTCCGTGTTTTGCAAAACTATACTCCGATAGGCAACAAAATCACCGCTGAGGCTATCCGCCGCGGTTTTGCCGAAGTATGCACACTCACCGGTCTGCGCGGACGATGGGAAATAGTGGCACACGAACCCCTTACTATCTGTGATACAGGGCATAACTCACACGGACTGCACTATGTGGCAGAGCAGTTGAACGAACTGCAAAAGCAAAAAAAATCCACCCTCTACATGCTGTTTGGTATGGTTTCTGATAAAGATGTAGAGGTGGTTATGCGCCTTCTGCCAGCCACGCACACCATTGATGGTATCAACTATCGTGTTCAATACTATTTTGTGCAACCCGATACCCACCGTGCTATCCCTGCCGTCGAAATGCTGCAACGCTGGCAGAAGATACACCCGGAAGACACTGCGGCGCAGGCTGTCCCCGATATTGAGGAGGCTCTACGTATGGTGCAAAGTGTTGCTAATCAGCAAGATATAATCTTCATCGGCGGCAGCAACTATGTGGTCGGCACCGCACTGAAATTGTTTGTCTGACCTCTAACAGCAGGGGCGGTCTAACCTCCAACAGCAAAGCGATCTAACATCTCAAATATATGAAAAAACTATTCTTTTTTGCACTCGTGAGCATGGCACTCATCAGTTGCACTCCAACTCAACAAACAACCACTATGCAAACTCCTATCGACAACATTCTCACCCGCGTATCGGTGCGTCAGTTCACAGGCGAACCTATCTCGCAACAGCAGATTGACACCCTCTTGCAATGCGCAATGGCTGCCCCGTCGGCTATCAACAAACAGCCTTGGGCATTTATCGTCATCACCGACACCGCGCTCTTGCAACGTATTGGAAATGAGATGCCTAACTCCCGCTGCCAAAATAATCCCGCTTGTGCTTTTGTGCCATGTGGCGACCTCACCAAGGCCATTCCTGACCTGCCGGAGTTCTGGATTAACGATGTATCGGCGGCTACCGAAAATCTGCTTCTCGCTGCTCACGCAATGGGATTGGGTGCAGTTTGGACTGGCGTACACCCTTCGGCGGAGCGTGTGGCACAATTGCAAAGCTTGCTCAATTTGCCGGAACATATTGTACCTCTGTGCATTGTGCCGGTTGGCTACCCCGCAGAGACTCCTGCCATAAAAGAAAAATTCTCTGCCGACAACATCCATTACAACGGTTGGAACTGACCCCAACGAGAGTCTGATTTCTCAAACGCAGCGGTCCCGATATGAAATACTCTGTAGCACATTTTGCATTTTCCTTTGCCGAATCGTGGCAGGAGGAGGTCTTTACCCAGTCGCTTTTCGACCTCGGTTTTGATACTTTAGATGGTTCGGATGCGTATATCCAAACCGACCTATTGGACGCGCATCGTGCTGATTTGCAGCAACTTATTGCAGTAAGAGATGGAGTGCAACTCCTTTCTTTGGAGGATTGTCCCGACGAGAACTGGAACGCCACGTGGGAAGCGGAACACCCGATGGAGGAACTGCCATTAGGGGTTAGAATCATACCTCATTGTGCCTTTGGGGCAGGGCATCACGAGACCACGGGCATGATGATAGATGCCCTTTTGCAGACCGACCTCACCGGCAAATCCGTTCTTGATAATGGTTGCGGCACAGGTGTATTGGGGATTTTTGCCGCCTTACGTGGCGCAACGCATGTTCTCGCAGTGGACATCGATGACAAGAGTGTTCTCAACACGCAGGAAAATGCCGCTCTCAACAATGTGCAGATAGAATCGCGTCTTGGTGATACTCCTCCCGCGGGGCATTACGACCTGATTATGGCAAATATCCATCGCAACATTCTCCTTGCGCAAATGCCCTTGTATGCCCAATATCTCAACGCAGGTGGCAGTCTTTGGTTGAGTGGTTTCTATGCCGATGATTGCCCCGCTCTCATCTCCGCCGCTGCCTCTGCCGGACTAACCCACACCGCCACCCACACCACCGGCGACTGGTGTATGCTTGTGTTTCATCAACTCTAAATACAGGATCCCCAAAAAGACCAATACCTCGCGAGAAGTCGTGAAATCGACTTTTCGCGTTTTTTATAGCACAATAGTTCGTTGATTGAGGTGCTTTGGGATTTACCAGTTTCACCGTTTTTCTCAATAAAATGCTCTCGACTTGTAGTGATAGGTGGGTTAGGATTTTTGCAGGGCATTGACAAGCATTCCGCAGGCGGCGAGAATGTCTTCACCACGAGAACGGCGGATAGTGGTGGTGATTCCGTTTTGAGTAAGGTAGTCGCGGAACCATTCCATCTGTTTGTCGTCGCTTGGAGGAAAATGTGGTGATGGCGTATCACTTGCAGAAGTGGTAGCAGGAGCATCCGAATGAGTGGAAGATTGCCCTTTTTGATTGCGAAGTTCTTCTGCTCCCGGATGGAATCGAATCAGGTTGATACGGCAATTGAGTCCGCGCAAGAGACGGAGCAGTTCTTTGGCGTGCTTTGGGGTGTCGTTTACACCCGCCCAACAGATATACTCAAAACTGACACGGCGTTGATGGTCCCAATCATATTGTTTGAGCAATGCCACCACATTGCTCAAACGGTAGAGCCTTTCTGTCGGCATAACCTGCTGACGCTCAATGCTAAACGGGTTGTGCAACGAGATAGCCAGATGACATTCGTTCTCATCAAGGAACCGTTTCAGTCCGGGTATGACTCCCACCGAGGACACTGTGATACGGTGCGGCGACCATGCACACCCCCACGTTGCACTCATCACCTCCAGCGAACGCAAGACATGGTCGATATTGTCCATAGGTTCGCCCTCTCCCATGTACACGATATTGGTCAACGGGACTCTGTCGTCTGCTTTTTGCGATTGGATCTGCTTGGGATTATCGGAAGTTAATGGGAAATAGAGAATTTGGTTAAGTATCTCAGCAGCAGTCAGTTGCCCGTGAAATCCCAATGTGCCCGTCATGCAAAAACGACAGCCCATCTTGCAGCCCATTTGCGTGGAGACACAGAGGGTAGCCCGGTCGCCATCGGGAATATACACCGACTCGATATATTGTTCGCCTATCTGAAACAGATACTTTTTTGTTCCGTCTTCCGACTCGGCGTGTGCCACCGGAGCATGTCTGCCGATAGTGTAACGGACTTGCAATGCCTCACGTCCGCGCACAGAGATATTGGTCATCTCATCGAAAGAAGTTGCGCGACGAACATACAGCCACTCTGCAAGTTGCTTGCCTGCAAACTTTTGTAAACCAACGCTTTGCGCCACCTCTTGTAATTCCGATATTGTTTTTCCTAAAAGCGATTCCATCTTGTGTTAATATTCTTTTGTGTGTGGTGTTGTATGCAATCATCGTAAATGATTAATGCAAACAGAGTGCAAATGTCGCAAAAAAATCTGATATGCGCAAGAGGTGGACTAATTATGAATTATGAATTATGAAGACATAGGGGAAAGAGTGGGGTATTAATAAGGTGTTGGGCGCGGGAGGTGTATGTGCCTACTGACAAGTGGAAATGCCGGTAAACGCCCGAGATTGATAGTTAAATCACCTATGAATCACCTAAGTTTAACCTATGCTTGTCAGTTTGTGAGCAAACGGAAGCCCAATGGAGATAGAATAATTGTACCTTTGGTAGGAACAGCGCAAGAAAAAGTGTGCAGATTATTGTGCATATTTGGTATGTATATCCATTGGGAGAATCAGAATACGTTGCACATGTCAGATTTTATATGTACCTTTGTACGCTGTTTTGGAAAGTTAGTATGCGTAAGCAAACATACATATTTGTCGGATTGGTCGTTTTGTTGATCGTTCTGTTGGTAGTAGATTTGTGTTGCGGCTCCATAAGGCTTAACCCGCTGCTATGCTTGAATGGATTCGATGGTACTCTCTCCATCGAGCAGCAAATTTTGTTCAATATCCGCTTTCCAAAAGCCCTAACGGCCATTATGGCGGGTGCGGCATTGTCTGTGTCCGGACTGATGATGCAGACACTTTTTCGCAATCCGTTGGCTGGTCCTTACACCCTCGGTGTTTCCTCCGGTGCGAGTCTGGGCGTGGCACTTGCCACCCTCTGTGCCACGTTTGCCGGAGTGAGCGCAGCAGGGCGATTTTCTACAGTATTGGCCGCTATAGTGGGCAGTACGGTGGTTTTGCTGCTTGTGATGCTGGTTGCCCGGCGGGTAAAAAGCAATGTCAGTCTGCTCATTGTAGGTATGATGTTCGGTTCAATAGCGGGTGCGTTGGTCAATCTTTTGCAAAATTTTGCCAATCCCGATGCACTCAAACTATTTATCGTTTGGACCCTTGGCAGTTTAAGCAGTGTCGGTTGGGAAGATATGGTATGGCTTATGCCTGTTTGGTTGGTCGGTATGGCGCTGTGTCTTGCCCTGGTGAAACCGCTTAACGGGCTGTTGATGGGCGAAGATTATGCCCGCGGATTGGGCATACACATTGAGCAAACACGCATGCTGATTGTCCTTTCGACAGGGTTGCTGGCTGGTGGTATCACGGCATTCTGTGGACCTGTAGCCTTCATCGGTGTCGCAGTACCACATATTGCACGAGGTATTTTCCGCACCTCGAACCATCGCACCACGTTGCCCGCTTCCGCTCTCATCGGAGCCGATATGCTCCTTGTGTGCGACTTGCTTTGCTCGCTCTTTACCTACCCGTTGCCTATCTCTACCGTCAGTGCCCTCTTTGGAGCACCGATTATTATTTGGATAATTATTAAAGGTAATAAATAATATGCAAGAAGTATTTGAATTTTTGAAAGCCTGTGGCACATATTATCTTGCCACTATGGATGGGGAGCAGCCCCGTGTGCGTCCGTTTGGTTCGTATGCTGTATATGATGGCAAACTCTACATCGAAACGGCTCATTATAAACCCGTTAGCCATCAGATAGACGCTCACCCGCAGGTGGAGATTTGTGCCTTTGACAACGAAAGCCGTTGGGTGCGTGTTGCCTGCCGATTAGTAGCCGATGAGTCCTACGAAGCCAAACATGCTTTCCTTGAGCAAATGCCCGAACTGCGAGATATGGGGTACGACGAGACCGGTGATAAGATGGCTATCTACTATATGGCAGATGCCGAAGCCACATTCTCTTCTTACACAGAAGCCCCACGTATTGTACATTTTGGATAACCCATGAAATGGCGTTTTTTATCTCTGTGTGTAGCATTGTGCTTCCGCGCAGGCGTATGGGCATACACCAACCCCATTCTGCCTTACGACTACTCCGACCCCGATGTGTGCCGTGCAGGCAATGGCTACTATATGACCTCGTCATCGTTCAACTGTGTACCAGGTTTGCAGATACTTCATTCTGCAGACCTAATCCATTGGAATCTCATAGATGCGGCACTGCCCGACTATGTGCCGGGTACGGAAGATGAGGTTACCCCGCAATACGGCGGTGGTGTGTGGGCTCCGAGTATCCGCTACCACAACGGGCGTTTCTATATCTATTATGGTGACCCCGACCGTGGAATCTATTGCGTCCGCTCGGAGGAAACCGCCACATTACCTTGTCGTTGGGAACAAGCCGTCTTGGTTAAGCATGGCAAAGGTTTGATAGACCCTTGTCCTCTGTGGGACAATGATGGGCGTGTCTATCTCGTTCATGCTTTTGCGGGAAGCCGTGCCGGTTTCAAGAGTGCGCTGGCGGTTTGCGAATTGTCGTCTGATGGGCTTTCTGTGCTTACGGAGAGCCGCCTCGTCTTTGACGGACACCCCGACAACCCAACTTGCGAAGGACCGAAATTCTACAAGCGCAACAATTATTACTATATTTTTTGCCCTGCAGGAGGCGTCTCCACGGGATGGCAATTAGTAATGCGCAGTCGATCACCGTATGGCCCCTATGAAGCCAAACGGGTATTGGAGCAAGGTCCAACCGACATAAACGCACCGCATCAGGGTGCATGGGTTACCTCAGAACCGATACCTACTGATCTCGGTACATTCACCGACTGGTTCTTCCATTTTCAGGATGTGGGCGTTGCCGGGCGTATCGTTCATTTGCAACCTATGTGTTGGGTAAACGACTGGCCTGTAATGGGTAATAATGGTGAACCCGTACGCGAATGTAATCTGTTGAAGGAAAAGCAAACGTCTGTGCAAACCGAGTCGGGTATTGCTCTGGCTTGGCGTGATGATTTTGACAGTAATACGTTTTCACTTAGTTGGCAATGGTCGGGCAATTATCGTCCGCAGTATGCGTTCTGCAATGCTTCGCAGTCGCTCTTGCGTCTGTTCTCCTATCCTGCGGACAGTATATCCGTTGCGCCGAATCTGTTCCTGCAGAAGATACCTGCCGAGCGTACATTTACGGCTACTGCCAAAGTGCGTTTTACGCCCAATAAAAAGACGGCACAATATGAGTGTGCGGGATTGATAGTAGCAGGGCGCAAGTGCTTTATGCTTGATGCGCCCGCTGACAGCAACTGGGTATGGCTTCGCGTAGAGATGACAGCAAAACAAGAGGGGCGTTTTTATCTGTCGCGCGACGGAAAGACGTATATGCCGGTCGGTATGCCCTTCCAAGCCGTGGAAGGCGAATGGATAGGGGCTAAAATAGGTCTCTATTGTTCCCGTCGCCCCGTCAAAATCAACGACTCGGGTTACCTCGATGTAGATTACTTTGAAATCCGTTAATCACTAATAATGCCAAAAAGTCTGTTTTTGTGGGCGATTGCTTGTCTTGCCCTTGTCTTTACCGCCTGCCATACTACAAAAATGGCAGTAGTCTCCGCGCCTGCTCCTCAAGCACCGGAGGTGCAGCAGGCGGACACCGCCGCCTTGCCGCCGTTTCCCGCAGAGGCATTGTATATTATCGGCAGAGAGTGGGAGTGTATTCACGATTCCGCTTCTGCAAAGTATCTTACTCCTCGTGCAATGCAGGTGCGTGCGGAAGGAGTGAGTATGCAGGATTATATTGAACAGCGTCTCATTGAACTCTACCCCGAGCGTGCATATCCCGGTTATGTCGGAAAAGTGGAGCGAATGGCGGAAATGTTGATCTATGCTAATGCACAAACCACCTCTATCTCCAATTTGATGGGCAGCGAACTACCTACGCCGGCGCAACTCAATGCCCGCTATAGTGCCGACCAATCGGCGGCTTTCCCTGCCGACAGTCTGGCACAGGAGATTGCCTTTCTCGAACTGACGGGCGATGAACTGCTGCGTTTCCAAACTCTCAACCGCTTTGCCGAACAGAGTCATTGGGTAGGGCGTGCCACATTGGATTCGCTGACACTTACTTCCATAGAAGAGGAAAATATAGGCATTACTATCCTTTTGTGGCAGGGACCTCGAATGTTCTATCGCGTGTATCAAAGCAAAGAGCGCGCAACCAATATGGCGGAGTACTACTATCCGGGGGCCACTGCAGGCGGTCAGATTGGCGATGCCTATCGCCATACCCTTGTCAATGCGCTTTTACGCACGTATGTGGGATTACCGATGACATACGTAATTATGGATCTGTTTTGGGAAAAAGCACACCCCAATGCACCCTGCGACACGTATATGGACTTGCATAACAATGTAGTCGGTCGTCGTACACACTATGCCGATTTTGTCTATTCCGAACCGTCTGACCAACCATCATGGTTGCAATGGGCGGAGCATGTGCATACCTATATTGCAGACTCCACCAATGCAACTGTTTGCGATTGGAATACGGAAACTCCATCAATGATTGTTATTCCCCAAGCCAATGCTGTGGATAGTCGCTCTTACATTATATGGGGCAAATGACACTCCGAATATATACGAAAGGTACTTTTTTGATTGAAAAGGTGTTAGAAACTTGCACATATCCGGTTTAAGTTGTACCTTTGTGGACTTTTAGATGAGTACGTACATCGGTGGTGTGCGGGTATTGTAAAAGACGATTATTAACCTTATATAAATAATGCAATGAATCGTAGAATATTTTCTTCGTTTATTTTTCTATTGTTGGTAGGGTGGGCATTTGCTGTGTCCGTTACTCCTGCCGGGAATCTTCCGGAATATTACGCGGCAGTGAACAACCAATCGGGCAAGAACTTGTTCGATAAAGTGCATACGGTGGCTAAGGTGGGATACCACTCATTAGGCTATGACGGCTTGTGGAGTGCGTATAAACAAACTGACGTGCGTCCGGATGGTACTATTTGGGACATGTATAGTAACTGCCACTTCAAGTTAGGTAGTAAACAATGTGGTAATTATGGCAGTGAATGTGATTGCTACAATCGCGAGCACTCCATTCCTAAATCGTGGTTTGGAAAAACTACATTAGGTCCGGGGTGCGACATCTTCCATTTGGTACCTACCGACGGAAAGGTAAATGGTATGCGCAGCAACTATGCCTTTGGGGAGGTCTCATCTGCGTCTTATACATCCGGCAACGGCAGTAAGTTGGGTAGTTCGAAAACAATCTCCGTAAACGGCAAAACGGTGGCAGGCGACAATATCTCCGCTACTTGTTCGGGCAAGGTGTTTGAACCTATCGACGAATACAAAGGAGACTTTGCGCGTGGCTATTTTGGCACAATGATACGTTGGGCAGGTGATCATCAGGCGTTTACATCGGGTAATGGTGGCTCTATCTTTAGCGGAAACTATACCGCTACGGGCAACTTTGGTTTGACGAAATATGGTGTGGCGTTGCTGCTCAAGTGGCATAGAGAAGACCCTGTTTCTGAGAAAGAGATTGCCCGAAATAATGGTATCCAGAAAACACAAGGCAACCGCAATCCGTTTATTGACTATCCCTATTTGGTAGAATATATTTGGGGAGAGAAAGCGGGGGAGAAAGTGAATCTCAGCAACCTTATCAGTTCGTCCGACTCTCGTTTCCACCCCGGCGAGAGCAATGGTTGGATAGGTGATGCAACCGACGTTGAGGAGGTTACGTTTGAGCCGATTGTGCCGACTGCGGTAAAAGTCTTGCGCGATGGGCAACTCCTTATCATACAGGGCGAGAAAGTGTATAATGCACAAGGTTGCTTGATTAACAACTGATGATGTGCAGCACGGTTTTAGTTTAATCCGTTGATACATAATCCGTTGCGCGAGCAATAAATAGTAACGAACAAATAACAAAACAACATAAATCAATTTTATCATGGCAGAACAAGAATTGAATTTGTTGGCAGATTTTCAACCCGTGTCGGGAAAGGCATGGAAAGAAAAAATCATTGCTGACTTGAAAGGCGCCGATTTCGACAAGAAACTCGTTTGGCGCACACCGGAAGGCTTTAATGTACAGCCTTTCTATCGTCGTGAGGACCTCAAAGGTCTGAAAACCACTACTTCAGCACCGGGGCAATTCCCTTATGTGCGCGGTACGAGAACAAACAACGAATGGGCTATTCGTCAGAACATCTGCGCTTGCCAAAATGCGCGCAAGGCGAATGCGAAAGCGTTGGAAGTGCTCAACAAAGGTATCACTTCCTTAGGATTTTGCTTAGACAAAGAGAAACTGAACTACCGTTTCATCAAGGTATTGCTCAACGACATCAAAGCCGATGCCATCACTGTCAATTTCTCGATTTGCCCGTGCGCTGCACCCGACTTGGCAAATATCCTGGTACGCTACTACGGACGTATGGGATATGATGTGAAGAAGATGAAAGGTAGCATCAACGTGGACCCTATCAAGCAAATGCTTATCAAGGGAAAACTGCTCAGCCGCGAACAAGTAACCGAGAAACTGACGGCTACCGTAAAGGCTGCCAAATCCTTGCCCGGCTACCGCGTTGTAGGTGTCAATTCTGTGATTCTCAACAACTCCGGCGCATATTGCGCACAAGAATTGGCGTATGCTCTGGCTTGGGGTGCAGAATATATGACTATGATGACCGAGGCAGGTGTGCCCAACTACAAGGCTGCCAACGCCATTCGTTTCAATATGGGTATCGGTGGCAACTATTTTATGGAGATTGCCAAGTTCCGTGCCGGTCGTATGTTGTGGGCGAAGATTGTAGAGGCATACAAAGCACCTCTCTTCACCGCTGCTCTCAAAGACGCTGCCAAGATGAATGTCAGCGCAGAGACAAGCCGTTTCAATATGACCGTCTTCGACGCATACGTAAACCTGCTCCGCTCGCAAACCGAGACCATGTCGGCAGCCCTTGCCGGTGTGGACGAGATTGTGGTTACGCCGTTTGATGTTACCTACGAGGAGCCGAATGAGTTCGCAGAGCGTATCGCCCGCAACCAACAGTTGCTGCTCAAAGAGGAATCGCATTTTGACAAGGTGGTTGACCCCGCTGCCGGTTCGTTCTATATCGAGAACCTGACACACGCTATCGCTGCTGAGGCTTGGAAACAATTCCTCGCTATCCAAGAGCAAGGCGGTATGTATCAGATGGTTGCAGAGGGCAAAGTTCAAGCCGCTATCCAGGAGAACCTCACCAAACGTTTGTCTGACGTGGCAAAACGCAAAGAGGTATTGCTCGGCTCGAACCAATTCCCGAACTTCACGGAGACGGCTGCTAAGAAAATCAAAAAGACCGATTGCGGCTGTGGTTGCTGCGCTACCAACCATGGTGAGATTCCCGCTCTGCCTGTGGCACGTGCTGCCGAAGAGTTCGAGGCATTGCGCTTGGAGACAGAAGGTACTAAGAAACAACCGGTTGCTTTCATGCTCACTATCGGTAACCTGGCTATGCGTATTGCGCGTGCACAGTTCTCGTGCAACTTCCTCGCGTGCGCAGGATATAAGGTAATCGACAACAACGGTTTCAAGACTGTGGCAGAGGGTATCAAGGCTGCACGCAAGGCAAAAGCCGACATCATCGTGCTTTGCTCAAGCGACGACGAGTATGCAACATTGGCACCCGAGGCTTGGAAGACACTCAAAGATGCGAAAGAAATCTTCATCGTAGCCGGCGCACCTGCTTGCTCCGAAGACCTGAAGGCACAGGGTATCACCAACTTCATCAATGTCCGCAGCAACGTCCTCGAAACATTGAAATCCTATAATGCGCAACTCTTAAAATAAAGAACAAGGAGTAAAGAGCAAAGAGCAAAGACAAAATGCATAACTTCCGCAAATTGGATATATGGATTGATAGTGTAGAATTGGCAGATATTGTCTATACTGTTACTGCCAATTTCCCTCGCCAAGAAATCTATGGATTGGCATCGCAAATGCAGCGTGCCGCTGTCTCCATTCCATCTAATATCGCTGAAGGGTCGGCTAAAAGTAGTGACAAGGAGTTTTCGCGTTTCTTATCGATTTCCTTAGGATCTCTGTATGAATTGGAAACTCAAGTTGTGATCGCTTTAAGACGCGGTTATGTAGAAACACCACAAACTTACGAGTTAATCACAAAGATAGAGAGTTTGCAAAAGCGTGTGTACTCGTTTCGCCATACTTTGTGTCCGGACGAATGTATTTAGTCTTTTATCCATTGTCCTTATTCCATTATCCATATAGATTATGAAACCTAATTTTAGTGAAATAGATATCAACAAGGTTCCTGTTTCTCATGTAGAAGGAGCCAATGAAGCCAATTGGCAAACGCCGGAATTGATTGACGTTAAGCCAATCTATACCAAAGAGGACTTGGAAGGTATGGAGCATCTGGACTATGTGTCTGGTATTCCTCCTTTCTTGCGTGGTCCGTATAGTGCGATGTATCCTTTGCGTCCTTGGACAATCCGCCAGTATGCAGGTTTCTCCACCGCACAAGAATCCAACGCGTTCTATCGTCGTAACCTCGCCAGCGGTCAGAAAGGTCTGTCTGTAGCCTTCGACCTGCCGACACACCGCGGCTACAACGCTGATAATATGCGTGTTGTGGGCGATGTGGGAAAAGCAGGTGTAAGTATCTGCTCGCTTGAGGATATGAAGGTACTCTTCGCCGGTATTCCTCTGAATAAGATGTCCGTTTCTATGACGATGAACGGTGCCGTATTGCCTATTCTGGCGTTCTATATCAACGCCGGTCTGGAGCAGGGGGCCAAACTCGAAGAGATGGCAGGTACTATCCAGAACGATATCCTCAAAGAGTTCATGGTGCGTAATACCTATATCTATCCGCCTAAGTTCTCGATGAAGATTATCGCCGACATCTTTGAGTACACCTCGCAGAAGATGCCTAAGTTCAACTCTATTTCTATCTCCGGTTACCACATGCAAGAGGCAGGTGCTACCGCCGACATCGAGTTGGCATATACTCTCGCCGATGGTATGGAGTACCTCCGCGCAGGTATCAATGCGGGTATGGATGTGGATACTTTTGCTCCGCGTCTCAGTTTCTTCTGGGCTATCGGTATGAACCACTTTATGGAGATTGCCAAGATGCGTGCCGGTCGTATGTTGTGGGCAAAGATTGTGAAGTCGTTTGGTGCAAAGAACCCGAAATCGATGGCTCTGCGTACTCACTGCCAGACTTCCGGTTGGTCGCTCACAGAGCAAGACCCCTTCAACAACGTAGGTCGTACTTGTATCGAGGCTATGGGTGCTGCACTCGGGCATACCCAGTCGCTCCACACCAATGCGCTTGATGAGGCTATCGCACTGCCTACCGACTTCTCCGCACGTATCGCACGTAACACGCAGATTTACATCCAAGAAGAAACCAAAATCTGCAAGGAGATTGACCCATGGGGTGGCTCATACTATGTAGAGTCGCTGACCAAGGAAATCATGGACAAGGCATGGGAGCATATCCAAGAGATTGAGAAACTGGGTGGGATGGCTGCCGCTATCGAGACCGGTATTCCTAAGATGCGTATCGAAGAGGCTGCTGCCCGTACTCAGGCACGTATCGACTCAGGTACGCAGAAGATTATCGGCGTGAACGAGTATCGCCTTGACCACGAGGATCCGATTGATATTCTGGAGATTGACAACACGGCAGTACGTGAGGAGCAGGTGGCTCGCTTGAAAGAGTTGCGTGCTAATCGCGATGAGAAAGCCGTTCAGGAGGCACTCGCAGAAATCACTGCTACCGTTCAGGAATGGGCTGATGGCAAGAAGTGCTCGCACAACTTGCTCGACCTGGCAGTGAAAGCAGCAGGTCTTCGCGCAAGTCTGGGTGAGATTTCCGACGCTTGCGAGAAAGTAGTAGGACGATATAAAGCAACCATTAGAACTATTTCAGGCGTGTACGCAGCAGGAACAAAGAATGACAGTGATTTTGTCAAGGCACAAGAACTCACTGCAGCCTTCGCAAAGAAAGAAGGTCGTCAACCTCGTATTATGATTGCCAAGATGGGTCAGGACGGACATGACCGTGGTGCAAAAGTTGTTGCTACCGGTTATGCCGACTGCGGTTTCGACGTGGATATGGGACCTTTGTTCCAGACTCCGGCAGAGGCAGCCAAGCAAGCCGTTGAAAACGACGTGCATGTATTGGGTGTTTCCTCGTTGGCAGCAGGACACAAGACCCTTGTGCCGCAAGTGATTGAGGAACTGAAGAAACTCGGTCGTCCCGACATTATGGTTATCGCCGGTGGTGTTATCCCCGCTCAGGACTACGATTTCCTCTACAAGGCAGGTGTTGCAGCCATCTTCGGCCCCGGTTCTCCGGTTGCCAAGTCGGCTTGCACCATCATGGAACTCTTGATGGCTGAATAATCCAGTCGATAAAAATAACAGCAAGAGCCGTCTGACTAATGTTCAGGCGGCTTTTGTTGTATCCATATAGTGCCTTACGAAAGGCAAAACCGGCATTCTTTATTCCTTTCTCTTTTCTCCTTATTCTTTATTCCTCACACACCTTCCCTTCAAACAGCAAGGGATAAGCAAGGGATGAGCAAGGGATAGCCAACCGTAATAGGGGGGACACATACCCCGATTTATCATTCTCCGTGAACATTCTCGGCAAACGTATTCAAATCGAAAAATCAAATAACGGTTGCAAGTAACAACAAACGCAGAAACTATAACACATATTTTCCGCTACTGCATAGGGTATCCCTATAGTCGGGCTGGCAGAATCACCCGATAACGACCTGTTGTATATTCAAATAATCGTTGTATCTTTGCAAAAGATTTAACATCAAAGTGTGGAACAAGACCGAAATCACCTTAGCACAGAAAGCAGAGATTAATGTTCCGTCCCCATACTTTTACATCCGGAAACTGGATAGTTCGTTGGGCAATCAATGACCCCGTATTCACAATGAATGTTCACAGATGTAGCGATGTCAAATCAAATGCAATAAAATTTACCCCCAAAAATCCGTCCAAGGCAAATGTAATACAAAAGAACAAAAAAGCGAATAAATATATCAATTAAAATTTGCACATATAAAAATTTATTTATATCTTTGCGGTCGCCAATTGTAAATAATTTTATGCCGAAAGACACCACCGATATCAACACTCTGACCTACCGCGAAATCGTTGCGGCACTCTTGCAACGCGACAAGGACATCACGGGAGCCTGCCTCTACCGCAATGCTGTCTGCTTTTTAGGTATTGCTTCGACCATAATTATACCGACTGCATTTGTATTTCTTGCACGGAGTTCATCAACGAAATCTACCTCTTTCTTATGACCGGCGACGCCAAGACGCAATGGTCGTATATCAGAATTATTTATCGCAATCATCAACCGCATGAACAATACACTTCATAAAATACCGCTATTGACTATTCGTTTTCAAAACGATATTTCTCTTGTGGAACTACCTCAGTTTCGCGGGGCGATTATCAGCAAGGTTCCGCCTTCTCTCACTTTGTTCCACAACCATGAGGGAGATAAATTACGCTATCACTACCCGCTTATTCAATATAAACGAATCGGCGGAAAGGCTGCTGTTCTATGTTTAGGCGAGGGGGCTGAGGCTATCGGAGAGTTCTTTGCGCACGCAGATTTTCATTTGCGCATAGGACAGCGGGAAGAAAACTTTGTCATTAGTGAGGTAACCGCTAAACAATGGCTTTTGCAACCTTGGACTACAAACTTCCGATATACACTACGCAAATGGTTACCTTTCAATTCCGCCAATTATGCTGCCTACCGGCAACTGACGGGGCTTACAGAACGGGTACAATTGCTGGAAAATATATTAACCGGCAATATGCTTTCTATGTGTACCGGTTTGGAAAAGCACATTGAGTCTCCTATTGACTGCAAAATACTCAATATTCTTTCACAACAGACCTTGATATTCAAGGGTGTAAAAATGCAGGCTATGGATATTGAGTTTCAAACCAATCTATACATTCCCGACTACATCGGTCTTGGCAAAGGTGTCAGCCATGGTTTCGGAATGATACATCAAACAAACAGAAAAGAAAATCAATAAAGCATGGATACAAAATCATTACTTTTCATAGGTGGCGATATCAGTGGCATACAGAAGTTTATCTACAATATATCTTCCAAGAAAGCCGCAGTTAGCCTAAAAGGCAGAAGCGCGTATTTGGTAGAATACACGGAGCGCATCTGTAATGGATTATTGCAAATACCCTTAATTGCGGATTGTAGCAGAAAAGAAATCATCTATTGCTCAGGCGGTAAGTTCTACGTAATAGCAGAAGATACACCCGATATACGAAAAGCCATAACCGATTATGCAGACAAAGTAGAGGCAGAACTTTGGCACGACCACTATGGGCAATTAGGAATAGCCATTGTGTATTTGCCCTTTTGTTTCACAAGCAGAGAGGAAACACAAGTTATCGTCAACGGAAAAAAAGATAAGATAGGTCTGCTGTGGACGGAAATGACAACGTTATTCACTGCCAAGAAAAACCGTAAATTCCACCATCTTTTAACGGAGGAATACGATTCTTTCTTTGAGGTACAAAACGTGGGCGGCGATGTGCATGTCTGCGCCATTACGGGTATAGAGAGCGATAAATGTGTGAAATTAGACAAAGATGAGAATGGCGATAGTATTTGGGTGCTACCGTCCGTAAAAGAACAAGTGGAACTTGGTATCAAGTTACGTGCCAAGGAGAATTTTAAGACATTTGAAGAATATGCCAAAGATGAGAAAGGTAATTCCACCTATCTGGGCATTCTCCGTATGGACGTAGATAAATTGGGTACTCGGTTTTGCAAAGGTTTCAAGGACCTGCAATCATACAGCCGGTTCTCATCGCACCTAAAAGAGTTTTTTGCTTCTATTGTCCCAGCAATGCAACAGAATAAGTACTACAAAGACTTCCTCAACATTATCTATGCAGGTGGTGATGACCTCTTTGTGGTGGGGCGTTGGGATAAGGTTATTGAGTTTGCTGCCGATGTGCGCAGCGCCTTTATGAAGCATACGGCAGGTGAAGACCTGTTTATCTCCGGAGGAATGGCTATCGTGGGAGCGAAATTTCCGATTGCAAAAGCGGCAAAGATGGCGGGCGATGCCGAGGACAAGGCGAAAGAATACAACAATGGGCAGAAAAATGCCATTTGCTTCTTGGGCGAAACTGTCGGCTGGGATAATGAATTTGACGAGGTACGTACTCTCAAAGACGAGTTCTGCTATCAGATTATCAACAATAGTCTTTCGCAAGGCATCTTGCACCAACTGATGAAATATGCCGCAATGGCAACGGCTGGCAAGTCGTTCAACTACTTGTGGCATTCGGCTTACTATCTTACACGATTAACAGAACGTTGTTCGCCGGCAGCAAAAACCTTTGTGCAAAACTTGCGCAATCAACGCCTCACCAAAGGCGTACGCCAATACCAACTGACTGCTTTGGCAGCCCGTTGGGCAGAATTAGAATTAAAAATTATAAAATAAAATAAGTGCGACTATGAGTTACAACAAACAATTACCGGCAACGGAGATTACCGACAAGGTAACTCGTGCGACTGTGGATTTTGCCGAAGATTTTGGGAATTACCTTGGTACGGATAAAAAGGAAAGGGATTCTAAAACAGGAAGGAACAAAATTGTTGAAACAAAACTTACGACCTCCCAGTTACGTAAATTTTTTGGCGAAGTCAAACGACAACAAATGGAAGGGTATAATGAAACGGCTTTTGTTCTACTTAAACCCAAGTTGGCTTATGCTGTTGGACGAGCAGATAGAAATTCAAAAATCAAGGATTTCTATCTAACCATTTCAAATTTGATGGACTTGGTAAACGATGAGAAAACTTTCAAGAACTTTATTCAAGTCTTTGAGGCTATCGTGGCTTATCATAAGGCAGCAGAAGAACAACGAATGTAAAACCAAATACAAAACACAAAATTATGGCACAGTTAATAAAGAAAATCAAAATAACATCACGCTTGCAAGTACTTACAGGTCTCCATATTGGTGGCAGTAAAGAAAACGTAGAAATCGGTGGCATTGATTGCCCTGTCATTAAAGTGGCGACGCGCAAAAATCAACCCTATATCCCCGGAAGTTCACTTAAGGGGAAAATGCGTTGCTTGTTGGAGCAAGTTGCAGGTGTTGCAAAAGTTGGTGATAGTGAGAAAGTAAATCAGATGTTCGGTACAGCAAAAAAAGATAATACACTGCCTTCAAAATTGATAGTGAGAGATGCGTATTTAACCGAAGAATCTGTGGCTCAGTTGGAAGCATGTGATGCATTGGATATGCCTTATACGGAGAATAAATTCGAAAATACAATTGACCGTGTGGCAGGAAAAGCAGAACATCCTCGTCAACAAGAACGTGTCCCTGCAGGTGCTGAGTTTGCTGTTGAGATGATACTGAACATCTGGGATGATGACAATGAAAAGGAACTCAAGGAAATGTTGGAAGAAGGTATCCGTCTTATAGAAAACGACTATCTCGGCGGTAGCGGTTCACGTGGCTATGGTCAGGTGAAATTTGAAGATGTGAACTACACCGTCGTTTATCCTAATTCCAAAGAGTGATGGCTAAAAAACAATTTACAGTCTATCGCCTTCATTTCACAAGCCCGCTTCATATTGGTGATGCACGTGAGGATTATGGCATCAGTTTGAAGACATTATCTTCAGACACGCTGTATGCAGCCCTTACAGCAACATTGGCAAAGATGGGGGAGAGCCTTTCTGACGATGGCGATTTAGGATGTGTAATAAGCAGCCTGTTTCCCTATCGCAAAGATGCGCAGGCTACCACTCCTACTTATTATTTCCCGAAGCCATTAGGAGTACGATACCCCAAGGATTTGAAACCCGAAGATTTTAAGAAAGCCAAGAAAATGCAATGGCTTGACCTTCCACAGTTTGAAAAAGCACTCTATGGGCAACCGATTGAGGTCTGCGACAATCCGGATTTTATCAAATCAGAAGTGTCAGAACGAGTGTTGGTATCTCGTGATTATTCCGAGGATAGCAAACCATTTTATATGGATAGAGTCTGTTTTGAGGGGGATTCGGGCTTGTTCTTTATCGCAGAAGGTGATACTACTATGATTGATAAAGCACTTCCCCTATTGGCGCTGGAAGGCATCGGAACAGACCGCAATGTGGGTGATGGTTTTTTTGAGTACGATAGAGATATACTTTCCGTTTCACTACCGCATGATGCGGAATATGGCCTCTCGCTTTCTACTTTCATTCCGGAGAGTAAGGAACAACTGACCACATTGTTATCAAATCATAGTTCGTATGAACTGCAGCGTCGGGGCGGATGGATAACAACGGCTCCATACAATTCTATTCGGAAGAATGTTATTTACGCCTTTGCTGCAGGTAGCGTGTTCTATGGCATTCAATCGGGTGCCGGTAGGATAGTGGATTTGGCACCCCAAGGATTTGTTAAGCATCCAATATGGCGTTGTGGCAAGGCATTGGTATTACCCATTAAAATGGCATAGAGATATGATTAACAAAAAATATAATGTAACCGCCAAAGTGCTCACTCCTCTTTCTATTGGACAAGGTAGTGAGAAAGATTGGGTGTATGGCATAGACTATCTGACCAAGGAAGACGAATATGGCCATCTTTGGCTATACCATCTTGATTTGAGTAAAATGGTCGCTGCGGGAGTGGATGTAAATAAGATGGCACAGACATTTGCCGGTGGCAACCCCAGTGCTGTAAATTTATTAGTTGGTCCTAAGTTGGAAAAAGTCAGCGACCGCAAAATGCGGCTACCCGTATCGTCTGAAGACGCATTGAGCAATCCTATCAAGACTTTTCTTCGCAATCAATTGACAAATCGACCGGTCTTGGCAGGCAGTTCGCTGAAAGGTGCTTTGCGGTCTATTCTGTTTACTTACCTTCGTGAGCACAACGAACGAGATAATAAGGCGGTCTTTGGTGATATGAAAACAGGAAACGACTTTATGCGTTTTATCCGCGTTGGGGATTTTGAGTTTGAAAAAACAGGTTTGGTAAATACCAAAATTTTCAATCTTCATCTCGAAGGAACTAAGTGGGTTGGCGGTTGGAAACGTAGTAACGTTGAAACTACAAATAAGTTTGACTCAGATAAATTTAATACAATTTATGAATGTCTGATACCTAATGAGGAATCGGTGGGGAGCATTATGTTTGCAACACAACTGTTTGATGGAATAATAGAACAACCTTATTGTGAGAAAAAATCTCAGTTGATGAAAGGAGATAAGTCCATTTATAACTTATGCGCACTAATTAACAAACATACGTTGGATTATATCAATCGTGAGTTTGCTTTCTTCGAAAAATATACAGTTGAGGAGGGCACTGATGATATTTATAATGCTTTGGCTGATTTAGAAGAGGAGTGTACTCGAATTCGTGAAGAGGAGCCGAATTCATGTGTCCTGAAAATGTCCGCCGGTTCAGGTTTCCATTCTATCACGGGAGATTGGCAGTATAATGACTATACTGATACCGGAGTATATGAGTCTGGTAAAAACGCAGGCAAGAAGAAATATAAATCCCGCAAAATAGTAGTTAGTGGTAGCAAAACATTCGCACTTATGGGATTTGTAAAACTGACATTTAATTAAACAATCGAAAAATATGAATATCTTAGTTGCAAATATAAGTGCATTGCAAAGTCAACCGCAGCAAAGGACCTATCATCTCTATTTCAAAGGTGCTATATGTGATTCTATTGTTGCATATCAAACCAACGAGAGTATAGCCAAAGCCTTTGGTGCCCTTGATGAGATTGCTAATAGTGGAGGAATCCACAATGTAGTGGCATTGGTATCGCAAAAAGTGCGTGATGTGCGTGTAGAGTGGGCAAACAATTTAACAGCCTTGGAGTACTATAATCAGGTGATACATAGTCTTTGGACTCAAGCGGAGTTGGTTTCCATAGATGTTGATAACAAAGAACCGGAAGAAATGCTGCGTGAATTGATGTTACATTTCAGCCCTCATGACAATGTCTATATTGATGCTGCGGGTGGCAGGAGAACAGATGCCAATGTCATTCTGCAGACCGTAAAAATCCTACAATATGTGGATATTAAAGTTGCTATGTCATTGTATGCTGACATACAACAATCCCCTGAAAGTAGTTATATTCGCGAAACCTCTGAGTTCTTGGATTTGCAGAATATATCTGCCGCTCTCAGCGAGTTTATGTCCACGGGACGAGCGGATGCACTATATGATATACCGGATGCTAATTTTGCTGCAGAATGGAAACGGTTATTCGAGGCAATGCGTGAGTTTTCGGATAGTATCAGTATCGGTAATGTGGATAATATTGATCAAACTCTTATAAATATCCAACAGGCTATTGCTGTCTGTGAGAATATAGAGGCTGACGATGTTCATTCTGTGATTATAAAGCGTTTCCTTCCTATTTTCAAAGAAAAAATTATTGGAGAGAGTACAACAGTAGATTATTTACGTATTATTCAGTGGTGTGTGGGCAACAAGATGGTTCAGCAGGCATTGACTATAATTGTGGAGAAACTACCTAAATTCTTAATAGATTATGAGTATTTTTTTCCTCGCAATGCAACAGAGAAATGTCGAATTCAAGATGCAGCCTCAAAGGACACTATGTTTCATGGCAACTGGGAAGCCTATGCGCTCTATAAGGAACTATTAGGCATTACTGCAAATGTAGATGCTTCTGTTGAGGAACTCAAACAAGTTCTTACCAATAAAAAACTTCCGAACAAGTCTAATCAAGATGTCGAAACGGCTTGGAAAACGGTACAAGGATTTAATAATAACAGACTAACATATAATGGTAGTTTGTTCTCAAGGGGGATAACTGAAATTCGCAATGCTATTAAATATAATGGCTATAAAACATTCGATAGTTTGTGTAATAGCATTGCAAACCAAGAGCCTCTCTTATTGGCTTTGTTGGGAAAGAAAAAAGAGAAAAAGAAAGATACCATATCTGTAAAACTAACTGCTATAGACCAAATACAGCAGAATGGAGCACCTGATCAGTTCAAATATAACGAGCATTTGGATTGGCATTGGTTTACAAAAGTTCTGTATTCGTATGTGTATGTTAAGGCTATTAGAAATCAAATTAATCATGCTTCTTCCGAAGAAAATCTCACACAAGAAGATAAGGAAATCTTACGAAAACAGGGGTTGGATTGTAGCACTTATTCATTGTCAACCATTTGTAATAATTTACAGTCTTTAATAGATGCTGTTAAGAAGGCAAAACAGCCAATAGTGGTAGCGGAGAAAACTGCACTCAATGAATTTAAGGGTAACAAGGGAGATACCGTAGAAGCGACTTGTGTCAGTGCTGGAATTGTAAGAATTGAAGGATTGAATTATAATATCCCTATGGTTGTTGACCGTGCTGTAGATAAAAATGGATTGATTGGAAAAAAAGTTAAGGTTGTTGTGGAGCAATTCAGGAAGAACTCAAAAGTCGTATCTTCAGTTCGATACATTAATCCTAATCCACCTATGGACGTGTCTAATCTCTTAAGTAATTTGTAACGATTATGCTTATCAACTATTCTAATCATCCCTCTTCGCAGTGGTCAGAAGAGCAGACACAGGAAGCACATCGACAATTCGGAGAAATAGTAGATATGTCGTTCCTATCCGTGGCTCCCGATGCTGATGAAAAAGATATCGCGCATTTGGCAGAGACAGAACTGACGCATATAAGTAAAATTGCCCCGCCTTCCGAAGCCATTGTCCATATTATGGGCGAAATGACACTTACCTATGCGTTGGTGCATAGGCTAAAAGACATGGGATACCGCTGTGTAGCGAGTACTACATATAGAGAAGTATATGAGGAATATCCAAACAAAAAAATAGTGTCGTTTCATTTCGTTCGATTCCGCTACTATTAAGTGTATACCTAATAGTTTGGTACACTTTTTGCATACTATTCGTGTTCTTTGAAATGTTTAATCTATTGATTATTAGGAAAATATCATATATGCACTCACAGACCATATTCCACTCAAACAAGGATTAAGACTCCGAGGCAATACCTTTTATGTGTTTCATAGTTCCGTCCTCACAGACCATATTCCACTCAAACAAGGATTAAGACTCGATAAACGCTTTCTTGAGTGTCCGCTCGTCGATGTCTCACAGACCATATTCCACTCAAACAAGGATTAAGGGATGGGGTGATATTTTTTATTAAGTCAGGTTATTCTCTTTGAAAAGTGTGGATAACTTTGTTCACCTGACATCCACCTGACATCCTCCCGATAATCACATACTAATATCATACTCATTACCCGATATTATGTAGGGCGATATGTGATAAATCAATAGATTGATTTTTTATACGAGAATATGTAAGGGGTAATCATAAGAAGAAAAAGAAATAATGGAACTGATATTGTCAACATTCGGGACCAATCTGAACACGGATAATCAAGCATTCGTGGTCGCAAGGGGGTATGAACGCCAACGTATCCCCGTGGCTGACGTGTCTGCTATTCAAATCAATAAAGGAAATTGCGTAAATAATTCCACCCAAAGGCTCTTTTTTAGGCATTTTCATAGTGCAAAATATAAGATGATATACTTCTCATTATCAGGCGATTATTCCTGTTTTATCGATTTGAATCGATATTATGCTTGCATTTTATGGATTTGAATCGTTGCAAAACGACCGTTCATGTATTATCTTTGTACCGGCTTTCGAGAGAACAAATGTCTTTTTCTGTACCAAGACAATGCATTATGGAGTGTAATGGAGGGTGAATTATGAGTATGGGGATGGGGAACTTTTTTCATAGTTGGATTTTCGTAGTTTAGGTTTTCATGGTTCCGGGGGGGGGGATGCAGTTGGTTTGATTTTCAGTACACTATACTTTGCAGCAGTCCGTTGTTTGACGAGGCACAAAAAGGTGGCCGCCAGCAATGTAAAGTTGTTTGGCAGTCCTCTGTTTACTCGATATGATCTCGGCATGATCTCGGAGACACATATATGTATATATAGTGGTTAAAAGGTGGCGCAATATACCTTATTAGTGCAGTGCAAAATATGTTTCGAGAAGGGCAACATAATTATCACTAATGGTGTTGTTATCCTCGAATAGGATAATCATTTTCGGACAATATGATTTATTCGAGCAGTTTGGCAAAGATTGTCAGACTGCCTTTTTTATGGCAAAGTCTATGTGTGTGCACGGTGATTGAATATTGTTGATAATCAGAGGCTTATTTCTGTATGACAGCAAAAGGACTAAAAAGGACTTTGTGTACACCATACAAAACTATTACCTTTGCACGCAGAAACAATCAATCAATCAATAAATAAACATAATTAACCCTTAAAAACAAAACAAAATGAAAAAATTATCTTTTATTGCACTTGCCTTGATTGCAAGTTTGACTTTCACTTCTTGTGGTAATTCAGCCGAGTCGTTGGTCTCGCAGTATGAAAAAGCCTGCAAGGCGGGAAAAACAGAAAAAGCCATGAAAATTGCAGAGAAAATTGAAGAATTAGATGAAGACGAACTGACCGAAGAGCAGGCTCTGCGTATCTACAAGGCATCGTTGCAATTATCCGGTTTTTAATGTAGTTTAGAATATGAAACAATTTAAGTTTTTGACTCTTGTGGTTTTGGCAAGTAGTCTATTGATGGCATGTTCTTCCAAAACAGAGGGAAAACCCGAGGAAGTTTTATCAAAAAGTGCATATAAAAATGTAATTGCACAATATGATGATGTGTGGAACTTTCACGAAGGTATGGCAAAAGTTCGTAAAGGGGCTATTTTTAGTGGTACTTTCGGATTTATTGATACAAAGGGCAAAGAGGTAGTAGAGTGTATCTATGAATCTGCAGATCAGTTCACGGGTGGCTTATGTGCCGTTGAAAAAGATGATATGTATGGTTTTATAGATAAAAAAGGCGAGATAGTTGTCCCTATTATCTATAAAGAGGTAGGTTCTTTTAGCGGAAAATTAGCACCGGTGGCTCTTCCACAACCAGAACGGACATGGAACGAGATTTGGGGGTATATTGACAAAAAAGGTGAAGTCGTAGTTCCTATAGAGAATGCTTCTGCGCGTAATTTTTACGAAGGATTGGCAAGACTGAAGAAAAAGGACAAAGTGGGCTATATCAATGAGGAAGGCGAATATGCCATAGAACCGATTTTTACATCAGGTTATGATTTCTCTGAAGGATTAGCAGTGGTAGAGAAGGGGAATAAAGAGATGGTCATCAATACTAAAGGCGATGTTGTCTATACTTTATCCGACAAAATGATATTTACGTCGTGGGCAGAATATCATGACGGATTTATTGCCGTGAAAAAGTTGAAAGGACGCAGTTGGTGGAATGATGAAGATGTGAAGGCAGGTTTCCTTGATAAAGAGGGCAACGAGGCTATCAGTTGCATCTATGATGATGTTGAAGATTTTAAAAATGGAGTTGCATATGTTGAGAAAGACGATCGTCATTTTTACATCAATACCAAGGGAGAAGAGGTAGAGGCTCCCGACGAAGAATAATTCACATATACTTAATTTAATTTTATTATGAGACAGAAATTTATCTTAGGTGCTGTGGCACTTTGCTTGGCGGTAGGGTTGAGTTCTTGCGGAGAAAAACAAGAAGAACTTACCAAGATGATTCCCGCAGATGCCGTTACTTTCTCGGGAAAACACAAAAACCTTTTGACCATTCCCGCTGATGTGGATTCGATTAAGATTATGTTGGTTCGTGCTGATGAGGAAAACGGTAGATGGGATGTTCGTGCAGTGATACCGGTACAAAATACCAAGGCATGGAGCCAAATCCCCGGTACAGATACACGCAAGTCCTCGTACTTCGAACCTCGTATGGGGAATTTGAAAGTCACTTATGTTGATGCCAATGAGTCGGAAATAGGAGATGCTCTTTCTATGGATGGGGATGTGATAGAAAGTGTGCTGTCTTCCGACGACATTATTATGGAGAAAGCATCGGTAAAAGATATGTGGGAGTATTCGGGTGATAAGTCCTACAAAGCCAAGCGGGCATTGTTCGACAAAGTTGCCGGTATCAGCATTAGCAATATGGAACTCAACGAGATAAAGAAATCTTCAAGCAAAAGCAGTTCCAACCTGTCTGACGTCTACGAAGATGCGCTTAACGAAGTGGCTGATGCCTACGAAGATGCCGTTAATGAGGCGGTGAATGACTATGAGGATGCTGTTAATGGGGCTTTAGAGGATATTTTTGGATTGTAATCACAACTTTTTGTTTCACTTAAATAAAAATTATCCATTATGTCTGAAATTCAGAAAACGAATGCACCATACGCTGTAGCAGCATTGGTGTTGGGAATCTGCTCTTTGGTGTTCGGCTGTTTCTTTGTCGGCTTCATTTGTGGTATTGTGGGGGTAGTACTTGCTAAGAAAGGTCTTGCCGAGTACAACCTTCATCCCGAACAATATACCGGTGTCGGTATGCTCAATGCGGGCAAGATAATGTCTATCATTGGCATAGTCTTCGGCGCAATCTACATTATTTACTACATTATTGCAGTTTGCATTATCGGTGCAGCCGGCTTCAGTTTGTTGGATATGTTTAGCGGCAATCTATTCTAATCCGGTATGCAACTTCTCCCTTGCGCGTGGAAACAACTCTTGGGTATCAGTTGCCCGTTTTGCGGGTTCCAAAGAGCCGTTTTGCTGCTGTGCAAGGGAGAAGTGTGGGCTTCCGTTCTGATGTTTCCGCCCTTGTTCCCTTTGATGCTGGGCGTATGCCTTACACCGATTTTATACTGCTTCCGACAAAGAACGGCACTTAATATCGTGTGGGGAATTGTCTTATTTTGCTTGCTATTAAACGGCGTTTATCAAAATATAGTCTATTAGCGGGACGGAAGATAAGGTACAAAAAAACAGTCTGTTTAGTTGTGGCAGACTGCTTTTTTGTATGTAGTTGTATGTTATTTCTTGGCGGCAAAAGCAAGGGCGTAGAGACGCATCTGCTTGAGCATGGCGACAAGACCATTGCTGCGGGTGGGGGAGAGGTGTTCGCGGAGATTGATACGGTCGATGAAATACAAATCGGCATCTACAATCTCCTGCGGGGTGTGGCCGCTCAGCACATGAATGAGCAATGCCACGATACCTTTTACCAAGATAGCGTCTGAATCGCCGTGGTAGATGATTTTTCCATCTTTCATTTCGGCAGTAAACCACACTTTCGATTGGCAACCGTCAATCAGATTCTGCTCCGTACGGTCTGACTCAGGAAACGGGGCAAGGCCATTTCCATATTCGATGAGAAGCGAATAACGGTCCATCCAATCATCAAAAGCGGAGAACTCATCGATAATCTCGTCTTGTATATCGTTGATAGTCATAATAGGAATGTTTGTATATAATTTGTTAAAAAATAATCGTATTTAAGGGAGAGCAACCTCCTACTATCCTATAACCATCCACCTAACAAAACCATGTGCAGGGTAGGGAATTGTTTTTGTGGTTATTTTAATATTTACTCTTTGCCACGAAGGGACTGAATAAGGTGGTACAGGTGTTCGGCAATGCGTTCGTCTGCCTCCTCATCGCACTCGCCCAATGGGGCATCAATGATATAATCGGCTTGCGAATAGTATGGTTCGCGCGATTCGAGATGAGGCGTGATGAATTGCAGCAACTCTTCTTCGGTATGTCCCTGCAGCACGGGGCGTTCGCTTAAGTCGGTGAGTGCCAATCGCTTAGCCAAGTGTTCGGGTTGCCAACGGATATAAATACTGGTGCCGAGTTCGTGCAGACAATCCATATTGTCTTCCCAGCACGGGTAGCCTCCTCCTGTGGCATAAATAACTCTGTCCATAGGCAGTTCGGCGAGTTCTTCCACCACGTCTTTTTCCTTGCGGCGGAAATCGTCCATCCCATACGTCCGGATATAGTCGGCTGTACTGAGTCCGTAGAACTCCTTAAATGCATCGTCCAAATTGACAAAATGCCAACCTAATTTATCAGCAAGCAAACGACCGGCAGTGGTCTTGCCTGCGCCCATATAACCTATCAGATAAACAGGAAGTTCCATTTGTGTTAGAAACGTTAGTAATCGTATAATTAGACGTTAATTGAACCTATAATTATCCATCAATTAACTATTATTTTTTCATACCAAGACGCATTATAACCGCCTTTTTTCCTCATCGTCGAGGATTTCGATGGTGTTGTCTTGCCAAAAGAGTTGCCCGTTTCGGATAGTGGCAAGAGGGAATGTACACTCTTTAGCAGGACGAACCTCACGAAGCAGTTGCCACTCCTTATCATATATACGTACGCACGAGGAGCAGACCGGTGCACAGACGGTTTGCACTATAAGAATGCTGTCGCCATAGTTCTGCACCTCGATATAGCAACTATCCGCCATACGGATACGGCTGTAGCGGGCAGATTCTTCCTCCACAACAGGGTTTCCTCCCAATGCTGTGGCATCAGCAATCCATTGTTTGACAAGGTCGGTTTCCGCTTGTGCGAACAAGGCAGCCCAACAGCATAGTATAGTAAAAAGAATTTTTTTCATAGCCTTATTGTAGCAACACCACCACATAGGCGGCGATACCTTCCTCACGCCCCACAAAACCGAGATGCTCGGTAGTGGTGGCTTTGATAGAGACGGCACCTGCCTCTACCTCCATTACCTGAGCAAGACATTGCTGCATAGCGGGAATATACGGATTGAGTTTCGGTGCCTGTGCGCAGATGGTACAATCGCAATTTCCTAACTCGTACCCGTTGGTGCGTATCATTTCTATGGTGCGGCGAAGTAGTATCTTGGAGTCTATACCTTCGTATTCGTTGCCCTTCGTGTCCGGAAAATGATAACCGATGTCCCGCATATTGGCCGCACCGAGCAGAGCATCGCATAGGGCATGAATCAATACATCGGCGTCTGAATGTCCGAGCAAACCACGTTCCGAGGGTATATCAATTCCCCCCAACCACAATTTGCGATTGGGGGCAAACTGATGTACATCATATCCCAAACCGATTCTCATTGGTTTAGACGAATGTTGAGAGTTGAGTGTTTAGAACAGTTTGAAAGTAAAAAGTTTATAGTTTTGCACATTCTACTCCTTACTAAAAAATACACTTAACTCCCAATATTCAATTTATTTGCGGTTGTTCACGAGGTCTTTGATACCGGCGAGGTCGAAACCAAGAGTGAAACGCATGGTTTGATCGAGCGGGTTGGAGGATGACAAGCCGATGCAGTAGGCTACATCCAGCGAGAATATACTGAGGTGGAAACCGGCACCTGCTGTGAGGTAGTTGCGGTTGCCCTTGTAGTAGTTCTCATAACTATAACCGAAACGCGCAAAGAACTGCTTGTTGTAGGAGTATTCCAAACCAGCCCCCCAACGAACCTCATTAAACTCTTCTTTGGCACCACCGGGAGCATCGGCAAACGATTGGAAAATACCCTTGACAGAAGACAGCGCGGAGTAGCCCTCCTGAGTCCATGTGCCACTCTCGTCGTCCGCAAATTTGGATTTGCGCGAAGGTACCATCAACTTATCTGCCTGTACACCGAAAGTAAGGCTGTTATATTTATCAAAAGGCAACTCGTAGTTGACACCGATACGCATTGTGGCAGGGATAAAGTTAAAGTTTTGGGTGTCGTAGGTCATCTTACCACCGAGGTTTTGGAGCGCAAAACCGAGCGAGAAATAACTGGTTCCCATCGGCAGTTCAATAGGTTGGTGGTAGTAGAGCGAAACATCCGCCGCCATTGTCCATGCAGGATACATCTCACCGGCTGTAGTGGTGGAACTGTTGTAGCCGTTGTTGAGGTCGGAGTACATAAAACGTAACGCTACCGCCATACTCACGTACTCGTGCAACTTGCGGTAATACGAAAGGTCAAGCGACCACTCATTGGGGCGTACATCTTGCAGCACAGCACCTTTGGCGTCGGTGAGCGATACATTACCAAGCGAGAAATAGGTGAACGAAGCCGCAATACCACCGGCAAGGTCTCCGAAATTATAGTAACCGGCAATATGCGCAAGATCGATGTCCAAAACAAGTTTGCGTAACCAAGGAGTATAGTTGGCTGTGATACCACCGGCACTCTGCATATAGGAGTATTTAGCGGGGTTCCAGTGGAGCGAGTTGAGGTCGGCATCGGTGGCTACACCGATATCACCCATACCTGCGGAACGTGCATCGGGTGCAATGCTCAACGAGGGCATTGCGGTAATAAGCGGGTTCATAGTGTCATCGACAGTCTTCTCTGCCTTTGCACTGATGGCAAAAAGGGTAATGGCTGCGAGGGATAAAAGAACTTTTTTCATTGTTGTTTATTAAATGTAATTGTATACTTGTTGATTTTTTGATAAATACATCAAGAAATATGCTTCATAAGCTGTGTCTATATAATGTAGAGTATATTTGTTGTTATCATTTTTTTTGTCAGTTGCGGCATGAAAACACTATTGTACGACTACGATTTTTCCTGATTTGGACGAGTAGCCGCTGTTTTCTGTTTTGATACGAATATTATACATATAGAGTCCGGGATAAAGCCCCATTTCCGACAGGTTGAGTTGTACTTGGTCGGGGTTCTTTTGTGATTGTTGCCACATTAGGCGACCTGACATATCATACACATATATTTCTGTCTGTACCACCATATCGGGTTGGTCGTAATTGACCACCATATTAAGGACACCGGAGGCCTGCACGGGGTTGGGGTAGGTAACCACAGAGTAGATATTCGGGTCAGCCCCTTTCTCCACAATAAAATTGAGCGCGACGGTAGTACTATTGTTGAGCAAGTCCCATGCACGGAAAGTGAGACTATGTGCGCCTTCGGCAAGTTCCTGCATCAGGTAACTGACCTGTCCCTTTTGGTAACTACCGTCAGCAGAGGTAAAGAATTCGTTGAGTACATACGTATGCGAGGCACTATTGTCCACCACCAACATCAGGTCGTGACCGATACCTGTGCCAACGGTGTTGATACCGTTCTCGTCCTCTATGTCGGCGAAGAAACGCGGTGTCTCATAGGTTGTGCCCCCATCTACGAAAGCGGGAGTGTTGAGATAAAGAGAAACCTTTGGCCCAACAGTATCTTTGGTGAAGATAGACCCCGTACCGCCGATAACGAAGTTTTCAAAGTGTCCGACACCCTCTACCTTCTCAGTAGGGTCATACGCGTAATAGACAATACGACCTCTACCATAGTTGTAGCGAATGTCTTTCGGAGTCATAAACGTATAGGAGAAACGCCCGTTTTCAACGTCTGCCACGCCACTGAACAGAGTGTTCGGATAGTCATTGTAGGTAACGGTTTGTTTCTTGGCTTCATTTTTCTCATCGTTGTCGCGAGTGGTAACACGCTGCATCTTGTCATAGATGGTGATGTTTACTTTCCCATTGAACCATTCTGCCGTCTGGGCATCCGAGTCCTCAATATGTCCCTCGACATGCTGTACATCCAGGGCATGGAGCGTATCTACTTGTGTAGTTGTGATAACCTGATAGTCTGTCGGGTATGCCAGTCGTATAGCAGGGTCGCCCAAGAGAACGTACGACATCTTGTTTTCATCTGTACCTGTCATGTTCTTTGCCACAGCAAGGGCTTTGCCGATGGTCATCTCATAAGAATACGGGTCCTTATGCCCGAAAAGGGTGTCGCAGAAAAAGCGGTTGATATTGGTGTTTTGTGTGGCATAGACGGTACGACCTGCTGATATAACGCCAATAGCACCTCCGTTTGGATTGAGAACGGCCTCTTCTGCTGCACAACGTTTGCCCGAGTCAAAATGGGCGAAACTACAAGTTGCCAACATCCAAAGTGCTTGGTTGGAGTTGGTCATACTCTGTATGCTCTTCAGGTTCATCATACCCTCATTGGTGATGGCATTATATCCGCCATGCCCTGAATAGTTCATATATAGCGCACCATTCTTGAGCAAATTATCCAATTTGTTTTTTGCCAGCGGGTAACTCTCGCCCGAAGCATCCACTTCTTGCGGATAAGCGTCGAGGTAAATTTTATTGACCACAAAGTTCGGGTTTTTCCGGCGTACACGCTCTGCACCTTCTTCCGCTACACGTGTATGGAGATTGTTATCGCCGTCATCGGCAAGGAAAATCAGTTGGTTCTTCCACTTCCCGAAACTGTTGTTCTCTATATAAGCGACTAACTTATCCACCATCTGTTGCGTTTCGGCAACCGTGTTCACGGGCAGACGACCGACACCAATATCCATACGTCCTTGTGTGTCGCTTTCCCCCTCGTTGTTGTTGAGAAAGCCGAAATAGTCGTCGGAGGCGTATGCCTTGGTTTCTACAGTGGAGTTTTTGGCCTGGTAGGTTAGTAAGGTGTTTTGTCCGGATGTGGTAAGCAGTTTGCGATTGTCAAACGTGCCATCGCCCATGAGCAACAGCCAACTGGGCTTTTTGCTGCTGCCTATACCACGATCGTAGAGCATCTTCATCAGCCAACGGTATGCGGTGGCATCGGGTGTGCCGCTAGAAAACTCGTTATATACCTGTTGGTCGGTGACCACAGCCCATGTAATACCCTGTTTGCGCTCGTGGGCTTGTGCGAGACGGGTTGCCTCACTCACAAATTCTGTCGGGCATATAATCACATAGTCAATATTCTTCAGTTGATGTAGGTTCTGGTTTCCGACAGAGCCTATCACAGTGGTAGTCAGCCAGTTAGAGCCATTTGTGTTAACCGCTACATACTCCTGTACCGCTGTCTCGTTGCTGCCGACAAAGGAGAGTGTGTTGCCCGACAAAGTAACAGGCACGCGCGTGATGTTGGCACGGTCGGTGATGTTCCAAACCTGTGTTTGTGCAGTGGCATTGGTCAGCGAATAGACAACAGGAGTGGACGAACCATAGTTGGCAGGTGTACGGAAAGGCATATAACTGCCCACCATAGCCAAACGACACGTAGCGGATAACTCGATATAGTTCAGATAGCCGGACGCACCTGCTGCAGGGTTAGAGAAACTCAAGACGACGTTATGAGTATTTCCTATGGCGGTATAATCGCGGTTGAATGTAACTAACGTCCCTTTGGTGTAAAAATCGCTCACGGGGATAGATTCCAATCGCAGCGTGTTTCCGGTTCCGTTGAGACTCAATGTAAAACGGGAAGGACTGGAGGAAGCCGCTGCTACCTCACTGCGAATGCGTACGGGGGCGGAAATTACCACGTTCGTTGTGGTAAACGGGAAAGTGCGATTGGGAGCAGTGGGAGTGAATTGTTCGCCATAGAACTCGCGCCCTCCGCCGTCCACGCCGCTTTCGCGGTCAAGCAGGTTAATCAGGTCCTGCTCGTGTATTTGGTAGTTGATATAGGTATCAACTTTTGTACCATTGGTGCCATCAATGGCTGCTGCAACAGGCATACTGTTTTGCATACCCCCATTGTCCGTAATGAAATAGTAACCATAATCCGAATACGGGTTGCGGGTGTGGATGAATTGTGTGCCATTGTATTCCCATGAAGTGGTACCCTGTGCATAGAATAAGATATAGTCGCCTGCGCCAAAGACGCCGTCTGCTCCTTTCTCCATATAGAAACCGACAGCAGGCAGGTCGTCAATTTTGGCTTTGTTGAAATTCTGCGTCAGCATAGCACCACCATAACCATAGATGCGCACGTTGGCAGGATTGCTCAATCCGGCGGCTTGCAGTTCCTCATAAGTCATACGATAGACACCGCTTTCGTTTATTCGGATTTTTACCCATGAGCCGCTGCTCAATACGGACGATTCCGTATAAGTATGCGTGATGGCAAGAGCGTAAAAGGCGGTGGTTAACAGACCAAATATAAATAAGAGTTTTTTCATTTGATTTTGCAGTAGAGTTTTTCTTCTTGGTTTGCCGTTGCACGCAGTATTTCGTTGGTGCAGATAGTGCGTGCGTCAATTTTCTTATGTATGTAAATCAAGTCGCCTTGGCGAATGGTCATTATCTCGCTGACGCAATGTATGGCCTCTTCCGGGCTGATAACCAATTCGTCAGAATGAAAAGGAGTCTCCGTTTCATCGGAATGTGCAAGACTCCATGTATATACCATATCGGTTGTATCGGTGTCGAACTCGCCTACTGCCAATGAATAATCGAAAGCCGTTGCACGCAACCAACTACATCCTTTGTCGCGGGCTTCTGTCAATACATCATGTGCCACAAAGTCTGCTCCCGGTGCAATGGCGTCATAGTAACGATTACTGAATCGTGCGGCTATATTTTTGCCTAGTCGACAGACACGCAAAACAATACAAGGTGTAAACCGCAAGTCGTGCGTCCAATCGGGAATAAACATCGGTTTACGATTGTTGAGCAACGAAGAATCGCCTTTCAGCACCATCTCCGTTTGTCCGTTTATATATGCAAAACCAACGATTTTCACGTGTCCTCCTAATGAACCAATTTGCCGACAAAATTACGATTTTTTTTTTAGATATACAAATAGGTGCGAACATTTGTGCCTTTTTTCGTAAAGAATGTCACTTATTTTGGAATACAAGTTGCAGATGGCGAGTTTTTGTTTTATGCATTTTCGAGGATATTGACACCTTGGTGCCAATTGCTATGCGAACGCCGATATACGGGGCGGCTGCCGAGACGCTTTCGTATACTTGATATCGGCTGTAGTGCTGATTCTGTCAGCAGAAAATAGTATGGAATAACCGGAATGTCAAAATTGTACAAAACAGAGGAAAAAGCCAATTGTGTAATAATTATGTCAATTTTTACACAAATTCTTCGTTTTTCCGTTGTACCTTTGCAGTCGTAAAAAACTGCAAACCGGAGTTGGCAAAATTGCACCATAATAGCTAACCTAAAGCAGTTTTGAATGTGTAATATGGATATTACTGAACTCAAATAAACGCAACACAATGAAAACCTTTTTGGACAAAGATTTCCTTTTGCAGACCGAAACTGCGCAGGAACTCTATCATGAGCATGCGGCCAAAATGCCGATTATTGACTATCATTGCCACCTGATTCCACAGATGGTAGCCGAGAATAAACGCTTCGAGTCGATTGCACAAATCTGGCTTATGGGCGACCACTACAAATGGCGCGCTATGCGTTCCAATGGTATTGACGAACGCTATTGCACAGGAAAAGACACCACCGATTGGGAGAAGTTTGAGAAGTGGGCAGAGACGGTGCCTTACACATTCCGCAACCCGCTTTACCACTGGACGCATCTCGAATTGAAGACCGCCTTCGGTATCGACAAACGCCTCAATCCGGAGACAGCACGCGAGATTTATGACGAGTGCAACCGTCAGATTGAGAACGACCCTAAGTTCTGTCCGCGTGGTATGATGGAGCATTACAATGTGGAGATTGTCTGCACAACAGACGACCCTGCCGATAGTCTGGAATGGCACAAGGTGGTGGCTGCCGACTTCACTTGCAAGACGCGTATGCTCCCCGCATGGCGTCCCGACGCTGCGATGAATATCGAGGCGGCGACGTGGAAAGCTTATATCGAAAAACTCGCTCAGGTAAGCGGTGTGGAGATTCATACGTTTGCTGACTTGACCGCTGCGCTCCAAAAACGCCATGATTTCTTCCAATCTATGGGTTGCCGCTTGTCCGACCATGGTATCGAAGAGTTCTACGACGAACCATACACCGAGGCGGAAGTAAGTGCGATTATGGACAAAGCATTATCCAGTAAGTCTCTTTCTACCAACGAGATACGTCAGTATAAGCACGCTTTCCTACACATGCAGGCAGAGATGGACTATGCTGCCGGCTGGACGCAACAATATCATTATGGTGCTATCCGAAACAACAACACCAAGATGTTCAACCTCCTCGGTGCAGACACCGGATTCGACTCTATCGGCGAGTTCACTACCGCCAAAGCGATGGCACATTTCCTTGATGAAATGAATATGGAGGGCAAACTTGCAAAGACCATTCTCTACAACCTCAATCCGTGTGCTAACGAGGTGATTGCCACCATGTTGGGTAATTTCCAGGATGGCTCTGTGGCCGGCAAGATTCAGTTCGGTTCGGGTTGGTGGTTCCTCGACCAGAAAGATGGTATGGAGAAACAGATGATGGCACTTTCCAACCTCGGTCTCTTGAGCCGTTTCGTGGGAATGCTCACCGATAGTCGTTCATTCCTTTCCTATCCGCGCCACGAGTATTTCCGTCGCACGCTGTGCAACATCCTTGGCAATGACATTGAGAATGGTCTTATTCCATACACAGGCTACGAGAAAGCCCGCGTACAACAAATGGTAGAAGACATCTGCTACAACAACGCAAAACAATACTTCAATTTCTAAATATAAACTTTAGCCCGAGTCCCTCTTTTCGGAGGGGGTCGGGAGTCTGAAAAATTATGGCAAAGATTGTAACTTTGGGCGAGATTATGCTTCGCCTTTCGCCTGCGGGCAACGACCGTTTTATCCAAACAGAGAATTTCCGTATCATCCCCGGTGGCGGTGAGGCAAACGTGGCTATCTCATGTGCCAACTATGGGCACGAGGCTGTTTTCGTAAGCAAACTGCCAAAACATGAGATTGGTCAAATTGCAGTGAATGCATTGCGTCGTTATGGTGTGAACACCGATTTTATCGCACGTGGTGGCGACCGTGTAGGTCTGTACTATTGCGAAACCGGTGCTTCGATGCGTCCTTCTAAGGTTATCTACGACCGTGCGCACTCCGCCATTGCAGAGGCTGATGCAGCCGATTTTGATTTCGACGCAATTATGGAGGGTGCACAGTGGTTCCATTGGAGTGGTATCACGCCTGCTATTTCCGACAAGGCGGCAGAGATTACCCGCCTGGCTTGTGAGGCGGCAAAGCGCCATGGCGTAACGGTTTCGGTGGACCTGAATTTCCGCAAGAAACTATGGACCAGCGAGAAAGCCATTTCTATCATGCGCCCGCTCATGCAATATGTAGATGTATGTATCGGCAACGAGGAAGACGCCGCACTCTGCTTGGGCTTCAAACCGGACGCAGATGTGGAAAGTGGCGAAACCAACGCGGAGGGCTACAAAGGTATCTTCGAGCAGATGGCAAAAGAGTTCGGCTTCAAGTATGTCGTTTCCACCCTCCGCGAGAGTTATTCGGCTACGTTCAATGGTTGGAAAGCCCTCATCTATGATGGAAAAGAGTTCTATCAATCAAAGCGTTACGAAATCAACCCGATTATTGACCGCGTGGGTGGTGGCGACTCGTTCTCCGGCGGTTTGATTCATGGTCTGCTCACCAAGAAGACTCAGGGCGAGGCACTTGAGTTTGCTGTGGCAACCAGCGCACTGAAACATACCATCAATGGCGACTTCAACCTCGTTTCGGTAGAAGAAGTGGAAGCCCTTGCCGGTGGAAATGCCAACGGACGCGTACAACGATAATTAATTGATTATATGGCAAAATTTGATAAGTTGGCCGTTATGGCCAAAATAGGTGAGACGGGTATGGTGCCTGTCTTCTACAACCAAGATTTGGACCTTTGCAAGAATGTCGTAAAGGCTTGTTACGAGGGCGGTGTACGTGCTTTTGAGTTCACCAATCGCGGTGATTTTGCACACGAAATCTTCGGCGAATTGGTAAAATGGGCAGCCAAAGAGTGCCCCGAACTCGCGCTCGGTGTCGGTTCTGTTGTGGACGCTCCCACGGCAGCATTGTATATCCAACTCGGTGCTTGCTTTGTGGTAGGTCCCCTTTTCAACGCTGAGATTGCGCCCGTCTGCAACCGTCGTCTGATTCCTTACTGCCCGGGCTGTGGTTCGGTTTCCGAGATTGGCAAGGCACAGGAATTGGGCTGCGACCTGACCAAACTCTTCCCCGGCGATGTTTACGGACCGAATATGGTCAAGGGGCTCAAAGCACCGATGCCTTGGTCGAAGATTATGGTTACCGGCGGTGTGGCTCCTGAGAAAGAGAACCTTGAAAAGTGGTTCAAAGCGGGCGTGTACTGCGTAGGCATGGGCTCCAAATTGTTCCCCAAAGAGGTCATCGCTGCAGGCGACTGGGTATACATCACCAATAAATGTAAAGAATGTCTTGATGTCATCAAGGCTGTACGATAAATCGGAGAAACGACCGCTTCATTTCGTCATCGGAATGGGGCGGTTCGTTTGTCCTTAATCCTAACAACACATGTCAACACAAACGAAACTTATGACTAATTGGCGTTGGTGGTTATGTTCGTTGCTTTTTGTGGCAACCACGGTGAACTATCTTGACCGCCAAGTACTTTCCCTCACGTATGAGGAGTTTATCAAACCGGAATTTCATTGGACAGATGACCATTATGGAACTATCACCAGTCTGTTCTCTATATTCTATGCTATCGCTTGTCTTTTTGCAGGTAAGTTTGTCGATTGGATGGGCACCAAAAAAGGCTATATGATAGCCATTGGTGTATGGTCGGCAGGCGCATGTATGCACGCGGCTTGCGGTTGGGCTACAGCCCATATCGAAGGTCTGGGCAGTGTAGAGGCAATGCGTGCTGTGGAAGCGGGTTCCAATGCCGCCCTCGCTGTCGCCACCACTTCGGTCTATCTGTTTTTGCTGTGTCGAGGTATCTTGGCACTTGGTGAGGCGGGCAACTTTCCCGCTGCTATCAAGGTTACGGCGGAGTATTTCCCCAAGAAAGACCGTGCGTTTGCCACAGCATTGTTCAATGCCGGCGCGTCGGTAGGTGCTCTCGCCGCCCCCTTGTGTATCCCGCCTTTGGCAAAACATCTTGGTTGGGAAATGGCGTTTATCATCATTGGTGCTCTTGGTTTCATCTGGATGTTCTTCTGGCAGTTTATGTACGATAAGCCGGAGAATAGCAAGCATGTCAATGAGGCGGAATTGCAGTATATCCACCAGGACGATTCCGAAGAAGTGTCTCCAAAGGCGGCGTCCGAAGTGGAGGAGAAGGCGATTCCTATGTACAAATGTTTTGGCTATCGTCAGACTTGGGCGTTCATCGTGGGCAAGTTCTTCACCGATGGCGTATGGTGGTTCTTCCTTTTCTGGGCACCGTCATATTTCCAAAACCAGTTTGGCTACAAGGCTTCGTCGGGTATGGGGCAGGCGCTCATCTTCACCCTCTATGCTATTGTAACTATCCTGTCTATCTTTGGTGGCTACTTGCCTAAGTACTTCGTGGAGAAAAAAGGTATGCAACCGTATAGCGGACGTATGTTGGCGATGTTGCTTTTCGCGTTCTTCCCGATGGTGGCTCTTTTTGCACAACCGTTAGGTTCGTTCAGTGCGTGGTGGCCTGCTGTCTTGATTGGTTTGGCAGGTGCCGGACACCAGGCATGGTCGGCAAACTTGTTCTCCACCGTAGGCGATATGTTCCCCAAATCGACCATCGCCACTATCACCGGTATCGGTGCTATGGCGGGTGGTATCGGTTCAATGATTATCCAAAAGAGCGCAGGTCGTCTCTTCACCTATGCGGAGACAGTCGGCGAGGCATTCCAATTTCTCGGCTTCTCCGGTAAGCCCGCAGGCTATTTCATCATGTTCTGTTTCTGTGGCGTGGCATATCTCATCGCGTGGGGCCTCATGAAAGCCCTCGTGCCGAAGTATAGTCCGATTAAAGACTAATTGCATTACCATATAACTCCAAGAGAGACTATTCGGTCTATATACGAATAGTCTCCCTTTTTGTAGCACGATTTTTGTAGTGATTTGCCAAATGATACAACCTCAAGAAATTCTGCGTCGCCGTGATATGCGCGACGTATTCACTTTTACCATCGACCCTGTCGATGCCAAAGATTTTGATGATGCCCTGTCGTTCCAACGTTTGGAGGACGGGCTTTTGCAGGTAGGTGTGCATATTGCCGATGTTACCCATTATGTTACTCCCGGTTCCGAGATAGACGACGAGGCATATCGCCGTGGTACGAGTGTTTATTTGGTGGACAAGGTCATACCGATGCTTCCCGAGGAACTATGTAATTTTCTATGCTCTCTGCGTCCCGATGAGGAGAAACTCTGTATGTCGGTCATCTTCACGATGACTTCGGAAGGTCAGGTAGTAAAGCATAAACTCTGCCGCACTGTCATTCGTTCCAATGTGCGTCTCAATTACGATCAGGCACAGGAAATCATAGGAAATGCGCAATCGGCAATGTATAATGCGCAATTAGCCAATGCCATCCATACTCTCAACAATGTGGCGAAGCATTTGCGCAATAAGCGTTTTGCAGATGGTTCGCTTTATTTGGAGCAGGACGAAGTGCGTTTTCGCTTAGACGAGAACGGCGAACCCGTAGAGATATATTTCGAGCACCCCAATGAGGCGCACCATCTCATAGAGGAGTTTATGCTCCTTGCCAACCGCACCGTTGCCACAATGGTGGGCGGTAGGCCGTTTGTCTATCGTATTCATGACAAACCAGACCAAGATAAACTCAAGGACCTGCGTGCTTTCAAACGCCGTATGGGGGACAAAGTGCAACCGCAAGTGATAGAGATACTTACTATTCGTGCAATGGCGAAAGCGGTCTATTCCACTCACAACATCGGGCATTACGGTTTGGCATTTTCCCATTATACGCATTTCACTTCTCCTATCCGCCGTTACCCCGATATGCTGGTACACCGCTTGTTGGACAGATATATCTTGAGTGGAAAAGGTGAGAGTTGGTCAGCAGAACAATTGGAAGATATGTGTCAACACTGCACAGATATGGAGATACAAGCACAGGTCGCAGAGCGTGATTCTATCAAGGAATACCAGGCCAAATGGATGCAACGCTTTATAGGTGAAGAATTGGACGGGCATATCTCCGGCGTCACGGATTTTGGACTCTTTGTACAGATTGATGACTCGCACTGTGAGGGGTTAATACGTATAAACTCTATTCGTCGTGGGGAATTTTTCCAATATGACGAGAAAAACTATCGTCTTATTGCTGCCAATTCGGGCGAGACGTTCACTCTCGGCGACCCGCTTCGCATACGTGTAGTGCGTGCCGATGCTGAGAAACGACAGGTGGATTTTATCCTTGCCGATGAGGATTATACGCCCCGCAAACATACGCCCAAAGTGGTAAAAGAAAGTACAGAGAAAGCAAAAAACAAAAGCAAAGGTTTTATAAAAGGCAAAAAGCGCAAAAGATTTGCATAGTCCGTTTTTTTTCGTTACCTTTGCGGGCAGTATGAGAAAATGTTTCTTCTTTTTGGCGGCTCTGTTGGTATGTGTCATCAGCATACAGGCGGAGATATTGACTTTGCGCACGGGTGCGCAGGTGCAGGGTGTGATTGTCTTCCAAAACGAAGAAGTTATTATTCTCCAGGACCGGTCGGGTGCGCGTTTCCAGTATCCGTATGCCGATGTGCTGTCTATTAGCAACGAAGAAAGTCTTATTGCAGACCAACAACAGGAATCTTCGTCGACTATTTCCGTTCCGACAAAGAAAATCTCTGTTCTCTTGGAGTTGGCGGGCGGTGTATCTTTTATTCCCGCAGACACCATAGGAGGGTGTTTTGGTGCTAATTTGTTGGTCGGTTCGCACGATTTGCTTGGAAAGCGTATCTTCCTTGGTGGAGGTGTTGGGTATGTGGGCGAGTTTATGGGGAATGACAAGTACGCTTTTTTGCCTATTCAGTTAGCAGTACGTATTCCCTTTTTTCAGCAGAAACATAGCCCGATGGCAGGTGTGGCATTAGGCTATGGTGTGGCATTGAGTAAAGACTACCTCGGCGGATTGTATGCGGGGGCAAACATTGGCTACTGCTATCGGATAAGCAGCAAGTCCGCCTTGTATATTGCTGCCGATGTACAGTTTCAACAAGCCAAGATTGAAGCACACGAGACCATTGAAGATGCTTCGTTTACCAACCATACCGGTCGCAGTTTCGTGCATACAGGTGTCCGGTTAGGTTTCTTTTTTTAATCATTCCTAATTGTTCTAATGGTCAAGCGAACAACAAAACAGCGCAGAAATCATCGGGTAAGCATTATGCTTAATGATAGCGAGATGCGTGCATTGCAGAAATACTGCGATAGGTACACTATTACCAATCGCAGCAAACTTATTCGCGAGACATTGATGCACAATATCCTCAAGCGTTTCGACCTTGATAATCCTACTTTGTTCGACTGACTAGTTTCCGTCTCTATGGTTAGAGTAGGTTATGCTATCTTATTTAACCTATTGCCTATAACTATCAGCAATTCCCATAGAATCCAAATCTTGCGCAAGGCGGGTTGTGAATATTTCTGCACCTTGGCGATTTAAGTGGGTGGCATTATAGAAATATGCGGTATCGTAGCACAACGGCATTTCGATATAATTGAGAATAGACAGGTGGTGCTTTATGGCAAGGGAATCATACATGGTGTACATCTTGCCTGTATCCGGGCATTTGTCTATCACTCAGTGATAGATAGGTGAATAAACCAATATCACCCGTGTGCCGAGGTGTGCTTGTTCCGTTAGGAAATCATCAAACAAACGGAGCATACTGCTATCCGATGAGACCTGTACCGTATCCATTTGGCTGAACATGCTCCCGTCCCATGCTTTGTCTTGCCCGCAATAGCCTTTGTAGAGACCAGCGTCCCAATCATAAAGGTCTATTCCTATGTAACGATAATAGGGAATATATTTTTCCAATAGTGTAAAGTGTTCGTACTTATCAGCCTTGAGCAGTAAATCCTTATCGTAAAAGAAATAGGGGAAGAACTGCTCACGCTCATAGCCGAAAGTACGTGCCATGGTAAAAATATCAATGTTCTGTAGCAGATATTTGGGTTGTCCATGAAGTTCGCAGTACTTGTGATACTTGATAATCTGCCTGTTAATGGCACTGCCGTCAATGCCAAAGTTATATGTATTGAGGTGCAGAATACTATCCAAAATATGCGGGTCATATTGCACCCACGCACGGGAACTGCCGTTGATAACCAAATCATAATAGGTGGTATCGTTGTATATACCATTCCATGCGGCATACTTGCGCTCTTTGCTATGTCGCAGATTATTAGATACATATATATCGGCTATTATGGCAAACATCCACAAGATTGCGGCAAAAACAACAGAATGGATAAGAAACTTCTTCATAGCAGGAGTGTGTCAGAATTGGAAATATATGAATTGTACTTGCTCAAAACCGCCATAGCGTGCGATAGCGACAATGAGTAGCAAATAGACTATCCAACGGATGGATTGATAACGGATTTTTCCGGACAGGAAAGAACCTGTATCAAGTCGTCCTATCCACTCGACAAGGAACATAGACACCATAGCGCACGCCAACGGAATATAAAACTGTCGGTTGATGAGCCATGGGATGCTGATTAGGGATTTGTTGCATATCCCTGTGATGAAAGCACCTGCATCGGTAATGGTGTCGACGCGGAAGATAATCCAGCCGAATACGGCAAGGGTGAACGTGAATAGCATTTGGGCGGCTTCACGGAAAGAGGGCAGCATTTTTGACTTGGTGGTGCCGTCGGGCAAGGTGATGGTAGCGACTGTATCTCTGTATCGGCGATTCTTGCCGAGAAGTATCAATGGCAGGAACAAAAAGGCGTGGTAGGCACCCCAAGCGATAAACGTCCAGTTGGCACCGTGCCAGAAACCCGACAGCAGGAAGATAATGAACGTGTTGCGAATGATAACGGCTTTCTTGTATGCCTCTTTATGATGTATGCGCTCGGGTACAACAGGGCGGCTTTTTTCAACCTGTGCAAGCCTGCATCTAAATATCCTTTATTTATCTTTGTGCTATCAAGAGTAGGTGATTAGTGGGTGATTAAGCCGTTTATCTCGGTAGAATGTCCAATTCCTTTCGGCTAATAGCGGCGTAAAGTACCGCTTTGTGCGCAGCACGCGCCACCTATCAGCCGCTATTGTTTATTCTCATTGCCAAGCCCGTTTTCTCTGTCAGTTGCCGTATAATCCACAAAAAACGTCTGCTATTTGCGGAAACGGAAAATAAGTTGTACCTTTGCAGCGGAATAAACAACTGAACTTTTTATCTAAACTATATATGAAGAAAGAAATTCAATTCTCCCTTGTCTATCGCGACATGTGGCAGAGCAGCGGAAAGTACGTTCCGCGCAAGGACCAATTGGCAAAGATTGCACCGGTTATCATCGACATGGGGTGTTTCGATCGTGTCGAGACCAACGGCGGCGCAAGTGAGCAAGTGAATCTTCTCTACGGTGAGAACCCCAATCTCGCGGTTCGCACGTTTACCAAGCCCTTCAACGAGGTGGGAATCAAAACTCACATGCTCGACCGCGGACTCAATGCTCTCCGTATGAATCCGGTTCCCGCCGATGTGCGCCAACTCATGTATAAAGTGAAGCACGCACAAGGAGTGGATATCACTCGTATTTTCTGTGGTCTCAACGACCCCCGCAATATCATTCCGTCTATCAAATGGGCAAAAGAGGCAGGCATGACTGCCCAAGCCACCATGTGTATGACCTATTCCAAGGTGCATACAGTGGAGTATTATATCAACCTTGCCGAGCAACTCATCGAGGGTGGCGCACAGGAAATCTGTCTCAAGGATATGGCAGGTATCGGTCGCCCCGCTATGTTGGGAAAGATTGTTGCGGCTATCAAGGAGAAGCATCCTGATATTATTATCCAATATCACGGACACACAGGTCCCGGTTTCTCGGTTGCGTCTATGCTTGAGGTGGCTAAGGCGGGTGGCGATGTGCTGGACGTGGCTATGGAACCGCTCAGTTGGGGTATGGTGCATCCGGATGTCATTACTATCCAAGCCATGTTGCGTGATGCTGGTTTCCTCGTGAAAGACATCAATATGAAAGCATATATGGAGGCGCGTAGCCTGACTCAATCGTTCATCGATGATTTCCTCGGCTATTGGATTGATCCGCGCAACTCCAAGATGACCTCTCTCCTTGTGGGGTGTGGTCTCCCCGGCGGTATGATGGGTTCGCTGATGGCAGACCTCAAAGGTATGCACGCCGCTATCAATGCCAACCTTGTGAAACGGGGTGAGAAAGCCCTCAGCGAGGACGAACTGCTTGTCGAACTCTTCGAAGAAGTACAGCGTATATGGCCTATGTTGGGTACTCCGTGCCTCGTAACGCCTTTCTCGCAGTATGTCAAGAATGCCGCTTTGATGAATCTGTTCTCGAAGTCGATGGGCGAAAAACCGTTCACACGTATGGACCCGGCTATGTGGGGTATGATTCTCGGCAAGTCGGGTAAACTGCCCGGCGAGTTGGCTCCCGAAATTGTTGAACTGGCAAAAGAGAAGAATATGGAGTTCTACACGGGCGACCCGCAATCACTCTATCCCGATGCTCTGCCTCATTATATTGAGGAGATGGAAAAACTCGGTTGGGAGCGTGGTCAGGACGACGAAGAACTCTTCGAGTTCGCTATGCATGAGAAACAGTATCGTGAGTTCAAGTCGGGGCAGGCCAAGGAGCAGTTCAACAAAGACCTCCTTGAGCGTATGGAGAAAGCCGCACAGGGTGGCAAACAGGTTACGTTCATCTCGGCTGCCGACAAACGAGCTATCTTGCACCCCAACGCAGAGCCTCTCGAGGCAACGCAATCGGGCAAACTCCTTTGGGAATTGGACTACAACGAGGATAGCCACGCACCTGCTTTCGGCACCTTCTATAAGAAAGGTGATGTCATCTGCTACATCCAGACCCAACATGGTATGGAAACTCTCACTGCCTTCGACAACTGCCGTCTGGTGGCTGTCGAGAAAGAGCAGGGTGCTATCCTGACCAAAGGCGACGCCGTGGCATGGTTTGAGCACGCTGACCTTATTGAGCACGTTCGCGAGGGTATCAAAGACGCTGCCCGGAAGGTCACAGACGCTATCCAAAACGCTGTCAAACAACCCGATACCGAAGTCCTTCCCGAGCAACGCAGCAAGTGGAAAGACGGTATGATTGCCAAGCAATAAATAACCCATAAATCAATACGTTTTATGAAAAAGTACAATTTTAATGCAGGACCGAGTATCCTGCCCCAAGAGGTCATCAAAGAGACCGCTGACGCAGTGCTTGATTTTCAAGGTGAAGGATTGAGTATCCTCGAGATTTCGCACCGTGCCAAGTACTTCCAACCCGTTGTGGATGAGGCGGAAGCCCTGATGAAGGAACTTCTCGGTGTGCCGGAAGGCTATCGCGTATTGTTCCTCGGTGGTGGTGCAAGCCTCGAGTTCTGCATGATTCCTTACAACTTCCTTGAGAAGAAAGCCGCTTATCTCAACACCGGTGTATGGTCCAAGAAAGCTATCAAAGAGGCTAAGGGCTTTGGCGAGGTAGAGGTGGTCGCTGAGTCAACCAACTCAATCCCAAGTGGTTACGATATTCCGCAAGACGCAGACTATTTCCACATCACTACCAACAACACCATCTTTGGTACCGAGATTTCGGAGCGCAAGTTGCAAGAAATCTACGCTAAGAAGGGTAATGTACCTTTGATTGCAGATATGTCGTCTGACATCCTCAGCCGTCCTATCGATGCAAGCAAGTTTGACGTTATCTACGGCGGTGCACAGAAGAACCTTGCACCTGCGGGCGTTACTTTCGTTATCATCAAAGAGTCGGCTCTGGGCAAAGTTTCGCGTTACATTCCTACTATGCTCAACTACCAAACCCATATCGATGGTGGTTCTATGTTCAACACTCCTCCTGTATTGCCTATCTATACAGCCCTCCTCAACCTCCGTTGGCTCAAGAAAAACGGTGGCGTAGAGTGGATTGACAAACGCAACCAACAGAAGGCTGACCTTCTCTACGATTGTCTCGACCATAGCAAAATGTTCGTTCCGACTATCCTTGAGAAAGAGGACCGTAGCCGCATGAACATCTGCTTCGTGCCGAAACCTGAGTATGAGGAACTCAAAGACGACTTCTTCAAGTTCGCTTCCGAGCGTGGCATGGTAGGTATCAAGGGACACCGTCTCGTAGGTGGTTTCCGCGCTTCTTGCTACAACGCAATGGACATCGAAGGCGTACAGGCACTCGTTGATTGCATTCACGATTACGAGAAGAAACTTTAATAATTAAGCCAATTTGTTAACGTGTTTTAGTGCTGTCAAACCGCAACTTTTCAGCAAGGGATAAGCAAGGGATGAGCAACCCATAAGCAAGGTATAACGACCCTATGGATTAACAAATTTATATAATTATGGACATCATCATGGATTATTGGTTTGGCAATCCCAAGCGTGAAGAAAAGCGCGCGGCAGTGTTTTACACAACATTAGTCAATAGTATGAAAGTTCTTATTGCAACTGAAAAACCATTCGCGAAAGTGGCTGTGGACGGCATTCGCGAGGTGGTAGAGAAAGCAGGTTATGAACTCGCTTTGCTCGAAAAATATACGGAAAAGCAACAACTTTTGGACGCTGTAGCAGACGCAGATGCTATCATCATTCGTTCCGACATTGTCGACAACGAGGTGCTCGATGCTGCTAAACAACTCAAGATTGTGGTTCGCGCAGGTGCAGGCTTCGACAATATCGACCTCGCTGCGGCTACCGCTCACGGTGTAGTGGCAATGAATACACCGGGTCAGAACTCCAACGCTGTAGCAGAGTTGGCTCTCGGACTTATGGTGATGGCTGTGCGTAACTTCTACAACGGAACCAGCGGAACCGAACTCAAAGGTAAAAAACTCGGTATCCACGCTTTCGGTAACGTAGGTCGCAACGTAGCGCGTATCGCCAAAGGCTTTGGTATGGACATCTATGCTTATGACGCATTCTGCCCGGACGAGGCTATGCTCAAAGAGGGCGTTACTCCGCTCCATTCTGCAGAGGAACTCTACAAGATTTGCAACGTTGTTTCGCTCCATATCCCTGCTACTGCAGAGACCAAGAACAGCATCAACTATGCTTTGTTGAGCCAGATGCCGAAGGGTGCATTGCTCGTTAATACTGCCCGCAAGGAGGTTATCAACGAGGATGAACTTATCCAACTCATGCAAGACCGTGCTGACTTCAAGTATGTTACAGACATCATGCCTGCAGCGGATATGAAGTTCAAGACCTTGTTCGAGGGACGTTATTTCGCTACTCCGAAGAAGATGGGTGCTCAAACCGCAGAAGCAAACATCAACGCCGGCATCGCTGCCGCAAACCAAATCGTTGATTTCTTCACCACCGGCAATACCCGCTTCCAAGTAAACAAATAACAATAGCGGAGCCAACGCACAATCTCGATGAAGTAAGCGATTACTCTCATTGGTATAAATAAGCAACTACAAGGGTGTGTCAAAACAAGAAAGGTGATTTTTCCGTTTTGCCATACCCTTGTTACTCTGTAAGCAACAAAACTCTCCCCGCCTTGGGAGACTAAACACGAGGCAACATCCTCTCACGTAGGGTATTACACATATAAGCCCCCGATGTAAAACCGTGAGTAGTCGCAGTGGCGACTGACATATTAAGTAAAAGGCGTTTATTGACGCTCTGTTCTGACCTTATGAAACTTCGCAACTTTCACTATTGTTGTTCAGAACTCTGCAACGATGAATGCTCATAGGAATATATGCATATTCTTATGCTGTGTGCTGTAGCCAATACTATTGGGTATAGCATATCAGGTATATGGTGTATTGCAGTATTCGGTGTGGGCTTCGCGTTGTCGGTTCAAACAACAAAGGCAATGCGAAGGCCTCATAAGGTGGAACCGGCAAACGTTGAGTCCACGCTTTTTTTATGTTCTCACTCTCTGAAAACGAGTGCAACAAACGAGAAAACGACATAAAAAACAAATATGAGCAACATCATCAAATCGCTTCGCAATTGGTTACAACAAGGCAACCGCTTTACATGGGCAGTCTTCTGCCTGTTTACACTATTGCTATTTGCCAAACAACTCATCTTTCATTGGGATGCATTCCATTCCCTGCTCGTCAGTTCGCTATGGAGAAACCCGATAGCCTTCTACAAGTTCTATATGGCTAAGTTGTTGATGCCGCTGTTTATTGCGAGTTTTGTCTTTATCTCGCGGCATCGCTGGTGGACGGTTCTTGTATCTTTCCTCACGGACATTTGGTGTATGGCAAATCTCATCTACTACAAGACGTATGACTCTTTCCTGTCCGTAAATGACATGCTGTTGGTGGGAAACTTGAATGGTGCGTGGGATTCTGTGACCGCTTACTTTGACATCTGTATGGTGTTGCTGCTCCTTCTTAGTATCGTATGGAGTATCATATACATTCTTCTGCCGAAGGTTCAACCCAAGCGGCAATGGGGTGTCCTGGGTTTGACCATATTAGTGATTTATGGTTTGGCAATGCTCAATAATTATCTTATCTATAATCCGAAATTTTGGGCAGATAACTCATCGAAAGCAGAACAAAAGGCACTAACAGGAGAAGACTGGGATTCTTTTGTGAATACACATGGAGGCTTTGTAAGAACGAGCGACGGTGATATGGTGGGTTGTATTCCATTCTTCAATGTTTATTATAGAGAGGCAACTCGTAACGCACCCGTTATTTCACAGTATATGGTACAATATACTTGTGTCCAATCTGTATTGGCAGATTTTATTGCAATCAATATAGACTATTTGTACCAACTTCAGAATAGTAAAAGAATCTCTCTGACAGATGAAGACAAAAGAGTTATAGGGCAATATATTTATCCTGATTCTATTGTAACAGCTCCGGCAAACAATCTTATTATCATATTGGTGGAGAGTTTGGAAGACTGGCCCCTGCACCACGAGATAGAAGGGCAAAAGGTCGCTCCGTATCTAATGCAACTGAAAGAGCAGAATCACATCTTGTATTGCGAGAAGATAAAGAGCCAAGCCCTTGGCGGTAATTCAGGAGATGGGCAGATGATTATAAACACCGGTTTATTGCCTATTCGGAATGGAGTGGCCTGTATGCACTATGGAAACAATGTATATCCGAACATTGCACATTTCTATACGAAGTCGGCTTTAATCAATCCGTTTCCACGGGTATGGAATCAAGATACTATGACGGTTAGGTATTCTTACTGCCAAAAGATAGAGCCCACAGACGGATTTTGGGAAGACAAACAAGTAATAGAGCACTCTATGCATTGCTTGCAAGATAATGAGCCACCGATGTGCCTGCTTACTATTACCCTTTCTACACATTCTCCTTTCAACCGAGTTAAAAATGATAAAGTGCAGACTACTGCTCCTGCTATTCTGAATAGATATATGCAATGTCTTAACTATACGGATTCCTGTATTGGAGCCTTTATGGAGACAGTGCTTTATGACCCGATATTGTCGCAATCCACTATTGTGATTACGGGCGACCATACCATATTCAAGCCTGCTATGCTAACCGAGTTTCACGATTATGCAGTAGAGCAAGACCTGCCCATTGCCTCTGGTGATAACTATTGCCCGCTTATCATCTATTCTCCCGAAATCAATGGCAATATCCACATTACGGATGAGTGTTATCAGATGGATATATTCCCGACCATTCTGCATCTCATCGGGTGTGAGAACTACTATTGGCATGGATTGGGTGTCAATCTCTTGGAAACGGAAGCCCGTCACCACCGCACTATCTCCGAACAGGAAGCCTATCGCATCTCCGACCTTTTAATCCGCAGTGACTATTTCCGTCAATACTATGGTAAGTAAATAGTATTTACAATGCGTAACCCTTGAAGTGCATTTTATTTGCATATATTGTGGAAAAGTGCTACCTTTGTGAGCAAATAAGTGTGTTAATGTATGGCTGATAGTATTATAGAAACGGACAAGCAGCGGGAGCGGAGGATTTATCGTGTTACCATATTGGGTAGCGTGGTGAATGTGGTGTTGTTGGCGTTTAAGTTCTTGGCGGGGGTGTTGGGACATTCGGCGGCGATGATTGCCGATGCTGTACATTCGCTCAGCGATTTTCTCACAGACATCGTGGTGCTGGTGTTTATCAAAATCAGCAATCGGCCTGCTGACCACGACCACGACTATGGGCATGGCAAGTATGAGACATTGGCCACTTTCTGTATCGGTTTGGCCTTGCTGGTTGTAGGAGGTATGATTGCTGCAAATGGTGTGGAAAAGATTCTGCGTGTGGTGCACGGTGAGCAGTTACCGGAACCGGGGTGGATTGCTTTCTGGGCGGCGATAGTAAGTATTGTGCTAAAAGAAATCACGTATCAGGTTACGGCGCGTGTAGGCAAACAGGTTCATTCGGATGCCGTGGTGGCGAATGCATGGCACCATCGCTCGGATGCGTTCTCGTCTGTCGGTACGGCACTCGGTATCGGCGGTGCCATTATATTAGGGCAGAAATGGACTATTCTTGATCCTATTGCTGCGCTGATAGTCAGCATTTTAATCATTGTGATGGCGGCAAAATTGGTGTATGGTGCAATAGGGGAGTTCTTGGAGAAAAGTCTGCCAGATGAAGTAGAAAAACAAATCATCGATATCGTTAACGAAGATAGTGCTATGACAGAACTGCACCATCTTCGTACGCGTAGCGTGGGGAACCACTATGCTATTGAGATGCACCTGCGTATGCCCGGTGATACACCATTGTACGTGGCGCATCAACACGCTACCGACCTCGAACGCCGCTTGAAAAAACAGTTTGGTGAGCAAACGCACGTGGGCATACATATAGAACCAACCAAGGTAAATGGCGTCTATACCATTCCTACAAAGTAGCAGTATATGACCTATGCGTATTGAGACAATATCCTAACAACTCGGTATGATCTCGTTATCCTCTCGTTGCCGTCTTTTTGCTGTAATCGAAACTATGGATTAACTTATGGTTGGTGGAGGCAGGATTTCCAGCAACGGAGCCATAACAAACGGGCGGAGATGCATAAGTGGGTGGGGGAGAGTGAGGTCGGGAGTTTGGATGGAAAGAGAGTGTCCCTGCGGAGTGATATAGAGCAGCATATCGATGTCTATGAGACGATCATGATAGTGTCCGTGCTGCGATTTGTGAGTGCGCCCGAGGGTGCGCTCTATTTGTTGTGTGGCGCATAGAACTTCTGAAGGACACATTGGAGTGAAGAAAGAGGCGCAGATATTGCAAAACGAATGGGGCGATTGGAATCCCCATGGCTCGGAATAGAAAAAAGCAGACCGACGGATAGGAAACCCTATGTGTTGCTCAAGCATTTGCAACGCATTATGGATGTTTTGCTCACGATTGCCGAGATTGCTGCCAAGAGAGAAATATACGACGGCCTTCCCGTTTTCTATTGGATGAGGTGAGTACAATTTAGTTTGGCAGATTGTTTGTTGTGGCTTCGGTTACCACATTGAGCAGATGATTGGAAGCGTCCACAAAGGGGTGATAGAGAACGGAGGATTTCACGATTTCCGTCTTGCCGAAGCACCCGAATTGACGGTCAATCCGGTCGGCGAGAAATACCACTATCAAGACTACCAACGCCCATTTGGCAATGCCGAATAGTCCTCCGCCTAATCGGTTGAGAAAACCGAGATGGATAGCACGGAGCAGTTTCGAGAGCAAGCGACCGAGGATATTCAGCACAATAGCGAAACCCAAGAACAATAGGGCGTAGGCAATCACATCGCACACACCTGCAGGCCATTCGGTTTGCAGCAATAGCCACGCAGAGAAACGCGCCCCCCACAAACGTGCACCCACCACGCCTATCACCACTGCCAATATGGCAATGAGTTCGGTTATCAGTCCACGCATCAGACCTCTGATGAGTCCGATGAGCAACGGCAAAAGGAGTAAGGCATCGAGCCAATTCATTTCGTTGGAACAAAAATAAGGTACAATGGAGAAAGAATGAAACCGGGACAAAGAACCCATATTGTTTAGTTCATTGCTCTTTGTCCCGATTTCTTTTGTTTTTACTCGGCAGGAGTAGTTTCCTCTTTCGGAGCGGTGTACTCTTTGGGTATCCACTCTTCGCCGGTCTCAGTGTTGAACATCACAATATCGTTCAGCGGGTTACTGTTGCCGATGTTGATGTTACGTGGGGTAATCGACCAATCGTATTTGTCATGCGCATAGCGTGCGTTATCGCGGAATTGACCGAGAATACCGGTAATGGTACCCTTGTATTTTACGCAATCGGCTATACCCGAAGCGTTGGCACCGGGAATATAGAAATGGGAGAATTTGCTATATTCCGAACTGCCGACAAGGGTCTCATTGGTCCCGTCGGAGATAACACGGCTTTGCGGGAAACCGATGTTGTTGGTTGTCGGAGCAAAGACATTGGCATAACTATCCGTTTCCGGGTCGCCAGTGGTGCAGTCGGTCAGTGTGCCTTGGTTCTCGTATTTCCCCGTAAACCACACGTTTTTGAGTACAACCAAACGTCCGTCCATTGTCCGCATTTGTTTCTCATCGTTGAGATTGATGAAGTCGGCAATAGTGATGGTGTCGTACTGCAGTTTTGATTGGTCGGGTACACCAAGCATTGTTACCGCATTGCGGAAAAAGGCATTCGGAATACGCCCGGGAGCCCAACCTACTTTCTGTGTAGCGTTTTGTGCATAGATATTGTTGTTGTATGCCGGTACACAGAGTTGCGGTTGGTCGCCATACCGTCCGATGCACAGACCATTGCAACGGACGAGTATCTCCTGTCCGAGTTGGTACATACCGCCTACCGAACCGAGATCTACTGACACACGCAAGTTCTGCTGTTTGCCGTCAATCACTTGTTGGATAACCAACGACTTATAAAAATTGCCTCCGTAGTCATCGGTTGTAACACGTCCGCGGATATAGATACCGGCACCGTGGATAGGCAGGGTATCAAGCGAGAATAGGTAGATACCGTCTCCATTGGTAGCACGGGTACGATATTGCGATGTATCGCTCCAGAAATTACCTTGTTCGGTCATATAGGTGTCCACAAACTCATTGAGTGTGTAGAGATGATATTCTGCATCGCGTAAGCGAATAATACTATCCACATTCGTGCTCTTGATGAATACATCATCTTCGGTTATGGCACGCGGTTCGCAAGAGGTGAATAGGGCGGTTGCCGTAGCGGCAAACAGAGCGGCTATATAATAGATTTTACGTTGCATACTGATTAGAATTTATAGGTTACACTCAAGAAGAAGTTCATGCCCCATGCGTAGTAATACTTGCTCGGGAATTTCCACGCATTAGGCGAGATAACCGAGTTCTCGTTATCGCCCACACCTTGGCGCGTGTAGCGCGGGAGACGTGCCTGCTGGTAGCCGCCCGTCTTGAAGTGGGTGTTGTTGGTAAGATTGGTAACAGACAGGTTGACAGACAACGACTGACGGTTCTTCAGATAAATCAGTTTACCCACGCTGGCATCAATGATGAAGCGGTTGAGCGGGTTGGTGGCTGCCAACGACTCTTGCATAGAGAGGATATTGTACGGATAGCGCAGTACGGGTACCCCATTGGCGTCCAATACCGCATTAGCGGGGAATGAACCGTCGCCTGTTACAACAGCGGCTTTACCGTCGGTAGTCTCAATGGCGTTGGCATAACTGTCTCCATACCAACCGTTTACAGGTGTGCCGTCGGCACGTACACCCGTGTAGAGTCCTTTCATACGGCGCGACGGAGCCACGTCGAGGAAATTCCAGTCGTAGTAACTAACCGTTACATCGGCAAACCACATCTTCGGGTGGAAGAACGATAGTTTGAGGCTGGCATTTACTTGCGGACCGGTTGCCACACGAATGCCATTGAGCAGCACTTCGTCTTGCAATTCGAATACCGACTTACCATCTTTGTCTTCTGCCAATGCCATACCGTTTTCGGCAGAAGTGATAGCCATAGCATTGCTTGTATAGCGATAGTCGCCCACGCTGGCTGCACCGGTAAGAGTAAAATACGTACCGAGTTTCACAGCAGCGGCTGCTTCGATACCCATGTGACGGCGGTCAATGCCGGTCAGGGCTTGATTGACAAACGTACGTGCCTCGTCATCATAGTAGCCGTTCAGTTCGCTTCCGTCCCAAAACTGGGTAAAGAAACCTGTGATACGACCGCGAACAATGGGGAAATTGAACTCATAGGATAGGTCGCCACCCACTACTTTTTCGCTGGCTGCGTAGAAATCTTTGAGGTTCTTAGCCTGGTCGTGGGCGTAGATAGTCTCGATAGCGCGATCGTGAACACGCTGCGAGATGTAGGCATTGCGTGCCAACGGAGCGCGTGTTTCCGCCAGTGCATTGATCTTCAGTTTATTGCGTCCGTCAATTTTATAGGTTGCGCCTATCTTAAAAGCCGGGTCAACAAAATGGTGTGCTTGTCCCATATAGGTGGTACCGGCAGTGAGTGTGCCATTGTTGGCTTGTGCGATAATCTCGTCGGCTTGTGTACCGAGATAGTGGGAAGCGTATTGCGGATTGAGTTGCGAGAGATACCATGCACGACCGTTGATCATATTGGTGGTACGCTGCATAGAAGAGTAGGTCAGTTGCAGGGCATAGTAGAAGTCCACTTCATTGAATGTCCACTCGTTTTGTGCCCACAATTTGGCTGTTCCCATATTGATACGGTAGTCATAGCCGAACCGGTCGCTGTAGTGCTTCACATCGTTGTAGTCGGAAGCGATGTCGTTTTTCTTTACATTGGCGATGTCAGTTTGCGAAAGACCGGCGTTGGTAGCCAACTCTTTGATATCACGGTCGGCAAACGGGTCAACGTCAATCCATTGGTTACCACCGAGCAGGTCATCCACGGTCTTATAGTGGATACCTTGCGAGAACTTGCCTTCCAAACCGGCGGTAATCTTCAGATGGTCGAACTGTGTATTTACATAGTTGATGTTCGCCATAGCCTCCTGGATATTGTTGTGGCGGCGTTCCAGCAGGTAGCGTGCCGACCCGTTGGGGTTGGTATAGTTGTTGGCGATGTTTGAAGCGTAGATGTTGTCCCAGTCTATTTGTGTGGTTTTGTTGTCGCGACTTTGCCACAGGTCAACTAACGCATTGTATTGCTGTGCATTGATACTCGGACCGATGATGTTGCCGTCGTGTGCCACTTGTCCAATGCCCATCTCGAGACCATTCATATCCGCGCCGATAAAATTACCGTATTGGTAGTGTCCTCCGTTAGGGCTATAGAGTTGCTCCGAGTTGGAGTCGGCAATCTGTCCGTCCCAAAGGAATGAAGGCAGATTGCGATAGTAATCCGGACGTGGGTCTGGTGCATTGTAGAACGTGAGTGCCGAGTTGCTGTAGAAACTATAGTGATAACCGACTGCAAACTTTATCTTGTTGTAGTCGTCAATCTTCAGGTCATAATTCAAGATTGCCGTCGGGTCATACGATTTTACGATACGCGAGTTGCGCACCTTGCCGTTCTGGTAGCCCCAATAGGGGTTGTAGTTGTTATGCCCCCACGAGGTCTTGTTGTAGGCATTGGTTAGGTCGTACACCTCTTGGGTAACGGCAGCCGATTGTCCGCGCTCGGTAGGTGCGCCGAAAGTGATGATAGATAGTTTGTCACCGTTGTTGAATTTCTTTTCAGCCGAGAAGAAATAGCCCAACGAATAGTACTTGATACCCTCACCGATAGTACCCTTCTGGTCGATATATGGGGAGAAACGAAATGCCATTTGTCCGATAAAAGACCAACCGTTAGCGAGGGGGCCGCTGGCATAGGTGGCATTGACGCGGCCTTTGTAGTTGCGGTTGGTGCCGGCAACGCCCACTTTCCAGCCCTGTGCATAGCGCGAAGCGTCCATCAGGTAGTTGGTCGAGGTTCCGAGACCGCCAAAGGCAAAATTGGTTGCCTCAATCGGGTTAAGTACCTCTTTGTTACGGCTGGCATCATTCAAACCGCCCATAGACGAGAAATTGAACTGACCACGCTCGGCAGAGTTGAAATTGATGCCGTTGATGTAGGTCTGCTCATAGGTTTGGTCGTAACCACGCTTGCGGTAACGGGCTGTGGACCAAGCAAATGAGGTGGTAGAATTGAATACGTCATTACTTGCCGAAGAAGCCGATGCTTGTGCCTGCGACTTACCCTCATCATCGTTGAGATCTTCGTCTGCAATGTTGAGGAGTATCTCCTCTTGTGCATCGCGTGCAAAATCGCGTTGCAAGCGGATAGGCTCCATTTTCAAGTTCTGATTCTCTTGCAGAAGCACCAGTTCGATAGTGGCGATATAGCCGTCTGCCTCTACAATTATCTCTTCATCCATCGGTTCCAAATAGAGTAGGGCAAACTCACCCGCTCCGTTGGTGGTGGTAGAGATGTTCTGGTTAGCCAGAGTAACCTTTGCACCGACGATAGGGGTGTTGCCCGCTTCGTCAACAACGGTTCCTCGCAGTGATGTCTGTGCCATCATACCCACAGAGAGCAGGAGGACAAACAACATAGAAAAGACTTTTCTCATAAATAGTTGTTTTGGTGTGTATTAGATTAGAATTCTGCTGTTTTTGGAGTACGTGGGAAAGGAATGACATCGCGGATATTCTGCATTCCCGTAACGAAGAGCATCAATCGCTCGAAGCCTAAACCGAAGCCGGCATGCGGTGCTGCGCCGAAACGGCGGGTATCGAGATACCACCACATATCCTTCATCGGGATTTGTCGACGCTCGATCTCTGCGTTTAGTTTGTCGAGACTCTCTTCGCGTACCGAACCGCCGATGATTTCGCCAATCTGCGGGAAGAGCACATCGGTGCCTTGCACGGTCTTGTCGTCTCCGTTGATCTTCATATAGAACGCCTTGATATCTTTCGGGTAGTCGGTCATGATGACAGGTTTGCCGAAATGCTCCTCTACCAAGAAACGCTCATGCTCGGAACAAAGGTCGTCGCCCCAATTGCAAGGGAACTCGAATTTCTTTCCGTTTTTTATTGCTTCTTGTAGGATATTCACGCCCTCGGTATAGGTCAGGCGCACAAACTCGGTGTTGATAACCGATTCGAGGCGGGCAATCAGACCCTTATCTACAAACTGATTGAGGAACTCAAGGTCGTCTTTGCAGTGCTCCAAAGCCCAGCGCACGCAATACTTGATAAAGTCCTCTTCAAGGTCCATCAGTTCATCTTTCTGAATGAAAGCCACTTCCGGTTCTATCATCCAAAACTCTGCCAAGTGGCGCGGGGTGTTGGAGTTTTCGGCACGGAAAGTCGGACCAAAGGTGTAGATCTTCCCGAGTGCCATGGCTGCCAATTCGCCCTCCAACTGACCGCTCACGGTTAGCGAAGTCTGTTTGCCGAAGAAGTCATCGGAGTAATCAATTTTGCCATTCTCGTCATATTTCAGATTGTAGAGGTTCTTTGTCGTTACTTGGAACATCTGACCGGCACCCTCACAATCGGAAGCCGTGATTAGGGGCGTATGGAAGTAGAAATAGCCGTGCTCGTGGAAATAGGTATGGATAGCCATTGCCATATTGTGGCGGATACGGAACACTGCTCCGAAGGTGTTGGTGCGCGGACGCAAATGGGCGATAGTACGGAGATATTCCATACTGAGTCCTTTTTTCTGAAGCGGATATTTCTCGGGATCGGCTGTGCCATAGATCTCGAGAGCGGTGAGTTGAATTTCAACCGATTGCCCCGCACCCTGACTTTCTACCAGGGTTCCGGTGGCGGAGATACAAGCCCCCGTGGTAACGGGTTTTAGTTGCTCTTCGGAGAACTTGGACAAGTCCGCTACAATCTGAATGTTTTTAATAGTAGAGCCGTCGTTTAGGGCAATAAACGACACATTTTTGTTTCCGCGACGGCTTCTTACCCAACCACGGACATTGATTTCCTGTCCAAAGTCGGTGCGCTTCAGCGCATCAATGATTACTGTTCTTTGCATGTATTTAAGTTTACTATTTTGCTGTTCCTACAATCTGTCAATTGCCATAATGTAAAGCAAAAAAACGACAATTGATCATAGAAACGTACTAATTGCTATCTTTTTGTTATTTTGTTATTCCGGTTGTAAGCGTTTTTTTAGCGGGTCTGTCGCGGGTCTAACGCGGGTCTTACGCCAAAAAACAAAATGACATTTTGTTACTTTCGCCGGTCTGCTACTGCTTTTTTCCGTCAAAACTGAGCCCGATCATCATCGCCCATCGAGTTCATATTGATCATTGCCCCGTCCGGACTCATACTGTTCATTCCGGACGGTATGCTCATATAACTCCTGTCAATAGGTGCTTGAGGCACGTCGTTGATTTCTTCATCAGAGACTATTTCGTCCTCGTTTTGGAATTTCGCATATTTGTTGCGGAAACGGAGATAAACGTCATCGGTGGCACCGCTACGGTGCTTGGCAATGATTATTTCTGCCAGTCCTCGCAAGTCTTTTCCCGTTTTTTCGTCGTTGTAAAATTTATAGTATTCAGGGCGGTGAATAAAGCACACCATATCGGCGTCCTGCTCAATGGCACCCGACTCACGCAGGTCGCTCAACTGAGGTTTTTTGCCATCATTACCCTGACGCGCCTCCACACCACGGTTCAACTGACTGAGGGCGATTATAGGTATATCCAACTCTTTTGCCAAACCTTTCAGGTTGCGCGAGATGATACTGATTTCCTGCTCACGGCTGCCGAAACTCATACCTTGTGCGTTCATCAGTTGCAGGTAGTCGATGATAATCAATTGTACCTCATGTTCGCGCACGAGTTTGCGCGCTTTGGAACGCAACTCGAACACCGACAGCGATGGCGTATCGTCAATATATAGCGGTGCTCCGTAGAGTTCGTTAATTTTCGTGTTGAGGCGGGCTTTGTCATCGCGCGTAAGACGACCGGTCTTGATTTTGTCGCCTTCTATCTCGCAGACGTTCATTATCAGACGGTTAACCAACTGCACGTTCGACATTTCAAGCGAGAACATCGCCACAGGGATTTGATAATTGACCGCTATATTTTTTGCCATCGAAAGCACAAAAGCAGTCTTACCCATCGCCGGACGAGCGGCAATGATGATAAGGTCTGATTTCTGCCAACCGGCGGTAATCTTGTCCAAAGCACCGAAACCGGATGGAATACCCGATATATTACTATCGTTTTTGGCGGCCTCGTTCATACGGCGCAACGCTTCTGCCACGACAGGGTCAATCTGGGTAACATCACGTTTCTGCGCACGCTGACCAATCTCGAATACGCCTGCTTCGGCTCGATTCATCAGGTCTTCGATGTCCTGTGTCTCGTCGTACCCTGCCTCCTCTATCTCGGCGGCAAGGTGTATGAGGTCGCGTGCGGTCGCCTTTTGGGCAATGATCTGTGCATGATAGCGCAAGTGGGCAGTAGAAGCAACGCGGCGGGTGAGTTCGCTCAGGTTGGTCAATCCGCCCGCCTCTTCCAGCGTCCCCATGCTTTTGAGTTTCTCTGCAACAGACAGAGAATCAATCGGTTGGTCTTTGGAAGCCAAAGCGCGTATCGCCTCAAAGATAATACGGTTTTGGTCTTTGTAGAACGATTCGGGGGTAAGCAAGTCAGCCACGGTGCCATATGCCTCTTTCTCAATCATCAGTGCACCCAGCACCGAATCCTCTAATTCGGGGGCTTGTGGGGGCAATTTGCCCATTTCGTTTGCACCTACTTTGGTGGGGACAGAGGTGCTGCGTCTGCGTGTATTTTTAGTGGTTTCTGCCATATTCGGTCAGTAGGTTGTGCGCAGCGACAAAACTGCTTATTTCGTTGTTTAGTACTTGTTTTTCGGCTTGTTCGATAAATCGCTCCATGCGTTCGTTTTTGTAGAATCCGTCTAACAGGGCTTGGTTGATGGTTTCGTACATCCAGTATTTTGCCTGCTCGGTGCGGTGCCGCTCAAAATAGCCGTTGGTACGGACAAAAGCGATAAACTCTTCGATGTTCTTCCATACGTCCGCTACGCCCGTATGCTCCACCGAAGAGCAGCATATCGCATCGGGTTTCCATCCCGACTCGGATGGGGGAAAGAGTGCCAATGCGTTGCGGAAACTCACGCGCGCGGCGTGCGCACGTTCTACATTATTGCCATCGCATTTGTTGATGGCGATACCATCCGCCATCTCCATAATACCACGTTTGATACCTTGCAGTTCGTCGCCCGTGCCGGTTACCTGCAGAAGCAGAAAATAGTCCACCATCGAGTGGGCGGCGGTTTCCGATTGCCCGACACCTACAGTCTCAACCAGTATGGTGTCGAATCCGGCGGCTTCGCAGAGAACGATGGTCTCGCGTGTCTTGCGTGCCACACCGCCCAACGAACCTGCCGATGGGCTGGGGCGGATAAATGCATTCGCTGCGGCAGATAGTTCGTTCATACGCGTTTTATCGCCAAGGATACTGCCTTTGCTTCGCTCGCTGGACGGGTCTATTGCCAAGACGGCAAGGTGCTTGCCCTGATTGCAGAGTTCGGTTCCCAATGCCTCTATAAAAGTCGATTTCCCGGCACCCGGTACGCCCGTGATGCCTACGCGAATGGAGTTTCCCGAATAGGGCAAACACATCTCAATCACTTTTTGGGCGATGGCTTGGTCGGACAAGAGACTGCTCTCGACCAGCGTTACCGCCTGACCGAGAATGGACGCATCGCCGCGACGGATGCCCTCGAAATACTCTTCGGCACTCAATGTGCGCTTTTTGCGGCGAAAGGTGGCATACGGATTAACGCTGGGGAGATTTTCCACCCCGGCGTTAACCGTTAGACCTTTGTATTGTTGCTCGTTTTCAGGATGATGCATAGTTCAATTGACGATTTGTAATTTGTAATGTGTAATTCGTTACATAAACGTTCTGACTAATGACACATTACAAATTAAAAATTACAAATTATTTTACTGTCCACGTGAGGTTCACGGTGTGACGGGGATGGTTCGGGTCGTTGGTGATAACCAGAATCTGGCGCGCATACTTGCCCGGTTCCATCGGCTTGCCGTTCTCCATTGTATTGATGTCCACTTTGATAGTAGCGGCTTTCGGGCTGGCTTTTACGGCTTTGGGTGCTGTGCAAACCACGTTTTCGTCGCTGCTGTACACGCGGTGGATAGCCAGGGCGTTGGTACCGCTGTTCTTGAGGCTGATGTTGGCTTTCAGGTGTTTGCCGGCAGCCACGGTGCCGAGGTCAAACTGGGTATCCATATCCATAATCGGAGCCTGCTGACGTTGTGCAGGAGTCAGAGCCGAGAAATCTTCTACTACATCGGCACGGAGTGTAATCTTATAGTCGTCGGTAAGTTGCTTTTGTCCGTTTACTACCACGTATGCATAGAGCGTGTTCGGACCGTAGGTCTTGCAAACTTTTGCATCGAAGATGAACACCAATTTGCCTGTCTGTGTGGCTTTTACGGGACTGAGAGTAACCTGATGAAGCAGATAATTGTCTTGGTCGCGGGTTGCCAATTCCACGGTGATGTCTTGTTGTGTGAGATTAGCATATTCGATTTCGCGGGTTACGCTTTCGCCTTTTTTGATAGTTCCGAAATCAATCGTTTTCGATTTCAGGCTCAGTTCGCCCATCTTTACAGCATATTGGTTGATGGGTTTGGCAGGCTTCGGAATCACCTCTCCTTTTATATATAGACGTTGGGTAGCCACCGTGGCGTTAGAGGTAACGGTGATAGTCTTTTGGAAACGACCGGGACGACCGTTCGGATTGTAGGTAACGGTGATTTCGCCGTTTTGACCCGGTTCTATCGGTTCACGTGTCCATTTGGGAGTGGTGCAACCGCAACTGGCACGTACATTGCTCAATACGAGCGGTTCCATACCTTCATTTTTGAATTTGAAAACCGTTGTAACACGACCGTCTGCCTCGTTAATCTTGCCAAAGTCATGCTCTGTCGTCTCAAATGTGATGACCGGCTGTTGTGCCATCATGGCTACTGCCACCAGAGCCATAGAGAGAGTTGCAAAAATCTTTTTCATATTACTATGTCGTTTGTTTTGTTAAATTTGCTTTGTTTTACAAGAATAATAAAAACCTTCTATCATAAGCCATCCCCTTTCGTCTTCAGCATGAGTGTAGGGGAGAGTGTCTTTATCAATAATTAACTATTGTTGGTTTCAATACGTTTCACCACTTTGATTTCTTCTATTTTTTTGAGGGCTTGGAACAGGTCTTGCAGTTCCTTGCGGTCATAGACATAGAGTTCCAGTTCGCCTTTGAAGATACCGTCATCGGCAGCCGCTTGCATAGAGCGGATATTGATATGGAACTCCTCGGTGATGATGGTCAGCACGTGGATAAACACGCCGAATTTGTCAATACCTTGTATCTCAATTGTTTCGACAAACGATTGTACACGGTGGGTGTTCCATGTGGCGGCATAGATGCGTTTGCCTTGCGATGACTTGAGTAGCATCGCCTCGTCGCAGTCAATCTTGTGGATATACATCTTGCCGTCGTCGCCGAGATAACCGAGAACTTCGTCTCCGGGAATAGGGTGGCAGCAGTCAGCAAGGACATAATCGTGTCCGAGATTTTCATCGGTTAGGATGATTTGGTGCGACTTTGGTGTCGGTTGTGCCGGAGTCGGCGGCTGTAGTGCGGGGTGTGGTTTCTCCTTATCCGCCGATGCGAAAGGATTGAGTCGCGCCCAAAAACCTTTCTTCGGAAAGATAATCTGCTGCATATCATCAAGGCGTATCACTCCCTGGCCTATCTGCAGATAGAGTTGGCTTGGGCGGGTGAGTTGGTAATGGTTGAGCATACGCTGCAATGCCATATCTTTGTTGCCTTTTGCTTCCAGCATATTCCATGCATCGTGGAAGAGTTTGTCGCCGCGCTTGATGTATTGTCGTTCCTCGCGGCGGAAATACTCGCGCAGACACGACTGTGCTTTGGCGGTGGTAACAAAATCGAGCCAGTTCTCTTGCGGGTGTTGGCTGCCGGAGGTGAGAATCTCCACCTGGTCGCCGCCTTTGAGTACATAACTGAGCGGAACCAGGTTGTGGTTCACCTTTGCGCCGATACAATGCTCACCCAACTCGGAGTGGAGCAGGAACGCAAAATCAAGAGCGGTTGCACCTTGCGGCATGGTTTTGATTTCTCCTTTCGGGGTAAAAACAAACACCTCTTGTGCAAACAGGTTCAGTTTGAATGTGTCGAGAAATTCCATTGCATCCTTCTCGGGGTGCTCCAGGATTTCCTTTATCTCGCAAAGCCATTTGTCTAATTCCGACTCGTCCGACTCGCCCGTCTTGTATTTCCAGTGTGCTGCCAAACCGCGTTCTGCCAATTCGTGCATACGGTCGGTACGTATCTGCACCTCAATCCATTCGCCGTCTTGCCCCATCACGGTCACGTGCAATGCCTCATAGCCATTGGCCTTCGGGGTGCTGATCCAGTCGCGGATACGCTCGGGGTGCGGGCGATAAATCTCTGTGATAGCAGAGTAAATCATCCAACACTGGTCCTTTTCCGACATCGATTCGTTGGGGGTGAAAACGATACGCACTGCCAGCAGGTCATACACGTCCTCGAATGGTATTTGCTGGGTGGTCATCTTTTTCCAAATCGAATAGACCGACTTGATACGTGCCGTAATGCTGAACTGATACCCCATCGCCTCTAATTTGGTACGGATAGGTGCTGAGAACGTCTCAAAGGTAGCCATTTGGGCGGTTTTGTTCGCCGCTAATTTGGCTTCTATCTCGGCGTAGGTGTCGGGGTGTTCGTATTTGAAACTCAGGTCTTCGAGTTCCGTTTTGATGGGGAACAGACCCAAGCGGTGTGCTAATGGGGCATAGATATATTGGGTCTCGCCTGCAATCTTATACTGCTTGTCTTTGGGTTGGGCACCGAGGGTGCGCATATTATGCAACCGGTCGGCAATCTTGATTAGTACAACGCGAATATCATCGGAGATGGTGAGCAGCAGTTTGCGGAAATTCTCCGCCTGTTCGCTGGCCTGCTCGCCGAATACACCGCCCGAAATCTTCGTCAGTCCGTCCACTATTTGGGCTATCTTGTCGCCGAAAAGGTTGCGTATATCGTCGGCGGTATAGTCGGTATCTTCCACCACGTCGTGGAGCAATGCGCTGCAGATACTGGTGCTGCCGAGACCTATTTCCTTCACGCAGATACGCGCCACTGCCAGCGGGTGCATGATATATGGCTCGCCGCTCAGGCGGCGGACACCTTTGTGTGCCTGCTTGGCAAAATGAAAAGCATGCGTGATCAGTTCCACCTTCTGGCGGTGCATCGTATGGGCGTAATCGTCCAGCAAAGCCTCGAACTCATGCTGAATCATCTGCTCTTCTTCCTGTGTAAACTCGCTTTCTGTCATTGTACTGAAAAGGTCTGCAAAATTACTAAAACTATTTCATATATGCAAACCCGCCCGCGCTTTTTGTTCTGACTGCCTTTGCACTTCCAAATCTGAACGTATGACGTAAAGGGAACAGGGCATTTGTTTGTTTCCTTTCCGCCAACCTTGCCAACCAACCGACCTTTTTCTAAAATATACACCCCCGCCCGCGCACACGGGTATATAGAGTTTCAAAAAAGGTCGGTTGGTTGGCAAGGTTGGCATTGTTTCGCGTACCCGCTATGCAAAAAAGTGCGTTTTGTTAAGATTCCATTACGCATTCGGCATTGTACCTTGTGCATTGAAAAGTCGGGTGGATGTCGGGTGGATGTCGGGTGGATGTCGGGTGGATAGCGGGTGCTTGCTCGTCACTCAAAACATATCAATTTTTAAGATAGACCGGCAAACACTTGGTAAATTGAAAAAAATGCAGTAACTTTGCAGCAAATTCAGTCGGTATGTCTAAAAAAGTACTCATATATATTGTTTTATCATTGCTCGTTATATCGCCCGCCTTGGCGAAGGGCGTGCCCGACAAACCTTTTACGGTGGTCATTGATGCCGGGCATGGCGGCAAAGACCCGGGAGCCATAGGCAAGATTGCTTTGGAGAAGAATCTGAATCTGGATGTAGCATTGCTTACGGGCAAGATGATCAAGGAGCAGTTTCCCGATGTCAACGTGGTCTATACGCGCCAAACTGATATTTTCCTTCCCTTGCAGAAGCGTGCCGACATTGTAAACAGCAATAGTGCCGACCTCTTCATTTGCATTCATACCAACTCATCTGAGTCCAAAGCCGCAGAGGGTGTGGAGACATTTATTCTCGGTACGGAGAAGATGGATAAGAACCTTGATGTGGCTATGCGCGAGAACTCTGTCATCAAATTGGAGGCGGATTATCAAACGGCTTACCAGGGGTTTGACCCCAATTCGATTGACTCGTATATTATGTTCGAACTGATGCAGAATACCTATATGGACCAATCGCTTCAGTTTGCCACATTGGTGCAACGCCAGTTTGTGGAGAAACTGCATCGTGCGGAACGCGGGGTTCGTCAGGCGGCATTTTGGGTGCTGCTCAAGTCGGCGTGTCCGAGTATCCTGCTTGAGATGGGATTTATTTCCAATCCTGCCGAGGAAAAATATCTTGCCTCCGAGAAAGGGCAACGCGATATGGCGCAGTCGTTGTGCAATGCCTTTGCGCAATTTACGCATCGTACCGCATCGGCGAAGGCAACGCCTGTCGAGACACCATATCCTGTCCCCGTGCAAGATACGGTTCGAACTGCATCGCCGGACTCTGTCGCTGTGTCTCCTGCCGCTGCGGAGAAAAAAAGCACTACCTATGCCATCCAAATCTTGGCATCCCGTACACCTGTTTCCGACAAGGATGCGCGTCTGCACGGCTTGAAATGCCAATGTTTGCAAGTGGATGGCTGGTATAAATACTACTACGGTGAATCGGCTGACCGTGAAGCCGTGGTGCGTACCCAAAAAGAGGTTCGCAAACAATTCCCCGATTGTTGGATTATTAAATTGGAAAAATAACAGAATATGAAATACGCTCGTGAAATAAAAGTCGGCGTCCTTGCCGTTGTTTGTATCTTCTTATTGTTTTTTGGTTTCAATTTTTTGAAGGGAGTCAATATCTTTTCATCGATGTACGCTTTCAACGGCGTATTCGATAATGTTCATGGTTTGGAGGAACAGGCACCCGTGATGATACGCGGTTATAAGGTGGGGCAAGTGAATAGTATCAAGTACGATTTTGCGCGTGATAGTGCCTTTACGGTAGAAATATCCGTCAATCGCGACATCAATCTGCCGCGCGGTACAAAGATGGCACTTGTAACGGACGGACTGCTTGGTGGTATGGCTATTGAGTTGCAGCTGCCCGCTGTTTCCGGTCAGGACTTGTGCAAATCGGGCGAGATATTGCCCACCGTCTATGTCCCCGGTTTGTTGGAGGACCTGCAAGTGAACGTGCTGGCTTCCTTGGGAAATGCTGTTGACGGTATCGATTCTTTGGTGGCACAACTCAACACGCAGTTGGACAACGACCACCTGGCGAACACATTATCAAATGTGGATAATATATCATCTGATTTGACGACTGTTTCGCGCGACCTCAAAGGACTGATGGCACACAAGGTACCGCAGATTGTAGACAATGCAGACAGCACTATCAATAGCATCAAGCAGATAGCATCGGACATCAATGGGGCGGACATTGCCGCTACGGTGGCACGTGTGGATTCGGCTGTGGCACAGGTGAACACTACATTGGCGGACGTCAATTCGGATAATGGAACACTCGGTTTGTTGCTCCACGACAAATCGCTCTACCGGAACATTGATGCCACTGTCGTTTCTGCTGATTCGCTCCTTACCGACCTTAAGGCGAACCCGAAACGCTATGTCCATTTCTCCATCTTTGGTCAAAAAGACAAGAAAGATAGGAAAAAATAGCAAAATATAGAAAAGTAGGATTTGCAAGTTATTATTAGTTTGTACAAACGAAAAATTTATCGTAATTTTGCAACCGGATAGTAATAATGATTAAAGAATAAGTATAGTTTCTCTATTGTTTCGTACCTTGTAGAAACTGATAGATAATATGCCAACACAACCATTCATAGAGCAACTGAAAGCCCTTGGCAAGACTATTCTTCCCAAGGACGCTTCGTTGTGGCTGTATGGTTCTCAGGCGCGAGGAGAGGCTACAGAGGATTCTGATTGGGATTTGCTGATACTGCTCAACAAAGAAAAGCGTGAGTTTGATGATTTGGGTCGCTATGCTTCTCCGTTCACAGAGATAGGCTTTGATAATAATGAGTACGTTATGCCTATAATCTATACGCGCAAAGAATGGGCATCAATGTCCTTTATGCCATTTGCCAAGAATGTGGAACAAGATAAAATTGTATTGGTATGAGTTTAAGTCCCGAAGAAAGACAAGTGATGAGTAACCTTGAAATGGAGCGTGCAGAGCGTATTCTTCGCGAGGAAGTTCCTGTGCAGCAACAGGCTCATTTGTGGAATATGCTTGCGAATAGATTGTACTATGCGGTGTTTCACGCAGTAAGTGCTTTGTTGATAAAGAATAGTCTTTATGCTAACTCACATAAAGGGTTGCATATGCTTTTTAGTGAAAAATTTGTGCGTACGGGCATATTTTCAGTGGAGGATAGAAACATATTGTCGCAATTGGAATTGCTGCGTCATAAAGGAGATTATGATTGCTTTTTGGATACAACTGAAGAAGAGATTGTTCCATACATAGAAAAAGCTGGCGATTTAGTGAAGAAAATAAAAATGGTGATGGTTACAGGGGAATAATGTCTGTAATGGTTCTTCCTTATTGTTGGAAATGAAATACTTAAGTCCTTTTGTTTATGGGACTATAAAACGATAAACACATCCTTGTCTCGGGATGTTAATAATGAGGCAAAAGGAAGTTCACGCAGAGGTGTGGGGTGGGTGTTATGGCTTGCGCAAGCGAGCATTAAGCCCGCAAGACATCAATGGGATGGGCTTCGCAGACATAATAAAAGGCGTTTATTGCGCTCTGTTCTGACGAATAGAAATCTCGCAAATTTCTCGGGAAATCAGGACTTAGCAACGATAGATGTCCTCGGAATATAAGTGTATTTCGCAACCTATGTAGGGACGCGGGCATTTTGTTCGTAGGTGGTACGCAAGTACCATTGCTAATGTTCCCTATCTATGCTCTTAGGTAGAGTGTAGTTTTGTTGTAGGTATGCGTATCATCTTATATTGGCGTGGGCTTCGCGTTGTCGGTTCTATTTTCCAAGGCAATGCGAGAGCCTCTATTCGTGGAACGACGACGGTCGAACTCCACGTTTTTTATTGTGCTTAGTTTAATCCATTATTATTGACGCATAGTTGGGAGTTCCTATGCAACGACACAAAACTAAAACACAATGAAAAAAAGCATTGTATTCGCATTGGTACTCGCTATGGCAGTACCATGCACCACACTTGCACAAACGCAAAAGGAACTGAACAAAGAGCGTAAAGAAGTAGTCAAACAAAGCAAGAAAGAACTGAACGCCAAAGTTAGCCGCTCCACCAAGAAAGAAGCAAAGCGGCTGCAGAAAGAAGGTTGGCAGATGGCCCCGGGTGCGCTGCCACTGGAGAAACAGTTGGAGAAGGCATACACTATGCAGTATGAATTTGACGAAAGTGGTTATCCTCTCTACATCATGGCTGAAGCAATGAGTATCGGCGAGAACTACGATGGTGCCAAAGCGCAAGCACTCGAACTCGCCAAGGAAAACCTCGCAGGGCAGATTCAAACCGAAGTAACCGCCCTCGTCGAGAGCACTGTGGCAAACAAACAACTCGCCGCCGAAGAGTCGGCCACTATCGTGGACACTGTCAAAGCAAGCAAGAACCTTATCTCGCAGAGTCTCGGACGCGTTTTCCCTGTAGTAGAGGTATATCGTACCAAAGCCAACAAGAACAAAGAGGTGCTTGTCCGCCTTGCCTACAACGAGAAGATGGCACGCGAGGCAGCCAAACGCGCTATCAAGCAAGAACTGGAAGCCAAAGGTCAAGATCTCCACAAACAACTCGACACCGTTCTCGGTTTCTAATCTCTCAGTCTTACTATTGGGTTACCCCACCACACGGGACAACCCAATAGTAAGATTCTTTGTATATGCTCTCCATTCATAGCAGAAAGTAGGTCAAATAATCGTAAGTAATGGAGAATAAAACAGTATGTATGAAAACGGAATCACGCTACATTATCTTTCTTCTATTTCTATGGAGCAGTATGGTTTGTATGGCAGTCCCAATCAAGACCATTTGCGGTGAATACACCTATATTGTCCCCGACAATGTAAGTCGTGAGGACGCCAAGCGTACTGCTGCCGAACGGGCGCGCATAGATGCTCTTGCCACGGAGTATGGCACGCTTGTATCACAAGATAATACCACTTTCGTCAGCAATCGCAATGGCGAGGGCGATGTCGTCTTTCAATCGTTAGGAGGAAGCGATGTGCGGGGTGAGTGGTTAGGCGATAGCGATGAGCCGACTTTCCGCTTCTCAGTAGATGAACGCACGGGCGAGACCTCTGTTTATGCCCGCGTGTGTGGCAAGTCGCGCGAGATCACCCGCAGTGAAGTACCATTACAAATCCGTGTCCTTCGCAACGGTACGCAACCAAACTATGAATCCGAGGCTTTCCGTACCAACGATGACCTCTATCTCTCGTTCCTCTCGCCTGTGGACGGCTATTTGGCTGTGTTCTTGTTGGACGATAGCAAACAGGTCGTGTGTATGCTGCCCTATCAGGCACAGTCCGACGGCGCATACACGGTGGCAGCCAATCGGCAGTATGTCTTTTTCTCTCAAGCGCAAGCCCCGCTCACCGAGCGACCGTTGGTAGATGAGTATGTGATGACCTGTAACGCCGCCCAAGAGACCAACTACCTCTTCTGTGTCTTCTCCACGCAACCGTTCTTCAAACCCGCAATGCCCAATGGCGTCTTATCCTTAGAGGACTTCACCGCTTGGCGTGCCCGCCTCCTGCGCCATGACCCCCACGCCAAAGTATCACTCAAAACAATTATTATCAGAAAATAAAGTATGAAACATTGTTATCTTACTTTGCTGCTGTTACTTGCAGTTTGCTCTATGCATGGGCAGAATGCTACCAATGTGCAGGTGTATCAAGAAGGCGAAGATATTATAATTACTTATGATCTCAGTAGAAGATCAAAGGTGCAAATCTTTGTGGCAACTGGTCATCAAAATCAATATACAAAACTCCAAGCCGTTACGGGTAGTGTTGGCGATAATATAGCCAAAGGACAAAGGACTTGTTATTTGTAAATAATCAATTTGATAAGATAATATGAAATTTCGTTTTTCTTTATTGCTTAGTATTCTACTTTGTTCGTACTATCTCTCTGCCCAAACAGTTACCAATGTGCGGGTGCAGCAGGAGGGGGATAAGATAGTAATAACTTATGATGTGGACAAAGATGCCTACATCGGTTTGGCTGTTATATATGGTGATGAATTAGTAACACCTCCGGGTTTGCTTAGTTATCCCGGTGAGAAAAAACCGCGAGTGGTTACTTTGTGTGGCATTTATAGCAAATCGCAGGATGTATCGGGTGATGTGGAACGCGTGAAGGCAGGACGAAACAAACGCATAGTATGGGCTGTGTTGGCAGATTGTCAAGACTTTGTACATGAGAAAGTACAATTTGAAGTTATACCTTATTCGATGTACAACGGCAATAAATCATTTATATTGGCAGAGTATGGGTATGGATTCTCGCCACAACACTCTGCTGGTATTACTCTTGGGCAATGCTATGGCTACACTACGATAGGTTGGTATGTTAGTGTGCGTACCAACTTATCGCTCAAACAAAATGACGGATTGAGTTGCGGGCAAGGCGGATACTTAGAAGATGGTGTACTGCCTTTCTACTCCGGCAATACAAAGAACAACCACATCATGGCTAATGCCGGTATTCTGTTGGATTTTCTAAGTACAGGGGTATGGCCTAACTATAAATCTAATATGTTGGCTCTCTATGCCGGGGTCGGCTATGGGCAACGGTATCAACTATGGGAAACGACCGACCACCAATGGGTTACCTACCAACCTACTGCCTATAAGGGTGTCAGTGTTGAGTGCGGACTGTTGGCTTCTTTCAAAGGCTTTACGCTGATGGCGGGCGTTAGCACCATCAATTTTAAGTATATGGAGGTAGAAGCCGGCATCGGCTGGACGATATTCCACAAACGGAAATAAACCATACTAATCAATCATACTATAGCAAAACATTCTTATATTGTTACCGATATGAAAGCAAAATATATTTTCTTCTCGTTAGTCGCCCTTTGTATGCTGTCGGCTTGTACGAAGGATGAGGAGGTGGCTATCACTACCGTACAAATCAACAATCTATCCATAGCCCCACAGTACACCTGCTCTGCTTTTGCGTGCGATTTGGTTGCTAACAGTCCTATCGCCGATGTCGAATTGCAATATAGTACCGACCCGCTATTCGGAGAAGGTCTGTACCAAACGCTTCAGTTGAATCAAAACGAGCACCACTATACTGCGAACCTCGAATCTTTGCAGCAAGGACAGACCTACTATGTGCGCTACAAGGTGTTTAATAGTTTCAACTCGATGATACCTACTCGGGTAGATACTTTCCGCACTCGGGCTTATACCTTACCTTCCGTGCGTACCGATTCGGTTACGCATATCACCACTCATTCCGCCGATTGCTATTTTACCCTCACCGATTGGGGGTGTGATTCTCTTCCGATAGTAGGTGTGTGCTTTAGTACCTCGCTTTCTGATCGTACTAACATTCCCTGTACAACTACTCTTTCGGATTCTACTTTTGTTTGTTCACTTTCTGATCTAACCGATGGCAAGACTTATTCGGTCTATGCCTTTGCCAAGAATGCTCAAGGCACGGCATATAGCGAGAAAGTGATTACATTCACTACGATTGCTATTGTACCACCTACTGTCGTTACCTCCGATGTTACGGCTATCTCTTATACCTACGCCGTCTGCGGTGGCGATATCTCTTCCGATGGTAATGCCGAGGTTACCGAGCGAGGTATCTGCTATGCTACTACAGCGCAACCTACCACCAAAGATTCCGTCATCTTATGTGGAAGCGGTACAGGTCCTTTCTCTATTGTATTGCCTAATCTACAAGATGGCACTACTTATTATGTCCGCGCTTTTGCTACCAATAGCAAGGGAACGGCGTATGGCGAGCAAAAGACATTTACTACCACATCATATTACGCACCTACGGTTAGTACCAATGCTCCGCAAAATATATCTTTTACTACCACCACTTGTGGCGGCAAGGTGCTTACTGATGGTGCTTTGAGTATCACAGATAAGGGTATCTGTTATGGTACATCGCCTTCACCGACTGTCAATAGTCAGAAAACATCTTGTGGTACAGGTTTAGGAGATTTTACATGTACATTGTCTAATCTGCGCGATAGTACGGTTTATTATGCTCGGGCGTATGCTGTCAATGCAAAAGGCATTGCGTATGGCGAGCAGGTTAGTTGGCGCACCAAAGGATATGCTCTGCCTACGCTTAGTACGATTGCTGCATCAAATATCACATTTTCCTCCGCTACCTGTGGTGGCAGCATCACCTCAGACTGCAATGCTGAGATTACTTCTCGTGGTGTCTGCTATAGTACCAAAAGCAAACCTACTATCTCGAATAGTAAGGTTACAAGTGGTAGCGGAACAGGTACATTTACTTGCAATCTGACCAACTTGTCCGATGGCACAACTTATTATGCTCGTGCGTATGCTACCAACAAAAAAGGAACGGCGTATGGTGCACAAATCAGTTGGACAACCAAAGCATACACACGGCCTACTGTCAGTACCACAGAAGCACAGAAAGTAAGTTATACCACTGCTACTTGTGGAGGTAATGTTACCTCTGATGGCTCTTTATCGGTTACTTCCCGTGGCATTTGCTATAGTACCCAACCTAATCCCACTATCTCCAACACAAAAGTCGTAAGCGGTAGCGGAACAGGTGCTTTCACTTGCAATCTGACGGGTTTATCGGATGGCACAACCTATTATGCCCGTGCATATGCTACCAACGGCAAAGGAACTGCGTATGGAGAACAAATCAGTTGGACAACCAAAGAGTATGAACTGCCCAAAGTAACGACAGAATACACGCAAACATTATCATTAACAACTGCAATATGTCATGGATACATATCTTCAGTCTATGATGAAGCATTGCCGATCGTAGAACAGGGAATATGCTATAGCATGCAGCACTCACCAACTATGAACGATTATAAAATAACCTACAGTGGCAGTGAAAGATTTTTTAGTTGTACAATATCGAATCTAATGGCAAATGCTACATATTATGTTCGTGTGTATGCTATCAATGCTAAAGGGGTTGCTTATGGTGAAGAAAGAGAATTAACGATGGTATTGGGTAATGAATATGTGCCAAAGGCTTTCTCTGTAAGTTCTAGTCGGAAAGTGGTTTTTGCAAGGGGCAATCTGCAATACCAAGCAAGTTCTGATACTTGGCGTTTTGCAAACTATCAGTATGAGCATATTGGTGATGCAAACAAGAATATATCTAAGACCTATACAGGTTGGATAGACCTCTTTGGCTGGGGTACAGGAAATAATCCGACACTTACGAGTGATGACATCAGTAATTATCAAACATTTGTTGATTGGGGCATTAATAGAATTGATGGTGATACTCCCAATACTTGGCGAACGCTTTCTGCTGACGAGTGGAGGTACATCTTAGAAACTCGTACTAATGCTACTAACCTATGTGGAATTGCTTATGTAAATGGAGAACCAGGGGTTGTTCTGCTTCCGGATGATTGGGTACAGCCACAAGATATTTCATTTGTCGCAGGAGATGTCAGACAAAATTGGATATCAGGAATATGTCCTAACCATTATTCTACTCGCCAATGGCAAAAAATGGAATCCGCAGGAGCCGTATTCTTCCCTACTACATGTGGTAGAATAGTAACTGAAATATTGAGTTGCAATACGGCAGCCTATTGGTCATCAAGTATAGTCCCTAACTCAAAAGAATCGACGGTTTATGCTGTATTTGCTGTTGGAGGTAAATTAAATTTACAAGATAGTGGAACTCGCAGTTATGGTTTCTCCGTTCGCTTAGTAAAAAACTTGTAATTAGGTAAAAATAATAGTTATGAAGAAAATATCATTTCTTTTAGGTGCAGGTTTTTCTGCCGTGGCAGGATGTCCAACTGCCAATGAACTGTCTAATATGATTTTATCTACTTCAAGTAGTGATTTCTACATTTCAGCAGGAAAAGAACTATGTAAAAATCCATATAGGCAACCGTGCGAAAAGTACAATATGAAACCATTTGAGGAGTTGTTATCTCTCATCCGTTTCTATTCATATCTTCGTTGCAAGCAATTCAATTACGAGGATTTCTATGATTTTTATCGGAAATTACGTGATCTCTCGGATTGTTTGGGCAGTTTAGAGTTAAGTCAACGGGTTAGCTGCTTGGATGATCTTTACCAGCAACTATTGTGCCTTTATTTGGATGAGGCAGAGAATAAAGCGTCGGCGCAAATGGAAGTGTATGAGAAATTCAAGAATTATGTACTAAAGTGTGCTGAGGATAATTGTATCTGTATCCATACATTGAATCATGACACTCTTTTGGAACGCATATTGGAAGGGTATTACAGTGATGGATTTTCAAAATTGAATTCCCTGTTTTCTTCTGATCAAGGTGATATTGCAATGTACTCTAAAGAGAATTATCAAGGCAATGTACTGCTATACAAGTTGCATGGTAGTTTGGATAGATATCGATATACTTACCAAAACGATAATTCAAAATATGCGTATGTAAAGGTTCCAACAGGTGGTGTTGATTTGAATTCCATTAGAAATAGAAAAGATATAGATAAACCATACCTACAATACATAGTTCCCGATTTCCTGACAGGAACAACATCGAAAATTCTACGCTACCAAGAGCCGTTTTACCAACAGCAATTTGAGTATTTCGTGAATAATCTTGCTGATTCATATATGATTTACATTATTGGCTATGGAGGGCGAGACGCCCAAATAAATGAATATCTTCTATCTTATGCAATAGGAAAACAAATAATCATCATAGATCCGTATCCAAGTAAAGAGTTACAAAGATTATCAGATGATTTGGGAGACAACACACAAATCATCCAACAAAGTGTGGCAGACTATAGTTTTCCTATGTAAAGTGTTGAATTTATGAAAAATAAGGAACGAAATAGAACCTATCCTATGTGGATTATTATTGTGATAGGTATTGCCATAATATTGATTGTGGTGGTTTGCTATATATTTGCTCACAATGGTTATTGCATCGCGTGGAAGACACTAATAGACAACGAAGGAACGACTACATTCGTGGATATATTGTCTTTGATTATTATTCCTACCATTACGCTCATAAGTGTTTTTGTATATTATGCTACATTGAGAGAACAACGAAAGCAGAACCGCCAATTGCAATCGCAGCATTTTATAGAACAATGGCAAGTCTTAGTCACACAGCAAATTGCAATTAGAGATAATACTACATTGACATTACCTATATTACAGAACGCTTTACCTGCGCAGCAAACAGTTACAAGTGTGTATTGTTTCAAAATGATATGGGTAATGTATATTCGATTAGTAGAAGCAATAAAAGATGCAATAAAAAATAACAATGATTATTCAAATTGGGAACAGATAGAAGCAGAATATGATGGACTATATGTAGATTTAACCGGGGAGTTAGCATGTATGGAACACTATGAACCCGAAAAATATGCGAAATTACGTCAAACTGATTACGAAAAGTTACAAGTAGCCTATGTCGGTAATCGCTTTGATATACGGGGAAATAACATGGCTGGTATATCCCCGACGAACGAGGCTTTTAGACTTATATATGAGCGATATTTCCGCTTGTCTTCGACATACTATTCGCATCTGTGCAGTATGCTGCTATTTTTGCAGCAAAATAAATCGTTTTATAAGGACAGAATTGATGATTGCATTAGTATTCTCAAGTACAACCTCTGCCAAGCCGAGTTGTTGCTCATCAAACAATACGCCGAATACAACAAACAGAATAAAGAACTTATACTAAACTACCTTTTCAAACACAAATAGCATTATGAAAAAGTCAATCCTATTTTCTCTTTGTGTGCTGGTGGCGAGTGGGCTGTTGGCACAATCGAATGTCAGTGCGCCGATGAACTTCCATATCGTGCGCGGTACTATCCCGCCTGTCCTCAGCGTTGTCCTCGGGTCGGTGCAGTTTATCGATGAGGATGGCAATGGTGTGATTGATGCCAACGAGCGGTGTAAGATACGCTTTCAGATTACCAACTCGGGGCGTGGCGACGGTTATGCCTGCGTGGCAAAGATATCGGGTGTGGGGGCTACGCAAGGGCTGATACTGCAAAATGTGTCCCTTCCCGTTATCCCGAAAGGCACCACGCAGTGGATAGAGATACCCATCCAAGCCAATGCTTCCACCGTTACGGGTGATGTTACGCTCAGTATGTATGTGGACGAACCGAACGGCTACGGTACCGACCAGATCAAATCGACTATCGGTACGCACCGTCTCAAGACGCCTATGGTGAATGTGGCGAGTTATAAGATAGTGGGCGACCAGTCGGGTGTATTGGAGCGACGCAAGCCTTTCCACTTGCAGATCATCGTGCAAAATATGGACCAGGGCTTGGCGGAGAATGTGGGTGTAGAAATCAAACTGCCAAAGAATATGAACCGTATCGGTGGTGCTATGGAGTATATAACTATCCCCTCGTTGGCTGCCAACGAGACGCGTATGTTCGACTACGAACTGATTACCAACCAAGAGGCAGCAGAGAACTTAGATGTGCAAGTAGCACTCTCTGAGAAGAAAGGCTATGCCAAGGGTGAGATGGTGCCGCTGACGCTCGGGCAACATGTGGGCAGTACGATAGAGATGAATGTAGCCCGCAAAGATGCCGAAGTGGAGATTAAGCGTGCCTCGCTGATTGCCGATGTGGACGAGAATATACCCATTACCGACATTCGCAACGACAAGACTTTCGCCGTTATCATTGCCAACGAGAACTACCAATCGGTAGCCTCGGTGCCCTTTGCACTCAACGACGGTAATATCTTCTACGAGTACTGCACAAAGACCTTAGGTATTCCCGAGAAGCATATCCGCCTCGTCCAAGACGCTACGGGCAACCAACTCAAGGCGCAAGTGTCGTGGTTGGAAACTATCACCGAGGTGTATGAAGATGCACACATCATCTTCTACTATGCCGGTCATGGTATTCCCGACGAGAGCAGCCGCACTGCTTATCTGCTGCCTGTGGACGGTATCAGCACCGATATATCTACGGGTTACAAACTGGATAACCTGTATGCCTCGCTCGGGCAGATGCATACTGCCAATGTTACTATCTTCATGGATGCCTGTTTCTCGGGCAGTAAGCGTGAGGAGGGTATGTTGGCTTCGGCGCGTGGTGTGGCTCTCAAAGCCAAGAACGGTGTGCCGCAAGGCAATATGGTGGTGTTTTCTGCTGCGCAAGGCGATGAGACAGCCTATCCCGACAAGGAGAAACAACACGGAATGTTTACCTATTATCTGCTCAAGAAACTGCAAGACACACGCGGTAATGTAACCTTGCAGGATCTCGGCAACTATATCTCCGCCAATGTGCGCAAGCAGTCAATTGTCCTCAATGGCAAACTGCAAACACCGTGCGTCATCCCCTCGGCTATGGTGGGCGACAGTTGGCAGAGTTGGACACTCAAATAGGCGTGCTCTATGAAGCAACTCATTGTTACCATAAGTGCTTTGTGCCTCTCTGTATCGCTGTCGGCACAATCGTTCGAGGAGCAGTATCGCGCGTTTCAGCAATCGGCAAAGCAGGAATACGAGGACTTCCGCAAGGTTGCCAACGAGAGTTATGCACAGTTCTTGCAAGCCGCATGGGAGTACTACCATGCCGCCCCCGCTATCCCGCAGCCCAAGGAGGAACCGGTGCCGCCCGTGGTGTATGAGCCGCCTGTGGTAGAACCTGCACCGCAGCCTTTGCCTTACGAGGATGTGGCACCCGCTCCGCAACCTGCACCGCAGCCCGAACCGATTGCGCCCGTCATCGAAAACGATGACCATACAGTGCCGGCGACTATATCGTTCTTCGGTACGCAGATGGCTTTTCGCACCCCCGCGTCGGTATCTTCCCTGCATCTCTCGGACATAAGCGGGCAACAGTTAGCCGCTGCGTGGGAAATCCTGTCGGGCAACGATTACAACAACCTGCTTTACGATTGCTTGTCAGCGCGCACTCGGTACCAACTGTGCGATTGGGCGTATCTGACTATGTTGCAGCGGTTGTCGGCTACGCTCTGCGGCGGACAGACCAACGAAGCTGTGCTCTTGCAGGCGTTTCTCTATGCCAACTCGGGCTATCAGATGCGCTTGGCGGCTTCGCAAGACGGCAGGTTGTATATGCTGGTGGGTAGCAAGTACATCCTGTACGACAGGGGATATTTTGATGTAGAAGGCACGCTTTTCTTCCCGCTGGAAGAGATTACAGACGGTGTGTCGATATGCGCTGCTAAGTTCGACCAAGAGCAGGCACTAACTCTTCAGATAGGGCAGGAACAACGCTTTGCCTGCTCTGCTACGCAGCCTATCATGCGCACTTCGCAAGACGGACTATCGGCAAGATTCAGTATCAACCGCAACTTGATAGACTTCTACAACCAATACCCCACGGGGCAATGCGGTGAGGACTTTGGTACGCGTTGGGAGGTGTATGCCGATACGCCAATGCCCAACGCCGTCAAGCAGCAACTCTATCCCGCTTTGCTCGCAGGTATTCGCGGAGTGCCCGAGGCGCAGGCGGTCGGTAGGTTGCTCCATTGGGTGCAGACGGCTTTTGAGTATGAGTACGATGATAAGGTATGGGGACACGACCGTGCGTTCTTTGCCTCCGAGTCGCTCTACTACCCTTATTGCGACTGTGAGGATAGAGCCATCTTGTTCTCTCGTTTGGTGCGCGACTTGCTGCAATTGGATGTGGTGCTGCTCTACTATCCGGGGCATTTGGCAACAGCAGTTTGTTTTCATCAAGACATCCGTGGCGATTACCTGATACGCGATGGCAAGAAATATACAATCTGCGACCCGACCTATATCGGTGCTCCTCTCGGCGCAACCATGCCGGGTATGGACAACCAAACCGCTAAAGTGATTACGCTTAAAAAACAATAGTTGGTTTTAAGAGAAAGAGGCTGTCTAACATGGAAAATTTGTTGGGCAGTCTCTTTTGTTTTGCATCATCTTATTCCTGCGCAGGGGGTAGGTTCTCCGTTGTGCTGTGATTGTCTCCGTAAATGGCGGTTGATTGGCGGTTGAACGACAGCGACAAAAGTGAGGATGATATGCTGATCGCTATCCACAATTAAATCCATTTCCCAATCTCCAAGGCGATACTTTTTAGTCTGTTTTCTTGCCAATCCCAAATAAATGGCGCACCTTTGTTCCGAAGTTAGTTGTTTACTCATAACAATACAAAATTAACTAATTCCCTGGGATGGCGCAAATCCGTGGCAAGTTCAACTTGAAAGTGCAAAAGTAGTGGTTCAAAGGAATATGTTTTATAAGTAGCATGGGTTCTTTCTTGTCGGGGTTCTCCGACAAGAAAGAACTTATATTAACGTGAGTTCGATATAAAAGATAGAATAACAAGGTAGTATCAAAGTATAGAGAAGGTATTTATTAGGGTAGCATCAAAGTATAGAGAAAGTATTCATATCTATCGGTTATGTATCGGTTATGTATCGGTTATCCTACACGCATATCGTGAGAAGATAGGGGCAACCGGCAGAATTTTAGCAAGGGATAGGCAAAGGATAGAGATGGTGCAAAAGAGGTATAAGAAGTGAGTGCTAGGGTAGTGGTAGGGTGATATATTCGAGAACAGACGCTGTCGTCCGTTCTTTTCCCCTCACTCTATCCGGCATATACAAATGCACAAAGAGTGCCACAAAAGGGTAGATTCTGTGTAACACAGATGGATAATTAGCATAATTTTTGCATACAATCAACAGAATGAATGAAAACTTTGTGTGTATCGCAAAGTATGTTTGTTGATTTCGTAAAAATGCTTTATACAATATGAAGACCGGACTGGTGTTGGAAGGTGGCGGAATGCGTGGGATTTATACCTGCGGAGTGTTGGATGTAATGATGGATAAGGGCTTTGAACCTGATGTGTTGTGTGGCACATCGGCGGGTGCGCTTTTTGGTGTAAACCTCCCATCCAAGCAACGTGGCAGAGCCTTTGACTACAATTATCGGTATTGTGACAATCCTAATTACGTATCCATTCGTTCTCTTATCCGCACGGGCAATATGGTGAATGTGGATTTTTCGTACAATCGTATTCCTAACGAGTTGGTTCCATTTGACGAAGCCGCGTACGAAGCCTCTAAAACACAAGTGTTTGCTACTGTAACCAACGTTAAAACCGGCAAAGCCGAATATATACATATCAAAAATTGTATGACGCAGATAGATTGGCTTCGTGCATCGGGTACGTTGCCGTTTATTTCGCGTAGGGTGCATATCGGTGAAAATGACTATTTGGATGGCGGATTGGTAGATAATATCCCGTTAGATAAAGCGTTTGAGGAGGGGTGCGATAAGGTAATTGTAGTGCTGACGCGCCCCATTGAATTCCGTCTGAATGAACACATGTATTTGCTCAGCAAGATATTTTATCCGCAAGAAAAGAACCTGCAGCAGGCATTGCGGGTGCGCAGCGCGAACTATAACAAACGTATGCAACAGGTGCGCCAACTGAAAGAGGAAGGCAAGATATTTGTATTCTCGCCCGAGACACTTCTCCCCGTACGTCGTTTGGAGCGCAATCCGTTTCACCTGAAGCAAGTGTATCACCTTGGTCTCCGTGATGCCACCCGCGAATGGGAACAATTAGAGACCTATCTGCAGAAATAAGCCAATACGAAGAGACATTGCTTTCTTGTAAAATTTTGTATACTGCCAATATCTGTTGTGTATGTGAAAAAAAAAGTGTACCTTTGTGCGCTATTTTGTACAGATAAAAACTAAATTCACAATGAAAGCAAAACATCTACTCTTTGTCGTAGCAGGCTGCTGTATGGGCTTTGCTATGGGTGGCTGTAAAGCAAATGTTGATTTGAAAAACATCGACAAAACCGCAGAGTTGGATATGGGTATCGCTCTGCCTGTGGGGTCGATGAGTGCAACCATCGGTGATTTTCTTGCCGACGGGCAGGTGCCGAATATCTATGTGGATTCGCTTAACAATAAGGGAATCCTAACTTTCAAAGATACATTCAGCATAGACAGAAAATATCACCAAGTGGACTTGAGCCAGTATATTTCGGAGAAAACACTCACAATGAATGTGTATGACAAGTTGCAGGGAACCCCTGAACTGGATAATCATCAAATTACGGGTGATGATAATAAAGAGATTACATTGGCATTTCCGCTGACTCTGAAATTGAAAGGTATCAACAATAACGAGAATAACGAGCGTTTGGATAGCGCATTGATAGAGAACGCGCATTTTGTCAGTACGATTGTCCCCAAAAATTTGCCGCTAAAATGGGAATGGATCAATAGTGTGAGCATTGATTTGGGGTCCGCTTTTTCTCGTCCGCAAGGTAAAAATGTGGTAGTCTATTCGAAGGGCAATGGGTATGGATATGGCCAAGACATTCCAATCAGTGTTACGGAGTTTACGATCAATTTGATGAAGAATAGGACGCCTGCCACTCCTGAGGCGTATTTCGGTAATGTAATAGATACTTGTGATTTTGTTATCTATTTCAATTTTACGGTACCTACTTCTGCCGGCAAGGTAACGATTGCTGACGATGCTGCGTTTGAATATCATCTGGGTGTGCAGTTTATTGATTATAAGGCTATTTGGGGTATGTTTACTCCATCAAAAGATATGTATGATGAGGATACGGTAAACATTGCCGAAGAATGGGCGGCTTGGAGACAACTCAAGAAAGCCAAATTGCCTTTTGCTGAGCCTGTTATAGATATGCAGATTACTACTCAAGTGGCAGGTGCATTGATGCTGCAAGGTGATTATTTGTTTGTGGAGACCGAAGACAAATCGCAGAAACGATATGCAACTTTCAATGGCAATCAAACGCTTTATCGCGATTTTAGTCCAGATGAATATCTGTCGCTTACAAGCACGATAGGCGACGCGGCAACTATGCATGTGCGCTTTGATAACACCGATGCTTTTGGACATATTGATCGCTTGTTTGCTATCCGTCCTGACTTCTTTGGATATAAATTCTCCATTGATTTTAATCGCCAACGTACTCCTCAAATACGTATTACTCCCAATACCGGAATTTATGTGGACGCCATTGCCACATTGCCTTTTATTTTTAATGAAGGGGTAGGTATAGAGTACAGCGATACCATTAATGATATTGATATCAGCCGATATACATTGGATTCGTTATTGGCTTCTGTGGATATGATTGATACGCTGAAAACGAGCGACTTAAAACTTATAATAAAGATAACCAATTCTATCCCGCTTGATATCAAAGGCGTGTTCTATGCATTGGACGAGAATGGAAATGTGGTTACCGAACCGGATGACCCCACCAAGGCATATCGTTTGACGGCATCCGATACCATTCGTATTCAAGCGCCAACTTACCGTTTTGAGGGAGGAACGGCGATACCGATGACCAGCGAACAGACCGAGATCCTGTCAATAGACAAAAAGCATTTTGATACATTCAGCAAGATTAAAAGTATTGTCTATACGGCAAGTATTGATGATGAATCGTTGCAAAGTGCATATCAACACGGTGGTTTCAATGTGCGCATTGCTGAGGATAACAAACTGAAAGTACAACTGGGGCTGACTGCTAAAGTGGATGCTATTTTTGATTTGGATAATATAACTGCTGAAAAATAAGGAGAACTGACCGATGAAAAATGTATTTCGAAAATTAACGGTTGTGGCTCTCCTGGCGGGCGCAATCAGTGTTCAGGCACAGCAAGTGACGACACTTTATTTCTTGGAGAACGCACCTATGCGCCACTTGGTAAACCCTGCGTTTCAACCGGTGAGCAATGGGTATATCAATTTCACGCCGCTTGGCTATACAAGTCTGTGGGTGGGTAATAACTCGCTAACAATGAGCGACCTTGTCTATATAGATCCGCTCACAGGAAAGACCATTACGGCATTGCACCCCAATGGTGATAAGGCAGCATTGCTTCGTTCTTTCCGTAAGGCTACGTTGGTGGATGGTGATATTACTGCAGACTTGCTAAGTTTTGGTTTCCGCACCAAGAATGAAAACGGTTATTTCCATTTTAATATCACAGAGCGTATTGAGGGTGGGGTAGCCCTGCCCTACGATTTGTTCGGTTTTGCACTCGGTGGAGGTATGCAGGACTTGAATGGAGGCGTCAACTATATAGACCTCAATCAGTTAGGTATTCGTGCTACGATGTACACTGAGATGGGTTTTGGCTATTCGCATCGTATCAATGACCAGTGGACGGTCGGCGGCAAGCTGAAAGTGCTGTTGGGTACAATGTATGCAGGATTGTCAAGTTCGAATCTCGGTATCGATGCCTCGGCTACAGAGTGGCGCATACACGGCACAGGTGACCTGATGGTGGCGGCACCAATCAATTGGGACATCGTTCCACAGGAAATAAATAAGGAGACTATGGAAGGCTTTAATGCCGATGATCTTATCAATACCGAAGACACCGGTGCTTTGATTAAATCACTGCTTACTCCGAGTGGTTATGGTGCGGCTTTTGACCTGGGTTTCACCTATAAACCTATTGAGCAACTGCAAATTACAGCCGCCGTGAATGATCTTGGATTCATCTATTGGAATGGCGGTCGTCGCTATAATTGCACAATTGATACCACCTTTACGGGCGTTGGAGATTTTACCTACGACCACTATGTCGTGGACGGAAAGTTTGATTCCGACAGTTTGCTAAGTGATGTAAAGACCAATCTGATCGGTATTGTGGATGGCACTACCGCTACATTGGCAGGTACAGGGTTTGCCCGTATGCTGAGTGCCAAATTTAATGTTGGTATTGATGCTAATTTTTGGGATAACCGCATCGGCGTAGGTATTTTGTCAAAGACACGTTTGTATAATCGTCGTTTATATGAGGAGGTTACACTCGGTGCGGCTTTACGCCCTTGTAATTGGTTTAACCTTGCGCTCAGTTACTCGCTTGTCGATAACGGCAAGTATAGTAATATTGGTGCAGGATTGAGTTTTATGCCGTACGATGGTATCAACTTGACGTTGGCAATGGATTATATACCGACTTCGTATGCCTATTATGATATAGAACAAGACGGTGGGAAAACTGTTCATTGTCCTATTCCTTACAAGGCAAAAGGTGTTAACCTTGCGTTAGGTTTCAGTATTGTGTGGGGAACCAATAAAAGCAAAAAGGATACCGACAAAGATGGTATCTATGATCGTTTGGATATGTGTCCTAATACTCCGAAAAATGTACAAGTGGATGCTTTGGGATGCCCTATAGACTCCGATGGTGACGGAATACCTGATTACCTTGACCAATGCCCGGATACGCCCGAAGCAGCTTATGGGTTGGTGGATAGTGTCGGTTGCCCTATAGACTCCGATGGCGATGGTGTACCCGATTATCTTGATGAATGTTCCAACACTCCTGCCGGTGCTATCGGTATGGTTGATGAGAAAGGGTGTGAGATAGACTCAGATGGTGATGGAGTTCCCGATTGGCGCGATGAATGTCCGGGAACACCCGTAGAGGCGCGGGGCTATATTGACGAGAAAGGTTGCTTATTGGATACCGATGGCGATGGAGTCCCTGACTACTTGGATGAATGTCCTGATACGCCGGAGGCTGCGTATGGTATGGTGGACGAGAAGGGGTGCCCGATAGATTCTGATGGCGACGGTGTACCCGATTATTTGGATGAGTGTCCGAATACACCTGCTGGTGCAGTCGGTTTTGTGGACGAGAAAGGATGCGAGATAGATACTGATGGCGATGGTGTACCGGATTGGAAGGACGAATGTCCGACGGTAGCAGGCCCGAAATACAACAAAGGTTGTCCTGAGGTGAAACGTGAGGTGCGTAACCTGCTCAAAAAGGCAATGCAGGGTATCCAGTTTGAGAACGGAAAAGCCAACATCAAGAAAGCTTCGTATCCGCTGCTTGATCAGATTGCCAAGACCTTTATTGATAATCCGACCTTTATGATTGAGGTGCAAGGACATACCGATAATGTGGGTAAAGCGGATTTTAACAAGAACCTGAGCGACAAGCGTGCACATGCAGTGATGGACTATCTTGTGAAGAAGGGGGTACCTGCAGAGCGTATGACGGCACATGGTTATGGTATGGACGTGCCTATCGCCGACAATAAAACAGCCAAAGGGCGCGCATTGAACCGTCGTGTGGAATTTAATATTACTTTTGAGGAGATTACCTACGAGACAATCCTTGACCACGCAGATTCTACATTGCTGCCAAAGCAGGATACCGTTCAGGCAGTGCCAATGGATACTATTATTAGTAACCAATAAACTTACGCATTAACAATAAACTTATAAACAATAAAACAAATAAACAAACAAGTATGGGACGCGCATTTGAATATCGCAAAGCAACCAAACTGAAACGTTGGGGTCACATGGCTCGCACATTCACCAAACTCGGTAAAGAAATCACCATCGCTGCTCGTGAGGGCGGTCCGGATCCCGATAGCAACCCGCGCTTGCGTACGCTGATTCAGCAGTGCAAGCGTGAGAATATGCCTAAAGAGAACATTGATCGTGCTATCAAAAAAGCCACTGATAAATCATCAGAAGGCTACAAGGAAATCAATTATGAAGGATACGGTCCGCATGGCGTGGCTATCTTTATCGAGACGGCTACCGACAATAATATGCGTACGGTGGCCAATATCCGTTCGTATTTCACCAAACACGGCGGTACGCTCGGAACACAGGGGTGCTTGCAGTTTCTTTTCGACCGCAAGGCTTGTTTCACAGTTAGTCCGAAAGAAGGGGTTGATTTGGACGATCTCGAACTCGAATTGATTGATTTTGGTGTGGAAGAACTCGGTACAGACGAGGACGGAAATATCATTATCTATGGCGATTTTAACCAATATTCACAGATTCAGAAGTACCTTGAGGATAACGGTTTTGAAATTCAGAGTTGTGAGTTTGTACGTATTCCGAACGACTATAAAACGCTTACCGATGAGGAAAAAGAGTCGGTACAAAAACTCCTTGACCGTATAGAAGAGGACGAGGATGTCCAGAATGTTTTCACCAATATGGCGGAATAATAAATAGTTATTCTAATTGGACTAATTATCCAAATTAGGCTAATTATTTGATATACAATGGATATTATTCGTCAATACTTTTCGTTAACAGCGCATCAGGAGCAGCAGTTTGCTGCGCTTGATGCGCTTTATCGTGAATGGAACAGCAAGATCAATGTCATCTCTCGCAAGGATATTGATAATCTGTATGAACACCATGTCCTGCATTCGTTGGCTATTGCCAAGGTTTTGCCTTTTCAGCCGCAGAGCAAAATTTTGGATGTCGGCACGGGGGGCGGTTTCCCCGGAGTACCTTTGGCAATATTGTTTCCCGAGTGCGAGTTTACACTGATTGATTCGATAGGCAAGAAAGTGCGTGTGGCGCAGGAGGTATCCAATGCTCTGGGACTGACCAATGTATGTTGCATTCAGGAGCGTGTAGAGGAGGAGAAAGGCAAGTTCGACTTTATGGTCTCTCGGGCTGTAATGCCTTTGCCCGATTTGGTTAAATTGGTGCAGAAGAATATCAGTCGTACTCAACGGAATGCCGTGCCAAACGGCTTGGTGGTACTCAAGGGAGGCAATTTGACAGACGAACTGCGTCCATTCCAAAAGCGTGTGGAGGTTACGCCTATTAGCCAACTCTTTGCGGGCGACTGGTTTGAAACCAAGCAAGTCATCTACTTACCTATGTAGCCTGTATATCTCCATCGAATAAGGTATAGGTGATTGATAGGTGATTGATAGGTGATTCCTTATAGGATACTATCCTTATCTAATTGCAGATTTCTCACAGCGTAGCGCTCTAACATCTAACTTCTAATTCCTCTCCAATGACAATCAAACCTTTCTATTTCAATCCATACCGCGAATGTACCTATGTGGTATGGGATGAGCAGAAGCAGAACCATAAGGCACTGCTGATTGATGCAGGTATGTATGGCGAGACGGAAGAAAAACGAATGGCGGATTTTCTAACCAAGGAGAACCTTTCGCCTATAGCCTTGCTCATTACGCATACTCACCCTGACCATATATGCGGAGTGGACTTTGTGCGTAGCAAGTATGGTATAGAACCGATTATCTGTCCGCCGGAAGGTGCATTGCAGATACCTGATTTTGAGGGAATCGAGGTGCTGCATACCCCCGGGCATAAGGAAGATTGTGTGTGTTACTATTGGCGTCCGCAAGGCTGTGTCTTTACAGGCGATATCCTTTTCAAAGATTCTGTCGGGCGTACCGATCTCGCTGGTGGAGATATGTCTACGTTGATTCATTCGCTTGATAAACTCAAGCACCTGCCCGACAATACGATTGTTTATCCGGGGCATGGCTATTCTACCACTATCGGGCGGGAAAAGCAGTATAATCCTTATTTATGAAATATAGCAAAAGTAATATCTTAGTAGCCATTGCCGCTGTGATGGTTACGTGCTATCTGACGGCCAACGTGATGGCTACGCAAATCATTCGTATAGGCGACCTCAGTATCTTTGATGCAGGTACTATCATTTTTCCCGTTACATATATGTTGGGTGAGGTGATTACCGAAATATGGGGATTCCATACCGCCAGAAAGTTGATACTTCTTACTTTCTGCTGTCAAGTGCTTTTTACTCTCTTTGCTTGGATTGGAACGTTGGTGTCGGTACCGGTTGAGACGATAGGTATGCAAGAGTCGTACCGACAAATATTTGGTTTTGTGCCGCGTATAATGTGTGCGTCGGTGTGTGCCTTCTTGGTGGGAGAGACTACCAATGCGTGGGTAATGAGCTTACTGAAAGAACGCGTTGGTGGCCCGATGTGGACGCGCACCATCAGCAGTTCGATAGTGGGATATGCGCTGGATACCACTATTTTTGTGTGTATTGCCTTTGCTGGCGTTGTCCCCTTTTCGCAGGTAATGACTATGATTGGTTTTCAAGTGCTAGCAAAAGTGTTGATGGAAATCTGTTGTTCCACTCCGTTGGCGTACGCTATAGTGGCGTGGATACGAAAACACCTGTCGGAATAAAGATGACAGGTGCTTTTCGTATGGAGATAATTTGCGAATCTGTTTTGTTAGGACCGATTGTTACATTCCGCAGAGAAAATGATACGTATCAAGGGCATATTTGTCGGTCATACCTGCTATCCAATCTACCACTAAGCGCAATTGATGATAGCGATCGAGGTGTAAGATGTCAGTGGCAACATCGGTAGGTATTTCAGGATGTTGTGCTTTGTATTCAGCTACTGCCAAATGCTGCATGGAGACGGAAATCAGTTTTTCTATACGCCAATCCTGCTTTTCGATAAGCAAATGTAATGTTTTCTCCAATATACCGGACAGGACTGTTGTCCCCATCATTTCGGCACGTGCAATCTCTGATGTACGGAAGATATATTCTAATTCAAAAACACCCAAAGCACCGCATAGTTGGTTGTCTTCCAAGAGTTCTTTACCAAACGTACCCTGGTCAATCTCTTGCATGTGATCTATAAAGGTTTGTCTTGCTATGTGTGTAAGATAGTTCATCAGTGCCACACGCAGATCCACCACCATTTTATCATGCGTATAGTGGTCATTGTTGTATGATTTCTCCAAGTGCAACATCTTGACAATATCCATCACATTGCATTGCAGACTATTTGCCAAGTACTTGAAAGTCTGCTCAATACTAATCAAGTGCTTTGAGATGCCGTCTTCTAGATCCATAACACGGTAGCAAATCGTATCTGCGGCTTCCACCAGGAACGCCAACGGATGCCGTTTTATACTGCCGTCTTTACGGTAGAGATGGCAGTGAGAAGCGGTATGTTCCAAAATCGTTTGCTCGGAAGTGAAGACTCCGTGTTTGTGCAGTGCCACGTTCTCACTTTTGTTCTTTGAACCAGTGTTGGGGTACTTTAAGTATGCTCCGAGGGTTGAGTAGGTAAGGTTGAGTCCGTATAAATCATTGAGATAAGGCATTTTTGTCAAGATGCGAAATCCCTGTGCATTACCATCGAATTGTGTAAAATCGAGACGTTGCTGCTCCGACAAATCATCCAACAAGTGATTTCTCCGGTGTAGAAAATAGTCTTGTATAATGTTTTCCCCGCAATGTCCGAAAGGCGGGTTGCCGATGTCGTGTACAAACGCTGCCGTTTTGAGAATGGCGGATATTTCGCGTTCCCAATCGCGGTCATCGTTACCATAGGTGGTTCTGAATTGTGGGGTGCGGCAGATACCGATTGCCAATGAGGCAGCAACGCTCATCACCTCCATGGAATGTGTAAGGCGTGTATGTACGGAGTCCCCGTTGGTAAGAGGGAATACTTGTGTTTTGTCGTGCATACGTCGTGCGGCATTGCTGAATATCACACGCCCAAAATCGCTCTCGAAATCATTACGGAAATCGGGAACAATACCGTATGGTGTGTTTTGATGCGAATGTTGGTTGAAAGTAAACACCGATTGACGTTCGCGTTCTATGGACAGGTATTCATACCATTTAATATCGGCATACATATTAGTTCGTGTTTCGTTGATAGGGCAAAGGTACGGCTTTTTTGTGAAATAAGCAATAGATAACGGATTTTGATGGTTGCAATACAATGTAGAATGTATAGGTATTGCATAAAATATGTATGAAGATACGCTTAACCGCCCCGCAAAAAGCCTGTACTTTCTGCGTAATGGGTATTATGAGGTATGGAAATGGTATATTCTGTATTTTTTTGCATATTGTATGTGTGGTAAGATTAGGAATAGAGGCAAAACGTGGAGAAAATAGCATAGTGCTTGTGTATGTCTGTTTTTTTGTGTAACTTTGCACGTTAATCGTATTTGGAAAATCAATGGGCTGTAAGCAAGTAGATAGGTCTTCGGACGAACATAAGACGGGTAGGCTATTGCGAGTATGGGTAATGCTTGTGGGGGTGGTCTGTTCGATAACTGCCGTTGCAGATGACAGACCCTATCTGTGCGAGTTGGGATTGCAGGCGGGGTGCGGATATTATGTAGGCGATGCGACAACGCACATTTTTAACAATCCGCGTGAGGCATACGGAGCGCATTTCCGGTATAAGTTTACCAACCGTTGGGCATTGCAGGTAAAGGGGCTTACGCAGCGTATCACGGGCTATGCATACGATGACCGGATGCAGAAACAGGATGCGATGTGGAGTACACAGATGGTTAACCTTGATGCAATGGCGGAGTTCAACTTCTTCCGCTTTGGTGGAAAGACATACGACACACGTATTAAGCCGCTGACCCCTTATATATTCCTCGGGATGGGTGTGGCGATGTACGGCGACGGAATGAATATCGGCGGTTGGAATTGGAGTGACTATGGTGGCAAAGTGCCTGTGGCGTTTTATATCCCGATGGGTTTCGGATTAAAATGGAAATTTGCGAAAAGGTTCGGATTGAATTTAGCATGGCAGCATAATCTATATATAGCTGATAATCTGGAGGGTATGGCGAACTTGAACAATACATACGACCTCAATGGCAGCAATATATTGAACTTTGATGTAACTTCGCAACTCACTCTCGGCATAGTTTTTGAATTTGCCCAAGAGAAAAAGGAATGCAGAACCTGTATGTATTGACAATACGTAATTATAAATGTATGGATTATAAAGACCAGATAGATAAATCGCGTATGCCACGCCACGTGGCTATCATTATGGATGGAAACGGGCGTTGGGCGAAGAAGCTGGGGTTGGCGCGTATGTTCGGACACCGACAGGGGGTGCAGACCGTGCACAACATAGCCGTTGCAGCTGCAGAGATTGGAATAGAGTATTTGACGCTTTATACATTTTCCACGGAGAATTGGAACCGCCCGAAAGAGGAGGTGGATGCGCTGATGAGTCTGTTGGTGGATACGATAGTAAAAGAGACCCCTACACTGATGCAAAACAACGTGCGACTCCTCACTATAGGCGACATTGGTCGTCTCCCAGAGGCGGCACGACAGAAATTCGAGCAGTGTATGCGCGAAACGAGTCAGAATACAGGGCTTAAGATGGTGGTTGCTCTTAGTTATTCCGCACGTTGGGAAATAACACACGCTATGCAACAGGCTGTGCAAATGGCACTTACGGGCGGGTTGCGTGTAGAGGATATCAACGAAGAGTTTGTATCATCGTGCATGACGACTCGCAATATGCCTGATCCCGATTTGCTAATCCGTACCAGCGGAGAACTGCGATTGAGCAATTTCTTACTATGGCAGTTGGCTTATTCGGAACTCTATTTTACTGATTGTTTGTGGCCTGAGTTTACGCCTGAGGAGTTTTATAAAGCAATCGTAGATTATCAACATCGTGAACGTAGATTTGGCAAAACCAGTGAACAAATTCGTTAATATACTATTTTTTCTTTTTCTTGTATCTGTGGCTGCTTTGGCGCAAACTGCCAAGCAGACAATGGTTGCAGATACTATAGTAAGTGATTCGCCGTTTGTACAAGATAGCGCAGAAACGAATGTCCCCGAGATTGAGTACTCGCTGCAACGTAAGACTTACGAGATTGCGGGGATTGAAGTGTCGGGGGCGGATAGTTACGAGGATTTTGTGCTGATAGGGTTCTCTGGTTTGGCTGTAGGCGATAAAATTGAGGTGCCGGGTGACCAGATTACCAAGGCTATCAAGCGCTTTTGGAAACAGGGACTTTTCTCCGACGTAAAGATCAAAGCAAAAAAGATTGAAGGCTCTAAGATCTGGTTGCAGATAGAATTGAAACAACGTCCGCGTGTGTCGGAGGTGGCATATCAGGGATTGAAAAAGAGCGAAAAAGAGGATGTGGAAGTAAAGGTGGGCATTCGCAACGGCAGCCAGATGACACCGAACCTGTCTGACCACGCCAAGACGGTGATAAAGAAGTATCTTGCTGAAAAAGGTTTCCACAATGCCGAGGTGCAGGTGCTGGAATTTCAGGACCAAGACCATCCTGGGTATGTGAAAGTGGCGATCAATGTGGACAAGAAGACCAAAACAAAGGTGGGAAAGATTTATATCACGGGGAATAGCGCCTTGACACACAACCAGATCAACAAGGCGATGAAGAAGACCAATGACAACAATATCATCAACCTCTTCCGCACCAAAAAATTTGTTACTGAGGAGTATGAGAAGGACAAGCAGGCTGTAATAGAGAAATATAACGAGATTGGTTATCGTGATGCTTACATTGTCGCCGACAGCGTGGTGCCGAACCCGGAAGACCCGACACGTGTGGATGTGTATATGACTATAAGCGAGGGAGATAAGTACTATATCCGCAATATCAAATGGGTGGGAAATACCGTCTATCCCTATGAGATGTTGGACGTTACTTTGGGTGTGAAGAAAGGCGATGTGTATAACCTAAAGACCCTGAATGAGCGTTTGCAGTCGGACGACGATGCTGTTGCCAAACTATATACCGACCGTGGTTATCTGTTCTTCAATGTCGATCCCGTGGAGGTGAATGTGGAGAACGATAGTATCGATTTTGAGATGCGTATGTACGAGGGCAAGCCCGCCACTATCAACCAAATCAATATCGTAGGTAATACGCGCGTGTACGAGCATGTGGTACGCCGTGAACTCTATACCAAGCCCGGACAACTCTATTCGCAGTCGGATATTATGCGTTCGCTGCGTGAATTGGCACAAATGGGGCACTTTGATCAAGAGAAATTGGTGCCGGATATTCAGCCTAATCCTGAGGAAGGAACGGTGGATATTACATATCAATTGGAGACTAAGTCGAGTGACCAAATCGAATTCTCTCTCGGTTGGGGAGCCACCGGTTTGGTGGGATCGTTGGGCTTGAAGTTTACCAACTTTGCCATCCAGAACCTGTTTAACAAGAAAGCATACCGTATTGTGCCGCAAGGTGAGGGACAGACGTTCTCCATCAACGCCCGAACGAACGGTATCTATTATACTTCGGCCAGTATCTCGTTCCTTGAGCCGTGGTTGGGAGGAAAACGTCCTAACTCGTTGAGTGCGAGCATCTATTTCGCCCAGCAGACCGGCTATGCTGATAGTTACTACAAGGCATATCAGAACCTATATAATACCTACTATAGTAACTATTATGCGTACGGCAACTCGTCGGACTACTATCAACAATTGCAGGAATCGTATGCCGACAAGGACAAGTATTTGCGCACGTTTGGCGTGAGCATCGGATATGGTAAGCGTCTGCGTTGGCCGGACGACTATTTCACGTTCTACGGTGAGTTGAGTTACCAGATGTATATGATGAAAGACTGGCCTTACCTGCTGATTGCCAATGGTACAAGCCACAACCTTTCACTGAACCTGCAACTCTCGCGCTCCAGTATTGACAACCCGATTTATACCCGTCGCGGTTCACAATTCTCGCTCGGTTTGAAGATAACCCCGCCGTATTCGTTGATTTCGGGCAAAGATTATTCGCAAATGACTACGGCAGAGCGGTATCATCTGATTGAGTACCACAAGTGGAAGTTCTCCGGCAAAGTGTTTACCCCGCTGAGCAAAGACTCCAAGTTGGTGCTGATGACGCGTGCGGAGTTTGGTTATCTCGGTAACTACAACAAGGACGCAAAATCCCCGTTTGAAACATTCTATATGGGTGGTGATGGTATGTCAAGTTACACCAGTTATTCTACCGAGTACGTCGGTATGCGTGGTTATACATCGGGGTCGCTTACACCGTATGATGCCACTACGGGACGCAATATGGGTTATGTCTATAACAAGTTTACGATGGAGTTGCGTTACCCGATTGCGTTGGAGCAGAGTGCTACAATCTGGGCATTGGCGTTCGTGGAGGCCGGTAACTGCTTTGCCGACATCAAACAATACAATCCGTTTGACCTGAAGCGCAGTGCGGGTGTGGGGGTGCGTATCTTCCTGCCGATGTTCGGTCTGCTTGGTATCGATTGGGGCTGGGGTTTCGACAAGATCAACGGTTCCGACCAGTACGGAAAGAGCCAGTTCCACTTCGTCCTCGGACAGGAGTTGTAAGTTAGTTATAGATTTCAAGATATATATTTGTGAATGGTATAGAAAATGATTCGAAACAAGTGTATATCTCTAAAAATGGACTATTATGGGGGCTTTAATTGAGAAACGATATGTTCTGTACTTATTGTGTATTATGATGATGTCATGTACTAACGAGTTTGGACAGAAGCAGGGGCGTTTGATTGTAACGGATTTGCAGAGAGAGACGGTTGGCTTAATGGTAGAGGATAATAGTACTCTCAATTGCAAACTGACATGGGATGGCGAGAAGCGGTTGCACGTAGAATTTGGTGATGTATTTCCTTGCGATATGACCAAACTGAATATCAAATGCAGAGCAAAGGGAAACACTCTATATATAGATGAATACTATAATGGAGGACAAGCCAACGGAATACAGGTTTGTAAGGTGCAATTTGATGTACATCCCATCGTACAGAAAAATTGGGTAGTATGTATAGGTTGCGGTAGTATATATGGGAATTCTGCAGAATATATATTCCCTATAACATTGAGCAAGGATAAAGAAATAGTAACGTATTTCTCTGATTTGAAATAAATGATGAAGACTATTGTCAAAAAATATCTGTTGGTTGCCGTTCTTTGTATGAGTGGCATAGTTTCTGCCTTTGCGGCAAAGGAGCAGTCGATTGCGTATATCGATATGGCATACATTTTGAAGAACCTGCCACAGTATGAGTCGGCAAATGAGCAACTGACGATGATAAGCCGCCGTTGGCAGAAAGAGATTGATGCGCTCAACCAAGAGGCACGGGTATTGGCAACCAATTACCAAACGGAGCAGATCTTCCTCTCCGAGGAGATGAAACGCCGTCGCGAGGAGGAGATTGTAGCCAAAGAGCAGGAAGTGCTGGAACTGAAACGCAAGTATTTCGGGCAGGACGGCGAACTGTTCAAGAAGCGCGAGGCGCTCATCAAACCGATACAGGACGAAATCTATACTGCCATTCAGGAACTGGCAAACGAGAAACATATCGACATTGTCAAAGACCGCTCTGCGGATCCGTCACTTATCTATATGTCGAGCAAATTGGATATATCCGACCAAGTGCTGCAGAAACTCGGAGCGAGATAATTTCAATGCGTAATCGTAATGAAGATTCGGGTGGATGACGAGAGGATGTCGGGTGGATAACTTTTTTAACATATCTCTGTCTTATAACCAACCTATAACGATCCTATAACGATCCTATAACAAAATTAACGGCTAATTAACGATGATTGACGGAGAATGTTTTATGAGTTTTTAGTGGTCTTTAATGGGGCATAGAATGTTATATGGAAAACCAAATACGGATAATTAATAACAAAAACATAATAATGAAAAAACTTATTTTAGCACTTGCTTTGGCACTCCCGATGATTGCCTCGGCACAGAAATTTGGACATGTAAACACACAGGAACTTTTTGCACAAATGCCGGAGATGGCTACTATCAAACTGAAGATGGATACCGTGCAATCGCAGTACGAAGGTCAATTGGCTTCGATGCAGGAGGAGTTTCAAAAGAAAGCACAGGACTATCAAGCCCAAGAGGCTACGATGGCTGCCGGTGTAAAACAGATTCGCCAACAGGAGTTGCAAGAAATGCAACAGCGTATCCAACTTTTCTACCAAACGGCAGAGCAGGATATTCAGAAAACTCAACAGGATTTGTTGGCACCCGTACACGAGCGTATGTCGAAGGCTATCCAAGCAGTAGGGCAAAAGGAAGGATACACCTATATCTTTGATTCTGCGGCTATGGTCTATATCGCACAGGACGCGGCTGATGTAATGCCGTCCGTGAAGAAAGAACTCGGCATTAAGTAATTACGTATTACGCATTACACATTGTATCATGGCTGACGGTTATCTCGAAACCCATTATGCTGAGTATGAGAAACGCAAAGCAGCGTGGCTCAAAAAGAAATCGCACTTACCACGTCCTCAGAAACCGGAGGACGAGGCACTATAGCGATGAATGATGCGTTAATGTGTATAGTGCAATAAGGATTTACAAATTCACACATTTTCTAATTTATAAATTGACTAAACCGTGGTAGAAAAACTGCAACAAACCCTGCGCGACTCGGTAGTAGCGCGTTGGACGGTACTCGTATTAGTGGCATCGATGATGTTCTTTGCCTATATGTTTGTGGATATCCTCTCTCCGTTGGCATCCCTGCTCGATACATCGTACAATTGGGATAGAGGCGACTTCGGTACATACGCTGCCGGTGAGTATCTGCTCAATGTGTTCGGCTTTTTGATTATTGCCGGTATCATTTTGGACAAGATGGGCGTCCGTTTTACAGGAACACTTTCCGCCAGTCTGATGGTTATTGGTGCCGTTATCAAATATATCGGTTTGAGTGATTGGTTTGACGCCAACAATGTGTCGTGGCTCAATTCCTGGTGGACAGATATGCCAGGCTCAGCAAAGGTGGCGATGTTCGGATTTATGATTTTCGGTTGCGGTTGTGAGATGGCAGGTACTACTGTGAGCAAGATACTTGCTAAATGGTTTAAAGGCAAAGAGATGGCACTCGCTATGGGACTTGAGATGTCTATCGCCCGTATCGGCGTGTTTGCTGCAATGCTTTTTTCGCCGATGATTAGCCACGCTTTCGTTGTGAATGGTACAGACTCTGTAGTGGCTCCGTTGCTTTTCTCGGCTCTATTGCTGGTTATCGGGTTGATTAACTTCTTGGTTTTCAGTGTGATGGATACTAAGTTTGACAAGCAGTTGGTGGAGATAGGCGAGGCAACTGCGGAAAAAGACCCCGAAGATGAATTCCATATTTCCGACCTTGGGCAGATCTTCAAATCAAAGATGTTTTGGATTGTGGCAATTCTGTGTGTTCTTTATTATTCGGCGATTTTCCCTTTCCAACGTTTTGCCACAAACTTCCTTGAGGAGACACTGCAAATTTCTAATGCAGAGGCGGCAGGTCTGTTTAAGTGGTTCCCGATTTTGGCAATGGTGCTGACACCATTCCTCGGCGCATTTATCGACAATAAGGGTAAGGGGGCTACGATGATGATGATTGGTGCATTGATTATGATTGTGTGCCATTGCGTATTCGCTTTCGTGTTGCCGGTTTTCCCAAGTAAGACTTTGGCACTTATTACCATTTTGGTTCTTGGGGTCAGTTTCTCACTTGTGCCTGCATCAATGTGGCCCTCTGTTCCGAAGATTATTGACGAAAAAGTGCTGGGCTCGGCATACTGCCTGATTTTCTGGGTACAGAATATCGGACTTTGTCTGGTCCCGCTGCTGATTGGCAAACTGCGTGAGGCAACCGGTGGTTATCTTGTGCCGATGATTGTGTTCGCAAGTTTCGGTGTAATCGCCTTTATCTTCTCATTGCTCTTGAAAATTGAAGACAAAAAGAAGGGCTATGGATTGGAACTTCCTAATAAAAAATAAGGACTCGCTCAGTGTGAGTACCGACACACGCAATCTGCCTGCAGGTTGCGTGTTCTTTGCGCTTCATGGCGAGACTTTCGATGGCAACCGTTTTGCTGCGCAGGCCCTTGATAATGGGGCGGCAATGGCGATTGTTTCTGACGAAGATATGTATAACCAATTAGTGGAAAAGTACGGAAAAGAAAGAGCCATTCTTATCCCCTTTTCTTTGAGAGAGAGGGGGGGAGTGGTTGCTCTCCAGTCGCTTGCTCGTGCCTGGCGACGTGAACTCGGGGTGCCTATTATCGGTATCACGGGTACAAACGGCAAGACAACGACCAAGGAATTGACGGCTGCGGTGCTCTCCACCAAATACAATATCTACTATACGCAAGGCAATCTCAATAATTCCATCGGTGTGCCGCTTACGTTGTTGAGTATCACGCGTGCGCATGAGATGGCTATCGTGGAGATGGGGGCTTCGCACCCGGGCGATATACGTGAGTTGGTAAATGTAGCCGAACCGAACTACGGACTTATCACCAATGTCGGATGTGCTCACTTGCAGGGCTTTGGTTCTTTCGATGGAGTCCAACAAACCAAAAAGGAACTATACGACTATATTTGCGAGCATGAGGGCAAAATTTTCCGAAACACGGATAATCCGTATTTGGCAAAGATGGCGGGTAATCTGACCACTATTCCTTATACAACGGGTACAATGCCTGCGGGAACACATCTTGTAGGGAATTATAATGCGGAGAATGTATCGGCAGCACTCTGTGTGGGTGAGTATTTTGGTGTTTCCCGTGAGCGGGGGTTGGAGGCAATACGCAACTATATTCCATCTAACGGGCGTTCGCAGTCAATGGACACAGCACATAATCATTTGATTGTGGACGCATACAATGCCAACCCGACCTCTATGCAGGCGGCTATCAATGCTTTTACGGGCGATACATATATTCTTGGTGCAATGCGGGAATTGGGCGAATATAGTCATTTGGAGCATCAGAATATCGTGAATATGTTGGCAGAACGCAAGGCGGAACAGGTGCTTATGGTAGGCGATGAATACAAGGAAACTACCTGTCCGTATCCGGTGTTTAGTACGATTGACGAATTGTGCGATTATCTACAGAAACATCCGTTGCAAGGACGGCATATTCTGCTCAAAGGTTCACATTCCAACCATATGGAAAAAGCAATACAATACCTATAGACTCTATGAAAAAATCAGTTATCATCCCTGTAATTGTGGTGCTCGTATTGGGCATTGCAGTGTTGTTGTTTCTAAATTTTCACCAGAAGAAGGAATTGAATGAGATGGTGGAACAGATGGAGTTCGAGAAATCGGAACTCGAAGACGAGTACGAAGATTTGGCACTCCAGTTCGACGGGTATCAGCAGATGAATATCCAAAACGATTCGCTCCAAGAGCGTTTGGCACAAGAGCAACAGCGTGTGCAGGACTTGTTGGAGGAACTGCGTATCACCAAAGTTACTAATGCGCGTCGTATTGCCGAACTTAAAAAAGAGTTGGCAACGGTGCGTGCCGTAATGAAAGACTACGTGCGGCAGATAGATTCACTCAATGCTACCAACCAGCGTCTGACAGTGGAAAACCAGCAATACAGGCAAGAAAATCAGCAGGTGAAGCAACAGAACGACCAACTATCTTCCATCAACAACCAATTGACGGAAACTGTCTCACGTGCATCGATGCTTGAGATAGCGTCTTGCACGGTAACGACACTCAATAAACACGATCGTAAGACGCGTGTGGTGAGTCAGATACGCAAACTTCAATTTGACTATACCATCGCCAAGAATATCACTTGCGAACCGGGAATAAAGACACTTTATATACGTATTATTGATCCCGCAGGCAACCTGCTTGGTGAGAATGCAGAGCATTTATTCCACTTTGAGAGTGAGGACATTATGTATTCTGTGGCGCAACAGTTCGAGTTTACAGGCGAGGAGTACCAAGGTACATTCTATTGGTCTATACCCAATGGAATGGAGGCTGCGACAGGGTTTTACAATGCGGATTTCTTTGCCGACGATAACTTAATAGGTTCTTTGCCGTTTCAAATAAAGAAATAGCCCAAACAGGAAGAATAACAAATTAGGACTGCCTTTTTCACAGATTGGCAGCCCTAATTTGTGTATATCAAATAAAAGCAGTACCTTTGTACTCCTTTTAGAAAGGGCTTTGTCTGCGCCCGAAAGGTATATTATTTCTATACTAAATATGAATTGGTTTTATAGTCTGTTTTTTGGTACGGGTATCGCACACTCTATCTTTGTGCTTGCACTTGCCATCGCTTGTGGAGTGTTCTTGGGTAATAAACTCAAGATTAAAGGCGTAACGCTGGGCATTACGTGGATTTTGTTTTGCGGCATTGCATTTTCACATTTCGGTATGCGCCTTGACCCGCAGGTTGAGTCGTTTGCCAAGGATTTCGGACTTATCCTTTTTGTCTATTCGATAGGCTTACAGGTAGGTCCCGGTTTTTTCTCTTCGTTTGGTAAGGGCGGTTTGTCGCTTAACCTGCTGGCAACGGCTATTGTGTTGCTCGGGTGTGTTACAGCGTTTGTTATTCATCTGCTTTCGGGGGTTGATATTGCCACAATGACAGGTGTGCTGTTCGGTGCAGTAACAAATACTCCCGGTTTGGGTGCAGCGCAACAAGCGTATGCCGATATGCGTGGCGTCTCCAATCCTGACATCGCTACGGGATACGCTATGGCATACCCTTTGGGCGTGGTCGGTATTTTGGTCTCGATGATGCTTATTCGCCTGTTCTTCAATATCAAGATTGAAAAAGAGGAGAAACGTGTGAACGATGAAAAAGGTGTACAGGAGGAGATAGAGCACCTCGATATGCTGCTTACCAACCCGCAAGTGGAGGGCATTTCTGTCAAAGAGTTGAGTACATTGTGCAATGTGGAATTTGTGGTTTCGCGCCTGGTACATCCTGACGGACATGATGAAATGCCTGATGCAGATACCAAGTTGCACCAAGGCGACAAGGTGCGTATTGTTGTGGATTGCCCGCACGAAAAGAGTATTCTTTTGTTGGGCGAGAGGACCACTATTTCTGAAGAAAAAATTAAAGATGCTCATCTTGTTTCACGCCATATTGTAGTTACAAAAACAGAACTGAATGGAAAGCGTATCGGCGAACTGAACGTACGTGCCGCTTATCATATTTCTATCACGCGTATTCGCCGTGCGGGTATCGAACTGCTTGCTACCCCTGATCTGCGTTTGCAACTCGGCGACCGTTTGACGGTGGTAGGCGAAGAAATTGAGGTAGAGAAAGTGGCAAAGGTATTCGGAAACTCAGCCAAACGCTTAGATCTTCCTAATTTGGCTTCTATATTCTTTGGCATTGTATTAGGTGTGGCACTCGGTTCGCTGCCTATTGCTTTCCCCGGATTGTCCCAGCCGTTCAAACTCGGTTTGGCAGGTGGTTCACTGATTGTGGCTATCTTGATTGGCTATTTCGGTCCGAAAATGCATGTGGTTACTTACACTACCAGCAGTGCGAACTTGATGATACGTGAGGTCGGCATTGCGCTATTCCTTGCTGCTGTCGGTTTTGGCGCGGGCAAATCGTTTATTCCGACATTGCTTGCCGGCGGATATGTATGGATCGGTTATGGTGTGATTATTACGATAGTGCCTTTACTATTAGTCGGCATCATCGCACGCTCATGGCTCAAGTTGGACTATTTCACACTGATGGGACTTATTGCCGGCAGCACGACGGACCCGCCTGCACTGGCGTATGCTACTTCGCACACATCTTCTAACGACCGTGCCGCAGTAGCATATTCCACTGTCTATCCGCTAACCATGTTCCTGCGTGTGCTGACGGGGCAAATGATGATATTGTTTTTCCTGTGATATGTCTATTCAGACACTGAAAAATAAACTATTCAATCCCTCCGAGATACATGTCTCGGAGGGCACCGTTTATGCGGTATTGATAACAATGGGTGTGTCGCATTTATTGAACGACACAATCCAATCAGTAATACCTGCCATGTATCCGATTATCAAGGATAATTACGGATTTACATTTGCGCAGATAGGCTTGATAACACTCTTTTTTCAGTTGGCATCATCTATAGTGCAGCCGATAGTGGGTATCTATGCAGACAAACGTCCACATCCGTATTCACTTACGTTTGGTATGTGGCTGACTCTGTTCGGACTGATACTATTGGCTTATGCCAATAATTTCCTGCTCATCGTGCTTTCCGTTACTATTCTCGGTCTCGGTTCGTCTGTTTTTCATCCCGAAGCATCACGTGTAGCACAGATGGCATCAGGAGGGAAGAAGAGTCTGGCGCAGTCGATTTTTCAAGTGGGTGGTAATGCGGGAAGTGCTATTGGTCCTCTGTTGGCGGCATGGTTGATACTGCCTTACGGGCAGCATGCGGTGTCGTGGGTAGGCGTGATAGCCGTGATTGCAGCTGTCATTCTCTTTGAGGTCGGGCGGTGGTATAGTGCAAAACTGACCTATATGAAACAGCACCCGAAGTCAATGCAATGTGCGGCTATAGATTATTCGAGACGCAAGAAATATGGAGCAATGACGATATTGGTGGTTCTGATGTTTTCAAAGTACATCTACACATCGTGTATGACCAATTATTTTACGTTTTTCCTAATGGAAAAATTTGATTTGTCGGTGCAAAATGCACAGTATTGTCTCTTTGCATATTTGGCAGCGATGGCGATTGGCACGCTTGCCGGAGGGGTGTTTGGTGATAAGTTCGGACGTAAATATGTGATTCTCGGGTCTATTTTCGGTGCCGCACCTTTTGCACTGATTTTGCCCTATGTGAGTCTCGGTTGGACGATATTTATCGCAATTATGGCGGGTTTGATCATTTCGTCGGCATTCTCCTCTATATTGGTATATGCCACGGATTTATATCCGAAGAAGGTAGGAATGATTTCAGGATTATTCTTCGGACTAATGTACGGCTTGGCGGGTGTTGGTTCTGCATTTTTCGGTTGGCTTGCTGACAGAACGAGTATTGAGTTTATTTTCCATGTCAGCACTTTGCTCCCTCTGCTCGGTATTGTGGCAACCTTTCTGCCCAATCCGCAGAAACGATTAACAATTAACAATTAAAGGGTGGAGTATAGTTTGTTTGATGATATGGTGCAATGTACGGAGGCTGAGGTAAGACGGTTGCTTTCGTTGGTGAGCGAGCAACGTAGAGAACAGGCATTGCGCTATACTCATACTTTTGGGCGATATACATGCTTAAAATCATATAGTCTCTTGGTCGAATTGCTACGTCAACACGGTCTATTGGGGGAAAACGAATGGCCGGATTTTGAATATAACGAATATGGTAAGCCGTATATAGAAGGTGGAGTGGAGTTCTCTATTTCGCACTGCAAGCAAGGTATATTGGTTGCAATAGACCAATACCCGATAGGGGTGGATATTGAGGGGTTTCGTCCTGTCAATAAGGCACTAATCCGGCGGACAATGAATGAGACCGAAAGGGCCTATATTGATGCCGCCGAATGTCCGGACATTGCTTTTACACATCTATGGACACGGAAGGAAGCAGTTGTAAAACAGCGTGGTACGGGTATTATCAGCGACCTGCATGAAATACTGAATGTTCCTTTGCTACCGCATTTGCAAACCATAGAAAAAGAAACCTATATTTATACGATTGCTACACAAAAAGAGGTTGTCTCATAAAAACAGAGACAACCTATTTTTGCATATCGGAATGCATAAAGTGCATATTATGTAGTGGTAAAGTATAGGTATCCACATGGTATCCACACGACATCCACCTGACAAAGATAACTAACGGGTTTATGCAGTGTATGCACTTTTTTATGCAATGCAGGTTTATTTGTGCAGTTTTACGATCAGTGCGGATACCGGGGCAACCTCAATATTCGTCAGAGACAAATCAACACTTTTCCCAGTGAGAATATCAGTACCGACAAGATTATATTTACTGAGAATCTCGGTATAATGCGTTGTGGGAATGGTGCGTGCCTCGTCGCTTACATTGGCAAAAACAAAGACGGCCTCCTCATCGGTATAGCGGAAAAATGCATATGTGTTGTCGCGGCTCAAGAAATGCATCGTGCGTCCTGTATGAATGACGGGTTCTGACTTACGCCATTGTAAAAGGCGTCTCTGATAATCAAACATATCGCGTTGTTCGTCTGTCAGTTGCTCGGGCATAGGAAGCGGCATACGTAGAGTGGAGTGCCCCTTGGACATATCCGATGAGTGCATATCATACTCGTCGCCGGCAAACACTTGCGGGATACCGCGCATCGTGGCAAGTAGCGTATAAGCCAGTTTGGTGCGGCGTGGATCCTGGTCTTTTACCACATCTTCAATACGATCCATATCGTGGTTGTCGAGGAAAATAAGCAGGTTGTTGACATTGGCATAGAGATAATCCTGCGAGAGCGCATCATAGATGCGTGTCAGTCCACCGCCCCAACCATTGTCATTTCCACCAAGTGCCTGACGAATAGCCTCGTTTGTCGGGAAATCCATGACAGACGGCAGGTTACTATTGAAACCATCTTTGTTATTGCTACCGGATTGCCAATACGCCACAGCCGAAGCGGGACGCGTCCAACATTCACCCACAATGTTGATATCGGGATACTCTTCCCGGATAGCCTTAATCCAGTTGGCAGCGGGCATTTTCTCAATGTATGGGTAGGTATCTACACGCAGTCCGTCCAAGTCGGCATACTCAATCCACCAGATAGCCCACTGTTGGAAATAGCGCAACAGGTCGGGGTTCTCCAGGTTCATATCGGGCATAGGGTGGTCGAACCAGCCACGGTTAGAGAGCAGACGATCGTATTCCGATGCATTGATGTCGTAGTTGGCAGAGAACACATTGTTGGTGCGTGTGAACTCGTCAAACTGGTTCACCCAATCGCGATAGGGCAGATCTTTCATCCACCAATGCGCTCCACCGCAATGGTTGGGAACCATATCCATTATTACTTTGATATCATACGTGTGTGCGGAATCGACCATTTGGCGGTAGAGTTCGTTGGAACCGAAACGCGGGTCAATATGGTAGTAATCCGAGCAGGCATAACCATGATATGACCATTTTTCTTCGTCGTCAAGCAAAAGCGGGGTAGGCCAAATAGTGGTAGCACCGAGATCTGATATATGCCCGAGTTGGCTGATAATACCCTGAATATCACCGCCAAAACGCCCGTGAATGTTCTGCTTGTCGGCTTTCTCACGTGTATTGTCGGTCGAGTTGTTGCTCGGATCGCCGTCCACGAAACGGTCGGACATAATCAAATAGACTACATCGGCAGAGGTAAACGATTGTCGCTCACGGCTGCCTTCACGACGGTCGTAGATTGTATAATCGTAGGTGGCACGGCGGTTGCCCTTGCGCAAAGTAATGCGGTAAGTACCAGCCTGACGTACGTCCATATCTACAAAGAGATAGTTTTTGCTTTCGGCATTGTGCTGACCGGTAGGAACAAGTCCGATACATTGTCCGCGCATTATACGCCCGGCGGCGAGTTCTTGGATAGAGACGGTGGCATCTTGCAGATCTTCGCCGTAGAACATCAGTGTCAGCGGCTGGTGCATATCTGTCCACCAGCAGAGCGGTTCTACACGGGTGATTTTCGGGGCTGCCCATAGAGTGGAACATAGCAAAAGTGCTAAAAAGAGAAATCTATGTTTCATGGTTTGTTTGTATTAAAATGCAATGTTATTATCTATCAGTGCAATGGTCTATATTTCGTCCACCCGTATCTGATCTAATGTGTTGTGTTCACTTTTAAGTTGCAGGAAATGTTTCCAAAAGGCTTGCATTTCCAGTGGTGTGGACTGTAAGAATTCCTCCGAGCCTTGCCGGTCTATACGATCGAATACCATTCCTACAGTGATGAGGTGTGTATCAAGTGCCGGCTGAAAGGTACGATCTTCTTTGTTTTCGATGTATATTTCGCGCAGGAGTTTCGTTTCTACAAGGCGTGATAACAACTGATTGACCAACCGAAGCGGCAAGTGGTTTTGTATTGCCAATTCATGTGCCGTCAGTGGCGTCTCGTCATGTTCAAAACGGCGAATGATCACAGATAGCAGATATAGAGTGATGAAATCCTTATAACGGCGTGACATCCGCTCTACATCGTCTTGATATTCAAATAATTCGTTGTTCTGTATTGCAAATGACATTTCAGCCCCGATGAGTATCAGCAGACAGGTCCATTGCAGCCATGTGAGCAGGATAGGCAGTGTGGCAAATGCACCATAGACAATACTTGTTCGTGAGAGAAAGACAATGATATAGACCGATAGCATCTGTAGTAGTTGGAACAATGTACCAATCAATACTCCCGGTATCAATGCACTGACGAACCCCACTTTGGTATTTGGAATGGCGATGTACATCCATGTGAATAATGCCCAACAAATTACAAACTGAAATAGGCGCACCAATCCCGTTTTGATTTGAGCAAAAAACGCCGCATTATGGAGAGAGGCAACCACGGTGGAGTTGACAAAGATACTCATACCCGATGTAACCACCACCAAGATAGGTATAAGCACAACGATTGCAATATAGGTGGTGAGTTGACGGATGATAGAACGCGATTGTTTGACGTTCCAAATCTCGTTGAAAGCCGACTCTGCATTGCGGAAAAATGAATAGACCGCCCATAGCAGGATGACCAAACCGATACCCAAGAACACTCCGCCTTGCGCAGTATCAAGGTATCGCTCCACCATAGCCATAATAGTTGGCACAAGGTTGGTCTCGCCAAGGAAAGAATCGTTGAGTTGCTGCTGAATAAGGTCTGCTACACCAAAACCTTTTGCCACAGCAAGAATCATAGCAAGAATAGGAATGATGGCAAAAACAAGAGAGTAGGTGAGACTATTGGCGCGAACATTCAAGTTCTTTGAAGTAAAACCGCGTACAACCAAAACAATGGTTCGCAAAACCCGGTAGCCGAGACGCTTGCCACGACTTGTCAGTTCTGCATTGGTACGACGCCATACATCGTAACGCAAGAAATCGCGTATTTGACGATAGGTTGCCATTGTTAGACCGCCTTTGGCTGTTGGAGATTAGACCGCCTTCGGCTGTTGGAGGTTAGACTGACTATATTGAGCAAGTATGCCTATAAGCCGGGTTCTGTACCGACCGTGAGGTCGGTGTTCATCATTAATCTCGAGCAATGTATTGCTACATGCTTCTCTCGCTTCCTACCCTCCGACTCGCGCGAGTAACGCTCAAACATCGGTTTACATGGAATTGCAGCCCATAGTGTAGTCGTTTCACTTCACTCGTCTCTGTACCAGTGACCAAACATTGCTGCCTGACGGCCGTTAACCGCTATGGTACTCTTTGCTGCCCGGACTTTCCTCTTGGTGAGGGACAAACACAAGTGTTCTCTTCCTCTTTTCCAAGCGATGAACCGGCCTACTTGTCTCAATATACGTCAAATAACCCTCTATATTCAACAATAGCCCTCAACGGGCTACTACTGAGCGGCATAAGGGAGTCGAACCCTCCTCTTAAGCTTGGGAAGCTCATGCACTACCGATGTGCTAATGCCGCGTTTCCTAAAAAACGATTGCAAAGGTACACTATTTTTTCGAGATATGCAAATTTTTCAGTAGATTTCCACAATTTGGCGTGGAACACGGTGCGTCATCTGGCGGCGGGACATCGGTTGCACATTATCTGTCTGAACGGATGTAACACGCTGTGTAGCACTGACTTGTACAGGAATCTCCATTTTTTTTGTACCTATAATTACGGCATCGCTATGCAGGTTTTTTTCTAAGATATACAGATGTCCGTTGCGTTGTTGGTAGATGGTGTTCAGGTGCACTTTGGCGTTCATCTTGCGCAGGCGGAATTTCTCTATTTGTTGGCCGTCCATATTGAATAGGTTGAGTATCTGCAATTGGTCTTTGTCCAATTTCATACCAAATGGGATATTCACTTGCCCCTCGCCGTATTCGGAGAAACGACGCACTGTAAGCGTCTCAGAATCAAGAATATAGTTTCGCGTAATAGAGTATTTGACAATGCCAAAATAGTTATGTTTTTCCACATGTGTCAGCACGGTCTCGCCTTCGCTCTCGTTGCTGACCGACCAATTGCGCACATCGCCGACCCACTTCTCAAAATCATAACGAATGTTACCAATGGCAAATAGACCCTGATGAACCACTACGCCGGAATCGACAGCCGTAGCGGCTTTTCGCATATCTTTGTCGATACGTTCCAATCCATCGCCTGCTAAAATAGTGTCGGCTAAAGCCCGAATGGTCGGTTTGAAAAAACGTTTACAGTGTTCGCCTGCAAATTGTACGGAATCGCGATTTTCTTTGGTGGCTTCCGGTAGAATGACTACAGAGGCAATCATCTGTTCCATCCCCCACGCTTCGCCCTCGGAGTCCATACGCACATCGCTCACAAGGTGGTAACGTACCGGCTCATCGGCGAAATCACGCTCCATTTGGACATAAACAGAGTGGAGTAGGGCTGCCATTTGCTTGCGTTTATTGCGCTGTTTAGAGGCTTTGGCGGCAACTACGGTTTCTTCCAATGCAATAGGTTGCTCTCGAAGAACGATGGTGGCAGTATCTACGGCAAATGTGCCGAGCGGAAGGGTCTGTTTTTCATAACCGATAAAAGAGATGATAAGCGGGCTTTCTGCCGGAAGATTGGTATCTATGACAAAGTAGCCGTTATCATTGGTTGCGGCACCTACTACGGGGTCTTGTTCCGGATAGACGGTGGCATAACCGATGCCTTGTCCGCGTTCGTCCACGATACGTCCAACATAGTGCGTGGCATTAGCCACACCAATACACAATACACATAGTATATAGGAAATCAGTCTTTTCATTGGAAACGAGTAATGAGGTTGTATGCTTGATATATACCGAGTTCGCCAGCACGACTGAGGTCGGCGAGTCCTTGTTCGACTTCGTCTATATATATATAGGTGAGTCCGCGGTTGAAATAGGCTTCGGCGAAATCGTTGTCCACCTCGATGGCGCGGGTATAGTTGTCAATGGCAGCCTGCCAGTTGCGCTGTGTACAGAGGATATTCGCCTTGTTGTAGTAGGCAAAAGAGAAATCGGGTTGCAGGCGGATGACCTGGTCATAGTCGCGAAGCATAATATCGAAGTCCATATTGGCTTCTGCGGTCAGTTCGCCCGTAGCACGCTGATACTCAAGCAACCGATAGCGCCAATTGGCACGGCAGAAATAGATGACGGCATCCATATCATCGTCCGCCCTGTTTGCCGCCCGGGTACAATCGTCAATAGCCGATGAGTAGTCCTGTACGAGGGCGAACTCAATGGCACGCGCAAAGAATATGGCCGCGTGGGTATTGTTGGTCGGGGTATTGCGAGGCGTGTTGAGCAGGTCAAGTTGGTCTATTTGTTGCGAAAGGTTGCTTATCTGTGAAAAATGGTAATTGACCATATCGGCAGTAAGGGGTGTCTCCTGTACGGTGAAATGCAGGGGAGCGGGGAGCAACTGGGCGCGGTTGAGTTGTTCCACTGCTTGCTGATAGTAGTTGGTGCGGCGCAAAGACTGCTCCTGCGCATAGTAGGACAGGGTGATATTCGGTTCGTTGACCACATCGGTGTAGCGTTTTTGGATACTGCCACGGGTCTCGGAGTTGTATTTCTGTTCGTCTTCGGTCGGTTCGGACTGGTTTTGCGCCGTGCGCGAAGAGAACTCTTTGCGGCGGTCGTGGCGTTGCGGTTGTGCCTCGGCTACCTGCACATCGGTATTAGGCGCAGATTGTTGCTGGGCTTGGAGTTGCTCTTTGTTGTTCTCGAGATCGGCTGCCTGTTGGCGATAGCGGAATGCTGTCTTGCTGTTGCCTTGTGCCGTGGCGGCTTGCGCCGCGAGATAGTAGGACGGGAGAAAATACGGATAGCAGGCGATGAGCGTGTCAAAGTCCTGCCGTGCCTGTTTCCATTGGCGCAGTTGCATTTCCACCAATCCGCGTTGGTAGCGCATCTCGGTGCGGTCGGGGTCAAGGTCAATCGCCTGTGACAGGTCTTCGAGGGCACGGTTGTAGTCGCCGAGTTCCTGACGCAACACACCACGGTTGTAGTAGCACTGGGCATCGTCGGGCGATATGGAAACGGCTTTGTCGTAGTCGGCGAGAGCACCACGATAGTTGTGTTTATGATAGAAAATAATACCACGATTGATGTAATCACCAGCCCACTTGGAACCGAGATTGATGGCGCGTGTGAGTTGCACGAGGGCATCGTCTTCGTTGTCCTGCATCAGGTTGACGACACCGAGAGCCGACCAGTTGGCAGGGTTCTGCGAATCCAACTCGGTGGTGCGGGTAAATGCCTCTACAGCACAGGCGGTGTCCTGCATTTGCAGGCAGATTGCCCCCTTTTCAAAGAGGAGTGAAGCGGACTGCGGTTCGCGGCGAAGCAGCGTTTGCAGGTCGCTCATAGCAAGGTCGTATTTTTTTTGTGCGGCTCGTGCGTCGGCACGCAGGAGAAGGTAGGTTTTGTTCTCGGGAGAAAAGACAATGGCTTGCGTAAAATCCTTTTCAGCAAGGTCAAACTCGTGCAACTGACGATAGACGAAACCGCGGGTGTAGTAGGCACCCGGTTGGAACGGATTGCGCTCGACCGATGCATCGCAATCGCGCAAAGCCCCTTGATAATCTTCGAGTTGTATCTTGGCTATGGCACGAAAAAGATAGGGCTCTGCCAAATAGGGCTTGAGTTTGATGACCTGATTAAAATACTGAATAGACAATACATAGTCTTCGAAATACAGCGCATTGCGCCCGATAGCCGTGATACGATCAGTATTCAGTTGCGCATAAGCGTAACTGAAACTGCCGAGAAAAAGCATTACAACACCTCCCCGCAAAAAGGCGGTATGCAAAACGGACAATATGTATTGTATGTGTCGCTGCAAATCAAAAAAATGCCGGTCTATCCTATAACTATCCTATAACGAATCACCTATACATTATTCGGTAAAGTCAAGGTCAGGGTAACATCAGGGAAAGAACATGGAAAACATTACACATTGTTGTGCATTTACGCATTATTTGCACCCTGTATTGGGGTCGAACCAGTCGGGGACATCGAACTGTTCGGTTTCGAGATAGCCGAGAGAGGTGTCCTTATAGACCTTTTGCATGTAGATGGCATAGATAGGCAATGCCATAGAGGCACCCTGTCCTTCGGCGAGATTGTCGAAGTGGATAGCACGGTCTTCGCCGCCCACCCATACACCGCTCACGAGCGATGGGGTGAAGCCCATAAACCAACCGTCGGAGTTGTTGTTGGTAGTACCCGTTTTGCCACCCATTGGGGCTTTGATACCATATCTATAGCGCACGCGCACGCCCGTACCATGGTCCACCACATTGCGAAGCATATAAATCATTTTGTATGCAGTGCTTTCGCTAATCACTTCGTGCGTCTGAGGCATAAACGAAGCAATCACATTGCCGTTGTTGTCCTCTATTCGTGTTACGTAGAGCGGTTCGGTGCGAATACCCTTGTTGGCAAAGGTGGTATAAGCGTCCACCATTTCCTGTACGCTCACCTCGCAAGGTCCGAGACAGAGACTGATGACTGGATCAAGTTGCCCCTGGATACCAAACGATTGCATTAAGCGTACCAACTGCTTGGGTGTATAGAGCGACATCAGATAGGCGGTAATCCAGTTGGATGAGTTCTGCAAGCCCCAGTTGAGCGTAACAATCTCCCCGCGATTTTTGGCGTGTGTGTCGCGCGGAGTCCAAGGACGACCGTTGGCGTCATACAACGTGATTTCGTCGTTCACCACCTTGTCGCATGGCCACATACCCTCGTCCATCGCCAGAGTATAGAGATAGGGTTTGACGGTGGACCCCACCTGACGGCGACCGACGGTAGCCATATCGTATTGGAAATGAGTGAAGTTTGGTCCACCCACATAGGCTTTGACGTGTCCCGTATGCGGATCCATCGACATAAATCCGCAACGCAAGTAGTACTTGAGCCAGCGTATCGAGTCCATAGGCGAGAGGAGGGTATCTTTCAGTCCAGTTCCTTCGTAGGTGAATACTTGCATTTCCACCGGTGTCTCAAAGGCTTCGCGTATCTCTTTTTCACTGGCACCGGCTTTTTTCATACCGCGGTAACGGTCGGTTTGTTTCATAGCGCGGGTCATGATACCGTTTATTTCGTCTTGCGAGATAGAACGCGAGAACGGAGCATTCTTTTTGCGTTTACATTCGCGGAAGAAACTCTTTTGGAGTGATTGTAGATGTTCCGCCACCGCCTCTTCGGCATAGCGTTGCATACGCGAGTCGATAGTGGTGTATATCTTCAGTCCGTCCTGATAGATGTCGTAGTGTGTGCCATCGGGTTTGGTGTTCTTGGCGCAGAAACCATACAACGGATTGTTGTCCCATTGGTAGCGGTCGATGACATACTGCTGTTTGTTCCACTCCGAGTAGTGACTCTCTTTGGGCTCTTTGGCAGTAAGTACCCCTCGCAGATACTCCCGGAAATAGGGTGCTAATCCTCGCTTATGATCGACCGAACTATAGTGCAGTTCAAGTGGCAGAGCCTCTATCGAATCACACTCTTCGGCGGTGATATACTCATATTTGCACATCTGGCTCAGCACTGTATTTCGACGGTTCAGAGCCTTCTCCGGATGACGTACGGGGTTGTAGAGCGATGGGTTTTTACACATACCCACCAGCATGGCAGCCTCTTCTATCTTCAGGTCGGCAGGAGTGGTCGAAAAATACACTTGTGCGGCAGATTTGATACCTACGGCGTTGTATAGGAAATCGAACTGGTTTAGATACATCAGCAGAATCTCATCTTTCGAGTATAGGCGTTCCAACTTGGTGGCAATCACCCATTCGATGGGCTTTTGCATGGCACGTTCAAAGATATTGCTGGCGCGGGGCGACCAAATTTGCTTTGCCAATTGTTGCGTGAGCGTACTACCGCCCCCGGCGCGACCTAATTTCAGCACTGCACGGAAAAACGACTTAAAATCGACACCGGTATGACTATAGAAACGTGCGTCCTCGGTGGCAACCAAAGCGTCAATCAAATAGGGAGAAAGGTCGGTGTATTGTACGCCTACGCGGTTCTCGTTGCGATAGTAGCGGCCTAAAGTCTGCATATCAGCCGAGATGATTTCGCTGGCAAATCGGTTCTTCGGGTTCTGCAACTCTTCCAACGGAGGCAAATAGCCGAGCCACCCCTCTGCTATCATCCATATTGCGCCAAACGCAATTATCACGCCCGTCACAAATAGTCCCCAAAACCACTTAAGAAAGGTTTTGTGCCATTTGGGGGTTGTCTCTTTTTTTATGCATGCGTTTTTTGTTCTCTCATTCATAGTCTAATCCATTATGTTTTTGCCCGCAAAGATACAAAAAAAAACACACACCTACAAACTTTCTTCAAAAACGTCAACCAATGTTCGCAAAATGAATAGTAGCATGTAAAAAAACAAGGGCGCATTTCACAATGCAACCCTTGCCTCACTAAAAAAACTTTACAGCCTTCGCATGCCATTATTGGCACGCAAAGGTTTTTATCATTTCTCGTCCTCGATAGCAGCTTGAGCGGCTGCGAGACGTGCGATAGGTACACGGAATGGTGAGCAAGAAGCATAATTCATACCGATACGGGCGCAGAATTTCACGCTGCTGGGTTCGCCACCATGCTCTCCGCATATACCTGTGCGCAATCCCGGACGGACAGCACGACCTTTCTCCACGGCCATTTTGATGAGTTGACCTACACCATTCTGGTCGAGAACCTGGAACGGATCCACCTTCAAAATCTTCTGCTCGAGATAAGAAGGCAGGAATGAAGCGATGTCGTCTCGGCTGTAACCGAAGGTCATCTGCGTGAGGTCGTTGGTACCGAAACTGAAATATTGAGCCTCGGTAGCAATGCGGTCGGCAGTAAGGGCAGCACGAGGGATCTCAATCATCGTACCTACCTCAAATTCCACCTCGATACCATATTCGGCGAATACTTCTTTAGCCGTACGCATAATAACATCTTTCTGCTGCTTAAACTCGTATAAGATACCAATCAGCGGCACCATAATCTCAGGCATCGGGTGCTTGCCCTCTTTTTTCAACTCGCATGCAGCCGACAGGATAGCGCGAGTCTGCATAGCGGTGATTTCAGGGAAGGTGATACCCAGACGGCAACCACGGTGACCGAGCATCGGGTTGTTCTCTGCTAATGAATTGACGCGCTGTTTAATCTCCTCAACGCTCACGCCCATCTCTTTTGCCATCGTCTCTTGGCCCTTCAGATCGTGGGGAACGAACTCATGCAACGGCGGGTCGAGCAGACGGATATTTACCGGGCAACCATCCATAGCTTCAAGGATTCCCTTGAAATCAGCCTTCTGATATGGCAACAGCTTAGCCAATGCTTTCTCGCGACCGGGAGCATCCTTGGCAAGAATCATCTCACGCATAGCGAGGATTTTCTTGTCATCGAAGAACATGTGCTCGGTACGGGTCAAACCGATACCCTTGGCACCAAAGGCGCGTGCTACGGCAGCATCATGCGGTGTGTCGGCATTGGTACGAACCTGCATGTGGGTGTATTTGTCGCAGAGGTCCATCAGTGCTTTGAAGTCGCCGCTGAGTTCAGCAGCACGGGTCTCAATCTGACCTGCATATACCTGACCGGTAGAACCGTTAAGCGATATATAATCACCCTCTTTGTAGGTAACGCCCTCGATAGTCACAGTCTTCGCTTTGTAGTCCACAATGATGGCACCTGCACCCGAAACGCAGCATTTACCCATACCGCGAGCCACAACGGCAGCGTGAGAGGTCATACCGCCGCGTGCGGTAAGGATACCCTCGGCAGCAGACATACCTGCGAGGTCTTCAGGGCTGGTCTCAATACGAACCATAACCACTTTGTGTCCGTCTTTGTGCCACTCCTGTGCATCGTCTGCGTGGAACACAATCTGTCCGCAGGCAGCACCCGGGCTGGCGGGAAGGCCTTGGGTGATAACCTTGGCTTTCTTCAGCGCCTCTTTGTCAAAGACAGGGTGGAGCAGTTCGTCCAATTTCTGCGGTTCGCAGCGCATTACGGCGGTCTTCTCATCGATAACGCCCTCGCGCATCAAGTCCATGGCAATTTTTACCATAGCGGTACCTGTACGCTTACCGTTACGCGTTTGCAAGAACCAGAGTTTACCCTCTTGAACGGTGAACTCCATATCCTGCATATCTTTGTAGTGGTCTTCGAGTTTCTGTTGGATAGTATTCAGTTCTTGGAACAGAGCCGGCATCGCCTCTTCCATACTCGGATATTTGCTTGCACGCTCTTCTTCGCTGATACCCTGTAATTTAGCCCAACGGCGGCTGCCCTCAAGAGTAATTTGTTGCGGGGTACGAATACCGGCAACAACGTCCTCACCTTGGGCGTTTACAAGATACTCACCGTTGAAGATGTTTTCGCCTGTAGCGGCATCACGGCTGAAGCAAACACCCGTAGCCGAGGTCTCGCCCATATTACCGAACACCATTGCCATAACCGATACGGCGGTTCCCCATTCGTCAGGAATACCTTCCATCTTACGGTAGAGGATAGCACGCTCATTCATCCAACTGCGGAATACGGCGCAAATAGCCCCCCATAGTTGCTCGATCGGGTCGTTGGGGAAATCTTTGCCGGTCTGCTCCTTGATGGCGGTTTTGAAACGTGCTACAAGGAGTTTCAACTCGTCCACATTCAAGTCCTTATCCAACTTGATGCCGCGAATTGCTTTTACTTCTTCGATGATAGCCTCAAACGGGTCAATGTCCTCTTTGTTTACGGGTTTCATACCGAGTACCACGTCACCGTACATCTGTACAAAACGGCGGTAACTGTCATATACGAAGTGTGGGTTTTTAGTCTTTTCCACCATACCTTCGGCAACTGTATCGTTCAAACCGAGGTTTAGAATGGTATCCATCATACCCGGCATAGATGCACGTGCACCTGAACGGACACTGACGAGCAACGGATTTTTCGGATCACCGAACTTACTATTCATCAAGGTTTCGATATGCTTCACGGCAGCCATTACCTCATCGTTGAGGATGCCGACGATAGTCTCTTGCCCTACTTCATAATACTCATTGCAAACATCTGTTGTGATTGTGAATCCCGGAGGTACGGGAACCCCCACAAGGTTCATTTCGGCGCAGTTGGCACCTTTACCTCCCAGTTGCTCACGCATCTGGGCATTACCTTCGGCTTTTCCGTTTCCGAAAGTATAGACTCTTTTCTTGTTTTCCATTATTAATTTATTGTATTATATAATTAGTCTTTTTTGTGTTCTTTGTCATTTTTCTTCCTCAATGGCATCAGCAATCGCCGACAAACGTTGTTCTATATCTTGATGTTGTTTGGGTTGTGCAGTACTGTCTTGCAATTCGAGAAAACGGCTGTATTCATCAGGGTCGTAGGGGGCAGGACCATAGCAAGCAGCAAAAGTAAATGCTACAGACGACAACATACAGAGCCGAATTCCCCCTTGTGGTAAGTTATTCCAGCTCGTACGAAGAAAATGTTTGTTTTTCATAAATCTACCCGATGAATGTGGAGTGGGGCGGTTGATAGTAAACATAAAAGGGAACACATTTGTTCCTTTATTCAGGAATTTTTGCCCTAAACACTTTGCAAAAGTACTGCTTTTTTTCTGATTGCGCAATAGTTGAGCCTTTTTTCTAAATAAATATGTCAAATTTCTTTTTATGGTATGTTTTACAACATGTTTGGGGGCAGTGCCGTTTTTTTTAGGGGACGTTTTTTCCTGCATACCTGCATCAGTGCGTAGAGAATTACGTTCCGCCCCCGCACAGGTTCATACCAACAGTCATGCAAACACTCAACACATACCATTTAAGAACCGTTTGCTTTCCGTTTACTTTCGTGCCGATAAGCATATGTCATTCTTATGTGATTCTTATGTGATTCTTGGGTTATTCAGCATAGACTGCCGATAGAATGAGCCTTCCGGACTTACTCTTTTTCCATACGTAAATACCTTTTAGGGGTATGGGAGTTGTATGCTCTGTGTATTTTTATTCTTTGTAAAACCTGCTTCCTGTTGCGTAATTCGGCAAATAGATGTACCTTTGCGGGCGGGTACAACGTATGACAAAGCGTACCACAAAAGAGTAAAAAACAAAGAATAAACGTTATGAACGGAAAGAATATAGGCAGTATAGTGCTGGTGGTGTCGCTGGTGATAGTGGCGGCATCGGTGCTGTTTACCAACAATTTGGCGCGACAGTTGGCGCAAGAGGAGCAGAAAAACGTAGAGATCTGGGCAGAGGCAACGCGGCAACTGATTGTGGCTGACGCGAATACGGATATTGATTTTGTAACGACCATTATCGAAAACAACACCAATATCCCTGTTTATATGACCGATTCGGCAGGAAAAGTACTGGTCAGCCGCAATGTGCAGCACCCGGTAGCCGACCCGCGCACGCTGAACGGACCTATCGAACTGCGTATATCGGACGATAATGTACAATATATCTATTACGACGAGTCGAACCTGTTGCGGCAGTTGCGCTATGTACCGTATGTGCAATTTACACTGATTTTTATCTTTATAGCCATTGCGGTATTAATGATGCTGACTACGCAACGCAGTGAGCAGAACCGTGTATGGGTAGGACTGAGCAAGGAGACGGCACACCAATTAGGAACACCGATTTCCTCACTCAATGCATGGCAAGAACTGTTAGCGGACCGCTATCCGAATGACGAATTGATTCCGCAGATGAAAAAGGACATCGATCGCCTGCATATCATTGCCGATCGCTTCTCAAAGATAGGCAGCGAACCCGAATTGCAGGAAACCGACATACTACAACCGCTGCGCGAGACTATCTCATATATGCGCACACGCGTATCGAACAAGGTGGAGATTGAGGCGGTACTGCCGGATAATGAATGGCAGATGATGCTCAATGTGCCGCTGTTTGAATGGGTATTGGAGAACCTGATTAAGAATGCAGTGGATGCTATGAGCGGAGTGGGGAAGATAACTATAGAGATGCAAGAGAAAGAAGAAGGAGAGGTTTGGATAGACATCACCGATACGGGTAAGGGCATGGACAAGCGCACATTGCGCCGTATTTTCCAAGCAGGGTTCACTACTAAAAAACGTGGTTGGGGACTCGGATTACCGCTATCGAAACGTATTATAGAAGAATATCACGGTGGCAAATTGTTTGTAAAATCCAGTAAACCCGGCGAAGGAACAACATTTCGCATTGTGTTAAAATAAAGGTATCTTTCAACATCTAATATACTATGACCATTCAGTTTCTAGGGGCTGCCAACGAGGTAACGGGCAGCAAACACCTTATTACTACCCATTCCGGTAAACGTATTTTGTTGGATTGCGGAATGTATCAGGGCAAGGGTATGGAGACCGATGCGGCAAACCGAGACCTCGGTTTTGACCCGAAAACGATTGATTGTGTTGTGCTTTCGCATGCACATATCGACCATTCGGGACTTCTCCCCTATATCTATAAGTTAGGTTTCCGCGGTGACATCATTTCTACGCCTGCCACGCGCGACTTGTGCGCTATAATGCTGCAAGATACAGCGTTTATTCAGGCGCAGGATATTCGTTGGTACAACAAAAAAATGGATCGGCTGCATAAACCAAAAGTACAGCCGCTTTATGACAACAACCATGTAGAGCGTTGTATGCAGCATTTTGTTACGGTGGGGTACGGACGGCGGTATCGCTTGTTTGACGGTGTATATCTGACCTTTACTAATTCAGGGCATATGCTCGGTTCGGCTGTCTGCAGTTTTGAAATAGATGAAGAGGGAGAGGTGAAGCGCATTGCCTATACGGGCGACATCGGGCGTGCAAAGAGTCATATACTCTGTTCGCCACAGCCTTTTCCTCAGTGCGATTATTTGATTTGCGAGTCCACTTATGGAGACCGACTGCATGATGATGCGTTGGTAAGTGAAGAGGAATTGCTTGGCGTAGTAGATAGCACATGCGTGTACAAAAAGGGCAAGCTGCTGATACCGAGTTTCTCAGTAGGGCGTACACAAGAGATTGTATATGTATTGAATAAATTATACAACGACGGACGTTTGCCGCATATACCCGTCTATGTTGATTCGCCGCTGTCGGTGAACGCAACGCATATTTTCCGTATGTATCTGGGCGAATTGAATGAAGAAGTACAGGACGACTTGCGCTTTGATGATGACCCATTCGGCTTCAATACGCTACGATACATTACGGATATTCGTGAGTCGAAAGCCTTGAACCATAACCCCAACCCCTGTATTATTATTTCTGCGTCCGGTATGCTTGAGGCCGGGCGTATCAAGCATCACGTAGCAAACCATATATCCGATCCGTCCACCACCATTCTTATTGTGGGGTATTGTACGCCGACCTCATTGGGTGCGCGTATCCAAAACCCGGATTTGAAATGGATAAGTATCTTCGGTTTTGATCACAAGATAAAGGCCCAAGTGAGTAAGATAGAGGGCTTTTCCGGACATGGAGATTACAAGGAAATGATAGATTATCTTACTCGCAGCGTGAATGTAGAGGCGGTACGCCGCACATTTATTGTGCATGGTGAGTTAGCGGCACAAGAAACCTACAAAGACCACCTCTACGAGGCGGGTTTCCGCAATATAGAACACCCCGAGAAAGGTTATATGGTTCATCTGTAAAACTTTACATAATAGCAAAAGAAAAAGAGGCTGTCTGACAAAAGTGTTAACAGCCTCTTTTTTGTTTACATATATGCCAATTCGGCAGCATCCTCAGGATCGGGATCTGCGATGTGGATTTCGGTTTCGGAGACTTGAGAAACAGGATCGACTTCCTCCATTTCCAATGTGCCTTTGGCGGCTTTGTGGTCGTGGATTTTGCCTAAAATAAAGAACAATAGACAGTTGATACAGAAATAACTACCGGCGAGAATCCACAATGCAATATATTCGTGGCTCGTTTGTGCCAACGTGGCGCCCATCGAGTTGATGTGGATAAAACCGTGTGCGCCCCACGTATAGGGGAATATATAACTCAAATATAACCACGCTTTGGGTAGCATCTGCTGCGGCCACGATACACCTGCAATAAATAGGAATATCAGAGTGGAGGAGATGAGCAACACCATACCGCTCTCACGGTTGCGGACAAAGACAGATATCGACATCGAAAAATAGATAGTTGCCAAGATAAACGGCACATAGAACTTCATAATGTCTATAGGGTTGCCGATATGTGGCAGGTTGAATATACGTGGGATAAGCAGTAAGTCAATCGCACCCAATGCCATATAAATCAAGAAATATGCCATAGAACGTCCAAGCGTGATACGCAGTACGCTGGCAGATCGTTTTGCACCGGGCAGAAGGAATAGTTGTCGATTCTCCTCACGCGCCGTACCACCCAACATACAGATTCCGAAGAATAGGGTCTGGTGGAGAATAAGCATTAGTACGGCCGGAATAAGGAAGGATGCATAACCGCCCGACGGGCAGAAAAGTGCGGTTTCTGTATAGGGGGCGTCCTGTACAAGCGACCAGGCAAACTCTGTGTTATATCCCATAGCCTCATAACGGTCAATCTGGATATTGCGCATACTCTCAAGCATTACTTGGTTGCAACTCAGATAGACGGCTTTCATATAGAGGAACGACGACATATCGCAATAGAGTGAGATATGCGCCTGCTCCAGACCCGAGTTGATGGCAGCGGCGTAGTCGGTAGGGAAATAGATGATTCCGTGTACTTTCTGGTCGCGCATCAAAGTCTCCGCTTCTTGCATCGACGCACACGAATAAGCAATGGTGATATCCGGACAAGCATTCCAGCGATGGAGAAACTCGCGACTTTCAGGCGAGCAACTCATATCCACTACAGCCACAGGCACATTCTCCACATTGTCTTTCCAATAGATAAAATTATAGAGGATCGGATAGGCTATACCCGCAAGGATAAAAATTACCAATACACCGGGGTCGCGAAAGACACGGCGCAACTCGTCTACAAAGACAAATCCTGCTTCCTTGAACTTCAGCCATTGTGTATATAGAAAACGGAAAGTACCCATTTTTGAATTAACAATTAAGAATTAACAATTAATATGCACCACAATCATTTTACAAATTAGCACATTTACAAATAAGCCTATTTTAAGGGATAGTTTTGGTAGAGCATTGCCTTGTAGAGGCGCGGGGAAACTATCAACGGCATAATAAAGAATGCACACAGCCCCAAGCAGAGCGGGATGGAGTTGATGACGGGGGCTGCCATCAGTGCCTCGTTTACATAAATGCGGTAGAAATAGCGCAACGGCACCAAATACGTCCACGCTTGAATGGCAGGGAGCATATTCATTACGGGATAGGTAAAACCTGAGAGCGAGAAACCTAACATTCCGTACAAAGCCCCGATAGATACTGCATCACGCAAGGTAGGTAGTGTGCCAATGATGCAAATAGCCATTGACTCCATTGCAAATATAAGCAGTATCATGGCGAGCATCAGTCTGGTAAGTGACCCGTTGACCGGAAAATGCATAAACTTAAAGAGAATGACCTCGCAGCCGATGCCCAACACTATATATAGTATGGTGTACGGAATGAGTTTGCCTATCATGGCGATGGTGTAGTTTCCCCCCGCAGCACGCAACCAGTCGTGACACGTGTGGCATTTGAGTTCAAAACCGATAGCAAAGATAGTCAGCATCAATACCACTAACGACATTATACCCGGCAAGATAGTCGAAACGAGGTATACCGCGTAGTTGCTCCACGGGTTTGCTACCATGTGCGCCTCAATAGTAACAGGCTGTATGCGCTTCATTATCAAGTCGTCCGGCAGTCCTTTCTTGCGCAATACCTCACGTTGAAATGCTCCAGAAGTGAGATTGCACATTGTCAGCAGTTGTTTGTAGGCAGTGCTGGCACCAACGGTATATGCATTGTTTGTATAGAATGATAGTTGCGGACGCTTGAAAGCAACGAGGTCGGAATAGAAATGGTCAGGAATGACCAAGATACCGAAAATTTCGCCCCGCTGCATAGCGCGTCGTGCTTCAGCATAGTCAGGTGTGATAAGCACAATGTCCACCGCTGAGGTTGCCTGCATCTCATGGCACAAACGGCGGGAGATACTGCTTTGGTCGGCATCAACTACGGCGACAGGAATCTGCTCGGGTGCACCGCTCCACATAATCGACAGGAAGAAAAATGTACTAAGCACCATTACTCCCACCGAAGCAAATATGTAAAGCGGACGCACAAACATTCGCTTTAGTTCGCGCTTTGTTACACACCATATAGATGAGAAAAACGTCCTCACGTTGTTCTAATTATGAATTATGAATTATGAATTACGAATTACAGGCAATAAGTATCCTCATAGGAATCACCTATCAATTACCTATCAATCACCTATTCCTGTAAGCACAAGGACAGGGTAAGGTCACGGAAACCGCAGGGAGATTATTTAACCACGATAGCGGTCATACCCGGACGGAGGTTCGGAATACTCGTGAGTGGTTTTGCCTTGACATCAAATGTGCGGACATCATATTGTCCATTGGCTTGTGTGCTGCGCCATGTGGCATAGGTACCCATTGCCTTGACGTAGGTTACTGCCACCTCATGGAGTTCATCGCCGAGAGCAGGAATGCGTACTTGCAGGTGCGTGCCCGGGGTAATACCACGGAGCATATCCTCTCGTACGGCAAACGTAAACCACATATCGTTCAAATCCACAATTGCCATCACAGGGCTGCCTTGTCCAACGAGTTCACCTGTCTTTGGGAAACGCTCCGAGACTTCGCCATCGATAGGCGAAGTGAGATAACGCTCTGCGCGTGCAGCCTCCACCTCTTGGATGATTCCGTCCACGCGTGCCACTTGTGCGGCTGCAGCGGCTTTATCCTCGGATCGTGCACCCGCAGTAGCCATATCGTACTGACTTTTAGCGGCTTTGACGGTAGCTGCAGCGGCTTTATATTGTGCCTCTACTTCATCGCGTTTTTGCTCGGATACCACTCCCTTTTCGTACAAGCGTTGTACACGTTCATAACTCTTGCGATAGATCTCCTCGCCCGCTTTGGCTTTCTGCCATAGTTCGTATGCACCTACAATCTGCTCGCGCTGTGCGCCGTTCTGTGCTTTTTCGTTGATGGCTTCGGCGGCAGCACGGGCGGCCATTGCCTGTGCCATTTTCGCTTCTACTTCCGGCGAGTTGATGACCACAAGGGTATCGCCTTTCTTGACGTGGTCGCCCTCTTCGGCAAGATACATCTCGATACGTCCGGGCACTTTGCCTGATACACGGTATTCGGTGGCTTCCGCCTCACCTGTGATAAGTATTTCCTCGGGTTGAAGGGCAAACACTCCCACAAGGGCCACGATTACGACTACGATCAACATCGCTGCCAAACCGAGCAGCAGACTGCCTTTTTTCTCTTTTCTCATTGTTTGTATTGTTTTTTATTATAGAAATTCTAGATTCTCTAGTTCTTCTATATATTTTAGTATCTTAGCGTTGAAGTATATTTTTTGAAATAGGTTTCGCAAACCTGTGCCTCTACATCGGCATCAATCTTGTCACTTGAGGCAGAGAGCCACGCAGTTTGTGCTTGCATCAGGTCGGTGGCAGTTGCCATCCCTGCCTTAAACGACTCGTCGGCAAAGCGCAACACCTCCTCGGCGTTTTTTACTCCGAGTTCGGTCATCACCACTTTCTGATTGGCTTCAAGCACTTTCTGATTGGCTTGCGTAATCTGCAGTTCGAGCATCTCACGTGCATCCTCTTTTTTGAGAGCCACGGCACGTGCTTGGTGTTTAGCGGCTTTCAGACGCAAGATGTCATCGGCGTGCGCAATCGGTACATTTACCACCACGCCAGCCGAGAAGAAACCATGTCCTTTCCAATCATTACTAAAACCGTTTTCGACATTCGGATTGGTGTAGATGTAGTTGGCAGATGCCACAATGTTCGGTTGCAATCCTGCCGCCATAATCTTGGCGTTTGATTCGGCAATTTTCTGTGCTTGTTCCAACATCCTGATTTCGGAACGAGAATCAATAATTGACGAATAATCAGAAATAGAATCATGCAGTGCGACTTCGCCAATGTGCGAATCATCCAAAACAATATCTTGATTGAGTGGCAGACCGCATATCTGGCAGAGAGCCATCTTGCTGAGTACCAACCCGTTTTCGGCTTGCAGTTTCTTCAATTCCGCCTCGCCGCGTTTTTGCTTTACTTTCAGCAAGTCGGACTGTGTCGCCATACCTTCGTCAACCAGAGTGGTTACATTTTCCTCCAAGGTAACAAGCAGATTGTAGTACTTGGTGGCAAGTTCGAGTTTTTTTTCCACAGAGATAACGCGCCAATAGGCTTCATCTACAGAGACGATGATGTCATCGCGCTTGCTGTCCGCTTCGATGTTTATAGTCTCCTCTGTGGCTTTGGCTATGCGGTACAACTCGCGCAGGCGTCCGCCTACGTAGATGGGTTGCGTGATACCCACTTGCCCCACAAACAGGTGTGTCATATCAAGGTCAAGTGCTTGATAAAGTTGTTGATAGGCATCGGCGAGCATTTGTCCTGATTCATTTTGCAATGCCAACATTTGTTTACTTACCTCCGGTATCTGCTGTGCTTGTTGTGCCAATTGGTTTATTGCCGAACCTTCGCTCCATTGGAATGATGCCGAACCATCTTTGCCTATCGTGGCCGTACCAAACGAGAAATCCATTTGGTTGGGTAGCAAGACCGCGTGCTGTGAGTTCCACGTATATGCCGCGTTGGCGGTAATCTTCGGGAACATCGCTGCCATAGCGGCTTGACGGTTATAATCGGCTGCTTGTCGCAACTCATCGCCTGCTTGTGTAGAAACGGCTTTCAGCGCATATCCCCGGCAGTCGTCAAGCGTCAGCATCTGCGCCTCAACGGGCAACACGGCAAGCAACAGACCTATATATGATATAATTTGTTTTTTCATAACTCATTTATTATATCCTACTAAATTTCCCTCTTTTTTGAAAGGAGGAACCTTAGTTTTTCTTGCAGAGCATCTGAATATCAGTCCCTTCGATCAAACGTTGTTTGTCCTCTTGCGACTGCCCCTTGTAGTTGAGTGAGAATATGATATTGTTTTCGTATGTCTTGGCGTTGCCCGTTACCGTAATATCAAATACTTCGGTCTCTGTTTTTGTATAAGTAATAATTGAATCGCGAAGTTTGCTTTGCCCTAAATGGTTTAAATACGGGATATGTAGTGTATCGCTGTACTCTGTGGTAATTGGCAAATCAAGCGTGCGGGTGAATGCATCAAAACTAAGTTCGTCACCAGACAGAGTACCCTTGGTATGATACACATCGCCGTTCAGTTGGTCGAAAGTGAGCAGCACTTTATCATTGTCTTTCAGACTGACTAATTCAAACGAACCGGTCTCATTATTCAGATTGACAATTTGCGAAATGGTGGCTTTTGGATTACTCTCATCGGGCATTTGCAGTGTGACTTTGCCCGTTGTTTTGAAACGATAACCACCTCTGGCATCACGCACATCTGCGGTGTCAGCGCACGATGCCATCATCAGGCAAATCGCGGCAAGATAAAACATTTGCTTTTTCATATCTTTGTATTATTTATCAAATTCATAACGAATAACATTTCTAAACGTCCGCATAGTCTATGCAAAATGTTTGCCAAAACACGTTTTGAAAGTTATCCGTTTTTCTAATAGAATAGTCGTTTTTGCAAAAACGTAATAATATAGTCGTTTTTTATGTAAGAAATTAGGTATATATCAAATATTTTTTGTACCTTTGCAAAAAATAAAAACATTATTATACTATACTTCTATCATAACAGTTATGACACTCGAAACAGAATATGTATTTTTGACGGATTCAACCGAAGATTTACCCAAACGCACCCATTATCAGTTGGGCGATAGTATGTCGCTGATGTTGTGTAGGGCGGGCAGTATGGATATTATCGTGAATGGCAAGAAAATGACTGTTTTGCCGCAACATTTGTTTGTGGTATTGCCCAATACATATATTGGAGAGTATACAGTTTCGTATGATTTTCGTTTTACTCTCTTGCGTATCAAGGCGGAGTTGTTCCAACAGATTTTATTTGATAATTTTCGTATAGAGCCACGTTGGTGGGAGAAACAGCGTTTTTTGAAACTATGTCCGGTTCTTCATTTGGAACCGATACACATTGAGTTGCTTGATACCTACTACCATTTAATGAAACTCTATCTTTCCGACCCGATACAATCACGCTATCGTGTCAATATTACGCATAGTGCAGTGCGTGTGTTAGTGTTGGAGATGTTCAACTATCTTGATACTGTTTTGGAACCGGTCAGCGAGGAAGCGGGCGGGAGATCCATTACGCATAGTGATTATACATTCCGCCATTTCTTGGAATTGTTGCAAAACAACCCGCATCGACGTAAGGTGCAATGGTATGCCGAGCAGATGAATATCACGCCGAAATATCTGTCGGAGATATGCAAAATGCGTAGCGGAAAATCGGCTTCGGAATGGATTGTGGAGGTTACAATGAACGATATCAAGCAGCGTCTTGTTCGCTCGGGAGAGAGTATCAAAGAGGTGGCATTTCAACTTGGTTTCCCCAATAGTAGTTTCTTCTGCCAATATGTCAAGAAACACACAGGGATGACCCCCAACCACCTCCGCAAACGGAAAGATTTACAATAAATAGGGGTGTGATGAAGATTTACCTTATCCAATATCCGAACACTCAAAGAGGTTGCCGATAGGGCAATCTCTTTTCTTTATATTATCTCGGTATTATCTCGATATCATCTCGTTGGAATTATCCTCTATGACAAGACTGAGATTAGAACTAAAATCGCACTAAATGCCAATATCTGATTTTATTTATTCAGTTAGAGGCTGAATGAAATTAAGGTGAAAAATATATCTGCAAGACAAGTTTAGTAATCAACTATTACGCATTGATAATTACCCCGCCGCCGACAACAAGCCCGTTTTTGTAGATTACTAACGACTGTCCGGGAGTAACGCCCCATACAGGCTGCTCAAAGTCTAAAGCGATATGTCCCTTGTCGTCAATTGTAATGCGTGCCGGTACGGTGGGCGATTTGTAGCGTATCCGTGCCTGCACCTCCGGCGACTCACGCAACCAATCAATATCCCGTATGCGTGCTTCTGTAGCCTCTACGTGTGTGGCGTACAGGTCGTCGTGCATACCGAGTGTAACCTCATTGGTCTCAGCATTGATTTTTGTAACAAATTGTGGCGTACCGAGTGCGATTCCGAGCCCTTTGCGTTGACCAATAGTGTAGTTGCAGAACCCATTGTGTTCACCCACCACCTTGCCGTCAGCGGACAGGTATTTTCCGCGTTCTACGTGTACTCCTTGCTCTGCTAAAAACGTTCGATAATCATTGTTCGGCACAAAGCAGATTTCTTGACTTTCTGCCTTTTTGCTCAGTTTTTCAAATCCGTGGTCAAAGGCAATTTGTCTCACCTCGGGTTTGGTAAGTCCGCCAAGCGGAAAAATAGTCCTGCGTAGGTTGTCCTCGGTCAGCATCCATAGAAAATAGGTTTGGTCTTTGTGGGCATCAATGGCATTGCGTAGATACCAATGCCCGCGATATTCCGCAATGCGTGCATAGTGTCCGGTAGCAATGGAGTCGCAACCATATCTGTCTGCGGCTTTTACCATCTCGCCCCATTTGATGTGCGAGTTGCAAAGCACGCACGGATTAGGGGTGCGTCCATGCGTGTATTCATCTATAAAATTGCTGATTATGTGCTGCTTAAAGGTATCACGGAAATCCAAAATATGGTGCTCAAAACCCAATGTCTGAGCATTATGTTTGGCTTCCATTATGCTTTCTACAGAGCAACAGCCTTTTTCGCGCACAAGGCACGACTCTTTAATTGAATCAAAGGTGCGGAATGTAACACCTACCAATTCATACCCCTGCTCCAAGAGAAGCATCGCCGATACGGTGGAATCTATTCCGCCGGACATTGCCATTAGTACTCGTTTTGCCATTGTTTACATCAGTTGATTATACCAGTCCTCTAATTGCTTATTGAAATCTCGGCGGGGTAGGGTGGTTGCCCATTCGCATAATTGTGCCGTCATCGGCTCAAAATGAATATATACTTTTCGGCGAAAGCAGAGGCGTTTAGGACGCAGTTTGCTCCAAAGGCTCCCTTCTAATCCGCGCATACGCACCATCACCACTTCCACGCCTTTCGGCAACTCACGGCACACTTCATAGGCCATACGACGATTGCCAATCACCTCTTTATCTATCGTTTTGATATGCCCTGACGGGTAGAAAACCATTTCTTTACCAGCGGTCAATGAATCAATGGCAATACGGCTTAATCGGCTAGCGGCAGCAGCCCCTTCTGCGCGATGGGTGGTCTTCTCCAAGTCAGGAACAGACACCGCATCCGCCATTGCTAAAATATGCCTAAAGATCGGATTTCGGAAAAATCGCTCATCCGACATCGGGCAAAGCGGCACATCGCCACATTCGGCAAGGAGCAGGATTGGGTCGATATAAGCGGTATGATTGGGAAGGACAAGGTGTACTTGCCCGTCCAATATATGTTCCATCCCCGACAAGCGCACATCGTAGTGGAGGTGGAGCAGGCGGCGCATTATGTGGGCAAAAGTGTAGCGGTTCATTTCTGTTTTGTCTGCAAAGGTACTGCTTTTTGACCGCTTATGCAAGAAAAATGCATATTCCGGCGTTCTTTTGTATCTTTCATATGACTTGCAACCGAGTTGCACCAAATTTGCCGTATCTTTGCAATCGAAAATGAAAGAAATTAAAGTCAATGGAAAAAGAGACTCGTTCTATTTTGATTAAAATCATCATGGCAGCCGTATTATTGGCAGCCTGTGTTGTTGTGGAACATAGTTGTTCGCTCGCAATGTGGCAGCTACTCCTTATTTATATAGTCCCTTATCTCGTGGTTGGTTTGGATACACTCCGCGAGGCGGCGGAGAATATTGTGCATGGTAAGGTATTCGATGAGGACTTTCTGATGTCTATAGCCACCATGGGTGCGCTCGCTATCGGTTTCTTGCCTGGAGCGGAGAGTCAGTTTCCCGAAGCGGTCTTTGTGATGCTGTTTTTCCAAGTGGGCGAACTCTTTGAGACGATTGCCGAAGGACGGAGCCGCAAGTCGATTTCCTCGCTGATGAATATCCGTCCCGATACTGCCCACGTAGAGCGGAATGGCGGACTTCAGACTATAGATCCGAATGATGTACAAGTGGGGGAAATCGTAGTTATTAAGCCTGGTGAACGTGTGCCGGTGGACGGTGAGGTTATTGAGGGTGAGTCGCACCTTGATACGGTTGCTCTTACGGGCGAAAGCGTTCCGCGTACCGTCCGCAAAAACGATCAAGTCATCTCGGGGTGTGTGAATATGTCTGGAGTATTGCGCGTTTGCACAACTAAAATAGCAGGCGAATCTACTGCCGCTAAGGTGCTGGCGTTGGTGGAAAATGCCGGCGAAAACAAGTCCCGCAGTGAAAATTTCGTTACTCGTTTCGCTCGTGTCTATACTCCGATTGTTGTTTGTTTGGCATTGGCATTAGCCTTCCTTCCGCCGTTTTTTTGTGATGGTACGTATATCAACAATTTGCCCATGTGGCTTTATCGCGGACTGATGTTCCTTGTTGTCTCCTGTCCTTGTGCGTTGGTCATCTCGGTGCCGTTGGCATTTTTTGGAGGTCTTGGTGGGGCGTCTCGCAAGGGGATTCTTGTGAAAGGGTCCAATTATCTTGATGCATTGAGTAAACTAGATACGGCGGTCTTTGATAAAACGGGCACTCTCACACGTGGTGTTTTCCAAGTGAGTCTTGTGCATCCGCACGATGTCTCCGAGAATGAGTTGCTTCATCTTGCTGCCCATGTGGAGCGGTATAGCAATCATCCCATCGCAATTTCTCTGCGGCAGGCGTATGCCCACGAGGCGGACTCTTGTTTGGTAGAGCAGGTAGAGGAAGTTGCAGGTCAGGGGGTGAAGGCTTTAGTCAATGGCAAACAAGTCTGTGTTGGCAACAGCAAGATGATGGATGCTGTCGGGGCAAAATGGCACGAGTGTTCGCAGCAGGCACAAGGTACGGTTATTCACGTGGCTATCAATGGCGAATATGTCGGGCATATTGTTATCTCTGACCAGCTCAAGCCTGATACCCAAGCCGCTATTAGCGAACTGAAAGCCGTTGGTGTGCGCCGTATCGTTATGCTCACGGGGGATCACTATGCAGTAGCAGAGTATGTGGCACATAAAGTGGGCTTGGACGAGTTCTATGCAGATCTGCTTCCGCAAGACAAAGTTGCACAAGTGGAACGTCTGCTTGCTGCAAAACCGCAAGGTAAAATCCTGGCATTTGTAGGTGATGGTATCAATGATGCACCTGTACTTGCCAGGGCGGATATAGGTATCGCTATGGGAGCATTGGGGTCTGATGCGGCTATTGAAGCGGCAGATGTGGTATTGATGGATGACCAACTGAGCAAAATATCCGTGGCTATCAATATCGCGAAGCAAACCATTCGTATTGCCAATGAGAATGTTTATTTCTCTATTGGTATTAAGGTTTTGGTGCTTATCCTTGCTACCTTGGGTATTGCCAATATGTGGCTTGCTGTACTTGCCGATGTGGGTGTTACCGTCCTCGCCGTTCTCAATTCTATGCGGACACTGCGATAGATAACTTCTCGGCTTTTCCTCTTTTTGTTGCTTTTTCTTCGATATTACGCAAACGGTTGTTGCGTATTTCGTGGAAAAGCAGTAATTTTGCGCCCGTTTTTATAAATAAGGTATTGGTTGTTTGTTTAATCACTGGTGAGTATCTGCCTTGATTAGTGCTTAATTAGTGATATTTAATGTTTTCTTATCAGATTATGGAAAACAAAATGACTTGGCGCAATTGGTTGCCACTTATTGGATTGACGTGTGCTGCTTTTGTATTTAACACCTCTGAGTTCATTCCCATAGCCCTGCTCACCGACATTGCCTTTGATTTTCACACCACTGAAGCGCATGCGGGAATGCTCATCTCGGTTTATGCGTGGATGGTAATGCTTTTGTCCTTACCGCTGATGATCTTGGTTTCCAAAATCAATCTGCGCAAACTTATGTTGTGGGTAGTAGTTTGTTTTGTGCTTTTTCAAGTATTGTCATCGCTTTCTTCCACCTATAGTATGCTGATGTTTTCGCGTATAGGGGTGGCGTGTACGCATTCTATTTTCTGGTCGATTGTTTCGCCCTTGGCGGTAAGTCTTGTCCCCCAAAACCATCGCCCTTTAGCACTCAGTATGATTGTTACCGGTACTTCTGTCGCAATGATTCTGGGTATGCCTCTTGGACGTATTATAGGACTGCATGTCGGCTGGCGAATGACGTTTTTATCTATAGGTATCTTTTCATTCGCGGTATTTCTGTATCTCATTTTTACTCTTCCGCAGGTCCCTGCACACGGTGGATTTTCAGTGCGGCAACTTCCCTCGTTGCTCAAAAATCCTGTGCTTATAGGTATCTATATCCTGACGCTCGGTTTTTCCACGGCATACTATGTCGGCTATAGTTATATTGAGCCTTTTTTGTTGCAAGTGGCGCGCCTGTCCGAGGAACGGATTACGACCACGTTGATGCTCTTTGGCGTGGCGGGCATCGTAGGCAGTATCTTATTTTCTAAGTGCTATCAACGTAATCCTGTCCGTTTTATAGCCTTGGCAATAGGGGGTGTTTGTGTATGCCAACTGCTTCTGGCTCCCTCTGCACATCTCGGTGTTGTTGTGGTTTTCGTGTGTGCATTGTGGGGAATGGCGGCAACATCATATAATGTGTCGTTTCAGAACGAGATTATCAATCATACAGAAGCCGATGCCACACCGGTGGCAATGTCTATCTCATCGGGTATCTTCAATCTGGGTATTGCCACGGGAACTCTTATCGGTGGCGGTGTCTGCACCCACCTCTCTATTTCCTGTATCGGCTATATTGGCGGTATCATAGCCCTTGCCACGTTGCTTTATTGGTGTTTCGGTCTTTCCAAACACTTCTAAAGAAAAAGGGATCACGATCTCATCAAGGTTATGTCACCACAATATCTTCTTGCTATCAAGAGTAGGTGATTAGTAGGTGATTCCTCTTATGTTGTAATTATTTGACACTTGGCATCAACTATCAAATAGCAGTACAGACCTTGTGGGGTATCATAGAGCGATTGAAATTGCCGTTATCGGTCAAGGCGTTGAGATACAACGTGCCAGTTGGTAAGCAGCCAAAGATTATGAATGTATTCTGCACGATTGTTTTGGTAATCAAGATAATATGCATGTTCCCATATATCAAATGTGAGTATCGGCTGTAAGCCGTGGCGCAGAGGATTATCTGCATTGGGCAGTGATAGTATGTGCAGCACTCCGTCAGCGTCCAATGCGAGCCACACCCATCCTGAACCAAAAAGCGAAAGAGCGGCTTGGGTCATTTGGTCACAAAAAGCATCAAAAGAACCGAATGATTGCTCTATAAGGAATTGCAGTTCGCCGGAGGGTTGCTTGGCGTGTTCAGTAGGTAGCAGTTGCTCAAAAAAAAGTTGATGGTTGAGTGCTTGCCCTGCATTGTTGAGCAGTTTGCCTTCCGGGGCTTTGTGGACAATGTCTTCCAGCGAAAGCCCTTCAAAGTCAGAACCTTTAACCAATGTGTTGAGTGTGTCAACGTATGTGCGGAAATGCTTTCCGTAATGGAAATTGATAGTCTGTTCGCTCATCATTGGAGCAAGTTCTGCAGGCTGAAATCCCAATGCAGGGAGAGAAAATAAAGTGTCTTTCATAACTAAAATGGATTTTGCATAAGACGACATTGTCTTATAATTATGGTACCACAAAAAACGCGCCAAAAGGGGCATGTTAAGACACAAAATGTTGTGTATGTCGGAAAAAAGCATTATCTTTGCAGCATAAGTTGTACCAATACATATAAGAACTATGACGATTATATTGGATATGGGTGGGGTGATTATGCAGCATAACATTCCTGCGTGTGTAGCGCGTTTCCGCGAACTGATAGGTGAAGAGGCTATGGTGCGCGTGTTAGGATTGATAGGTAAGGGCGAAGGTACAGAAAATACTCTGATAGAACAGTTTGAAACAGGAGATATTTCTACAGAGGACTTTCTATCAACGCTGCTTCCGTATGCTAAATCCGGTACCACCACTGAAGACCTGAAACTGGCTTGGAACCTGATGCACGGCGGCATACCGGTAGAGCGGCTGGAAATGATATGCCATTGGCACAAAGAGGGGCATCGGCTGTTCTTGTTGAGCAACAACAATACATTGCATTGGGCAGATGTATTCAGCAAATACGATTTGTCAATGTTTGAGCATTGCTTTGCTTCGCACTTGTTGCATTGCTGCAAACCGAACCCGCAAATTTTTGAGATTACAGATGACTATTTGCACGCACATCATTTGCCGGCCCCCTACATTTTTGTGGACGATATAGAGGCGAACCGTAAGGCCGCAGAGCAATTCGGTTGGACAACATTCCCCGACTTGGAAACTCTGGATAGTTTTCTTCATCCACATACATAAAAAAGGCGGACATTGCGTCCGCTTTTTTATGTATCATCTATTTCTCGCAGGAAAAGGCGTTCCAACCTTGCGCTTTTAGGGTCAGTTCTTCGCCGTTGCGACCAACGAGGCTCAATCCGTATTCGGGTTTGGTAATATGCCCGATGATATACAGGTCGTCAATAGGAATGAGTTTCTCGTAGTCGTTGATATCGCAGGTAAAGAGCAGTTCGTAATCCTCTCCGCCATTGAGGGCGCACGTAACAATGTTTAGATTCATTTCTTCGGCTAACGCTGCCGCTTGGAAATCAATAGGCAGTTTGTCTTCATAAATGGCACAGCCGACACCCGATTGGTGACAGATATGCATCAGTTCGGACGACAGACCGTCGGATATGTCCATCATTGCCGTCGGTTTCACTTTCGCTTTGCGTAGTGCCTCTATGATGTCGCGCCGTGCCTCGGGCTTGAGTTGGCGTTCAAGCAGATACTCATGTCCTTCAAAAGCAGGCGTGGCATGGTCGTTATTTTGCATAACGATTCGTTCGCGTTCTAATAGTTGCAGTCCCATATAGGCGGTGCCAAGATTGCCGGATACGCAGATAAGGTCGTTTAGTTTGGCACCGTTTCGATAGACAATATCTTGGGCATAAGCCGTACCAAGACATGTGATGGAGATAGTCAGTCCTGTCATAGAAGCGCATGTATCGCCACCAACCAAATCTACTCCGTATCGCTCGCAAGCAAGATGAATACCCGCATAGAGTTCTTCTAAATCTTCCACGGAGAAACGTTTGCTCACACCCAACGAAACCGTTATTTGCGTAGGGGTCCCGTTCATGGCATAGATGTCCGAAAAATTGACCACTGCTGCTTTGTAACCGAGGTGCTTGAGTGGTACATATTCAAGATTGAAATGAATGCCCTCAAGAAGCATATCCGAGGTCATAAGTACACGTTTGTCGCCGAAACTCATCACTGCGGCATCATCTCCGATACCTTTCAAGGTAGAGGGTTGTTTCAGTTCTGTTTTTTCTGTCAGATGTTTGATGAGTCCGAACTCACCCAATGTGGAAATCTCTGTACGTGTCATATCAGTGTTGATTAGAGCCGCAAAGGTACTCTTTTTTTTTGATATGTGCAAGAGTTGTACATTTCCATTTTCTTTCGTACCTTTGTACCAAAAATCAAACAAATATGACTATTTCAGAACTGAACGAACATGATTGTTTTGCCCGCACAACTGGCATTGTACTGCAAGCCGACGGATGTACGGCGACAATAACCGTAGAGGAACGCCATCTGAATGGGGCTGATGTGTGCCAGGGTGGAGTGCTCTTTACGCTGGCGGATTTGGCGGCTGCGGGTTTGACACGGGGTGAAAAACTGACAATAGATAGTACAATCCGATTTGTCCGGTCCAGTCGGTTGGGAGACCGTCTGACTGCTAAGGCGGTGTTCCTGCATGAAGGCAATACTTCACTTATTCAAACTGAAATTCGCAATCAGAACAACACACTCATCGCCTACGTCATTTCTGATTTTGTAGCACCGCGCCTCTGATACATTGCGTGCAACAAGGGTTGCGAGTATGGGAAAAAAGCAGTACCTTTGTGCGTTTTTTTGAGAAAACGCAATGAACAAGGTTTATCAATCGAAGCGTAGTATCCGTTTTCGTCGGTTTTGCCACAAGGCGTATGCCGCCTTTGTCTCGCTGCATAGAGAGGTCTCTGTGGGGCGTGTGGCTGGCTATATGACCGACCTTGAGATGCTCAAGCAGGGCAAGACTATTGCACTTGTGGCAATGGCATTCTGCACATTGAGCACGACGGCGACCGAAAAGGAGGAAACAGATGACTCAGCGCTCGAACCCGCTATGCTTGCCAAGCAGGCACAGGGGGCTGTTGATACCCGACAACTTAGTCTTCAGGAGGTGTCGGTCGTATCGAATAAGGCTGAAGTACAATCCGAGGCGTACCGACTTGTAACACAGGTTTCCCAAAAGGAGATAGAGGCATTGCCCATTCAGACGGTGGCGGATATTCTGCAATATCTGCCGGGGCTTGATGTGCGTACCCGTGGTGCCAATGGCGCACAAGCCGACCTAAGTATGCGTGGCGGCACGTTTGACCAAGTGTTGGTGCTGATCAATGGTGTTAGCCTGAACGATGCACATACAGGGCATTATACACTCAATTTGCCGCTTTCGGTGTCGCTCATTGAACGTATTGAGGTGCTGCAAGGTACAAGTGCCAACCTCTACGGAGCGTTCTCTGGAGCCATCAATATTATCACGCGAGAGGCGGAGAATAACCAATATGGTGTGCGATTGTCGGCAGGTATGAACGGCTTGGTAAGTCCCGAATTGTCAGGCAGTTGGCGGCAGGGCAATTTTAGTGCCAACGCTTCGGTGGAGTATAGCCGTGCAGAGGGCTACTATGCGCCCAACCCATCCGAAAAAGAGCAGACGGCACTGACCAACTCCGATTATCAGTTGGCAAACATCTATTTTCAAAGCCGCTACAAAGGATTGGATGTGCAATTGGGGGCGCAATGGAAAGATGCAGGGGCGGGCATGTATTACGGCTTCGGTTCGCAAGATCAGTTTGATGCTACACGCACGGCTTTTGGTAGTGCCAGATACTCCCATCGTTGGGGAAAATGGAGCATGGATGTGCAAGCCGCATATCGTGCAAACTATGACCGCTATGAGTGGCATCGGGGACAACGGCTTTATGGTAATTTTCATTTCTCGCAGACTGCTACGGCAAGCGTGGCTGGACATTATGCGTCCCCTGTCGGTACAACCACTGTGGGGATAGAAGTGCGCAACGAAAATATCCGTTCCACCAATCTTGGCGATACCATCAACCCTGACGGACAAGTGCCGAATGTGGCGGATTTTCCACTTTGTCATGTGCGAGTCCTTGACCTTGTAAAAGGTGCTAACCGACTGAATGTCAACTATTACGCACAGCAGACATTCAACTATGGCAACCTGTCTGCATCATTGGGCGTGAGCGGAATGTACAACACACAATTCGGAAACAATATATCGGGTGGGGCAAATATTGGCTACGAATACGCGAAACAGTCGTCGGTATATATCAATGCAAACCGTTCGCTGCGACTGCCAACCTTTACAGATTTGTATTATAATGCCGGTAATCAATTAGGCAATAGAGACTTGCAGCCAGAGACAGCATGGGTTCTGGCGGTTGGAACAACCTACAACCGTTCGTTTGGCAAGGCGGGTACGTTCTCGCTGGCTGGTGACTGGTACTACCGTTGGGGACGCAATATCATAGATTGGGTTTATACGCCCGAGGATATCAAACGTCCATATCATGCGCAGAATCAGCAGAAAGTGAATGCCACCGGTGTGGAACTATCTGTTGCCTATCGTTGGAACGAATGGTTGCGCTGTGTGTCGGTCAGTTATGCCTACACTTATCTTGATTTAGACTTGAAAGAGTCGGGGTCGCGTTACTTGGACTATTTGAGTCATAAACTGATATTGCGCTTGGAGCATGGTGTTTATCGCGGTTTCGGTGCATCGTGGACATTGCGGTATCAGCAGCGCGAGGGGCAGTACAACGATGCGCAGGGCGAGGTGCAGGACTACCGTCCCGTATGGTTGCTCGATGGGAGCGTCTATTGGCAAAACGATCGAGTGCGCGTGAGTGCCGATTGTACGAATATGACTAACTGCCACTACTACGACTATGGTGGATTGTTGCAACCCGGTGCGTGGGCGAAACTGACTATTACTGCACGAATGTTCCGCTAATCATACTTCAAAAAAGCCTCTGCACAGAGGCTTTTTTTATATACACAACACAACCCTAAGTACACGAAATAGCATTTGTTAGTTGGATAGTACAAATCATAGAGAATAGCGTTGTTAATTGTTAATTGTTAATTATATGGGTTGTGTAATCCGAAAAAAATGTGTAACTTTGCGGCTGATATGGCTTTCTCTGTATTTTGCAGGGATATGAAACGTAAAATAACAACACAACAATATGAATTTTATTCAACTGATTACCAAACTATTCGGCAATAAAGCACAGAAAGATATGCGTGCTATTATGCCGTATGTGGAGAAAATCAAGGCGGCATATACCGAGATTGATGCTCTCTCTAATGACGAACTGCGTGCACGCAGCCAAGCCTTGATGGACAAGATACAGGCACATGTAGCAGATAAAAAACAAAAAATTACTGACTTGAAAGCAAGTATCGAGTCGCTTGAGATTGAGCAGCGCGAGAAAGTATATAATGAGGTGGATCGTCTCGAAAAAGAGATTAAGACCGACTATGAGACTATTCTGGATGAGATGCTGCCCGAAGCCTTTGCTATCGTTAAATCGACGGCACATCGCTTTGCGGAGAACGAGACCGTGATTGTTACCGCTACCGAGCAGGACAAGAACCTCGCTGCCGACCCGCGTTTCGACTTCGTGGAGATAGACGGCGACAAGGCTATCTACCACAACCATTGGACTGCCGGCGGCAATGAAATCACATGGGATATGGTACACTATGATGTGCAACTTATCGGTGGTGTCGTATTGCACCAGGGTAAGATTGCCGAGATGGCTACGGGTGAGGGTAAGACCCTTGTTTCAACGCTGCCAGTTTTCCTCAATGCGCTAACCCATGAGGGCGTGCATGTGGTTACGGTGAACGATTATCTCGCCAAACGTGACTCGGAGTGGAACGGACCTATCTATATGTTCCATGGTTTGACCGTTGATTGTATTGACAAGTACAAGCCAAACAGCGATGAGCGTCGTCGCGCTTACAACTGCGATATCACTTTTGGTACTAACAATGAATTCGGTTTCGACTATCTGCGTGATAATATGGCCACTTCGCCGCTCGATCTTGTACAGCGGGGACATAACTTCGCCATCGTTGATGAGGTGGACTCCGTCTTGATTGATGATGCTCGTACACCGTTGATTATCAGCGGTCCTGTACCTAAAGGCGAAGATCAGATGTTTGACGAATACAAGCACCGTGTGGAACAGTTGGTGCGTACCCAGACCACTCTCACCACCAAACTGCTTTCCGAAGCAAAAGCCAAGATGGGCAGCACTGACGAGAAAGAGCGTGAGGCAGGCGAGTTGGCGCTATTCCGTTCGTTTAAGGGAATGCCGAAGAACAAAGCCCTTATCAAGTATCTGAGCGAACCGGGTATCAAGGTGCGCTTGCAGAAGACCGAGGAGTTCTATCTGCAAGAGAATGAAAAGAACATGCACATCGCCACCGACGAACTCTATTTCGTCATCGACGAGAAAAACAAGACTATCGAACTGACCGATAAGGGTATTGATGTCCTGACGGGTACCACCGAGGACCCGCAGTTCTTCGTTTTGCCCGATGTGGGTAGTGAGATTGCCGAGGTGGAGAATGACACTGCACTATCTGCTGAAGAAAAACAGCAGCGCAAGGATGACATTATGACCAACTACAGCATTAAGTCGGAGCGCGTGCATACAGTCAATCAATTGCTCAAAGCCTATACGTTGTTTGAGAAAGATGTGGACTATATCATCGACAACAACGAGGTGAAGATAGTTGATGAGCAGACGGGACGTATTATGGAAGGTCGCCGTTGGTCAGATGGTTTGCACCAAGCCGTAGAGGCAAAAGAGAACGTGAAAGTGGAAGGGGCGACACAGACCTTTGCCACCATCACACTGCAAAACTATTTCCGTATGTACAACAAACTCGCAGGTATGACCGGTACCGCGGAAACCGAAGCAGGCGAGTTTTGGAATATCTACAAACTTGATGTGGTGGTCATCCCTACCAACAAACCCATCGCACGTATCGATATGAACGACCGTATCTACCGCACAAAGCGCGAGAAGTATAACGCCGTCATTGATGAGATTGTATCGCTTGTGGGGCAGGGTAGACCGGTACTTGTTGGTACTACCAGTGTGGAAATAAGTGAGTTGCTGAGTCGTATGCTCAATTTGCGTCATATACAGCACAATGTATTGAACGCCAAGTTACACCAGCGTGAGGCGGAGATTGTGGCACAAGCTGGTCGACCGGGAGTGGTTACCATTGCAACAAACATGGCAGGTCGTGGTACGGATATCAAACTCACGCCCGAGGTTAAGGCAGCAGGCGGTTTGGCTATTATTGGTACCGAGCGTCATGAGAGCCGTCGTGTAGACCGCCAATTGCGTGGTCGTGCCGGCCGTCAGGGAGACCCGGGTAGCAGTGTCTTCTATGTATCTTTGGAGGATGATCTGATGCGTATGTTCGGATCAGAGCGTATCGCTGCCGTGATGGACAAAATGGGTTTCCAAGAGGGAGAAATGATCGAGCACTCGATGATCTCTAATTCTATCGAGCGTGCGCAGAAGAAAGTGGAAGAGAACAACTTTGGTATTCGCAAGCGCCTGATTGAGTACGACGATGTGATGAACCAGCAGCGTAATGTCATCTATGCCAAACGCCGTCACGCCCTAATGGGTGAGCGTATTGGTGTGGACATTACCAATATGATCTACGACACCGCTGAGGCTATCGTTGCTGATGCACGCGAAGCAGGCGACTACGAAGGACTGAAATTTGAGGTTATGCAAACCTTTGCGATGGAGGTGCCGTTCGATGAACCCACTTTCCGCAGCAGCAAACCTACCGTATTGAGCGAGCAACTCGCCGAAGCGGCTCTTGATATGTTCAAACGTCGTATGGACAAACTCATGTCGGTGGCAAATCCTGTTATCCAAAAGGTATATGAGGAGAAAGGGCAGATGTACGAAAACATCCTTATCCCGATCACCGACGGAAAGAAGGTCTATAATATCGCAGTCAATCTGAAGAAAGCCGCCGAGTCGGAGTCCCGTGAAGTGGTGCGTGAGTTTGAGAAACGTATGCTCCTCTATGTGATTGATGACGAGTGGAAAGAACATCTCCGCCAATTGGACGACCTCAAGCAGAGTGTGCAGAACGCATCCTATGAGCAGAAAGATCCTCTCCTTATATATAAATTGGAGTCATTTGGTATTTTCCGTCGTATGTTGGATGCGCTCAATCGCCGTGCTATCGCAATTCTGCTCCGTGGGCAAATTCCTACATCGAACCCCGAAGATGTGCGTCAGGCACAGGAGCAACGTCGTCAGGACTATTCTCGCTATCGCACGCAAAAAGACTCTACCGCACGTGCTGCACAGCAGAGTGGACAGGCAGTCGCTGCCGGACGCGACACACGCGAGATGCAACGCCCCGAACCCATTCACGTGGAGAAGAAACCGCGTCCCAACGATCCATGCCCATGCGGCAGTGGCAAGAAATACAAACAATGCCATGGTCGTTTGGACAACAGCGCACTCTAAAAAACGTGTGTCGAAAGCCGCATAAGTATTAAAATACATTGCGGGTGGAGTGGGGTGCTTCGTTTTGGATAAGTAAGGTGGATGTAAGGAGAATATCAGGTGGATAGTTTGTTTTTTCCATGCTGATATTGCTCTCAGAGGATAATCTTATTTAACAAAATATGCGTTGTTTTTTCCATTATAGGGAAAACAACGCATATCAAAAAACTTATTTACTATGAAACGATTGGTAAGCATCGGTTTGTTGCTGCTGACATTGTCAGTCCACGCACAGACCGATTATGATTGGCGGGCACACCGCCACGACTTGAGTATTGCGGGCGGATATATGTCGGGTATCTATCCATTGCGGTCTATATTGATAACCGCATGGCAGAATATCGGGGATAACGGAGGAGATGTCAGATATTGTGGGGATTATACATTGTCGTATCATTACCAAGCTTTGTGGTGGTTGCGCGCAGGAGCGAAAGTGCAATGGGAAGGTGATTACTGGTCTTTTTATAGTAGAGAGGACCAGGCGAAATCTATCGCAATGGGCAAAACAATGAATCATTGTTTCAGTTTTATGGCAAGTTGTCAGTTTACCTATCTCAATCGTGAGCATGTGAGATTATATTCCGGGCTTGATGCCGGTCTCGGAATTTTTCTTTCTGACAAACGCTATATCAATGGCAATACCAATAGTGACGGAAAACAAAGAGAGGTACAAACATCCTTTTTGCCGGCATTTAACCTCACTGCGTTTGGCGTTGCTTTTGGGGGCGAACGGGTCTATGGCTTGGCGGAACTGAACCTTGGCTACGATGCCCTTCTTACCCTTGGTATCGGTTTCCGTATGTAATGATAATCAGATTATTACGGAATAAAATTAACGTTCCATATACATCACACGAATGCGGCGATTTATAAGCGTCATTTTATGTTTTTTGTCTTGTGCAGTTTCTCTTGGGGCGGCACAAGACTCTGTTTTAGTGGCAGATGGTTATGCGGGTATCGAACCGGATACCATTCGTTTGCAGGAACAGTCTTCTACATCCGATTTGGATGCTCTATTGTTGGAATTAGTGGCGCAACAGAGCCGCCAACTCTATGAGAACGACAGCCTTACCGAGCAACTTACCGTGGCGGAAATACTTGTTCAGGATTCGCTTTTGGCACAAGCCCACCGCGACTCCGTTGAACTCGATTCGCTTAAGGAGATAAACGCACGTTTGCGCGAAGAAGTACACAATGTGCCGATGGTGGTGATTGCTAAAAAATCACTTGTTAAGGACGCCGAAGAAGACCGCAACGAAGTATTGCGTGCTATTCGGGAAATGCGCACCCCGTGGAGGAGAGAGGCGAAGATAATGGTGCAACTCACTCAGAACTACGTTTCCCCCAATTGGTATCAAGGGGGATCGTCTTCTTTTGCGGTACTGAGTATTTTCAAGGGAACAGCAGGATATTATACAGAACGGTTCACGTGGGAGAATACGGGCGAATGGCGGGCAGGCGGGTCTACCGTCAGTGGCGACTCGCTTCGTAAAATCAATACTACCGATGATCTATTCCGTATCTATTCCAAAGCCAACTATCGGGCGGTAACAAACAAACTCTACTATTCGTTCTCGGCGGAGTTTGAGACGCGACTATTCAATACTTATAAGGCGAATACCCGTGAGAAAAAGTCGGCGCCGCTCTCACCTTTGCGGGTAAACCTTGCTTTGGGTCTTGATTATAAACCTGTGCCGGGGCTGAGTATATCCTTTTCGCCACTGGCATATAAGATGGTGCATGTTGGCGATACCGTCAATATGAAGCAGACCGACTATAGTATTCCGGTCGGGCAGAAAACACTCAACGATGTTGGTAGTTCAGTCCGTGTAGAGTATGTGTGGAAACCAGTGCGAGAGATTGCTTTGGAAACCAAATTTTACATGTACACCAACTATAAAAAGGTGGAGTTAGACCTTGAGGTGAACTGTGATTTTATTATCAACCGTTTCTTCTCGGCGCGTGTAATGCTCCATCCACGCTATGATAATACCGTCATCTATACGGGCGACGAGAAAGCCAAGATGCAGTTCCGCGAACTACTTTCCATCGGCTTTGCACACAAGTTCAGATAAAGCATTATCAAATTCATAATTCATAATTACCATGGATATCCGTTCATACATTGCCGAAAATCGTACCCGTTTCTATGAGGAATGGGCGAGTCTTATTCGTATTCAGAGTGTCAGTTGTCAGCCTGAACATAAGTCGGATATGCAGCGTTGTGCCGAGCGTTGGTGCCAACTGCTCTTGGCAGCCGGTTGCCAAAAGGCCAGGGTAATGCCCTCCGATGGCAATCCTTTTGTATATGCTGAATATATGCCCGACTATATTGAGGACAAGCAGGTCCCGACGGTTCTTGTTTATGCCCACTATGATGTCATGCCTGTAGAACCTCTTGACCAATGGGTTTCCAATCCGTGGGAACCTGATATTCGTGATGGTCGTCTCTATGCTCGTGGTGCCGACGATGACAAAGGGCAGGCGATGATACAAGCCAAGGCTTTTGAGTATATGGTGCGCGAAGGACTGATGAAATGCCGTGTCAAGTTTATCTTCGAAGGCGAAGAAGAGATTGGAAGTCCCTCCCTCGAGGCATTTCTCCATAAGCATAAAGAACTCCTTGCGTGTGACATTATTTTGGTTAGCGATACTTCGATGATTGGTAAGGATACACCGTCTATCACTACGGGTTTGCGTGGACTCGCCTATTGGCAGATTGAAGTGGACGGTCCCAATAGAGACCTGCATAGCGGACATTTTGGCGGTGCTGTCAAAAATCCCATCAACGCCCTTTGTGAGATGCTTGCACAGGTGGTGGACAAGCATGGACGTATCACGATTCCGCATTTCTATGACGATGTACTGCCCATTCCTGCCGACGAGCGTGATATGATAGCGCAAATACCTTTCTCCGAAGAGGCATACTGCCGTGCCATTGATGTGGATGCTACCTTTGGTGAGGAGGGATACTCCACCTTGGAACGAAACTCCTGCCGTCCATCATTTGACGTTTGCGGTATTTGGGGCGGCTACACGGGTGATGGTAGCAAGACTGTCTTGCCGTCCAAAGCATTTGCCAAAGTCAGTTGCCGCCTGGTGGCAAACCAAGACCATGAGCATATCAGTCAAGCCTTTGCCGGCTATATGCAACAACTTGCACCCATTGGTGTCCGTGTAAAAGTAACACCTATGCATGGTGGTCAGGGCTATATCTGCCCGATTGATATCCCCGCCTATAAGGCTGCAGAGAAAGGCTTTGAGGTCGCTTTTGGCAAACGTCCGTTGGCTGCCCGTCGTGGCGGTAGTATCCCGATCATCTCTTCTTTTGAGCAGATCCTTGGTAAGAAGACCATTCTTATGGGCTTTGGCTTGGAGCAGAACGCAATCCATTCCCCAAACGAGTCTATGGATCTTGAGACTTGGGAAAACGGCATCGTTGCTGTTTCTGAGTTCTATAAGAACCTAACTTTGTAAACCATGCGAATCACTATTGTTGGTCAGGGCAATGTAGCATGCAATCTGCTGCATGCTTTTGAGAAGAACGGTGTGCGTGCCGAGATGGTATCGAGTAAGGGTGGCTTGGGCGATTTGTCCGAAGCGGATGTGTTTGTTTACGCCGTGCGGGACGAAGCATTAGAGCAGGTGGTAGCACAAGTACACGCACCGCGTGCGTTACATCTTCACACTTCGGGTACTATGCCGTTGTCGGTTTTTGGCGAAGACAAACCGCATGCAGGTGTCCTTTATTTCTTTCAAAGTTTCAGCAAAGCACACCTGATAGAGGATTTTACCACTATTCCCGTCTTTATCGAAGGGCGCAATATCGATGACATCAGTGCCATTTATACTCTTGTGCAGACGCTCACACCACGTATCTATGAGGCGAACCAATACGACCGTGAACGCCTGCATTTAGCAGGAGTCTTTGCCAATAATTTTACCAATGAGATGTATGCCATTGCTGCAGATATACTGCGTGGTACAAGTATTCCGTTCCAAGCCTTATTGCCGCTTATAGACCGAACGGCAGAGAAAATACATTCGCTTTCGCCACGTGAAGCCCAGACGGGACCTGCTCTCCGGGGGGACGAAAACGTGATGCAGCATCACCTATCTCTTCTCCACACTGACGACCTTCGCACGCTTTATCGTCTTGTCTCCAAGTTAATACAAGAGACCGATAAGTAATTTTATTGCGAAATATAACGATAATACTCGCAAGTGGCAAGCAGGAATGCTCCTACACCGAAGTTGGCTTCGGAGAGAGTGTTGAGTGTTTGTCCGGGAATGGCGCAGTCACCAAATAGGTTGCACATATCCGATTGCGCCTGAAGGCTGCAAAGCGGTTTGGGTGAGATATGTCCACGCACGGTCAACCGTTTGTGGGTTTATGGGTTATTTTGCAGGCTGAATTCTTTGTATTTTGCTGATATTATAGTATCTTTGTGGCATTCAAAATCCCTAAAAATGCCGCAAATGAACAAGAAAAAGTGCCCTCTGTACGGAGCGGTCAAAACAAAGAAAAATGGCACACGCAAAGGCGTACAATTGTACAAATGCCTCATCTGCCAACATCAGTTTCGGAGTAGTGTTCTGTTGTCGACAACTGAAATGTGGAATGCCTATCAAAACGGCAAACAGACCATTTGCCAAATAGCGGAACAAACCCACTTGAGTACCTCCTCCATCAAACACAGACTACGCAAGATAGAATGTATTTTGACGCAGCCTGACTTGACATGGCTGACGGGATATGTACAGTTGGATGTAACCTGTTGGGGACATAATTGGGGTGTGATGTTGGCATTGGATGAAACTACAAAAAGCCCCTGTATGTAGCCTTTGTCAAGAGCGAAACGACCCAAGATTATCGGACGGCTATTGACTCCATTACAACAGCCGGTTACATGATAAGAGGTATCATTATTGATGGCAAAAAGGCTCTATTCAAGGAGTTCAAAGACTACCCCGTGCAGATGTGCCAATTCCATATGTTACAGATAGTTATGCGTTATCTGACAGGCAATCCGAAGATGAAAGCGTCGATTGATTTGATGCTGCTTATGCGTGAAATGAAACACCTGACAAAGGAAGGTTTTGAAGCAGGATATGCGGCTTGGAAAGAGCGATATGCGGAGTTCTTGAACAAGCGCGTTACGCATAAGGACGGCAAGAGTTGTTACCTCCACAGAAAGGTACGGACGGTGGTACACAGTATTGATTTTTACCTGCCTTACTTGTTCACTTTTTTGCGCCCCGAATGTGCAGGAATGCCCAAGACGAACAACAAGATTGAAGGCACTTTTACGGATCTGAAAAGGTCCTTGAACAATCACACGGGAATGTCTCAGCAGAACAGGAAACGATTTATAGCAGCTTTTTCTTGCAGCGGTTGAACTGATTTTCCTTTCTTTTACCCTCACCGGATGGTGTTTTTAGACTATTACGCGGCTCCCAAAGCCGCATACTACGCAATCCCCAACAGGAAGATTTTTAGGGGCAATTCATACTACCATTTTTCCAGCCTGCAAAATGACCCATAGAGACATACTAACCACATCTCAGCCTGCGAAATGACCTATACGCCGTTTTTTAACGAACTATTGATGTCATAATATGGAGAGAAGGTGCATAAAGGTACTAAAAAACGAGTTGCCTTACCAGAGAGTAGGACAACCCGTTGAGAAGTATGTATGTTGATGTTTTTATAACATCTTTTTTACCCACTTGAAGAGCGAGTAGGGCATATAGCGGAAAGGCATATCAATCCATGTAGGGGTAGTAACTACAGCACGTCGATGGCTGAATACCAAATAGGAATCTTTGCCGTGGTATGCCGACATACCCGAGTTGCCCACACCGCCAAACGGAATCCTATCGTTCACGATATGCATAATCGTATCGTTGATACACGTGCCGCCCGCCGAAGTATGTTTGAGGATATGCGCGCTATGGCTGCCGAAGTAATATAGTGCCAATGGTTTTTCTCTATTCGCTACAAAATCAATCACTTCCTGCAAATCATTGAAAGTCAGTACCGGAAATATCGGACCAAATATCTCTTCTTGCATCACGGGGCTGTCGGGGCGCACATCGGTCAGAATCGTGGGTGAAAAATAACGCTCTTGCGGGTCGGTTTTGCCACCAAAATAGATATTTCCGTCCTTCAAGTAGCCGTTTAGGCGTTCAAATGCCCGTTCACTCACTATACGCACAAAGTGCTGACTCTCTTGCGGATTCTTGCCCAATAGATGTTCAAATTCCTGTTTGAGCAGACGGAGAAACTCGTCTTTTACATCGCGGTGAATCATCAGATAATCAGGAGCAATACAGGTTTGTCCTGCATTGAGTGATTTGCCCCATGCTACACGTTTGGCAGCCACTTTCAAGTCGGCGTCGCGGTCAATGATACATGGGCTCTTGCCCCCTAATTCCAACACTACAGGCGTGAGATATTTCGACGCTGCAAGCATCACTTTCTTGCCCAAATCGGGACTGCCGGTAAAGAAAATCAAGTCCCAACGTTGTTCCAAAAGAGCCTGATTCGCATCGCGGTGTCCCTCCACGATACCGATGTATTCCTCTGAAAATGTGGCGCGTATCATCTCACTCAGCACTGCCGACACATGTGGCGTGTATGGCGAAGGTTTGAGCATAGCCGTACACCCTGCCGATATTGCTCCAACAAGCGGATTGAGCATTAACTGAACAGGATAGTTCCATGGTGCTATGATGAGCGTATTGCCAAGCGGTTCCGTGATGACTTTGCTCCGTGCGGGGAAGATACTTATCGGCGATGACTTTCGTTCCGGACGCATCCAACAGCACAAGTGGCGCAGGTGGTTGCGTATCTCGCCATAGACGATGCTAATTTCTGTCAGGTACGCCTCTTCATACGACTTGTGCAGGTCTGTCCAAAGGGCATCGGTCAGTGCTTTTTCGTATGTATGCAGGGCATGGTCAAACCGTTGCAACATCTCTTTGCGGAAAGCATAATCGAGTGTTTTCCCCGATTGGAAAAACGCCTTTTGCACATCGTGTATTCGTTCTATCTCTGTCATAATGTGTTTATTTCCGACCTGTGAAATGGTCCATCGCTTTGAATATACCAAAAACTGTACCAAACACAAAGTCAAACACTTTCGTCGGCAGAATACCTTGCATAAAACGTACGAAATGGAATCCCCATGGCAGTCCACAAAAATCCTGATTGCGTTCAATGGCACGGATAATCTTCTTGGATGTCTTTTCGGGGTCGAGGATTGGGAATATAGGCGACTCTACACCATCAAACATTCCTGTATTGATGTAGTAGGGTGCGATGGTGGTAACGTGTACGTCCTTTTTCATCTCGCTCAGTTCAATACGCAGCGAGTCGCTCCAACCGATTACCGCCCATTTGCTGGCAGCATAAACAGTCATTTTCGGGTTGGAAATCATACCCGCCTCCGAAGCGATGTTGCAGATATGTCCCTCGTTTTGGTCGAGCATAGGTTGCAACGCTTGTAGCGAAAGCACCATCGGCGCAATACTATTCACATTGAAAGTCAGGCGCACATCGTCAATCGTATTGTGATTAAATGTCTTGTTTCCGCGTACGATACCGGCGCAGTTGATAAGTACGCCGATGCGCTCAAACTTGCTCAATACTTGCCGATAGGTCTCCACCACTGCTTCATCGTTGGTGATGTCCACTTGATAGGTAGTTACATTGCCTAATGTACTGAATTGCAGACGGGTAGCCTCTAACGAAGTAGGATTTACATCCCAAATAATCAAATTCTTCGCACCTTTCTCCAAGCAGATGCGCCCCATAATCTTTCCAATACCAGATGCCCCACCCGTGATGAGGACATTCTTACCTTTAATCTTTGTCATACTAATACCTTATTATATTGTCCTATAGCGAACAGCCGCTATAGTTTCGATTTCAAAACAAAAACTCCCTGCTCCGAGACCCGCTTGAAGCAGGGAGTGAAAATACGCCTTTTTGCAAGGCTATGGGGTGTTATTCTTTTGGCAAAACGGTGATGGGGATATATTCGAATTCCCCATAGTCATAGATACTTTGGGTATAAACATAATCCACTTGAATTGTATCTATACCTACTTTGTTTGCATGTACTATAATTGTTTTTTTTGTACGGTCGCCTAAAGTACAAATAGAATCTTCGGCATGAAGCAATGTAAATGCAATATCTCGTACGCGTGGGTGTTTCACCTCGATAACTGTTTCTTCACCTATTGTTAGGGTGTTCGTTCTGACAATTACCTCCGGGCGTTTGTACTCACATGAAACCAAGCATACTAATGCCATCAAAATAAAAATACTCTTTTTCATATTACTTTACGAATTTTATTTGATTAGTTGTTTTATCTATATACAAGTTATACTTATTGGTAGAGTAGTTTGTTTATTGATAGTTGCATATATTTTATTCGATTTCTTTTTATATTTCTTGCCACCGGCGGCGTGGGAAACACAAAAATCGACCAATCGGGCATACCATACCCTGCCCATTATATTTTGCAGTACTCGCTGCAAAATATAATGAGTAAGATACGAATGAAAATATACTAAAAGCAGAAAATTTACTTGTACATAAAACGCTTGATAGAGCGTTTCGGAGTCTTCTCAAACTCGTTGGCTACCAATTCGATAGCGGTGATTTGGCTGTATTGTGGGAGCTGTTTATTCAGTTCCTTGCGGTTCTGCTCCATAATCTCGTTGAAGGAGTTTGCGCCATGGAGCAGTTTCTTGCCTTCGGGCGAGTTGTCGGGGAATACCAAAGCCACAAGTTTACCCTCTCGGTCAACCACTACAGACTCAACCACGCAGGGCATGTTGTTCAGTTTGTCCTCTATCTCCTCGGGGTAGATGTTTTGTCCCGAAGGTCCGAGAATCATGTTTTTGCTACGACCTTTGATAAATATATTTCCCTCTGCGTCAACGATTCCGAGGTCGCCCGTGCGCATCCAACCGTCTGCGGTGAAGACTGCTTTGGTGGCTTCCTCGTTTTTGTAGTAGCCTTTCATCACGTTGATTCCTTGCACTTGCAGTTCGCCTTCTTTGTGTTGTGGGTCATCCGAATCCACACGCACATGACATTGCGGCAGGTCTTTTCCGCAAGAATGGAATTTGAAGCGATACCAATCTTCATACGAAATCAGCGGTCCGCATTCGGTCATGCCATATCCTACGGAATATACAAAACGAATATCTCTGAGACATTGCTCCACTTCTTTGTTCAGTGCAGCACCGCCGATAATCAGGTATCGCAACTGTCCGCCGAAAGCCGTCATCAGTTTCTCGTTCACTTTCTTGTGAATGATATTTTTAATACCCGGAGTGTGCCATAGCACTTTCATAATCGGTTTATTGATGACGGGGAACACGCTTTTCTTTACGATTTTTTCGATAACCAAAGGCACCGTCAGAATCATAAACGGGTGTACCTCTGCAAAGGCTTTCATCAGTGCCGATGGGGTCGGAGCCTTGGTCAGGAAATAGGTCTCTGCGCCGTCGCAAACCTGATAGAGGAACTCAAACATCAATCCGAACATGTGCGCGATAGGCAGCATGGAAAGCACTTTGTCGCCATGTTTGTGAGGAATACGGTTGCAGGCAAACTCTACGTTTCCGCTCAGATTCAAGTTGCTTAGCATCACGCCCTTAGGGGCACTGGTTGTTCCGGAGGTGTAGTTGATAAGAGCCAAATCATCCAAGTTGTCATTCGGATAATGCACATCATCTTTCTGTACGCCTTGGGGGAATTTCTCTTTGAACAAACTATCTACTTGTGCGTACGTTTTTTCCACCTCTTCGTTCTGACTGCCAGTCAACGAGTAGTCGTCCATAAACACCATACCTTTCAAGGCGGGCATCGTACTGAAATCTACTTTCTTCTTCACATTCGGACCTACATAGAACAGGCTTGCCTCCGAGTGGTTGACAAGGTTCTGAATACCTTCGCCGGTAAAGTCCGGCAAGATACTTACAGCAACAGCCTTATAGGTTTCTATAGCCAAAAAAGTTACGCCCCAGTTTGCGCAGTTGCGTCCGCAGAGGGCTATTTTGTCGCCCGGTTTAATGCCTAAAGCCTCAAATGTAATATGCAGACGCTCAATCTGTTCTGCCAATCCGGCGTATGTGTACTTGTTGTTGCTATCCAAGTCAGCGAGTGCCAACTCGTTCCAACGATTTTTCATTGTTCCCTCAAGGAACTCCAAATAGTGTTTCGTTGCCATATTGTTTCTAATGAGTTACAATTTATGAATTACTTTGCGCGCTACACCTTAAATATAAACATATATAATATAGGCATATCCTTTGCGCGGTTTCGGTGCAAAGGTACTGCTTTTTACTTGAACAACCGTTCAAACTGCGAAAAACAATGCATAATCCGTATATCTATAAGTCTTTGAATGTGTAGATTTTATTCGGATTTTATCAACTCATAGAGGTAATTATATTGTTTCGGGAAGATGTTAAAGTCCATCGTTTCGCCATTTTGTCCGCTGTCGTAGCCGTCTTTTACATGTGTGAACATCAGTGCCAGCAGGTCAATGTCGATATTTGGGCGCACAAGCCCCGCGCGGATACTATTGCGAAGGGCTTTTTTCCAAAGTTCTATCTCCGATGTGTAGAGTCGTTTGGCTTTTCGGGAGAGTAGGGGAAAAAGATTATAAGCGGTGAACATTAGGTTTACCACATTGGTAGTATTGATATTTTTGTTCTCGAATGTTTGTAAGGCATCTTGCAGACTATTCAAATAGCCGAGCATAGCCTGTATCATATCGGGAACGAGAAGGGTATCAGGCTGCTGGAGGGCTTTTTGTTTAGGGCGCATAAAATAGCGTTCCATACATACTTGGAACAACTCGTCTTGCGACTTAAAATAGTAGTACAATGTCCCTCGCCCCATATCAAGGGCAATCTGTAGGTCGGTGATAGAAACGTTGTTATAGCCGTTGAGAGCATATAACTCCATTGCACGAGTAATGATATATTCCCTTCTATCCTTCATAGTGATAAGAGCAAAATCAGGCTTTTTCTTTGATGGAGTCGAATCCCTGCCCGAAGACACCTCGAACTTTGCTCTGACTCACAAAGGCATCAGGGTCGATGGAACGGACAAGGCGGAAGATCTTTGCTGACTCGTGTTGGCGCGCGATGCAGGTGATAACCTTGGTAGGCTCTTTGGAATAGCCTCCTTGCGCCTCGAGAAACGTAACTCCACGCGGCACCTGCGTCATAATGGCTTCGGCTATTTCATTGTATTTTTTGGAGATAATAAAGAACTGCACCGACTGCCGCATACGGTTCATTACCCAATCGACCGCCGAAGAGTACATAAACGTATAGCAGAGGCCGAACAATACTTTTTCCAGACTCCGCACATCCGGCAGGAAATAGGCACAAAGTATGATGACAATATCACACGTAAGCAGCACACGCCCCATAGGCAGGTGGTGGTATTTATTGACGATCATAGCAATAATGTCTGTACCGCCAGTAGAACCATTATTCAGGAATAAAATTCCCAAAAAAGACCCAACACAGAGACCTCCCAAGATAACTCCCATAAATGGGTCGGAAACGATAGGTTCCTTAGCAATAGGCACCAACTTGAGCCAAACAGTAAGCCAGAAAACACCATAAACCGTTCGTATGCAATACCGCCAACCGATAGTGAATGCTGCTATAGCAAGCAGAATCAAGTTGAGTACCATCGAACTCATCCAAATAGGTATAAGCGTTCCCGTGGCGAAATAGATAATCTCGCACAAACCGGTAAGACCACCTCCGACAATTGTATGCGGCACCAAAATCTGGTTGACCGATAGCGCATAGGGGATAGTACAGACGGCTATCATAAAATACTCCTTGATAGCAATCAGCGGTTTCATACGCTGATAATGCTGGAGATGTTCTTTGAGTTGTTCACTCGGTTTCATTTATTCAACAAACACTGAATATCCAATTAACAAGTAATAATTAACAATTAACATACACAATGCGATGCTATCCTCCCGACATCCTCCCGACATCCACTCGATTCTGCAATTAAGGATTCTAATTGTGCTAACTGCAGGGTAAGGTCAGGGAATAGTTAGGAAAACGGCAATGCGTGCTTTTTTCGACTATTCCAAAAATGTTAATACTTTGCTACGAGGTTTCTATCGCCGAAACCGTTGTCCACACGGCTGACAGGTATCCAGAACTTGTTTTCTGCCACCCAATCGGTGGGATAAGCCGCTTTGCGACGCGAATAAGAGTGTTTCCATTCGTCGGCAACCACTTCGTATTCGGGGTGCGGTGCATTAATCAACACATTATCTTTTGGTTCCGCTTCACCACGCTCAATCTCGCGAATCTCTTCACGGATAGTAAGCAAAGCGTCGATAAAACGGTCTATTTCCTGCAATGATTCCGACTCCGTCGGCTCAATCATCAGTGTGCCATGTACGGGGAAAGAGAGTGTTGGCGCATGATAGCCGAAGTCCATCAAACGTTTTGCGATGTCCGACTCGGTGATACCAATAGCGTGGAATTGGCGACAATCGAGAATCAACTCATGTCCTACTCGCCCGCGCGTACCTACATATACAACACCATATGCATCACGCAATTTGGCAGCCATATAGTTAGCACTCAAGATTGCCGCTGCCGTAGCTGCACGTAACCCCTCTGTACCCATCATAGCGATGTAACTATAACTGATGAGTGCCATATTTGCATTACCATACAATGCCGAGGAAACCCGGTTATGGTCAGCAGTAGGCATAGACGCCACGAGATGCTCTGCGCAGCAGATAGCCCCGACACCCGGACCACCACCGCCGTGAGGACTAGCAAAGGACTTATGCAAATTCAAATGGCATACATCGGCACCAATAAAAGCAGGATTGGTGTAACCGATTTGGGCATTCATATTGGCTCCGTCCATATAGACTTGTCCGCCGTTGTCGTGAATGATTTGGCACATTTCGCGAATAGCCATCTCAAAGATACCGTGTGTGGAGGGGTAGGTAATCATACACCCAGCCAAGATGTTCTTGTTCTGTTCTGCTTTCTCGCGCCAGTCATTAAGATCGGTATTTCCCTGTTCGTCGCATTTGACTACCACCGGTACGAAACCAGCCTGCACACACGAAGCTGGATTTGTGCCATGTGCGGAAGCGGGGATAAGCAATACGTTACGTTGTGATTGTCCCGACTTGTGCAAGAAATCACGAATGGTAATCAGTCCCGTATATTCACCAGCGGCACCCGATGTCGGCTGCAAATTGCACGCAGCAAAGCCTGTAATAGCGCAGAGTTGTTCTTCCAATTCTTCCAATATCTCGCGGAATCCCTCCACTTGATCGGCAGGAGCCATCGGATGAACAGCAGTAAATCCCGGCCATGTGATCGGGGTCATCGCTGTGGCGGGGTTGAGTTTCATAGTGCACGAACCGAGCGGAATCATCGAATGTGTCAAACTGATGTCTTTGCGGTCAAGACGCTTGATGTAGCGCATCATTTCGGTCTCGGTGTGATACTTCCGGAATACATCGGCACGCAGATAATCCACCTCACGGATACGACTCTCGTCTATTGAGCACAATCCATCGAAAGCACTCTCGTTCTCCTCGTATTGCGGCATATTTCCGCTTGTCTCGGCAAAGAGTTCGATAAGGTCGTTCATATCATCAATGGTAACGGTCTCGTCCAACGAGATCCCAACCCAACCATCCTGATCGTAATAGAGATTGATGTCCAATGCTTCAGCTTTCTCTTTGAGGCGCGTTTGCCAATCGGCATTTTCACCGGCAGTAATCTTCAATGTATCAAAGAATTCCGTATTTTCCTGTCGGTAGCCGTATGCCTGAATCATCTCGTTGAGATAGGTGGTTTTCGAGTGGATTCCCTCGGCAATCTCCCGAATACCCTCTGCGCCATGATAAACCCCATAGAAACCAGCCATCATCGCACAAAGTGCTTCAGCAGTGCAGATATTCGAGGTGGCTTTTTCGCGTTTGATATGTTGCTCCCGCGTTTGTAGTGCCAAACGGTAGGCCGGGTGCTCATAGGTATCTTTGCTAAGCCCGATAATACGTCCCGGCAGGTCTCGTTTGTATTCGTCTCGCGTAGCCATATAGCCTGCTGTAGGTCCGCCAAAGCCCATTGGCAAACCGAAACGCTGCGCCGTACCGCATACAATGTCGGCATCTAACGGCCGCAGCAATGCCATTGCCATCAAGTCTGCTACAATTGCCACTTTCAGCCCCGCTGCATGGCAATCTTCAATCCAATCCGTATAATCCTCTATGGCTCCATCGGCATTGGGCATTTGTGCTATTGCACCGAAATAGTCGGTTGTCGGTTCAAAATCGGCGTACCGACCGATGACCAACTCAATTCCCTGTCCGGCTGCACGTGTCTGCATAACGCTCAAGGTATTTGGAAAAATCTTTTCATCCACAAATACTTTGCAAACCCCATTTTTCACCTGCTCTCTCGAGCGCAAGTTGTGCATCATTGTAACCGCTTCGGCAGCCGAAGTGGCTTCATCAAGAAGAGAGCAGTTCGCCAAAGGCAGCCCTGTCAGGTCAGAAATCATCGTTTGGAAATTAAACAGAGCCTCCAAACGTCCTTGGCTCACCTCAGCCTGATATGGTGTATATGATGTGTACCAAACAGGGTTTTCCAGCACGTTGCGGCGGATAACCGATGGGGTGATGGTTCCATACCAACCGCGACCAATATAACTGCGGTTCAGCACATTAGCCTGCGCCGAAACAGTAAGTGAGTCAAGCATTTGCTGCTCTGTCAGCGGTTCGGGTAACTCAATCGGCTCTTTGAGCAAAATATCTTCCGGCATCGTTTCAGCAATCAATTGCTCTACCGATTCGGCACCAATCACTTTGAGCATCTTTTGCTCATCTTGCTCACTGAGACCAATGTGTCTCTGTTTGAGGTAGTTCACTTTCACGATAAAAAGGGTTTATAAAAGGTTCGTTATAGGGGTATTATATAAACGCACAAAGGTACTATATTTCTACGGAATGTGCAAGATTTTATGCTGAAAAACATATATTTCGTTTGCAAAACGCAAAAAACACTTGCATAATCCACCGAAATACGTTACCTTTGCAATCGAAACATTTTTTACGATCGAAACATTTAGAAACAACGTAATGAAGAAGAAAGAGGACGCATACGCAAAAATGTGGGAACTGAACCCGATATGGGATGTTCTGACAGATGACGAAAAAGAGTGGATCAGCGAGCAGGCAGAGATTGTCAACTACAAGAAAAATGAACTGATTCACAGCGAAGGCGATATGGCCGGCGATATGTGGATGCTGATCAGCGGTCGCGTGCGTATATATAAGGAGGGCATCGGTCAGCGTGCGCAAATTATCCGTTTGCTGAAGCCCTACGATATGTTCGGTTATCGTGCCGTTATTGGGGAGGACCGTTTCACTTCTTGTGCCAGTGCTTTCGAGCCTTGTACAACCTATCGTGTTCCTGCTTCTGTGTTTTTGACTTTGTTGCGCCAGAATAGCGATTTTTGTTATCAAGTGCTGGTGGCAATGGCACGCGACTTGGCAGTAGCCGAACTACAAACCATCAACTTGACCCAAAAACATATCCGCGGACGTTTGGCAGAGTCGTTGCTTACACTCAAGAATAATTACGGTTTGGACGAAGACGGTTGTACGCTCTCGATGTATATGAGTCGCGAAGACCTTGCTAATATGAGCAATATGACGACGAGCAATGCCATTCGCACCCTTAGTCAGTTTGCACAAGAAGGGTTGATTAGCGTGGACGGGCGAAAAATCAAACTCCTCAATGAAGAGGAAGTGAAGAAAATTTCCCGATTAGGATAAAGTCTAATTATGAATTATGAATGAGGAATTATGAATGATTTCTCGTTCTCTTTTTTCTTTTACTGCTATGGCGACCTTTTCTTGAGATAGGAGGGTGGTAGTACATTCTGAATCCTTTTTTTCTATGTCCTCTTTGGCTGAATATATAGAGCAGGCGGTTCTACCGCGTTATGCGGCTTTTGACAAAGGGCATCAACGGGACCATGCCGAGAGTGTGATTGCAGAAAGCGTCAAACTCGCACGGGAACATCACGTTGATACGGATATGGCATACGTGATTGCCGCTTATCACGACTTGGGGCTTTCTATAGACCGAGAGTTTCATCATATTCATTCCGGTGAAATACTGATGGCAGACGAGCATTTGCGCGAGTGGTTCACAGAGGAACAACTGCTCATTATGCGTGATGCTGTAGAGGATCATCGTGCCAGCAGCAAACAGCCACCTCGCACTATCTATGGTGCCATCGTGGCAGAGTCTGATAGGCAATTAGAGCCGGAGACGGTTATTCGCAGAACGCTTCAATACGGATTAAAACTAAATCCGACTGCCGATTTTGAATGGCATTTTGCCCGAATGTGCGAGCATTTGCGAGGTAAGTATGCCGAGGGTGGGTATATGCACCTTTGGCTTAACTCGGAGCGCAATATGCGTAATCTTCATTCGCTCCGTGATATTATTTCCAATCCATCTTTTCTGCGTGCCACTGCCTTCCGCTTATGGCAGGATATGCATTGATTCTTTTTTGTGCTATTTGCCGATTGCTTTCTTGAACTCTTGGGCGTGGTGTCCGGGGACAAGGAGATGGTGGTTGGCAATGGGGTCGGACAGCAAGTAGGGAATGACATGACGGGTCTTGAGCCATACTTGCGTGCGGCATAGGTTCGGCTGGTGCTGGTTGCGTGTGAGTGTTACATTCTCCGCAAAGATACGGGTTAGGTCGCCGTTCACTTTCACTAATGTATAGTCGCCCAGCGGCAAGTCGGCGTGCAGGGAGATGCCGATACCCGACTCGAAATGCGTCTCGTATTCATAGCATTTCACCATATTGAGCGGAATGGTACAATGCGCCCACAACATTTCACCAGTGGTTGTGTTGACGCGAGCGGGGTTGCATTGGAAGCCCGAACAGCCGGTCAGTCGATGCGCCAGTACCATAGTCAGCAGGGCCGGCACATCGCCTTCGCAGGCGGCAGGAATACCCTCTGCATTGAGTTTTGCCAATGCTAAACAACCCGTGTTTTTGACGGTGGTAAGCAAGTCGAAACAACGGAGAGTGAGCCCCGTAAGTTGATATGTATCAACTATTTCGCGCAGGCGGTTGTATATTTTTAATGCGCCTGCTTCTCCGCTTTCAACCTCTCCGAGAGTGGTTACTTCGCAGATGTCTATTTCCACTAATTCACAATTCAAACGGGTGCGAATAACCTCCACATCATAAGTGGAAGCGATGAGCCAATCGCTCGGTTTACCGATGAGTCCTAATCTGTCCATGTCCGTGATGTTGATTGATCCAACTGAGTATTTCGCAGCACGCCGCAAGAGAGTTGCTTTGCTCGCCAGCGATGAGGCAAATGGGTTCGGCGAGAGTGATTTCGCCCGATTGTACTTTTTCGAGAAAGAGTGCTTCGCTGCCGCCTGTAAGTACCGCAACGACTTGATTATCAATCAGCCATTCGGGGTCAGGCTCAAAAGGCAAACTCAATGCCTCGTGGTGCAACGAAGAGGATAAGATGATGAGTTTGTGATGCATGATATAGTGTGTTTTAGAGGATTATTCCCAAACAATACGTTCCGCCAACTGCAGGAAATAGTTGTTAGACCAAATATCCAGTTCGTGCGGGGCAGAAAAAGGTAGTATAGTCAAATTTGGAATAGTAAATCTTATAAAATTGGATTATCTCTTCCAAATTTGACTGCGAAGATACTATAAAAACCGCTAATATGCAAATATTTATAGAATGATAGGTTAGTTCGTAGACATTAATTTTGATAATGTTTGTAATAGTTACTTGTCTGGATATGGCACCCAAACTATAGTAATATTGTCTTCATTCACAATAGAAAGTTTTTTTATAATTTTATTGTATATACCAAATAAAATATATATCTTTGTAGCATATTTCTATGTAGCATATAACATAACAATACACGGGAGAATATTTATGGCACTTTTTTCGGAGCGATATGGTTATACAAAGCCCTCTGATATGATAATTAGAGAACAAATCACACCAGAAATTCAAAATGCAATCTGTTCATGTTTTGATGGTCTGCAAAAAATGTTTATAAATGCAGACTATTATAATTCTAACATCGAATGTGCCAAATTAGAGCAGTATTTATGGACTGATTTTTTAAGACAACGAGAAAGTAAATATCGCATGGATGATTATGAGTATAAGTTGATAGCAACACCTTTTATTGAAAATTCACAAGAACCATGGTATAGAAAATTAGACCTTATTGAATGCACAATACAATATCTATGTAAATGGGATAGGGAACATCCAAGAAATGCCTATCAAGTAGCACATGCTTTTATAAATAGATTAAATGGCTATTTTGAACATCTCAATTTTGGCTATCGCATTATCAATCAAAAAATCATAGAAATTACATCAAAAGAAGAAATTGCTGCTATAGAAGCAGCACTACAACAATCACAATCAAACATTCGAATGCATTTAAGTAAAGCTTTAGAACTTTATGCGCAGCGTCCAAGTGGTGATTATCGTAATTCAATCAAAGAATCCATATCTGCAGTTGAGGCTTTTTGTCGCGAGCAGACAAATACTAACACTTTGGGAAATGCGTTTAATAGTTTACAATCCCAAGGCATTATGATTCCATTTATGCTAAGAGAGGCATTCGTAAAACTATATGCCTATACAAATTTACCAGATACAGGAATTCGTCACGCTTTAATGGATGCCGATGGAACATATACTCCTGGCGCAGAGGAGGCTCTTTTTATGCTTGTTTCGTGTAGCGCATTTATCAATTACTTGAGAAGCAAGATAACAAAACCGTGATACTCATGTAAAACCAAGCACAAAGATGAAGACAATACTGGAACTATCAAATACTGAAGCACAGGCATTCTTTTTTAGAAAGGAAATTTATTGTAGTATTGATTTACCACCATATTTTGATTTCCAACCGTTATTGGATAAATTATCACAGATGGGGAAATTGAAAACCTTATCTGTGGGTAGCGCAAAATCGCATGATGACGTAAATTATAAGATGTACAACAACAAAGATGGATTCTTTTCATGGCGTCCACTACAACTAATAAATCCAGCCATATATACATATTTGACGTATATTATAACACAAGAAGAGGCATGGAGTCTAATACAAGAACGTTTTTGTGAGTTTCAAGAAAATAAGAATATCTGTTGTTGTAGCATTCCATTAGCAGTTGCAGAAGAAAGAACAAATGCGAAGAAAAAAGATACAATTTTACATTGGTGGGAAGAAGTAGAGCAAAAGTCTATAGAATATGCATTAGATTATAGTTATATGCTTATAACGGATATTACAAATTGCTATGGCTCTATCTACACACATACTATTCCATGGGCATTGCATGAAAAAGATATTATTAAAAGCAATGATTTATTAGATAATAGTCATAAGATAAAAAACTATATAGGAAATAAAATAGATACTGCTATTCGTAATATGTCTTATGGGCAAAGCAATGGTATACCGCAAGGAAGTGTATTGATGGATTTTATTGCAGAAATTGTGCTTGGGTATGCAGATTTAGAATTAAGTCGTTCTATTGAAAAATACAATATAGAACAGCATCAGGAGCAGAATAAAATACAGGAGTACAAGATTATCCGCTATAGGGATGACTATCGTATTTTTGCTAATAGCCAAAATGACGTTGTAAAGATAGCGAAATTATTAACTGAAGTTTTGCAACAATTGAACCTCAAAATAAATACACAGAAAACATCTGTATCAAATGAGATTATTAGAGATTCTATCAAAACAGATAAGTTCTATTGGAATGAAGTAAAACAAAAAGAAAGTAGTTTGCAAAAACATTTGTTACTCATCTATGCATTATCGTTGAAATATCCTAACACGGGAACTTTAGAAAAAGTATTGAATGAGTTTTATGATAGATTGTATCCTTTATCCATACTCCAAAGTGAAGACCACATAAAGGTAATGGTCAGTATTATTGCAGATATTATGCAAAAGAGTCCTCGCGTTTATGCTATTGCTTGTGCGATATTGGCAAAATTATTATCTTTGGAAATGAATAATCGGACCAAGATGGATATTTATAACTCCATACAAAAGAAATTCAAAATGATACCCAATGCAGGGTACTTACAAGTGTGGTTACAACGTATCACTATAAAAGCAGATATTGACATTTCCTTTACAGAGCCATTGTGCAAAAGAGTTATAAATGAAAATGAAAAAATATGGAATATTGATTGGTTACAACAAGAAGATATAAAACAAGTATTTGCAGACAATTCAATCATAGATCAAGCCATATTGCAAGAATTGCCCGCAATTCCCGAACCTCAAGAGGTGAAAATCATTTCGCACTCATCTTGAAAAGATGTTACATAATAGAATTTGTGCAAATGCAAAAAACTTTGTATCTTTGCAGGCATAAAGGGTAATGTATCAATGATATAGAGACAAGATACCTATAAACAACTGACAAACAAATAACAATAACTACAAAAATAAATTGCTTATGTGAACCGGTGTCGTAAAGGCGGCACAACGACATATTAACAATATGATTATTTCTCGGTGCGAGCACCCTTGATATAATTATAACAGCATTGGCTATTATTTCACACTCAAAGAAAAAAGCGTCGGAAACTATTTTCTCTGAAAAGAAATAGTGCTAATCACTCACGGAGCATCGAACTCCTACAATAACCCGTATAGTTACACGACAGTGTGAACTATCTTTGGGTTATTGACAGGTTTCTCCGACGCTTCCTGTTGAGTGTGAAAAAGATAGATTCACACTTTCTTTTTACCTACTATTTCTACCGCTGAGATTGATAGCATTGCATAAATCTATCAATCTATATGGCAAAAAGCAACAATTCCAATCTTGTAAACCATACCGAAAAGGGTGATTTTTATCCGTATTCGTCGGATAAGCCCCATTTGATTGGAGAGAAGCAGAACTTTGTCAAACATAGCGGACAAGTCTTTACTCCTGCATTTCTTGTTAAAAACATCTTAGATATCTGCCATTATACGGGTACAGATATTCTGCAAAAGCACATCATCGACAATAGTTGTGGTGATGGTGCTTTTTTGTGCGAAATTGTGGAACGTTATTGCTCTGCATATATACAAACAGGTTCTGATATATGCATGCTTAAAAGTCATCTGGAGCAATACATCCATGGTATAGAATTAGAGCAAGAAGCCTATGAAAATTGTCTATACAATCTCAATCTTGTTACCCGTAAATATCAGATAAACAATGTGCAATGGGACGTTCTTCATCAAGATGCTCTTTCTGTAATGTGTTTTGACGGTGCAATGGATTTTGTGGTTGGAAACCCTCCTTATGTGCGAGTGCACAATCTGAATACGCAATATCAAAATGTCAAGCGTTTTTATTTTGCCAATGCAGGGATGACGGATATCTATCTCGTCTTTTTTGAAATAGGATTCCGGATGCTCAATTCGACGGGACGTCTGTGCTATATCACACCGAGTTCATGGCTCAATAGTGTGGCGGCGACGAATATGCGGGCATATATCCTTGCCAAGAAAACGCTATGCACCTTGGTGGATTTAGGACATTACCAGCCTTTCGTCGGGGCAACTACTTATACTCTAATCTCATACTTTGACAAAGCCCATACAAATGAAATAGTAAACTATTACCTGTATGATGAACAGGAGCATAAGCCTAAGCAATGGCAGCAAGTACACCTCGAAGATATTTCAATTGAGGGCAAATTTTATTTGGCAGCCAAGCAAGAGTTGCAAATGTTGAAACAAATACGCTCTATCACAATACGCAAATGGTGTGTCGTTAAAAATGGTTTTGCAACACTTGCAGATAACGTCTTTATTGGAGACTTACCTTTTTCAGAATACACAATACCGATTTTGAAAGCCTCCACAGGCAAATGGAGTCGCGCTTTCTTCCCCTATGATAAAAATGGGAAACCGCTTTCCCAAGACATACTATTTCGGAATGTCGTGATTAAAACCTATATGGAGACGCGGAAAGCAACGCTACTCAAAGGAAAAGCCGAATCAACTAATCCCGAATGGTACTTGTACGGACGCACTCAAGCCCTGAAAGATGTCTATGCTTACAAAATAGCCATCAATACGATTATCAAAGATATGGATAGCATCCGTTTGGAGCCCGTTCCCGATGGAAGTGGTGTATATAGCGGACTATATATGCTAACCAATGTGCCATTCTCCATATTGGAAAGCCTTATTAAATCAGATTGCTTTATCCGTTATATACACACATTAAAGTGCTACAAAAGTGGTTGTTACTACACGTTCAACTCCAAAGATTTAGAGAAATATATTAACTTTCAAATAGAAAACTATGCAAACACAGCAAATTTCATACCCATTGACCAATCAGGGGTTTCTAAATGTTCTCTCACTCTCTTTTAACCAATTTGTGCAATCAGGAACATCACGTAGTACAGCAAAACTTAAACCGTTGCATGGTGCCATTGCGCGCGATTTGGCATATCGTTTAGGTGCTTCTTTCTCCATTCAATCCCAAGGAGTTGGTAATGATAAGGAGGGGAGCATTATGGGGCGATATGTGGATAAAAAGGTGGATATTACTATCTCAAAGAAGGATGCTACAACGCACAAGGACATCCCTGTCGCAGGAATTGCAGTAAAGTTTGTTATGCAAAACTATTCTCAAAACTCGAACAACTACTTTGAGAATATGCTCGGTGAAACAGCCAATATACGTGCAAATAAATGCCCTTATTTTCAGATATTTATTATCTTGGATAGGTTGCCGTACTACAAGAAAGAGACGAAACGCATCACCAAGTGGGAGCAATTTACGCTACATAATGCAGAGAAATACAAGATCTTATCCAATGACAATGTGGATATGTTTTTTCATACACCCAACAAGACGCTTTTGTACGTGATTCACATTCCCGATAACAATGCATTGCTTGGGGCAACGTCACAAGAGTACATGGATTATTATGCGCAATGTAAAGCCCCGATAGTGTTGTCTTCCGAGCAATATGGCATTTTCGGTAATTCAGTTATTATCAACGACTATGAAGCCTTTATAGACAAAGTGTATCATTGCATTATGGCAATATAGTTTTTTATTCCGCATTGCAACAATTTCAGGTGCAATTTTCCTTTTCTCTATTTATTTGTGTTTCTTGGCGCAGGAGGGGCAGGTGCCTTTGATGACAAAGGAGACGGAGTGGGGGACAAAGCCGGCGGGAAGGGCGATGGGGGGGATGGGGGTGTTCTCCAAACAAAAGGATTGTTGGCAGGTCTCGCAATAGAAATGGAGATGACCGTCGGTGTGGTGGCACTCGCCATCGGTGTGGTGACAGAGTTCGTAATGGACTACCCCGCGACCGTCTTCAAAAGCATGCACTACATCGTGTTCCGCGAACAGGGTCAGTACGCGGAAGATACTCGACTTATCCAAGTTGAGCATCTCGTTCTCCAAGTCCTTCAGGCTCACAGGGCGGTCCAGATTGACCAAGGTGCTATAGACCAGAATACGATTGACGGTCGGTTTCACCGATTTATGCTCCAAGTGTTGTCTGATGGTTTGAGTGTCCATATTGTTGAGATGTTAGATGTTGGATGTTAGAACGCTACGCTGTTAGACTGCTTTCGGCTGTTAGATTATATTATTAAAATTTACAAATAGAAAAGGTAGCCTATCATAAGCCTATCCTATGCTCATCCTATGCTCATCCTATGCTCATCCCTTGCTGATTGGTATAGATTTGAAAGGGACTTTTCTTTATTGTATTTTAACAAAAGAGCGTTGCCCTGATTGAGCAACGCTCTTTTTATGAGAGAGATGTACGGATTATCCCAAGAAGGTGAGCAGGATACCTGCAGCCACTGCGGAACCGATAACACCGGCTACGTTCGGACCCATAGCGTGCATGAGCAGGAAGTTGCTCGGGTCGGCTTTCTGACCCTCCATCTGGCTTACACGTGCAGCCATAGGCACTGCACTCACACCTGCGGAACCGATAAGCGGATTGATTTTCTCTTTGGTGAAGAGGTTCATCAGTTTTGCAAAGAGAACGCCGCCGGCAGTAGCCAGACTGAATGCGATGATACCCATAGCGAGGATGAGCAAGGTCTTGACATTCAGGAAGGTAGCACCGGTTGCGGTGGCACCTACCGACAAGCCGAGGAAGATAACCACGATGTTCATCAACTCGTTTTGAGCGGTCTTGCTCAGACGATCCACCACGCCGCACTCTTTCATCAAGTTACCGAGCATCAAGCAGCCGATAAGCGGTGCTGCGTCGGGCAGAACGAGGGCCACGATAGCCGTGATAACGACAGGGAAGACTATCTTCTCGGTCTTGCTCACGGAGCGGAGTTGTTTCATCTTGATGGCACGCTCTTTCTTGGTGGTCAGTGCGCGCATAATAGGCGGCTGGATAACCGGTACCAAAGCCATGTACGAATAAGCCGCGATAGCGATAGGACCGAGCAACTGAGGAGCCAGTTTAGAGGTCAAGAAGATAGAAGTAGGACCGTCAGCACCACCGATGATACCGATAGAACCTGCCTCTGCGGGCGTAAAGCCGAGAGCGTTGGCGCAAAGGAACGTAACGAAGATTCCTATCTGTGCAGCAGCACCCAAAATCAGCGATTTGGGGTTGGCAATGAGCGGACCGAAGTCGGTCATCGCACCTACACCGATAAAAATCAAGCACGGATAAAGTCCCGTCTTCACACCTATATATAATACGTCAAGCAGGCCGGCGTTCTTCAGGATAGCGCCATAACTATGGTAAGCTGGGCTATCGGCGTCGAGAAACGCTTCCCACAATTCGGGGTGATACATATAGGCGTTAGGCAGGTTTGTCAGCAGCATACCGAATGCGATAGGCAGCAACAGCAATGGTTCGTACTGCTTTCTGATAGCCAGATACAACAGGAAAAACGACACGAGAAGCATCAAACCTTGACGCCAGTCGATGTTCATAAAGCCCATTGTCTGGAAAAATGCTAAAATGTCAGTCCACATAGTAGTCAGCCGCCTTTATCCGAGTACAACAAGCAGGTCATCTTGCATTACATTCTGCCCTGCGGTTACTGCAATCTTGGTAACAGTGCCGTCAAATTCTGCCAGTACTTGGTTCTCCATCTTCATCGACTCGAGCGTCAGCAACAGGTCGCCGCGTTTAACAGCCTGACCCTCTGTTACTGCCACTTTGATAATCGAGCCGGGTAGGGGAGATACCACTTTCTTTCCGCCTGCGGGAGCCTCTGCGGCTTTCGGAGCGGCAGGAGCAGCAGCGGGAGCGGGTTGAGGAGCGGGAGCAACCTTAGGAGCAACGGGCGCAGCAGCCACGGCAACGGTCTCTATCTCAACGAGTTTGTCGTCTTGCATTACGTTCTGACCCGGTTGTACAAGCACCGACTTGATGGTGCCTTCGTACTCGCTGGTAACTTGGTTCTCCATCTTCATCGACTCCATAGTCAGAAGCAGGTCGCCTTTCTTAACAGGCTGACCGGCAGCGGCAACCACTTTTACGATGCTACCGGGGAGCGGGCTCTTTACAACCACGCTTCCGGCGGGTTGTGCAGTGCGGGGAGCAGCAGGAGCGGCTGCAGCAGCCTTAGGCGCAGCAGGTTTGATAGAAGGAGTAGTCTTCTTTTTGTCGATAGCCACGTGGAATACAGTACCGTTCACGGTTACCTCGGCTATGTTGTCTTCTATCTCATTGACAGTCGTTTCATATTTGCGACCATCGATAGTAAATTGAAATGATTTCATACTTTTAATAGGTTACAATTATCGGCACCCCGCAACAAAAGATGTGTTTGTGTTCGGTTTGCACTATAATTCATCTTTTATCTATGAAGGTTATTCATGCCGTACATCTTGTTGTTCCATTGTGTACGGTGGGGTTGAACAATAGTTTTGGTGTTTTCTTCGTCGTGAACACCGTTATAATAGAGATGGAGAGCCAACGCGATGGCGGCCGTACTGTCGGCTGTCAGCGTGATACGCGCTCTGTCCTCTTTCTGAGTGTGCGCTACGGTTTGCGAGTGTTTTGTCTCAACTTGTTGTTTCGGTTTTACGCGAGGTTGCATAACCCAGCCCAAGAATTTGAGAACAAAGACAAACACAACCAAAAGCAATAATACCAGGAGAAAACCTACTCCGGTAATCATCCAAGTGGATGCGTTTACTTCAAGCAAAATCATATTACAATGGGATATTTGAGTGCTTCTTCAGAGGGTTGGTCAGGCGTTTGGTCTGCAGGTTCTCGAAGGCGTGAATAATACGCTTACGAGTGTTACGCGGCTCGATGATGTCGTCAATATAGCCACGGTTGGCTGCCTGGTACGGACTTGCGAACAAATCCTTGTACTCTGCCTCTTTCTCAGCAATGAATTTCTTTCTTTCTTCGGGGTCTTCGATAGCCTTGATAGCCTTGGCTTGCAGCACACCTACGGCACCGCTTGCACCCATCACCGCAATCTCGGCGTTAGGCCATGCAAAGCATACGTCGCCACGCAACTGCTTGCAACTCATCACAATATGACTACCGCCGTAAGACTTACGAATAGTGATAGTTACCTTTGGAACAGTAGCTTCGCCATAAGCAAACATCAGTTTTGCGCCATGGTCGATGATTCCGGCATACTCCTGACCTGTACCGCACAAGAAGCCCGGTACGTCCACAAGGGTAAGAATCTGGATGTTGAAAGCATCGCAGAAGCGTACGAAACGAGCGGCCTTACGGCTGGCATCGCAGTCAAGCACACCGGCAATATAATTCGGCTGGTTGGCAATGATACCTGTCGAGCGACCATTGAAACGTGCGAAACCGCAGATGATGTTGCGTGCGTAGTCTTTCTGTACCTCCATGAAGTCGCCGTTATCAACGATAAGGTTGATGATATCCTTCATGTTGTAAGGTTTGTTGGGGTCGTCCGGAACGATTTCGTTCAGGCTCTCCTCGATACGCATGGGGTCGTCGGTGCATTTCAGTACCGGTGCCTCTTCCATATTGTTTTGCGGGATGAAACTTACCAGACGGCGAACCTCCTGCAGAGCCTCTTCCTCGGTGGCTGCCACAAAGTGGGTTACACCCGATTTGGTTGCGTGTACGCGTGCGCCACCCAGTTCGGCAACGCTTACGTCCTCACCCGTAACGGATTTCACTACTTTCGGCCCCGTGATGAACATATACGAGTTCTGCTCGGTCATCATAATGAAGTCGGTTAGAGCAGGGCTGTAAACAGCACCACCGGCGCACGGACCGAAGATGACACTTATCTGGGGTACGACACCCGAAGCGAGAATGTTACGCTCGAAAATCTCTGCATAACCTGCCAGCGCGCAAGCACCTTCTTGGATACGCGCACCACCTGAGTCGTTCAGACCGATGATAGGAGCACCCAATTTCATGGCTTGGTCCATCACGTTGCAAATCTTCAGCGCCATAGTCTCGCTCAACGAACCGCCGATGACGGTAGCGTCTTGTGCGAAGACGAATACCAAACGGCCGTCAATAGTACCCGAACCTACTGCCACACCATCGCCAAGGAAGACTTTTTTCTCCATGCCGAAGTCGTGGCAACGGTGGGTAAGGAACATGTTTACTTCCTCAAACGAACCCTCGTCGAGGAGCATATTAATACGCTCGCGGGCGGTATAACTGCCCTTTGCGTGATGTTTTTCGATTGCTGCTTCGCCGCCGCCTGCTTGTGCTTTTACGCGGTTATCAATCAGTTTCTGCAGATTATCTTGATTCATAATTGTACGTTATTATTTGGGTTGTTGGCATAACTCGGTCAGAACGCCTTTGGTACTCTTCGGGTGGAGGAAAGCAATCATCAGGTTCTCTGCGCCTTTGCGGGGAGCCTTGTCGATGAGTTGGATACCTGCTGCTTCGGCCTCTTTGAGGGCTTCTTCAACATTTTCTACGTTGAAAGCCACGTGGTGAACGCCGCCACGACCGCCGTTTTTCTCGATAAACTTAGCGATAGTCGATTCGGGGCAAGTAGGCTCCAGTAACTCGATTTTGGTTTGTCCGACCTTGAAGAAAGCGGTCTTCACTTTCTGGTCTGCTACTTCCTCGATAGAATAGCATTTTTCACCGGTTAAGAACTCGAAGAACGGCATAGCGTCTTCCAAACTGGTTACAGCGATACCAAGATGCTCAATATGAGTTGGTTTCATTGTGTTTTTGTTGTTTATGTTAAACAATAGATGGGTTAATTATTTTGCAATAAAAATTACGCGTTGCGTATTTAATATAGCGCATTGCAAAGGTACTGCTTTTTTCCGAAGTTCCCAAATAAAAAGGCGATTTATTTGCTTTTTGCCTTTCGCACCTTTCAAATCTTGTTTATAGGTCGGCGCATGGTTATTATTCTAACATCAGGCATAGACCGATATGACTGAACGAACGGAGGTTGCGGAACTGACCATAAGGGCAGTTGCCGTGGTAGGTGCGAAGGCCTACGGCAATGCGTGAGAAATAGCCGTCGTAGAGAGGAGTGTTGTAGCGTGTACCGACAAATATATTATATGTAAAAACGCGCGTCTCCGATTGCATAACCGGTTCTATATCATTTGTTTCGTTGTCCAAGTTGTAGCCGTACAAGGCACGGTTGCGCACCTCGGCAGAGACAATCCCCTGAAAACCGTGGCGCGATGTGGGCGACTGGTATTGGTATTGCAGGTAGGCTTCCCACGGCGACAGACGTGGTTGGGTAAGTGTGCAGTCGCCGTCTTCCTTATCCACTTTGTACCAGCCTTTGTGCCAATTCCAAAGAAGCATCAATCCTACACGGAAGCAATGGTTTTCGGTATAGCGGTTTTCCGCCTCGTTGAGCGTGAACGTGAATTCGGTATAATTGTACGACACATTCACACGCCGTAAGACTCGATTTTCCGATACTTTCTGTATTTGCAATTCGTCACCGATGTGGGTGGATTCATGTTTGAACGGCGACCAACTAAGGGCATAGTTGCGGGCAAAACCCCGATTGATACGGTGCATAAATGCCACGGATGGCAGGGCGATGCGATAGTCGGTATCTACAATCGGGGAAGTCTTCCCTCCGAACAGATCCATCCATATATTGGCAGACATAGCCGCTGTAACACTCAGAGCCATAGTAGAATCAGCGAGTTGCCCATACCAAAGCGGCAACTGAAAACCGAAGATACCGAACGTCTGCGTGCGGTAGTCTTTTCCCGAATGTTCCCAGTCGTAAACGGGGTACATCTTGGTATAAGCCACATCCATACGTACAAAATTGGGGTGTTCGTCAGCATACAAACTATGTCCGAAGGGGCTGTAACGAAACAGTCCATCGCCAAAAGCGGTATGAGCAGCAGAAAGAGTGGACACGATAAAAAGCATCCACAAAACGCATACTATGTGCTTCAAATGTCGCATCTTTCCAACTGACGACATAATCCTATCCTCCCGACAATTATAGAACGAGGATGTTGTATTTTTTCTCGTGTACATTTACTTGCAAAATAGCCAAACTTTCAGCGTTATTTTACATCATAATCATAATGAACAAAGGTGCAATACTTATCGATAGTTTCTTCTTCCAACAGGCGGTTAAATAAATCAACAACATCAGCGATTGTGATCTCTTGCTTATCTCTTCCTTTGAAATGAACCGTAGATTTACCCGTTAATTTCACTAATTTACGTTCCGAAATGGTATAGCATGTTCCATAAACAGGTGTATAGGGAAAATCTTGTTTCCGGTTGAGCGGCTGCACAGTATCAAAATCAATGGTACATATATCCCGCCAATCGGCATTTAAGAAAACGTGTGGGGTGCTTTCCCTGAAACTGATGTACGGATAGCAAATATAGAACCCGTTTTTGAGCGGAATATATTTGCTAGCCGTAGCAAGTTCGCATAATTCATACTTATCACCTACAATTTCTGAATATGCCGTCCCGTTTTCTACCAATTGATCCGTACAAATAAACAGGGGATTTTCTGCACGAAGACGCGGGAATGTCGGGATATAATAATCTCCACACCGCCGGCAGTATCTTGAGAGTTCGCCAACCACAGCGGTGCTATCACTTCCTATCGGAATAGGAATTGCTACTATTTTTTGCAGATAAGCGGTATCTGTAAACCGGAAAATACCTATACTATGCCCATCAGGGTCTCCCCCGTCGATTAAATTATCACAGCCTGTAAACAAACACAGAGCAAATATGGTGAATGCGCCTAAAAATTGTGTGTGTTTCATGATGGTAAAAGTATGAGTTTATTTTTTCTTCTTGTCGTTTTTCTCGTTGGGGGCTTGTGCCACCTCCGGGAGCAATGGACGGCGGTAGGCACGGATGATGAGATAGAGTCCGAGAAGGATAAACGGAATGCTGAGCCACTGCCCCATATTGAGCAGTTGGTTTGCCTCAAATGCCTCTTGGTCGTTCTTGATAAACTCCAATCCGAAGCGGGTAACAAAGACAATCTCGAAGAACACACCGAGCAGCAATCCCTCGCGGCGATAGGCTTTGAATTTCCAATACATTACCTGCGTAACCGCCATAGCCACAATGCAATAGAGCATTTCGTAAATCTGCGTTGGGTGGCACGGAACGGTCTGCCCGTCGCGTACAAAGATAAATCCCCACGGCATATCGGTAGGACCTCCATAGATTTCGCTGTTCATCAGGTTGCCGAGACGAATGAGCGTTGCCGTAAAGCAGACACCAATACACAGACGGTCAAGAATCCAAATCCAAGATGTTTTATATTGCGGGTATTTGGAGAATTCTTTTTTGTTAAGCAAGATTGCGGCAATCATCAACCCGATAGCCCCTCCGTGGCTGGCGAGACCTCCCTCCCATATTTTGAGAAGCATCAGCGGGTGCTCAATGTAAGGGTTGCGGTAGTTGATTGTCCAACCGAAAATCTGCACGGGGTCGGTGGATATATTCATCATTTGGCAGTAGCGGGCAAGGGCAGGGTTGGTTACGTCGTGCCACTCGTAGAACCAACAATGCCCGAGACGTGCACCGATGATGACTCCCAATACCATCCAAATAAAGAGTTTATCCACCCAATCGGCAGGGCAGTGCTCGTGTTTGTAGATTTTTACCTGCATCAAATAGCACAAGTAAATTCCTATTGCCCACAAAAGTCCGTACCAGCGTATGCCGCCATCGCCGATGTGTATGAGAATAGGGTCAACGTTCCATGTAATGAAATCAAGCATATTTTGTAGTTTATGGGTTTATGATTTGATTAGTTTATGCGTGGTTTAATAGGTTTATTGGTTGAATAGAGTTTAATTGTGCATTACGCATTGAATCACCTCCCCCAATTGAGTTTGTCGCGAAGGGACTTTAGGAAACTATTTTCGCCCACTTGCACCACTTTGATTGTATAGGGTGCGCGTTCTATATGGATTGTAACATCCGTACTGAGTATTTGGCTTCGTCCGTCCACACTGATCATGTAACTGCTGTAGCGGCTGGCTACCTTCAAATCGAATTTCCAATCGTCCGGCACAACCAAAGGGCGGACAGTCAGACTATGAGTAGCAATAGGAGCCAATATCAACCCGCGTGTTTGTGGTACCAAGAGAGGACCACCGATAGAAAGGTTGTATGCCGTACTACCTGTCGGGGTAGATATGACTAATCCGTCAGCGCGGTAGGTATGCAGGGTTTCGCCGTTGGCTGCTACTTCTATCGAAATCATACTACTCATACCCTGTTTCATAATCGCAATTTCGTTGAGCGCATTAGGTGCCATAATCAGTCCTTCTCGTCCGCAACTGACTCTCAATACGGATCGCTGCTCAATGGTGTATTGACCTTCAATCAACTGTTTCATAATCATATCCACATCCTTGGTTTGTACATCGGCAAGGAAACCCAACTGCCCGCAATTGACACCGATGATGGGGATATTTTTGCAGCCGATAGCAGCGGCGGTAGTTAGGAAAGTGCCGTCTCCGCCGATTGACATAGCAAAATCGATAGGTTCGTTATAGGGACTTTTCGCATCTTCCTCTCCCTTCCAATCTTCGGGAAAAGGCGGAAACTCACGCAAGTTCAGTTCCTGGCGCAGTTCCTGCGAAAGCAAGACATTTACGCCGCGTTTTTCCATAAAAGCAAGGATATGCGACACCTCTATCAAGGTGTTTTCTTTCATCGCATTTCCGAATATAGCAATCGTCATAGTCTGTCTGATTTATGTTGTCCAATACAGCACAAATATACGGCGCAAAGTTACTGCTTTTTTGGGATATGTGCAAGTGCCGATAGTTAAATCTCCCTGACCATTCTCCTCGGTCAAGCAAAGCCAATCCCGCTACCAAAAACAGACTGCCTTTTTCAAGACAGCCTGTTTTTCATATAGAGAGTAGGGATTTTTATTTTGTCAGAATACGGTATTCCCATGGTTTGAGCGTCATCGTCTCTGTAGCGGAGAGGTTCTTCTGTTCTCCGCAGTTGAAGGCGGTATAGGTTCCTTCGTAGCTGGTGAGGTTGATGGATACAGTCTGCTCCTCAGCCGACATATTCATTATGGCAATGACTGTGTTTTTACCGTTTTCCAAAGGACGGACACACGCAAAAATCTGCTCATTGTCAGCCGGCAGGCGTAGCATCTTTGCACCGAGTTCGGGACTCCACAATGATTTGTTGGATTTTCTTAACTCGTTCAAATTCTGATACATAGCGTATTGTGGTGCATTCTCTACGCGGTCGATACAATCCTTTTCGAAGAACTCCAAACGATGATGGTTTCCGCTCAACTGACCAGTGTAGATCAGCGGCATACCGGGCACGATATAGGTGAATGCTGCAAAAAGATTTGCCGCATCGCCCATACGTTCAAACTCGGTTCCGTTCCACGAGTTCTCGTCGTGGTTCGAGGTAAAGTTCATACGGATAGCGTTTGCGCGGGTGGTGGTATCGGCTTTATTGAAGTAGTTCCACAGGTCTTCTACACTGCTTTTGCCTTGTGCCACGTTGTTCATAATGTGGTGCAGTTCCCAACCGTAGTACATATCGAATGCCGACTCGGTGAGTTCGTAATTTTTTGCTTCGTCTTCAGCCAACGTGAACATATCGGGGTGTGTTTTTCTGAGGTCGCCCATTGCCCAATTCCAGAAATCGGTCGGCACTTCGCCGGCTACGTCGCAACGGAAACCGTCGATACCAATCGAGTCCATCCACCAGTGCATGCAGCGGAGCATTTCCTGACGCATATCTTGGTTGTTGTAGTCCAGTTTGGAGATGTCGGTCCAGTCGTATTGCACCATCAGATTTCCGAGACTATCGCGATAATGCCACCCCTCATTCTCCGTCCATTTGCTGTCGGGTGCAGTATGGTTAGCCACCCAGTCGAGAATAACCTTAAAGCCGAGGTCGTGTGCAGTAGCGAGCAGGTGTTCAAAGTCGGCACGTGTACCAAACTCCGGGTTGAATTGGCAGTAGTCAATAATCGAATAGTAACTGCCGAGTGTTCCTTTTCGGGTAATAACACCGATTGGTTGGCAAGGCATAATCCATAGAATATCAATTCCGTTCTCGCGCAGTTCCGGCAGGTATGCTTCGGCTGCTGCAAATGTGCCTTCGGGTGTCAGTTGGCGGGTATTGAGTTCGTAGATAGTGGCATCATACGCCCACTTGGCGTGTGTGGTCGGTTCTTGTTTTGTGCAAGAAGCGAGCGTCAGCAGTCCTAACGCAAAAATAAAAAGTTTTTTCATTGTTGATTATAGTTTAGTAATTGAGTAAGTGAGTTTTTTACGGTCAATCTCTATGCGCATAGTCTCTCCCATGTATATGCGGTCGAAGCAAAGCACATCATCAGTTGCCGAAACGGGGATATAATCGCCATATAGCAGCGGCATAGATGAGCGGCGCAAGTGTATCAAGTCTGCTACTTGTCGGCGGAAATACTGTTCATATTCGTTCAGTCCGTCAAAGCGCATCATGTGGCGGTTATCCGGGTCGTTAGCCCCAACCTCTGCATATTCATCGCCTTGGTAGATACACGGCACCCCCGGCAGTGTTAGGTTGAGCACATCAAGCAACAGTGTACGTTTGTATGCTTCATCTATCAGTTGTTTGTTGTCGGTTTGGTCGTTTGGAACGATACCGCAATAGCGTGTCCAACCTGCCTCTTTCGGGTCTTCCCAGAAATTAACTGCTCCACCGGCAAATGAAGCAAAGCGTACTTGATCATGATTGCCCGATATATTTCCCATTGTGTGATGTGCTCCGTAGGTGGCGAGAGATGTGCGAATGGTATTGTCTATATCTTGCATACTTCCGTCGTTGCATAAAGCGCGTGTTGCTGCAAAATATACATTGAAGTCAAATTGTGCATTCAGCATGCCCGTTTTAACATAAGAGTTAATCAGTTCGGGCGAACCATAAGTCTCACCAATCATCCATATATGGCGGTCAGGGAAACGTTCTGCCATTTTCTGTCCGAGCATACGCCAATATTGTTCGGGTATATGTTTGCATGCGTCGTGGCGGAAACCATCAAAGTCGTAGTTCGCAAGCCAATAGAGTGCCGAATCTGTCATCGGTTGGCAAACCTCTTCTCGCTCCAAATCCAATGTGGGGATATGTGTATCAAACCATGTGGTGAGTCGTGCCTCATCCCAAAGTCCAAAGTTACGACGTCCGTCTGGTAAGATAGAATCGGTGTGCCAATCGGGGTGTTCTTGCAGAGTGGGGGCATTGATGTGCATGTGGTTGGCTACATAGTCAAGCACCACATTTATGTTGTTCGCGTGCGCGCACGAGAGGAGTTCTTTCAGTTCTTGGTCTGTACCGAGGCGCTTATCGATAGCCGTGGCATAGATGGGCCAATACCCGTGGTATCCCGAGAACTTGGTGTACGTCTTGGTAGAATCGTACTTGTTGCCGTGGTGGAATACATATTTGCCCCATGCGTCCCATGGGTTTTGTGTAATCGGACTGATCCACAATGTATTAACACCCAGATTGGTAAAATATCCTTCTTTGATTTTTTGTGTGATACCGGCAAAGTCGCCGCCTTGGTAGTCCACAATATCCAAGACTTCGGGTGAGTTTATTTTCCAATCGTTGCTCGTGTTGCCGTTTTGGAAACGATCCACCATGATAGAATAGAGTACTTGTGCCTGATCGTCGTGGCGGTTGAGCAAAGCCGCATCGGTTACAGGTTTGCCGTCCTGTAAAGGAATTAAAATATCGTTGTAAAGACAGGTGTTATCTTCTGCAAAAACACGCAGGTAGGCACGTCCCTTGTTACATTGTTTTATTTCCTTACTTTCAGAAAGGTCAAGGGTATAAGTGCCGTCTTCGTTTGGTGTGAATGATGTACTTGTAATAGGCATATTCTGCACGTAAACCACCAATCGTTCGTTCGTGATCGGTTCCGTAAAACCTACAGTAATACAATTAATTGCACCTTCTGGATTGTGCATAGAGACCAAGCCTTGTTTTACCGGTTTGTTAGGTAAAACAGGGATTACGAAACCGTTATGGTCGTTATGGACAGATATACCTTCGCAGGTATTGCCGTGATTTACGATATCCATTTCTTCGGGTAATGCACCACTGCCCACAAGATTCAATATTTCCAATTGATCACCTACAAGCCAATCAAGTTTGTCGTTCTTTGTCTCTTGCTTTTGGTTCATCAAAAGCGGCACATAATCCGTCATCACCACATGTGTGGTATCGCTTGTCATACGGATAGGGGTAATCGGTAGTTCGGTAGCAATACGTGTAATAGGGTCGGGAGTTGTGCTGCACGCTACAAGGAGTGGCGCAATCAGCCATAAGAAATGTTTTTTCATGGTATGAAATGTGTTAAAAACTTATATTTATTAAAAATACGCTGCAAAGGTACAAAATAAAATACATATATGCAAACTATAATTACCATATAAGTGAGACTTTGGCATTATAATTGGTTCGTGGAAGTATCATAGTCTGGAAAAAAATCATTTTGCATAAATCAGAAAAAAGCAGTACCTTTGCAGCCCCAAAAGAAACGGAATGTTTTTGATACAAAATACATTGGTTAGTCTGGATATCTTGGAGAAAGATTTTTGTTGCGACTTGGGTTCCTGTCGTGGGTGTTGCTGCGTCGAAGGCGATGCCGGTGCTCCTATTGAACCCGACGAAGAGCAGAAAATCAATGAGATACTGCCTGTTTTGTTGCCCGATATGACCAAAGAGGCACGGGCAGTAGTAGCGGAACAGGGGATTGCTTACTATGATCCTTCGGGCGACCGTGTTACTTCTATCGTCAATGGCAAAGATTGTGTTTTTGCCCGCACAGACCACAATGGTTGGTGTTATTGCCTTATTGAGAAAGCCTACAACGCAGGGCGTATCGACTTCAAGAAACCCATTTCCTGTCATTTGTACCCGATTCGCCTATCCAAAGTGGGCGATATGGTTGGTCTGGAGTACCACCGTTGGGACATCTGTCATTGTGCTCGCCAACTCGGTAGGAAAATGCATTTGCCTATCTATCAGTTTCTTAAAGAACCGCTTATTCGCCGTTTCGGGCAAGAATGGTACGAAGAACTATGTCTAACTGCTACAGAATGGAAAAAACAATGCGCGCAGTAATTATTACTATTGGAGACGAACTGCTTATCGGACAGGTGGTGGATACTAACTCCGCTTGGATGGCAGAACGGCTGAATGAGAACGGTATCTCGCTCTATCAGATTATCTCTATACACGATGACCGTCAGCATATACTTGCGGCACTCGACGAGGCCTTTGACTGTGCAGATATTGTTCTGACGACAGGTGGTCTCGGTCCCACAAAAGATGATATAACCAAGCATGTGTTGTGCGAGTATTTTGACACCACTTTGGTGGAAGACCCATGCGTGCGCGAGCATATATATGATTTGTATCGCGGGCGTCCCGATGTACTCAACCGCCTGACTGCTACCCAATGGCTTGTGCCGCAATCGGCTGAAGTGTTGCCTAATCGGGTAGGGAGTGCTCCACTGATGGTATTTCGTAAAGGAGAGAAAAAACTCTTTGCTATGCCGGGGGTGCCTTACGAGATGAAAATCGCGATGAATGAGCAGATAATTCCCTATATCTTGCGTCAGATGTACCCGCAAGGCGACATCATTCACCGAACCATCCTCGTTTCGGGGATTTCGGAATCTGCTCTGGCTATTTTGCTCGAAGCATGGGAAAATGCGCTCCCAAAGACCATACACCTTGCTTATTTGCCCAAGGACGGTACTATTCGTTTGCGCCTGAGTACTTACGGAGAAGCGACAGAGGCAGAGATAGAGATGCAGTTGCAACAACTCATTGCATTGGTGCACGACTATATCATAGAAACCGATGACATCCCCCTTGAGGTACATTTGGGTGAGATACTCAAGGCACATCGTCAGACTATCTCCACTGCTGAGTCTTGTACCGGCGGCAAACTTGCCGCTTTGCTCAACAAGCACGCAGGCAGTTCCGCTTTCTATTATGGTTCGGTAGTAGCGTATGACAATAGTGTGAAACACAATGTGTTAGGTGTCCGCCAGGCGGATTTGGACAAGTATGGGGCTGTAAGCGAACAGGTGGTTCGCGAAATGGCAGAAGGCGTTCGCCGGTTGTGCAAGACCGATTATGCTATGGCTACCAGCGGTATTGCCGGTCCTGACGGCGGAACGGCTGAGAAACCGGTCGGGACGGTATGGATTGCTTGGGCAACGCCTAATGGTACAACTGCCGAATGTTTCCATCTGGGCAAACTGCGTGAACAGGTTACAGATCGTGCCTGCACCCGCGCTATCATCCAAATGCTCCGCATTTTGGAAAATAAAGAATGAAAAATCAGGAAACAAAGCAATACCCTAAAGAAGAAAACTAACGTCTGATTACATGATAACTAACGTTTTCCTATAAACATGCACGCAATAGAACAACTTTTGTTTACTCCCACCATTACCCAATCCATATTGGTGCTGACATTGGTGATAACATTGGGCTTGTGGCTCGGCGAACACGCACGTGTAGGACATTTTTCATTAGGTGTTACGTGGGTGCTGTTTGTGGGGATTGCTGTATCCGCATTGGGTATTCATATCAAACCGGATGTGTCGCATTTTGCCAACGATTTCGGACTCATTCTCTTTGTCTATTCTATTGGATTGCAGGTTGGTCCGTCTTTTTCCCCGTTTAAGCGTGGTGGACTGAAACTCAACCTGTTAGCCACGGCATTTGTTCTTCTGGGGTGTTTCTGTACTATAGGTCTGTATTATGCTACGAACCTTGGTATGGACACTCTCGATGGTGTCCTCTCGGGTGCCGTAGCGAGTACTCCTGCTTTGGCGGCAGTACAGCAGGCGTGTAGTGATGTGCTTGGCTATGTATCGCCCAATGTAGCAACCGGTTACGCCGTAGCCTATCCTCTTAGTATTGTAGGTACCATCTTGGCTTTTGAGATTATCCGCCTTTGCCTGCGTGTCAAGATTCCGCAAGAGGAGGCCCGACTGCAAGCGGAAACAGACAACAAAGAGGACGATGCAAAACCCGTGTGTGTGGATATTACCTTGCAAAATCCGCAAATTGATACGCTGAATGTCAGTCAATTGCAGCATATATGCCCGATTAAGATGATCGTCAGTCGTGTCATTCGGCCCAATGGCACGGATGAGTTGGTTAGCGACCAAACCATGTTCGGCAACGGAGACATTATTCGTGTTCTTACTGATAAGCAGCACCTTGACTCGCTGCGCCTGTTGGGAACTATCAAAAACTATAGTTTCTCCAGCAAGGAGAATTCCGACCACCTTATTTCTCGCCGCATTGCTGTTACGCGTCCCGAATGCAATGGCAAGCGTATATCTTCCTTTAATCTCCGTTCGCAATATCACGCCACAATCACGCGTGTTAATCGTGCGGGTATTGACCTGCTTGCTACACCTGAATTGGTGCTTCAGCTCGGCGATCGTCTGATTGTCGTTGGTGATAAGGCCGATGTGCAGCGGGTGGCAGAAACATTTGGTAATGAGTTGAAACGGCTCGATTTGCCCAATCTGCTGCCTATGTTCTTTGGAATTACGATGGGAGTTTTGTTGGGTATCCTGCCTATTCCTATTCCCGGTCTAAATCAAACTTTCCGTCTCGGATTGGCAGGCGGTTCGCTCATTGTGGCGTTACTCATCGGACGTTTCGGACCTTACTACAATATGGTTACGTTTGCCACCACTTCGGCGAATATGATGCTTCGTCAGGTGGGATTGACGCTCTTCTTGGCGGCACTCGGTTTGGAAGCCGGAGAGCATTTCGTAGATACCATTCTTACAGGAGGTTATATGTGGATTCTCTATGGTTTTATCATCACGATGGTGCCATTGTTGATAGTCGGTTTCGTGGCATACAAGGCAATGCATCTCAATTATTTTAAGGTTATTGGTTTGCTGGCAGGTGCTATGACTGCCGCTCCCGCCCTGGCGTATGCTGAGAGTCTGTCTTCGAGCAACGATCAAGCCTCTGTCTGCTACGCTACAGTCTATCCGTTCACTACATTCCTGCGCGTGATGGCTGCTCAACTCCTTATTATATTCTTCTGTGGCTAACCTGACTGCGCCACTATTCATAAGTATGGATTCGCTGATAAATAGTCTGTAAGTCGATGATTTACAGACTATTCTTTTTCTTCTTCGTCTTCTTTGGAACGCGCAAATTCTTGCAAAAGGTACTCCTCGCTATTCTTCTCTGTACTATCTCTATTGCACGAGTCCGGTTCATATAATACGTCTCCTTCCAGAGGAACCATGCCGGTCGGATGACGGTGTGGATCACACGAAGACAAAAGTGGAGCCATGGCAGTTAGACATGTACTAATGCCCACGACTGAGATGGCTTTGCCTAATTTGCTCCGATTGTTCAATTGTTCGGTCAGGTAGCGAACTTCTTGTTCGCAGGTGGGACAACTGCCCGCACAGTCGCCTTCGTGCGTACAGATATGCGGAGTATATTCAATCTCATTGGCATCTGCAATCTCTTGGCGAATACGTTTCAGTTCTTCGCATACATCTTTTCCTTTTTTCATATTGTATTGATATTTAGTAGGTTACTATTTTTCATCACGGATAACATAGGTCAGTCGGTCAAAGTGCCGTACCCCCATCTCCTTTAGTTTTTCGATACTTTGTGCCACATCTTTTTCGGTGTTGTAGTGGGGTATCAGGGGGACACGCACCGTGATATCATCTGCCCGTCCTTGTGCCAGCAGCCATTGTAAGTTGGCGATTGTTTGTGTATTGTCATACATCGTATATCGCTGATATACAGACGGATTCATATCTTTTATGTCCACTGAAAAATGTTGTATATCTTGTGCTGCTTGCGCCAAATGGGCGATAGGTACATTCAACGAAGTCTCTACATCTATACTCCAATCAGCAGGACATATTTTTCGGAATTCGCTGATAAAACGACTTTGCAACAAAGGTTCCCCACCTCCGAAAGTGATACCTCCGCCGGTGGCAAGGAAGTATAGATTGTCTTCCATCACCTCACGTATCAGTTCTTCCGTGGTGTAGTGTCTGCGATCTGCCGCAGGGTCGATGGCAAAACGATTTAAGCAGTAAGCACACCGCAACGGACACCCTTGCAGCACAACCAATGTGCGCACGCCTCGACCATCTAACACTATTCGATGTCGTGAAATGGCTGCTATGGATACGCTCGTTATGGTCCGACTTTCATCTTTCATAGTACAATGTGAGAGTAATAACTTTGTAA